>JACXTT010005867.1_pt1 | contig 17728 bp, 17 predicted proteins | sample 9270951 | NCBI WGS metagenome assembly JACXTT01 (sample SAMN15532306, study PRJNA645909) | rock metagenome | isolation source: weathered quartz diorite | place: Puerto Rico | collected 2017-06-21 | reverse complement strand
GCCAACCTGATTGCCACCCAGATTGCCAGTGGCGCGCTGGTGGAGTTGCTGCCGGACACCCCTTTGGATGTGGCGCTGCATTGGCAGCACGTGCGGGTCGCATTGCCAGCGCTGCAGCGCCTGACGACGGCGGTACGCGCGGCGGCAAAGTCACAACTGCTGCAATAAGCCAAACGGCGGAGGCGCGCCTATCGGCAAATTCCATAATTGTGGATATGATTTCCACAATTATGGAAAATAAAGACCCGCACCCCGTTCATGTGCGCATCGCTGCCAACCTGCGCGCCCTGCGCGCCGCACACACCATGTCACTAGAAACCCTGGCCCAGGCCAGTGGCGTCAGCCGCTCGGCCCTGTCGCTGATCGAGCGGGGTCAGAGCAGCCCCACGGCCGTGGTGCTGGACAAAATTGCCGTGGGCCTGGGCGTGTCGCTGGCCGACCTGTTTGCGTCCAAGACCGCTAACGGCGCCGAGCTGCCCACACCGCTGGCACGCCGAGCCGAGCAAGTGTGCTGGACCGACCCTGGCTCGGGCTATGTGCGTCGCGCGCTGTCGCCCGTGGGTTTTGCGTCACCGATTCAGTTGGTGGAAGTGCACTTTCCGCCTGGCGCCCGCGTGGCGTTTGAAACCGGCCCTCGCAATGGCAACGTGCACCAGCAGGTCTGGGTGCTGGAAGGGCAGTTGACGCTGACGGTGGGCAGTGTCAGCTGGCAACTGGAAGCCGGCGACTGCCTGGCCATGGCGCTGGACCAACCCACGGCCTTTTACAACCCCACGCAGCAGACCACCCGCTACGCCGTGGCGCTGGCGTCCGACCCCACACAGAGGAAGAATTGATATGCAAGCCCTGCATCTGCAACGTCTGCACACACTCCATAACGACCACCTGGCACAACTGTCGGCCCTGCTGTGCGACTGCGTGGAAGGCGGCGCCTCGGTCGGCTTTATGCAACCCTTGACACCAGTACAGGCACAGGCTTTTTGGCACAAGGTGGCCGGTGGTTTGGAGTCGCAGCAACGGGCGCTACTGGTGGCCTGCGATGACGCAGGTATTGTGGGCACCGTGCAATTGGTGCTGGACCAACCCGATAACCAGACGCACCGCGCCGATCTGTGCAAGATGCTGGTGCACCGCCGCGCGCGCCGCCGGGGGCTGGGCGAGGCCTTGATGCGCGGTGCCGAGCAGTTGGCGCGGGAATGCAACAAGCAGTTGCTGGTGCTGGATACCGCCACCGGTAGCGATGCCCAGCGGCTGTATGCGCGCTTGGGCTGGACACAGGTGGGGGACATTCCGGGATATGCGCGCTGGCCGGAAGGCGGGTTCTGCGGTACCACTATTTTTTACAAGCAGCTGTGAGCTTTACCAGGCCTGATCTCGCCGCGTAGCATAGGCACTTATCTGATGTTCGCTTGCCGCTGTGAAGTGGTCGGCATGCCTGAAGTTGGCGTGCCGTGATGCCTTCTGGGCTCAGGCTGCCTGGACGTTTTGCTCCATGTCCTCCGCCCGCTGCGCGGTCTCCCCCTTGACTTACGCGAAACGCCCAGGCAGCCCGAGCCCCGGCGAAGTTTGGTCTGTGCGTCCGCAAGAGCAACTGTCGTTCGCAGTAGCGGGCTTGGGGTATGCCTGCATGCGCAAAGGCACGTGGTTCGCAGCAGCAGGGTAGGGGCACACGCCGCAGGGAGGTTAAGGAGGAGCCCGCTGGAGCGGGCGGGGGACACGTACTGCGGCGTGTGCCCCTACCCTGCTGCGAGCTCAGCACAAAAAACGCGAATATGCGTTACCTGAGCTGTACCCGTTTATTCGGCCGGAGTTCGCGCCAGCAGCATCGCATCACCATAGCTAAAGAAACGGTATTCGCGTGCGATGGCGGTCTGATACAGCGCACGTATATGGTCATAGCCGGCAAAGGCGCTGACCAGCATCATCAGGCTGGATTTTGGCAAATGGAAGTTGGTCACCAGCAGGTCCACCAGCTTGAACTCGAAACCAGGGGTGATGAAGATGCGCGTGTCGCCGCGCGCCACGCCACCCAGCGCCCAGGATTCCAACGTGCGCACGGTCGTGGTGCCCACCGCCACAATGCGGCCGCCACGTGCCCGGCAATCGGCAATGGCCTGGGCGGTGGCTGCTGGCACTTCGTACCACTCGCTGTGCATCTGGTGCTCGGACAGGTTCTCTGTTTTGACGGGCTGAAAGGTGCCGGCGCCTACATGCAGGGTGACATAGGCACGTTGCACGCCGATGGCATCGAGTTGCGCGAAGACGGTGTCATCAAAATGCAGTGCGGCGGTGGGCGCGGCCACCGCACCGGGGTTTTTGGCGAACACGGTCTGGTAGCGCAACACGTCGTCGGCAGAATCCGTGTGGGTGATGTAGGGCGGCAGCGGCACATGGCCGTGGCGTTGCATCAGCGTGTAGGGGTCGTCGCCCGCGTCGTTGGACAGCACGAAGCGAAACAGGGTGCCGTCGGCATCGGGCCAGCGGCCCAGCAGCGTGGCGCTGAAGCCATCGGCATGGCCTTGGGCGCAGACCATGGTCAAGGTGGCGCCCACTTCGGGTTTCTTGCTGACCCGCAAATGGGCTGCCACCTGGTTGCCGCCCAGTACCCGCTCGACCAGCAGCTCCGCTTTGCCGCCAGTGGCCTTTTCGCCAAACAGGCGGGCGTTGATGACCTTGGTGTCGTTGAACACCACCAGGTCGCCCGCGCGCAGCAGGCTTGGCAGGTCGCGGAATATGCGGTCGGTTGGCGTGGCGCTAGTGCCATCGAGCAGGCGCGAGCCGCTGCGGGTGGTGGCAGGGTGCTGCGCGATCAGGGCTTCGGGCAGAACAAAGTCGAAATCGCTGAGCGTGTGCTGCGTGTTGACGGTGTTTGCCACCGCGTCGGTCAAAGGTGATGTCATCGTGCTTGAGGGTTGAACAAACCCGTGCCAAGAATATTGTGAAAGTACGGGCAGAATTGTCCCATGCCGCACAGCACAGAATCCACAGCCCCAGCCAAGCCGCGCACTGCGCCGCCCAAGAGCCCCACGCAAAAGGCCTTGGAAAAGCTGGGTCTGCTGCGCGATATCGATCTGGCGCTGCATTTGCCACTGCGTTATGAGGATGAGACCCGCATCAGCAAACTGCGCGATGCGCGCGAGGGCGAGTCCATCCAGATCGAAGCCCGTGTCACCCATAGTGAGGTCAGCTTTCGCCCCCGGCGGCAGTTGATTGTGACGGTGGACGATGGCAGCGATACCTGCACGCTACGCTTTTTCAGCTTCTACCCGTCGCAGCAAAAAGCGCTGGCCGTGGGCAACCGGATACGGGTGCGTGGTGAGGCCAAGGGCGGCTTTCTGGGTTGGACCATGCTGCACCCGGCTTTTCGCACGGCTGGTGGTGACCTGCCCACTGCGCTCACGCCCATCTACCCCACGGTTGCCGGCCTGGCACAACACGTGCTGCGCAAAGAGGTCTTGGCGGGCCTGGCGCGTGCCGAGCTCAGCGACACCTTTGCGCCTGGGGATTTGAGTGAACTCAACCACCACGCACTGTGGACGCTGCGCCAGGCGCTGATGTTCTTGCACCATCCCACGCCCGATGTGTCGCTGGATACCTTGCAGGACCACAGCCACCCGGCCTGGCAGCGGTTGAAGGCGGAAGAGTTGTTGGCGCAGCAGTTGTCGCAGTTGCAATCGCGCCGGGCGCGGGCGTCGCTGCGCGCGCCGGAGCTTGGGCGCGCGCAGGGCCCCCAGGGCGGCAGTGGCCCGCATCTGCATGAGCGGCTGCTGGCAACCCTGCCGTTTGCGCTGACCAACGCGCAGCGCCGCGTGGGCGAAGAGATTGCCTACGACATGGCGCGCCAAGTCCCCATGCACCGCCTGTTGCAAGGGGATGTGGGCTCCGGCAAAACCGTGGTTGCGGCGCTGGCCGCCACGCTCAGCATGGATGCGGGCTGGCAGTGTGCGCTGATGGCGCCCACCGAAATTCTGGCGGAGCAGCATTTCCGCAAGCTGCTGGGCTGGCTGGAGCCCCTGGGCATCACCACCGCCTGGCTGACCGGCAACCAGAAGGCCAAGGAGCGGCGTGCCATGCTGGCGATGATAGAAAGCGGCGAAGCGGCGCTGGTGGTGGGCACCCACGCGGTGATACAGGAGAAGGTGCACTTCAAGAACCTGGCACTGGCCATCATTGACGAGCAGCACCGCTTTGGCGTTGCGCAGCGACTGGCGCTGCGCAACAAGCTGCAGCATGACGGCATGGAGCCGCATATGCTGATGATGACGGCAACGCCGATTCCGCGCACGCTGGCCATGAGTTATTACGCCGATCTGGATGTGTCCACCATCGACGAGCTGCCACCGGGGCGCACGCCCATCGTCACCAAGGTGGTCAACGACGCGCGACGCGACCAGGTCGTCGAGCGCATACGGGCGCAGACGGCACAGGGTCGCCAGGTCTACTGGGTTTGCCCGTTGATAGAGGAAAGCGAGGCGCTGGACCTGACCAACGTCACGCAGACCCATGCCGAGTTGAGCGCAGCCCTGCACGGCGCGCAGCGAGACACCGGCGAGGCGGTACAGGTCGGCCTGCTGCATTCGCGCATGGCCAACGAGGAAAAAAAGGCCGTCATGACGGCTTTCAAAGAGGGGCATCTGGCCGTGTTGGTCAGTACTACGGTGATCGAGGTGGGGGTGGATGTGCCCAACGCATCGTTGATGGTCATCGAGCATGCGGAGCGCTTTGGCCTGAGCCAATTGCACCAGCTGCGCGGCCGGGTAGGCCGTGGTGCTGCCGCATCCGCCTGTGTGCTGCTGTACTCCACCGGCGACGCCCCGCGCCTGAGCGAGGCCGCCCGCGCGCGGCTCAAAGCCATGGCTGACACCAACGACGGTTTCGAGATTGCGCGCCGCGATCTGGACATACGCGGTCCGGGGGAATTCCTGGGCGCGCGTCAATCAGGTGAAGCGATGCTGCGCTTTGCCGATCTGAATCGTGATACTGTGCTGCTGGAGTGGGCCAGACGCGAAGCACCGATGCTGCTGGACCACCATCCCCATCTGGCCGAGCGCCATGTGGCCCGCTGGTTGGGTGGAAAATCTGAATTTTTGAAGGCCTGAAGACTATGGAAATGACCGGATTTCTCCCGCTTCTGTGGTGGACCCTGGGTGGGGCTGCAGTCGTGGGTGCAGGTGTCTACCTGTATATGGAATACCAGGCCTATCTGCTGCGCACCAGTGTGACCAGCGTGCCGGGCGGCCTGCGATTCACGGCCCAGGGCTTTACCGTGGAATCGCGTCATTCGGCCAAGGAAGTCAAGATCATTGCCAAGAATGGCCAGCATGTGCGCCAACCGCTGGCCGGAGGCGACGAGGAGACCAAAAATGGGGCGCTGGAGGTCACGATGTCCGCCATAGGTCTGCAAATCGAGGTCGCGCGTATCTCGGTCAAGGGTCAAGGGGATAAGCCCGCCGTCGCAACCGGTTTCAGCCGCATCGTATTTGCGGCCACCGATGAGCCGCTGCAAAAGGCCTTGGGCCGCAGTGGTGGTGACAAGTCCGAGTTGCGGTTGAACCGCGTGCCGGATGCCATCGCCGTCAATTTTCAGCAATTTGCCAATGGTTTGCGGGCCTGGATCGAGAAGGTTGAGCAGCAACTGGCCGCCCAGGTCCAGGAACAGCGTAATCGCGAGGCAGAAGCTGCTGCTGCCGCTGCTGGATTTGCCGTAGCGCCGGAGGAAGATCCGACCGTTCCCTTGAGCGAAGCCGATCGCGAAGGCCGGGCCGCTGCCCAGCTCGAAAAATGGCGTGCGGCAGCGGGTTTCAAGGGCAGCTCGACGGAAATGAGTTTTGACGGCCGTGGTCAGATTGTCTGGTTGATCGATCTGGAGCCCACGGGGCGCGTGATCTTGCACGCCAACAAGCGCACCTTCCACGGCAGCCTGCGCGGCGCCACGGTGACCGGCATTGGCGCAGAGGTGGAGGTGGCCGTGCGCGACGACTATTGGTCCGAGGACGATCCACGCCTGTCGGCCTTTCGGGTGCTGACCGGCAGTTCACCGGAGAATCGGCGGGCCTGGAAAGAAAGATTGGAGTTGCTGATCCAGAGTTTGGGCGCAAAATCGGCGTAGCTGAGGCCACCATGACACTGACCGAACTCAAATACATTGTTGCCGTGGCGCGCGAACGGCACTTTGGCAAAGCGGCCGAGGCCTGCTACGTGTCGCAACCCACCTTGTCAGTGGCTGTGAAAAAACTCGAAGGTGAACTGGACGTCAAGCTGTTTGAACGCAGCGCCAACGAAGTCACGGTGACGCCGCTGGGCGAAGAAATTGTGCGCCAGGCGCAAAGCGTGCTGGAGCAGGCGGCCAATATCAAGGACATCGCCAAGCGCGGCAAGGACCCACTGGCCGGAGCGCTGAAATTGGGCGTGATCTACACCATTGCGCCGTATCTGCTGCCCGATCTGGTGCGCCAGGTAATCACCCGCACGCCGCAGATGCCTTTGATGCTGCAGGAAAACTTCACCGTCAAGCTGATGGAAATGCTGCGCACCGGCGAGATCGATTGTGCCATTCTGGCCGAGCCGTTTCCCGATGCGGGCCTGGCCTCGGCGCCCTTGTACGATGAGCCTTTTTTGGCTGCAGTCCCCATGCAGCATGCGCTGGCGTCACAGGCCAGCGTCAGCACCGATGAATTGAAGACGGAGACCATGCTGCTGCTGGGCAATGGCCATTGTTTCCGAGACCATGTGCTGGAAGTGTGCCCGGAATTTGCCCGCTTCTCCAGCGATACCGAGGGCATCCGCAAAAGCTTTGAAGGCTCGTCGCTGGAGACCATCAAGCACATGGTGGCCGCCGGCATGGGCATCACGCTGGTGCCGCGTCTGAGTGTGCCGGCAGGGGCCTTGGTGGCCAAGACGCGCCGCCATGCGGATTCTCTGGTCAAATACCTGCCGGTGCAGGATGGTGTGGGGGTTGCATCCCCATCGCGGCGCATCGTGCTGGTTTGGCGGCGCAGTTTTACCCGCTATGAGGCCATCGCGGCGCTGCGTAACGCCATTTATGCCTGTGAGTTGCCGGGCGTGGCCCGGCTGTCCTGATCGAATCTTCAACATTATCTATGCCATCTGCAGCACAAGCCGGTATTCTGGAGCCGGTGCCCCGGGTCGGGCGTTATCTTTTCTTCTCGCTGAAGTCGTTATCGGAACTGCCTGCTGCCCTGCAGCGATTGGCCGCTTTGGCCGATGGCCGCAGCGTCGTGCTGGGTTTGGGCTTGCAAGCCGTGGCAGCCCTGGGTGCAGCTGTGCCGGGGCTGCGCGCTTTTCCGGATCTGCCAGCCGCTAGCGTGACCGTACCCGCCACGCTCACAGCCCTGTGGTGCTGGCTGCGTGGCGACGACCTGGGCGAACTGGTGCAACGGACACAACGCATCGTTCACGCGGCCAGCCCGGCGCTGCAACTCGACCACGTGGTCGACAGTTTTCGCTACGGCCAGGGGCCCAATGGCCATGGACTAGACCTGACAGGTTACGAAGACGGCACGGAAAACCCGAAGGACGCGGCGGCGGTGCAGGCGGCACTGGTGCCGGCTAGCGACACGCCCGGTCTGCAGGGCAGCAGTTTTGTTGCTGTACAACAGTGGGCGCACGATTTCCAGGCATTTGAATCCATGTCTCCATCTGAGCAAGATGACATGGTGGGGCGCAGGCGCAGCGACAACGAAGAGTTGGACGACGCTCCCGCGTCGGCCCACGTCAAGCGTACCGCCCAAGAGAGTTTCGAGCCCGAAGCCTTTGTGCTGCGCCGCTCCATGCCATGGACGGCCGGTGCACAGGCTGGTCTGATGTTCGTGGCGTTTGGCCATTCGTTTGACGCGTTTGAAGCACAGCTGCGCCGCATGGCGGGTCTGGATGACGGCATTGTGGACGCGCTGTTTCGAATGTCCAAACCCATCACCGGAGCCTACTTCTGGTGCCCGCCGGTCATGGGAAGTGGGCTGGATTTGCGGGCGGTGGGCCTGTGACGCGGGTGCTATTGCGCCAGAAAATTCGGCTGTACCTGCAACTCATACGCTGGGACCGCCCAGCCGGCTGGTTGCTGCTGCTGTGGCCCACCTTGAGCGCACTGTGGCTGGCCGCGGGTGGTTTCCCCGGCTGGCACCTGCTGGGCGTGTTCACGCTGGGCACGATACTGATGCGCAGTGCCGGCTGCTGCGTCAACGATGTGGCGGACCGGGAGTTTGACAAGCATGTCAAACGCACCGCTTTGCGCCCGGTCACCAGCGGTGCGCTATCGGTGCGCGAGGCCTTGCTGGTCGGCGCCGTGCTGGCGGTGCTGGCATTTGCACTGGTGCTGACCACCAATGCGGCGACCATCGCCTGGTCGTTTGCCGCGCTGGCGGTGACGCTGGCCTACCCCTACGCCAAGCGCTTTGTCTCCATGCCGCAGGCCGTGCTGGGCGTCGCCTTCAGTTTTGGCATCCCCATGGCTTATGCCGCCGTGCAGGGCACAGTGGCGCCCCAGGCCTGGTGGCTGCTGCTGGGCAATCTGTTCTGGGTGCTGGCGTATGACACCGAGTACGCCATGGTCGACCGTGATGACGATCTGCGCATTGGCATGAAGACCTCGGCCATCACGCTCGGCCGCTGGGACGTGCCTGCCGTGATGGCTTTCTATATGGTCTATCTATTGGTCTGGGCGCTGGCTATTGGCGCGCAGCGCGCCTCCCTCTGGTGGTGGCTGGCGCTAGTGGTGGCTGGCGTGCAAGTGGTGTGGCACTACACCTTGATACGTCTGCGCCAGCGCGATGGCTGTTTCAAGGCTTTTCGCCTGAACCACTGGGTCGGCGCGTCCTTATTTGCCGGGATTGCGCTGGGCTTGGTGCGCTAATTATTTTTTGGGTGAACTGGCCGCGCTGGCCGCCGTGGCCGTACCTGCTGCGCTGGCCGCACTGGCCGCACTGGCTGCACCAGCCGGGGCGCCCGCCGCATCAGCCAGGCATTTTTTGATATGGCTGTTCTTGGCGGCGCCGGCCAGTTTCTTGTCGGCGGCCGATTTTTCGCATGCGGCCTTGGCATCGGCTGCGGCGCTGTCGCTGGCGCCCGCATCGGCCACGCACTTCTTCACGAAGCTGGCTTTGGCCGCGCCGGCCAATTTTTTCTCGGCGGCCTTGTCGGCACAGGCGCTGGCGGCGTCGGCCGCATGGGCGGCGCCAAAAGACAGGGACAGGCACAGGGCCAGCAGGGACAATAGCTGTTTCATAGGTCTTCCATCAGGTTGGGTTGCGGCGCACATCGCCATGGAGAAAATCCCCATACGGATTCAAGCACACAAGCCCTGAAATGACAATTGCCGGGCTCTGTGCATGGCGGCCCGTAAAATCCCGGCATGCAGACTGTAAAAACCCAACTTCTTGAGGCGCTGGCCGCCGCGCTGGAAAAGCTCCTGCCCGGCGCCGGGGCCAAGGCCGCATTCGAATCGCCCAAGGTCGCCGCCCACGGCGACCTGGCCACCACGGTCGCCATGCAATTGCTCAAACCAATGAAGGCCGACCCCAAGGGCACCGCCGAACGACTGGGCTGGGACGAAGCAAAGGTCCAGCGCCTGAGCCCCCAGCAACTGGCTGAGGCGCTGAAACTGGAGATGCTGAGCCAGAGCGCTTTTCAACGCTGGGTGGAGTCGGTGGACATTGCCGGCCCCGGCTTCATCAATATCCGGTTGAAGCCTGAAAGCAAGCAACAGGTTGTGCAGGAAGTGCTGCGCCAGGGCGCACAGTTTGGCGTGCGCCCGCCCATTGGTCAACGCCTGATGGCCGAATTTGTGTCGGCCAACCCTACCGGGCCGCTGCACGTGGGCCACGGCCGCCAGGCGGCGCTGGGCGACGCCGTTTGCAACCTGTACACAACCCAGGGCTGGGAGGTCAGCCGCGAGTTCTATTACAACGATGCCGGGGTGCAGATCAATACGCTGGCCCACAGCACACAGTTGCGGGCCAAGGGCTTCAAGCCGGGCGACAGTTGCTGGCCCACCGACCCGGAAGATCCGGCCAGCAAAGGCTTCTACAACGGCGACTACATCGCCGACATTGCCCAGGACTTTCTGGCCGGCAAAACGGTCAAGGCCGATGACCGCGAATTCACCGCCAGCGGCAACGTGGACGATCTGGACAGCATTCGCCAATTCGCCGTAGCCTACCTGCGCCATGAGCAGGATCTGGACCTGCAGGCCTTTGATGTCAAGTTCGACAACTATTTCCTGGAAAGCAGCCTGTACAGCGGCGGCAAGGTTGAAGCCACTGTCCAGCGCCTGCAGGATGCGGGCAAGACCTATGAGCAAGATGGTGCGCTGTGGCTCAAATCCACCGAATACGGTGACGACAAAGACCGCGTCATGCGCAAACGCGATGGCAGCTACACCTATTTCGTGCCCGATGTGGCCTACCACATTAACAAGTGGGAGCGCGGTTTTCACAAAGTGGTGAATATTCAAGGCACCGACCACCACGGCACGATTGCCCGCGTGCGCGCCGGCCTGCAAGCTGCCAATGTGGGTATTCCACTGGGCTTTCCGGATTACATGCTGCACACCATGGTGCGCGTGGTCAAGGGCGGCGAGGAAGTGAAGATCAGCAAGCGCTCGGGTGGTTACATCACCCTGCGCGACTTGATTGACTGGACCAGCAAGGACGCCGTACGCTTCTTTTTGCTCAGCCGCAAGTTCGATACCGAATACACCTTTGACATCGATCTGGCGGTTGCCAAGAACAACGACAACCCGGTGTACTACGTGCAATACGCCCATGCCCGCATATGCTCGGTGCTGGCGGCCTGGGGCGGCGACGTACAGACATTGCAACATGCCGACTTGACGCCCTTGCAAAGTCCGCAGGCCCTGGCACTGATGCTGTTGCTGGCCAAATATCCGGATATGCTCAGTGCTGCGGCACAGGACTTTGCGCCGCATGACATTACCTTCTATCTGCGTGAACTGGCGGCCTGCTACCACAGCTACTATGATGCCGAGCGCATTCTGGTGGATGACCAGGCGGTTAAATTGGCCCGTCTGGCCCTGGTCGCGGCCACAGCGCAGGTGTTGCACAATGGCCTGGCTGTGCTGGGCGTCAGTGCACCGCAGAAAATGTAGTGAAACCATTAAAGAGAAGGCAGCGCATGAAGCAGCAGCGTGGCGGGACAGTTCTGGGGCTCATCATTGGCATGGTGATCGGTTTGGCCGCCGCATTGGCGGTGGCCGTCTACGTCACCAAGGTGCCGGTGCCCTTTATGAACAAGGGGCAAAGCCGCTCGGCCGACCAGGACGAGGCCGAAGCCAAGAAAAACAAGGACTGGGACCCCAACGCTCCCTTGTATGGCAAGAACGCGGTCAAACCGGCCGCTGTTGCGGCATCCGCTACGGCCGCCGCCAGTGCCGCCAAGGCCTCTGATGCTGCAAAGGGCGACACCAAGGCCAATGCCAAGGTAGATGTCAAACCGGACGCCAAGGGTGAGGTCAAACCAGCCGTCTCCGCCGACCCGCTGGGTGATCTGGCCAAGGCCAAATCGGCGGCAGCCACGCCCACGGCACCTGCCGCAGCGACAGCCCCCACAGCGGGTTCGACGGAACCCTTTATCTTCTTTGTGCAACTGGGTGCCTTTCGCACGGCGGAGGACGCCGAAACCCAGCGCGCCAAGCTGTCGCTCAGCGGCATAGAGACCAAGATAACCGAACGGGAACAATCCGGACGCGTGGTGTTCCGGGTTCGCACCGGCCCGTTTGACACCAAGGAAGATGCCGAGCGCAACAAGGAAAAATTGGAAAAAGCAGGGCTCGAAACGGCCCTGGTACGGGTGCAACGGTAACATTCAGGTGGAACTAAATACCCACTGCGCTATCCCAGACTGACATTTTTGGAGTGGTTTTGTATGAACATGAAACGGCGTGAATTTTCTCAAGTGGCGGCAGGCGCTGCACTGGCGTCTTCGGCATTGTGGTTGTCACCGGTCGCGCAGGCGCAAGGGGCCAAGCCGCAGGCCGGCAAAGACTACTTTGTGCTGGAAAACCGTGCACCGGTAGAAGCGCCAGCCGGCAAGATCGAAGTGGTGGAGTTTTTTTGGTACAACTGCCCGCACTGCAATGCTTTTGAGCCCGAGCTGGAAAAGTGGATCAAGACCCTGCCCAAGGATGTCGCCTTCCGCCGCTCACATGTGGCCTTCAATGACGGGTTTGTGCCGCAGCAGCGCCTGTTTTTGGCCCTGGAAGCCATGGGACTGGTCGACAAACTCCAAGCCAAGGTGTTCAACGCCATCCATACCGAGAAAATCAATCTGACGACCGGTGACGCCATCACCGAGTGGGTTGTCAAGCAAGGCGTGGACAAGGCCAAATTCCTGGAGCAATACAACTCCTTCTCTGTGCAAACCAAGACCACCCGTTTGACGCAGCTGCAAAACCATTCCAAGGTCGAAGGCGTGCCGGCGTTGGGCATTGCCGGACGTTTCTATACCGATGGTGGTCTTGCCGGCAACATGGAACGTGCCGTGCAGGTCACCGAATTCCTCATTGCAGGCATTCGGACCAACAAGGTCTAGCCTGCAGGGCGGTCCAGGCACGGGCGCACGCGCTCGTGCTGAAAAATATTGAAACAAATCGATACGCCGCTGACAGGACATTGCACCGTCGCGCGCGCACCATGGAGGCTTGTTCAACACCTTTTCGACAAGGACCTCTCCATGAAACCCTGGATCAAACGCAGCCTCTATAGCCTGCTGGGCGCAAGCTTCATACTGGGCGGGCTGACGGCCTGTGGCCACCACCGCTATGAATACGGCGCCAACATGAGCGCCGAGGATCAGGCGCAGATGCGCGGCAAAATTCTGGCCCGTGTGGCCAGCAAACTGGATCTCAGCGCCGAACAAAAGCAGCGCCTGGACGTATTGGCCGACAAACTGCAGGCACAGCGCGCGGCCTTTGTGGGTCAGTCCAGCAATCCGCGCGCCGAGGTTCAGGCTTTGGTCGCAGGCGACAAGTTTGACCGCACACGGGCCCAAAACCTGGTCACCGAGAAAACCGCCGCCTTGAACAGCAAGAGCCCGGAGGTCATTGCGGCACTGGCCGATTTCTATGACGGCCTGACGCCCGCCCAACAGACCAAGGTGCGCGAAGCCCTGCAAGGGCGTCACGGCTGGTGGCACCGCGGTTAAGCGTTACCGGGCTTGCACCATGCACCGCATGCAGCCTTTGTTTGCCAGCCTGCGCAGCCACTGCGGCGCGCTGCTGGCCAGTGTAGATGAGCCCGCAGCCGAGTTGTTGGCCATGGTCTGGGGCCCCCGGTTTGACCGGGAGCACGCCCGCCAACTGGCGCGGGCGGTGGCACAGGACCACGGCACCTGGGAGCGTGCGCTGCGGCTGGCGGCCGACAGTTTCGACGGCTTGCCGGCGCCGCGCCAGCAGCGCCTGCGCCAGCTGATACGGCACCATGCTGGTGGGACAATCCGCGCATGATGCGCATTCTTCTGATTGACGATGACGAGCAATTGGGCGAGCCGCTGGCGGCCTATTTCGCCCGGTTTGAAATGCAGTTGAGCCACGCCACACGCCCCAGCATGGGCCTGGCCCAGTTGCGCGAGGGTGGTTTTGACGCGGCCATACTGGACGTCATGCTGCCGGAGATGGACGGCTTTGCGCTGTGCCGCACCATTCGCAAGGAGAGCGATATCCCGCTGATCATGCTGACCGCGCGCGGCGACGTCATGGACCGGGTGGTGGGCCTGGAACTGGGGGCTGATGACTACCTGCCCAAACCCTTTGAGCCGCGCGAACTGGTGGCCCGGCTGCAGACCGTGCTGCGCCGCCGGCCCAGTCTGCAGGCGGGTGCCTCCAGTGCGCCGAGCGGTGTTGCGCCCTTGCCCGACGGCCGTTTGCATTTTGAAGGCCTGGTGCTGGATCCCATGACCCGTAGCGTGTTGTGCCTGGGCGTGGAGTTGGAGCTGACCAGTACCGAGTTCGACCTGCTGCACCTGCTGGCCCGCGAACCGGGGCACGTATTCCACCGCGACGATATCTTGAACCAATTGCGCGGTCACGACGCCGATTTATACACCCGCGCCGTGGACATTGTGGTGAGCCGGCTGCGCAAGAAACTGGAGCCACTGGACGCCATCAAGACCCTGCGCAATGCGGGCTACGCCTTGGCGCTGCGCGCGGCGCGCGCGGAGCCACCCCATGGCTAAGTCCGCAAGGCCCAAACGACCCTGGCGCCACCGGGCCCGTCATGCCCGCCACGCGCTGGGGCATTCTCTGCGCGTGCGTCTGGTGACCACGTTTCTGTTATTGGCCATCGCGGTTGCTGCCACCTTTATTTTTGGCATGCAAAAGGCGCTGAGCGTGGGGTGGCGCGAGGCGGCCCGGCCGCTGGTGTCCGACTATGTGGACCGGCTGGTGGCAGATATCGGCACTCCGCCCAGCATCGAGCGGGCGCAGGCGCTGACGCAGCGCTTGCCGGTCAAAGTCCGCATCGCCGGACCGCTTGTCAACTGGCAGAGCACGCCACAATCCGAAGGTTTTCCGTACGAGCATGGCCCGCACGATGACTGGCCGGACGCGCAGCCGCGCCTGTTGTCGCGCACCACTGCCGATGGTCACCGCATCGAGTTGGGTATCAGCGTTGTAGGTCTGGAGAACCAGTCGCACCGGGTTGGCTGGTTCACGCTGGCTGGCATCTTGACACTGACTGCCTTGGCCTATGCGTATGTACGCCGCCTGCTGCTGCCTCTGGACGATATACGCGCCGGCGCCCAGCGTTTTGGCAGCGGTGCGTTTGGCGAGGTCATTCCCATCCGCCGGCGGGACGAGCTGGGGCAACTGGCCGCCGATGTCAACACCATGGCGCGCAGCATCCACCAGATGCTGGAGGCCAAGCGGGGCTTGCTATTGGCCATTAGCCACGAACTGCGCAGCCCGCTGACGCGGGCCCGGTTGAATACCGAATTGCTGCCGGACGCGGGCGATGTGGCGCCGCGGCGCGATGCGCTGCTGCGGGATCTGGCGGCCATGCGCGATCTGGTCACCGATTTGCTGGAAAGCGAGCGCCTGGGGCAGGGCCATGCCGCGTTGCAGTTGGAGCCGGTTGATATTGCCGCGTTGGCCCGGGAGTTGGTCAGCGCATTGCAGGACGAGCCGCGCCAGACGCCTGCCGCGCCTGTGGTGCTGGACCTGGCAGAGGGCTTGCCAAGCCCGTTGCTGGACCGCACCCGCATGCGGCTGCTGCTGCGCAACCTGCTGGACAACGCCCTGCGCCACAGCGCCGGCGCCGCGCAGCCACCGATACTGGCCGTGTGGCAAGACGTGGCGCGGGAACAGCCGGTGCTGTGCATTCGCGTGCGCGACCATGGCCCCGGCGTCGCGCAGGATGCGCTGCCCCATCTGGCGGAGCCGTTCTACCGGCCCGACAGCGCCCGTGGGCGCACGGAAGGTGGTGTGGGTTTGGGCCTGTATTTGTGCAAACTCGTGGCGCAGGCCCATGGTGGTAGTCTGCTGCTCTGCAACGCCGAGCCGGGTTTGTCGGCGACGGTGACCCTGCCATTACCCGCGGTAACTTAGCTTTTTTTGGACTTGCGCGTCTTTTTGGGTGCCAGCGCCTCGTCGCCACTGCCGCGCCCGTCCAGTTCCGCTTCCAGGCGCTCACACAGGGTTTGCAGGATTTTGATGCGGGCGTAGTTTTTGTCGTTGGCTTCGACCAGCGTCCACGGCGCGTTGCCGGTACTGGTGCGCTCCACCATGTCGCAGATGGCTTGTTGGTAGGCATCCCATTTTTTGCGGTTGCGCCAGTCCTCTTCGGTGATCTTGAAGCGCTTGAAGGCAATTTGTTCACGCTCCTTGAAGCGCTTCAACTGCTCTTGCTGGCTGATCTGCAGCCAAAATTTGACGACGATGACACCGGACTCGGCCAGCTCGTGTTCAAAATCGTTGATCTCGCTGTAGGCGCGCAGCCAGTCGTCTTCGCTGCAAAAGCCCTCGACCCGCTCCACCAGCACGCGGCCATACCACGTGCGGTCAAAAATGGTGATCTTGCCATTGCGCGGCACACGGCGCCAGAAGCGCCACAGATAGGGTTGAGCCCGCTCTTCCTCGGTGGGCGCGGCCACCGGCACAACCTGGTACTGCCGTGCATCCAGCGCTGCGGCAATGCGCCGAATGGCGCCGCCCTTTCCGGCGGCGTCGGCTCCTTCAAAGGCACACAGCAGTGAGCGGCCTTTGAAGCGGGGATCCCGCACCAGCTCCGACAGACGCCCCTGCCATTGGGCCAGTGCCTTTTTATACGCCTTGTCGGACAGTTGCAGATCCAGGTCCAGCACCGACAGCACCGTGCGTCCGTCGGAGTTGACCTGCAGGGCCGGGGCCACAGGGGGCTCTTGCTTGCTCGTACTGGCCAGTTTCTTTTGCAGCGCTTGCAGCAGGACCTGCCCGACCGTCAGCGAGCGGTAGCGGTCGTCGCTTCCTTCCACCAGAATCCACGGCGCCCAGGGCGTAGTGGTCAAGCGCAGCATGTGGCCAGCCACATCTTGCAGCTTGTCAAAGGTCTTGAGCCGCTCCCAATTCCAGGGGCTGACCCGCCAAGCGGTGCGCGGGTCTTTTTCCAAGGCCTTCAAACGCTTGATCTGCGCCTCCTTGGTCAGGTGGAACCAGAACTTCAGCACCAGCGCCCCTTCGCTGACCAGCATGGCCTCGAAGCGGTTGATCTGCTCGGCCTGTGCGTCCAGCTCCTTGCGCGACAGTTCGTCGTGGATACGCAGGCGTATCGGCGCAGAGTACCAGGAACCGGCAAATATGCCTATGCGCCCCTTGGGCGGCAGCGAGCGCCAATAGCGCCACATGGGCGGGTGTTCGCGTTCTTCGTCGCTGGGCTGGGAAAATGCCAACGTAGACAAGAAGCGCGGGTCCATCCACTCATACAGGAGGTTGATGGTCTCGCCTTTGCCCGCGCCGTCCTGGCCGCTGATCAATACCACCACCGGTGTCTTCTTGTGTTCGTGCAAGCTGGCCTGGGCCTCCAGCAATGCGGCGCGCAATGCCGGTACGGCAGCCTTGTACTGCGCCTTGTCGATCTGGTGGCCCAACTCTGCTGATTCGAACATGTGCGAACTATTTTAGGACCCAGTCGCAATTCGGGCAATTTGGTAAGCCAAGCCCAGAAACGGACGCAAGCGGTCAGTACAATGGGCCCAGTTCGTTGTGAGCAAGTTTCGTGCCTTTATGAAAAAACCCTATTTGTCACCGCTGCTATTGGTCTTTTGCGTTGCATTTGCCGTGCCCGTCCAGGCGGAGAAGGCCGATCGCTTCAAACCTGCGTTCATTGGCGCCGAAATTTTGCGCTATGACGACGTCAAACAGGTCCAAAGCTTTATTGGCAATGTCATTCTGACCAAGGGCAGCATCTTGATGCGGGCCGCCCGTGTCGACATGCGGGAAGATGCCGACGGCTACCAATTTGGCGTCATTACCGGCACCCCCGACAAAGCGGCATTTTTTCGGCAGAAACGCGAAGGACTGGACGAATTCATTGAGGTCGAGAGCGAACGCATTGACTACGATGGGCGCGCCGACGTCGTCAAATTCACGGGCAAGGTGCAGTTTCGGCGGCTGCGCGGGGCCGTGGTCGCGGATGAAATTTCTGGTGAACTCATGGTTTACGAGAACCTGACCGACAAATTCAGCGTGGACGGCAGCCTGGCCGGGACCACCGAGCAGACGCCA
>JACXTT010005866.1_pt1 | contig 17730 bp, 18 predicted proteins | sample 9270951 | NCBI WGS metagenome assembly JACXTT01 (sample SAMN15532306, study PRJNA645909) | rock metagenome | isolation source: weathered quartz diorite | place: Puerto Rico | collected 2017-06-21 | reverse complement strand
GTCTATTCCACATACTTGGGGAGCTACCGCGATGACGCGGCAAGTGCCATCGCCGTAGACAGCGCCGGCAATGTGGTGATTGCGGGCACGACGAGCTCTATCAATTTTCCGGTCACAAACGCCATTCAGTCTGTCTTCGCCGGCGGATCGGATCTCGTGACGGATGCGTTTGCGGCGAAGTTGAATCCATCCGCAAGTTCGATCTTGTGGTCAACGTATCTGGGCGGCGCGAGTGACGATTTTGCGAGAGCCGTGGCTGTCGATTCCAGCGGCAACGTTTACGTTGCCGGTCAAACAGGCTCCATGGATTTTCCAACAGCGTTGGCTTTAGTTGCCAACCGCCCGGGAATCCTCAATGGATTTCTCGCAAAAATTGCCGACAACTCAAACTCCTCAGTTGCATTCGCCGTCGCGGCTCGCGGCGGCATGTCGACGACTTCGCAGGGCGGTTCGACCAACGTTGCTGTCGGTTATGCGGCTATCCAGACAAACACCGCAGGCGCGACGCCTTCGGGAATGGCAATCTTCGGTTTTCGCCAAAGTAATGTTCTGGTCAGCGAAGCCGCCGTTCCAGCGTCTCCGCTGATCAGCTCGGGACGTCTTTATGCCGAGGTATCGTCGACCATGAACACCGGCGTGGCTATGGCAAACCCCAACGGTCAGCCGGTGACCGTCAATTTTTATTTTACGGATGCAACAGGAGCGGATTTCGGCCAAGGATCAACGGTCATCCCTGCTGGTGGACAAACTGCGCAATTCCTGAATCAGGCGCCTTTCAATAGCGGAAATGCGCTGATGGGTACTTTCACGTTTACAGCGTCCCAGCCGATATCGGTCGTCGCGCTGCGCGGGTTGATCAATGAACGTTCCGAATTTTTGATCACGACACTGCCCGTAGCCGATTTGTCCATCACTCCAACTCCCGATGCTTTTGTGTTTCCACACTACGCAGATGGTGGAGGGTGGACAAGTAGACTTCTGCTTGTCAACGCGACGGACGCGCCGATGAGCGGCACGATTCAATTTTGCGATCAGGGAGGCTGCCCGGCCGCGGTCCAGCCGATATCGAGCAATGCCTATACGCTGCCGCCTCGGAGTTCATTTCAATTTCAAACTGGCGGCGCCGCAAGTGCGGTAACAACCGGGTCCGTGCGAGTGGTGCCGGCTTCCGGCAGTAGAGCGCCCGCAGGCGTCGCGGTTTTTTCGTTCAGGTCAGGCGGCGTGACGGTGAGCACCGCCGGGGTTCCTGCGTCCACCACGTCGAACGCGTTCCGTATGTATGCAGAATTGTCCGGCGCTCCTGGACAAATCGGTTCGATTCAGACGGGTGTCGCTATTGCCAATCCCGGGACAGCCACGGCATCGGTCGTATTTGAGCTCAACACGCTGTCGGGTGCATCGACGGGTTTGACTGGTACCCTCGGCATTCCTGCCGGCGGACAGAGAGCGGTGTTTCTGAGCCAGATTCCGGGTTTCAGTACATTGACGACTCCGTTCCAAGGCGTATTGCGCGTTTCAACAGCCTCTTCCCAAGGAATTTCCGTCATCGGAATTCGCGGCCGTTATAACGAGCGCGGGGACTTCCTTATTACTACCACTCAGCCCACCGACGAGAGCCGCCCTCCCGTAGGACCGCAGTTCTTTCCGCATTTTGCAGATGGAGGCGGATACACAACGCAATTCATCTTGTTCAACGGCGGCGCGGACCAAGCCTCATCCGGCTCGCTACGATTCTTTTCCCAATCAGGACAATCGATCAGTTTAGCGGTCCGGTGAGCTGCATCCAGCGATGCCTGCGTGGTTACCGATCCGGTCCACCGGCCGCGCAATCCTGAACAGTCGCTTCTCTATCAAGCCGTGACCGGCGAGCTGGAGCCTTTTTGGCAACCCAACAGGATAGCGAGCGGCGGGTGCCCCGCCTCATCGAGAAGGAGGTTCGATCGTTTTGAATTGTGTTTGGATCATTCAAGAACCCTCTCTGGTGCCCGTCATGTGCTGGACGCAGGATGGCCGATACGGCCGCCCAACTTGTCGATTGCGTATCGTGCCAGTACGGCAGTGGGTGCTGTCGCTGCCCTTCCCGCTGCGCTACCGCATGACCTACGATGCCTCTCTCCTGACAGATGTATTGAACGTTTTTATCCGCGCGCTGTTTGGCGAACTGCGGCGGAGAGCCCGGCAATTGCTGGATCTTCGCTCGTCGCAATGCGGCGCCGTTACCTTTGTGCAGAGGTTCGGAGATGCCTTGAATGCCAATCCCCACTTTCACAGTCTCGTCTTGGATGGCGTTTATGTGGCCAGCGAAAGCGGCTGTCCCGAGTTTTATCCATTGCCAGCGCCCGAAAACGAGGACGTTTTTCGTTTCGTGCGTCTGGGAGATCAAATCGACGGAGACCATTTATATCCCTTCGAAAGTCCCCCCTGCGCGATGGTTTCCGGCTTCAGTGTGCATGCGAATGTTGCGATCGAGGCGCGTGACAGACCGCGATTGGAGCGGCTTTGTCGATATGTGGCGCGCCCCGCAGTCGCGACGGAACGCCTGCCGGAATTGCCCGATGGACGCCTCCTTTATCGTTTGAAACGTCCCTGGAGAGATGGAACGAGCGCCGTGGTCTTCGAAAGGCAAGTTTTCATTGCGAGACTTGCTGTTCTGACGCCGGCGCCCCGGGCTCATCTGACGAGATATCACGGCGTCCTCGGGCCATGCGCCGCGTGGAGATCTCTGATCGTTCCAACGGCCAACAACGAAGAACCTGTCCGCGCCACTGGCCCCGCTCCGGCGCCGTCTGAATCACCAAACAACGGCAAATGCTCAGGCGAAACGCGGGCGCCAAAACCAGCGAAGCCCCACCCACGCAACTATACGTGGTCGGAACTGATGAAAAGAGTCTTCCTAGTGGACGTTCTGCAATGCGAAATCTGCGGCGGCGCGATGAAAATTATCGCCGCCATTCATGCGCCCGATACGACACGAAAAATTCTCGAGTGTCTCGGATTGCCGACTCGCCCGCCTCCGCTCACGCCGGCAGTTTCAGGTCTCACCTACCAGATCGACTCATTGTGAGCTTCAGAGCCAGAACGCCTCGCGGTTAGTGTGTTTTGGCTGTGCTATATCCGGCTTATTTTCTCCGTGCCCCCCGGAAATTGTCGTCTTAAATCCTCCGTTCCTTCCCCGCAAGTTGACATAATCGGCCAATTATGTGACGGCGGCGATCGCACACTCGCGCGCCTACCTCAAGCACCCTGCTTATTTCGTCTATCCGCAGAAGTTTCACTGTTACCAAAGCCGGAGGTACATCGTCTCCGTTCAATGGATTCAGTGTGGTGTTGCCGCCCACGATCACCGGTATCACTCCAGGTTCCGGACGGCCCGGCCTATAACTAACGCAACGATAACAGGAACCGATCTGCTGGAAGCAAAGGCGGTAACGTTCATAGGATCGGGAGTCGCTGCCAGTGTCGGTACGTCGGCTATTTCCACGAATCTGCCCATTAGGATATCGGTTGCACCTGGAGCTCCGCTCGGAATTCACGAGTTTACGATCACTACGCCGGCGGGAACTTCATCCCCATTTAACGGTTTCACTGTTACAGAAGTGAAGCGACGTGGCTAAGTGACGAGCGCCGAGTTATTCGATGATCGTCCATCCGGCAAAGCTCGCAGTGCATTGGCGCAACCGGCATCAACGCAACTCCACCTCCCCACACGACCAAACCCGGGAGGTCCCACGAGCGTACCTCCGCCGGTCGCGACCATCCGGCGGCGGAGTATTCCGTTGTCACCTTGAGTTACTTCAATCGTTCGAGCGCTGCTTGAGCTTGGGGATTGGCTGGGTTGAGTCTGACGGTGATCCGATACTCTTCGATCGCTTTCTCCTTCATGCCAGTGACCTCATATGCCACGGCTAGATGAAGGTGCGTCATTTCAAAATCGCGATTCAGCCTGATCTCCGAAAGATACTCTGGAATCGCATTTGAGGGCTGGCCGAGGTTAAAAAAAACATCACCTAGGTCAAGATGCGCCATGAGTTGATTGGGATTTAGGCTGATAGCGCGTTCAAGTAGCACCTTGGCTTCTGCAAACCGTTTCTGACGTAGTCGAACAACACCCAGGTTCAAATAGACCGCCGGGAAAGTGCTATTCAACGCAATCGCACGATCGAGAAATTCTTCAGCTTTGCCGAGATCGCTCTCCAGATAGATTGATGCGAGATTCGCTAGAGCGCTGGAGTGGCCAGGTTCTCGTGCAAGAACGAATTGATATTCTTGAACCGCACGTTCCACCTGCCCTCGTGACTGATACAGAGCGCCCAGATTCAAATGCGGCCGTATTTTCTCGGGCGCCAGACGGCTGGCGTCACTCCACAGCAAGACTTCGTCAGACCAAACTTTATTTCGCTCAATGGTAGCCCACGTGTAAGCCCCCACGAGCAGGAGTGAGAAAACGACTGTGTACGGCACACTCAACATAATGTCCGCAAATATAATCACTACCCCAAGGACCGTGATGTAGGCACGATGCTCAGCAATGACATCTGCAAGTGGGAAGACGCAGTATGCACTCAAGGGTGACATCAACACTAAAGCCAAGCCGGCAGCAGCCAGCGGTTTGCTGCTGCGAAGCCGGAACAACAAGACTGTCAGACTAATCAAAACGACCATTGATGCGATAAATCCGGTGGAGGTCCATGTTGCGATGGCGCTCATCTCCGGGTCGATGCTCAGTCGGAGAGGGGCAAGGAATCTCCAAAGGTAATAACCGCTGAATCCAGTGATTGAAGTCAGAACGTACGGCGCTAATGGAAGTGTCGTTTCGAACCCGGCTGCAACGAGGGCGGAGTTATTTTGCGTGGTCTGAGAAACACCGACTAATCCACGGAACTGCGCAGCAATCGTTAACAACGTCAGTAATGCGAGAGCGGCCGTGGAGGCCCACCGCACTCGGTTTGCGACCGTTGATGGCCAGGCTAGCCAAATTAGAGCAATACAGGCCAGAGGCAGCACATTAGCGTCCTGCTTTACCAGCAAGCCAACTAGGGTAAAGACACCGGTCATAAACACTAGCACCCACTTCCGACGAGAAGCTTCGCGGCCGGCTTTCAACGCGGTGTAAAGGCAAGCGAAATAAAACGTCGCGCACAAGGAGGACGATCGCCCGGCAATGTATGTAACGGATTCCGTCAGCATCGGATGAACGGCGAACAACGCAGCAGCCAGAAGAGCCGATTTATAAAGTCTGTTCAAATCAGGTCCGGAGAAACTGGCAAGTTCCAGTGCGATCAGAAAAACGAAAAGGGAGTTTGCTGTGTGTATAAGTAGGTTAACTCGGCGAAACGCCTTCGGATTCGCACCCGACACCGCGTAGTTCAAACCGTAAGTGATCATTAGAAGGGGCCGGCCGACAATTCCGGAGGGGTTCCTGAAAACGCTCACCATTGCGGACAAATCCAGGATACTTTCAAACGACGTTACTTGCGTGTTCTCCAGAATGTGAACGCGGTCATCGAAGGCGAACGGGGCCTTGATCGTGCGCCCATATGTAAGTGCCACAAGTATCGGAATCAAGAGCAAGGCCAGTAGGTGAGGCCAGTAAACGAGTTTTCCCACTTGATTTCTGTTCGCCTTGCGCTTCGAACCCATGGCTGTGGAAACATCTCCTCAGGAGGACGTCATATTGCCGAACCGGCTCGGCACCATAGCATGGACAAGAGACGAAAAACAAACGCGCCAAACCGCAACCGGGTTGGGCAGCCGTAGACTGCATTTGTCCAATCCAAAGGGACGATTCAATTCCGATCTTTTGCCCCGCTTTCCTCTCGGACGTGACTGATTAATGTACAAGCGCGGTCGCGAGCGAAAAAGGAAACGATGATGAGTACGGAAATCACACGAGTGAATCCGCTCAACCTAAACGCGGGCAAAGGTAGCGAAGAAGACAAGGCGATCAAAACGGCGAAGAACGCGAAGGCAAATCGATCGAGCAAACCGAAAGACACGTAAAGAGAGCGCGTGCTCGAACGCCTGCGTTTCAAAGACGGCGCTTTCTCTTGGTTCCACTTTGCCGTTTGCCGACGATCCCGTCGTTCCTTCCCCGCAAGTTGACGTAATCGGCCAATTATGTGACGGCGGCGATCGCACACTCGCGCGCCTACCTCAAGCACCCTGCTTATTTCGTCTATCCGCTGGACCCTAACACAGGCCTGGACATTTGGGTCATGCCGCTCGAAGGAAACCGCCAGCCCCGCGCATTCCTCCGCACGCGATTTAACGAACGTACTCCAAGACTCTCGCCCGACGATCGCTACGTGGCCTATGCATCGGATGAATCCGGCCGGTTCGAGGTGTACGTGCAGCCGTTTGCGGGCCCCGGAGGAAAATACCAGATCTCTAATGAAGGTGGCCGGGAGATTGTCTGGGCTGCAAACGGAGAACTGTTTTACCGCACACCGGACAATAAGATGATGGCCGTAGAGATCAAGACCCAACCCAGCCTGATGGTGGGCAAGCCGCGACTGCTCTTTGACGGAAACTATGAAATGAATAATCAAGGAAACCGGCTGGGGCCGAACTACGACGTCACAGCAGACGGCCAGCGGTTCGTCATGTTGAAGTCCAGCGCACAGCAAACATCGGGCACACAAATCATCGTCGTCGAGAACTGGTTTGAAGAACTGAAGCAGCGCGTCCCCGTTCGGTAATTCGGGGTCAGACGTCTAAATCACCTAAATCGTGTCGTCGAATTTTCTATCCGCGGGGTTGGGCCACGCGAATTTAGGTGATTTAGGCCAGAACGATAGCCTTCATCCCGCGGTCGCTTTGTGGCAGCCACGGGAAGAACGGTGACCGAGACGACAGATCCTGTCGGCGACCCGCGCCTCTTGAATGGCGTGCGAGGAGCGGCCGGGCGTTGAGGCCCGGCCACCTTGATTGCTGATGCGCCGTTAGCCGGGCCAGAGGGCCACGGCCTCCTTCAGGTCCTGTGCGATTCCTAGAACGTGTACCTGAATCCCATCTGAGCCTGGCGCGGAAACCCGCCGCCGCCGGCCAGGTTCGTCAGCACGAGGAAGGCGCTGGGTAGCCGCCGATCCGAGTTTGCGGTGATTGGATTGTCCCAGTTCACGCGGTTCGTGATATTGAAAATATCCAGGAAGAGCTCGATGGCCTGGGTTTCTCGCACCCGGCCCCGCCAGCCCGCGCGCAGATTGACCTGGAAGGAGTCGGGGCCGATGGCGCCGTTGCGTCCGCCCTTGTACTTCACGTTCTGCATCGCGTTCTGCGCAGTGCCGCTGTAGGTGCCTGGCGGCAACGGGTCGGTCAGCTCGCCGTTCTGGTTGGCGTCGATGCTGCTGTCGTACAACGTGAACGGCGCACCGCTCAGATACGACAACCCGCCCGACAGCGTCACCCCGTGGGTCTTTGGGATCTCCAGCCGGCCGCTGATCTTCAAGTTGTGCCTGTGATCCACGCCCGACGGTCCATACCACTGGTCCAGATTCAGTTCGGTCAGATTCTGGAACGTGTTGCGGTCGGCCTGGTTTTCGCCCGTGCCCCGCGACTTCGACAGCGAATACGAGATTCGGCCGGCCCAGTATTTCGAGTACCGCTTTTCAAGCGAGAAGTTCAAGGCGTCGTACTTGGACTCGCCGGTGTTTTCCATCACCCAGACGCGCTCGTTGTAGGGCTCACCCAGCACACCGAAGGCGTCCACGCGCGTGATCGCGCCGGTCCGGCTCGTGTTAGCGCGCCGCATTGGATTCAGGTTGCGCGACAGGAACATGTCCTTGTTGAGCATGTGGACGTAGTCGGCCTGCACGGCAAGCGACGCGCCCAACGCGCGGCCGTAGCCGACCGTGACCTGGTGCGCGAATGGCTGCTGCCGGTTGGGCGAATCGAAAATCACGACGCCGGCGTTGCGGAGAAGCACTCCTGGCGGGTAGGTCTGATTGAGAAGGGCGCGGTTCAGGAACGGTCCGTTCACCAGGAACGGATCGGTCGGAAACCGGCCGGCAGTCGGGCCCGGGTCCACGGTGTCGTTCGGGAAATTGACTACGGCCGACGAGGTGTACTTAGGGAACTCAATCGTATCGTCGACGGCCCCCAAGATGGTTCGGTTGTAGAAGATCCCGTAGCCACCGCGGATGACCGATTTGGCCGCATCGTTGAGCGCGTGGGTGATCCCGATGCGGGGCGCAAAGTTGTTCTTGTCCACCGGATATTTCTTATGGCTTGCCGGGAATAGTGGGTTGTCCGTTTCATCGAGCGGGATAATCTCGAGGTCGTAGCGAACCCCAAGGCTCAGCGTCGTGCGGCCTCCCATCTTCCACTTATCCTGGACGTACGCTTCGTAGGTGTGGTTCTTGATGAACTGGTTGTACGTCCCTAACCGGATACTGAGACGTTCGGGATACGTCCGCGGGTTGGCCGCGTCGAACGGCAAGTCGGTGCTGAACGCGAAGGTGCCGTTCGTATTGATCTGAGAGACACGCCTGAGCGTCGTGTAGTTGTACCGGACCCCGAACTTCAGCTCGTGGTCTCCTTTCTTTCCCGGGGCGAACCAGGAATAATCGTCCTCGATCTGGTAGTTGGAATCCCATGGGCCCTGCGCTTCGGTGCTGGCCTGGGCCCGGAAGCTCGTGTAGTTAAGCTGCGGCGGACAGAGGGCCTGGTTGCCGCGGGCCTCGTCCCCGAACTTGAAGCCCTCACGGCCGCCGTTGGGGCCCTGCGCGCGGAAGCATTCGTTCCCATGCCACCAGTGTTCCCAGGTCCTCGCCACTCGGACGGTGTTGACGCGAGTGTTGCCGAGCACGCTGGTCAGCGTGCCGACTGCCGTCTGATCCAGATCCGTTTCATCCTGGTAGGATTCTAAGGTTCGACGGTCGCCCCCGATGGTGTACCACTGCGGCGCAATTTCCCGGAGCCACCGGACTGCCCAGCTGTGGGTGTTGTTGATCTGGTGGTCGAAGCGAACCAGCGTGTTCCAGTCGGTGCGATCTTCGGCGATCGAGAAGTTATACTGCGGCCGGGTTGGAAAAACTCCTGTCCGGTTTGGGTTGTCGACCTGCCGCTCGAGACTGAAGAAGAAGTGGGCCTTGTTGCGAACGATCGGGCCGCCGATCACGCCGCCCCAATCCCGCTGGGTAGTGGTCGGTTTCTCCAGGTTGTTCTGTTTGACCAGAAAGTCCTTGGCCGTCAGCCGGTTGCTCACGAAGGAACCGAACACCACACCTTTGAACTGGTTTGTTCCGGCTTTCGTGACGGCGTTGACGATGGCGCCACTGGCGCGGCCGAACTCCGCGTCGTACATGCCGGTCATCACCTGGAATTCCTGAATGGCTTCGAGCGGCGTGCGCACCTGCGCGCCGGCGCTGGTGCCGAGCGCGTCGTCCGAGTTGTAGCCCCCGTCGACCGAGACGTTGTTGTTCTGACTGGTCTGCCCGGCGGCGACAATCGTATCGTTGCCCATCTGATTCGAGGGCGTGAACACAACGCCTGGCAGGAGCGAAACGATTGCAAAGTAGTTGCGGTGCGTCGCGGGGGTCTCGGCAAGCTCCTCGGTCCCAATGTTGCCCCCGACTCTGGCGCTGGTCGTGTCAAGTAGCGGCGACTCGCCGATGACGGTGATAGTTTCCGCAGCCACCCCCACTGGCAGCGTCAGGTTGATGGTGAGCGTGGTTCCCACCGGCAGAATCAAGCCGCCCCTTTCCATTGTCCGAAAGCCGGTCAGCTTGGCGACAACCCTGTAGCGTCCGGGCGCGAGCTGCGACGCCAGATAGCTCCCCTCCTCGCTCGTGGTCAGCTCCCGGGAGATCCCCGTTTCTTCATTGCTAACGACAATCGCGACGCCCGGCAGAACCGCGCCTTGTTCATCCGTGACCCTTCCGGCAATTTCCGCTGTGCCCTGCTGGGCGAGCGCCAGTACTGCCGGTACGAACAGCAACGTTCCGACAATCAATCCGATCCTCAATCTGGACATAGACCGCCTCCTCAGATGGTTCGCCTTCTCCATCCTCAAACGCCAAACGGAAGCCGAGTTGTGCCGTCCTGGATTTGTCCGCCACAATCGTCTTCGGAAAATTGAGCGAGTTTTTAGTGCCTCTTGGCTTACCGAAGGTCGCCTGGTTTGTCAAGTTGTAAATCGCGAAGTGTCGCCCGTTGCGCATCGTATACGTTCCAACGATCGTCTCGTCCACGTCCGTTTCACGGTGAACGACTCTTTACCCAGGCCACGTGTCGTTCCTTGTATCGTTCGCTGTTCAATGATTGGGATCTGCGGCGAGGTTTCGCGTTCAGCGCCCTACTGGCGGGGCTTTGCACAAAAAGTGCCTGAAACATTTTGTGTGAGTGCCCCCTGCCCCCTTCGGCGGCCGTCCCCTTGCAATGGGGACATTAAAGCCAGCAGGATCGGTGAGGGTATTCTCCTCCTCACGAGTTATAAGGGGGACAGCGACCGAATGCGGCAGGGGTTCGCTGACACACCACCTTCCGGCATTTCTGCAAAGCCGATAGTGGCGGTCGCGCTAATTGCTCTTATTCGCACTGATGATTTCGCGGATGGCTTCTGCAGTCGGCGCATGACTCAGGACGTTCATTCCCACCAGCACGCCTTCTGCGATTTGCAGTGGCGTCTGCTTTGCCTTATTCGGTTGATTCCAGATTTCGATCTTCGCGCCCTTTTCAACGAGGAAACGTACGACGGAGGGAGCGTGTTTGTGGGCCGAGCCGTGTATTGTCGTGTCGCCGTTTTTGTCTACTGTATTGACGTTGCTATCGAATGCCAATATAAGCTTCACGGCTTCCATGATTTCCGCTTCGGTTCCCATTCTTCGATCGGCGAATTGGTACCGACTCCTGCTGCCGCCAGTAGCGGTGTTGTGCCGTCTTCATTCGGTAACAGCGGGTCGGCTCCCAACTCGAGTAGCAGACGCATAAGTTGGATATCGGCAGTTCTGGCAGCTAACAAGAACGGAGTTGCGCCGATGGAGTGGAACCGAACCGTAACGCCCATATTCGCTTGCTTCGTCGCTCGAGCGTTCACATTCGCTCCGTGTGCGACGAGTTTCCTGACGAACTCGAGGCTGTCCATATTGCCGGATCCTTGCGGAGCCGGGTTGTTATCCCCGGTTCCGGGCTGCCGCAGCCAGGAAATCTGATGCAGCGCCGTAAATCCCTGAGGCGCGTAGTTCGGGTCCGCGCCTTTATCTAACAGGAACGCGGCAAGCTCGTAATGGACATTAGCGACGGCCAACATGAACGCGTTGATCCGTGGTTCCGTCTCCGTTGCATTCTCCGATGAGGTGCGTCGAAGGGGCAGCGATTCGTTGAGATCTGCCCCACCTTCTAATAGAGCTTTGACTGCGCCGACTTTGCCTTCGCGTACCGCGAACAGCAGCGGCGTAAAGCCGCGACTCGAACGGCGTGCATATCCGCGCCATGCGCAAGAAGAGTGCGAATGACATCAGAATGGCCTTCCGCGGCTGCCCACATCAGGGCGTTTTGGCCGCGCCAGGTTTCTTTTTTGTTGATGTCGGCGCCGTGTGCCAGGAGGACATTGACGGCGTCCATGTTACCGGTCCGCGCCGCTGTCATCAGTGCTGTCTCTCCCTGAGAAACGACGACGTTCGGATCGGCTCCGGCCTTCAGCAGCAACTCAATCATGGCCGCGTTTCCGGCCGTGGAGGCCAAGTGAAGCGGCGTAACGCCATAGCGGTTTGCCGCCTTCGCGTTTGCGCCGGCACGGATCAGCATCTCGGCAGTTTGCAAATCATTCGCGCGCGCCGCCCAATGGAGAGCGGTTGCCCCATCGGGCTCGGCGGCATTGACATCGACACGTTGCTGCAGCAACGCCCGAATCGCCGGTCGATCGGCGGCTTTCACGGCATCGATTAAATGAACCGGCGCAGCGCCGGCAGTCTCAACACTGATCAACAAAACAGCTGCGATCCACCAACGCGCGCGAATGATCGACTGAGACATCACAGGAGTTCCTCGATGGGTTTGGTGCTGTCACCAAAACTGTCCTGATGAACACCCGCTTTTTCAAGCAGAGTCAGGTGAACATTCGACTATATTGGTCCACCCTCGTGCGGTCTGCGGCACCTAGTTTCCGCTGAAGGCGCGCCATGTCTTCGGTGAGCACATCGAGGATACTGCGGTTCTTTCGCAATTCTGCGCGGCGGTCGTTCGCGGAGCCTCCGTCGCCGAACAAGCGTTCGAACAGCTGCGCGGATCGGGCTCGGTCGGAAGCGGAGTCGTGGGTGATGACCACGAAAGGTTGTTCTGGTACACGCAGGCAAATCCGTCGTGCCCCCCGGAAATTGTCGTCTTAAATCCTCCGTTCCTTCCCCGCAAGTTGACATAATCGACAATTATGTGATGGCGGCGATCGCACACTCGCGCGCCTACCTCAAGCACCCTGCTTATTTCGTCTATCCGCACGCTTCTCAGTCCCCGATGATCGCCTCGCAACTCGAGCCTCATCGCGCAGAACGTCTTCTCCCACACAGGCCCCCTGCATCGCGGGCATCGAGCAGGGTCCGGCAGCACGTAATCCGTTCGGGATGGGTCTCTGCCTGTAACGCGGTCTAGCAGCCAATCATCATCATAAAAAAGTCTTGGGGAAATTTAAGCCAGCAATAGGTCGCGCACGACATTCGGGATCAGATCGTGGATTGCCTTCGTCGATGGGCGGAGAAGACGGAAATCACGATCGGAACGGTTTATCGGATGGCTGAAGATGGCGGCCAGCAAGTTCTACGACTGGAAGGAGCGGTACGGGAAAGTCAACAAACAATGCCTGGATTCCGCACGACCATTGGCTGAAAGAATGGGAAGAGAAAGCGATCACAATACGGGACCACACACGCTGACCTTGACGGAGTGGAGGGTGTTTTTGGATTCTTGGGGAGGTACTTTTGGCAATGTGCGATGATTGCGACGAGGAATCTCTGTTTGGACATTCTTGGGATTTCAGCTTTCTATCACGACAGCGCCGTTTGTCTGATCAGGGACGGTGACGTCGTTGCAGCGGCGCAGGAAGAACGGTTCACGCGGAAAAAGCACGATCCGAGCTTCCCAGTCCACGCGATCGAATATTGCCTCGAGGCTGCTGGCATTAAACTGTCAGACTTGACGTACCTCGTTTTCTACGACAAACCTCTACTGAAGTTTGAACGGTTGCTGGAAACCTACATTGCTTTCGCTCCCAAAGGATTGCGTTCCTTCTTAATGGCAATGCCGCTCTGGATGAAAGAAAAATTGTTTCTCAAAAAACTGCTGGTTGATCGTCTTGATCAATTGAATTCTTCGGGCAAGATACCACCGATTCTCTTCGGAGAGCACCACGAATCGCACGCTGCTTCCGCCTTTTTCGCTTCGCCGTATGAGAATACTGCAGTGCTCTGTCTTGACGGCGTGGGAGAGTGGGCAACCACCACCGCCTGGATGGGCGAAGGCAATCGTCTGACACCTCTTTGGGAAATATTATTCCCGCACTCGATCGGCTTATTGTATTCCGCTTTCACTTATCACACGGGGTTCAAAGTCAATTCCGGTGAATACAAAGTCATGGGACTCGCACCGTATGGTCAGCCGAAATATGTGCAACTGATTTATGACCATCTCATCGATTTGAAACCGGACGGCACCTTCCGCCTGAACATGTATTACTTCGATTACTGCACTGGTCTGGCCATGACCAACAGGCGGTTCGATGAATTGTTCGGCGCTGCTCCGCGGAGGCCTGAAAGACGATTAACGCAGCGAGAAATGGACATGGCGCGTTCGATTCAGGACGTGACGGAAGAGGTGATGTTGAGGTTGGCTCGGACTCTCCATCGCGATACCGGTGCAGATTACTTGTGTATGGCCGGTGGTGTGGCCCTGAATTGTGTCGGCAACGGCCGCTTGTTGCGGGAAGGACCTTTCAAAGGAATCTGGATCCAGCCCGCTGCGGGAGACGCGGGTGGCGCTTTGGGTGCGGCTCTGTCAACGTGGTATCAATACGAAGGAAAATCGCGGCTCGTCACCGGCGGATGCGATGCGATGAAGGGCAGCTTCCTCGGTCCCAGTTTCTCGGACGCTGAGATTCGGCAATTCTTGGACGAACGTGGCGCGCCTTACAGCTGCGTTCGTGATGAGGAGGAGTTATGCCAACGCGTCGCCGTCGAAGTGGCTTCCGGCAAAGTTATCGGATGGTTTCAAGGTCGGATGGAGTTTGGTCCTCGTGCTCTAGGCGCTCGGAGCATCATCGGTGATGCTCGAAATCCGGGCATGCAGTCCCTGATGAATCTAAAGATCAAATTCCGGGAATCCTTCCGCCCGTTCGCTCCCTCCATTTTGCGTGAGAAGGTCTCCGAGTATTTTGAGATGAACGTGGATAGCCCCTACATGCTGCTCGTCGCAAATGTTGTGAAATCTCGACGTTTTGAAATTCTAAAGCAAAGCTCGAAGTTGTGGGGTATTGACCTGCTAAACGTTCCCCGATCCGATATCCCTGCAGTAACGCACATTGACTACTCTGCGAGAGTGCAGACCGTTCATCAGGACACAAATCCCAAATACCACAGATTGCTCCAGTGTTTCGAGAACCTGACGGGTAGTCCGGTGCTTGTGAATACATCGTTCAATGTTCGCGGCGAGCCGATCGTCTGCACTCCCGAAGACGCGTACCGCTGTTTCATGCGAACCGAAATCGATTTGCTAGCTCTCGGCAATCAATTACTGTACAAAGCGGAACAGAAACCACTGGCGGCGGACGCTAATTGGAGAAAAGAATTTGTTCTGGATTGATAAACGTCGTCGCACTCCCTCGCGAAAACAACTGCGGTCGTTTGGTCTTGTCTTTGCCGGTGGTTTTCTCGTCATTGCCTTCTGGCCGATGTTCATTCATCACAAAGACCCGCGACGATGGGCCGTTATGACCGGCATCATTGTTGGCTTGGCAGCAATCTTTGTCCCAACGATCTTGCGGCGTTTATACCAGGTGTGGATGCTGCTCGGAGACGGCCTGGGATGGATAAACTCCAGAATTATTCTCGGCAGTCTGTACTACGTCGTCGTGACGCCTATCAGAGTGATCATGATGGCGGTAGGCCACGACGCGATGAACAGGAAATTAGATAAAACCGCGGAGACGTATCGCGTTCTTCGCAAGCCCAGACCAGCCTCGCACATAACGCATCAGTTTTGAGGGTGGAACTCGGAGGCAACCGTGTTTGATTTTCTGAAGGAATTCTGGCTTTTCGTGAGAGTACGCAAAAGGTTTTGGTTGTTGCCGATTGTTTTCGCGCTGGTTTTTGTGAGCGCTCTTTTGGTATTGACCCAGGGATCCGTGATCGCGCCTTTCATTTACACCTTATTCTAAGCAGGTGAAACGGAAGTCCACATATATCGGACTTGTGATCAGCTTCGCGACTCTGCTTTTATGTCTGATGCTCAGTGAAATCGCACTGAGATTCTTTCCTTTCCCGGATCCGCATGCCGATCTCAAGACGCCGTATCAAGCTCTGTACATCGCCTCTCAATTTCCGCCGTATTTCCGTTTTGAAACCACGGCCGAAGCCGGTCTGCATGGAGTAACGGGCCACAACGTTTTCTCGATTAATAACCTCGGCTTCCGTGGCGACCCGGTCGCTGTGCCGAAACCTGACAAAGAGTTTCGGATTTTTATCGTTGGCGGCAGCACTGCCGAATGTCTCTACCTGGATGACACGCAAGCGCTCAACAGCGTGTTACAAACAGAGCTTAAGATCCACGGGCCTATGCGGTTTGCGGGCGTGAGGGTCTACAACGCAGCTAAGTCTGGCGATCGTTCCGACGATCACATCGCAATGATCACCCAAAAGATCCTGCATCTTCAGCCCGACATGATTATTGTGTTCGCGGGAGTCAACGACCTCTTGGCGGCGATGCGCGGCTATGACTTCGCGCATCGGGCAAGTCCGGTCGGCAATCAACTCGGGCTTAATTTGATCCTGCGGATGGCTGCCACTGAATTCCAACTGCCGCGGCGTCTAGATTACGTCGTCAGCGAGTTCGTGGGACGGGAGCGTCGAGTAATGGAACAAATCAAGGCCACTAGCGACTATCGCGAGAAAGCAAAGCTGGCTATGGCTGCGCCTGAAACGAGCGTCAGGCCGTCGGTGGATCTGGAAGCGTATCGAATAAACTTGCGGACGATTGCGGGAGCCCTCCAAAGTCAGAATGTTCCTCTAATCTTCATGACTCAAGCCAGCACCTGGAATAGCGCGATCGATCCCGCTGCCAAAGCATGGCATTGGCTAATCAACGTCAATGGCACGCGCTATCGTGAGGACCAAATGGACCAGGCCCTCGAAGAGTACAACGATGTAATGCGTGAGGTGGCACGCAACAACGGCATTCGGTTGTACGACCTGGCGCAACGACTACCAAAGTCGCTCGCGTATATGTACGACGACGTGCATTTCAACACGAACGGCGTGCGCGTTGCGACAGAGCAACTGGCGAACGTGGTGATCGATGCCGTGCCGGGATCCGAATGAAAAAGGCGGCAGGATTCGGCTGTTGCACTCACCGCATTTGCAAGAGTTGAAGACCGCGTAAAAGTTTTAGCAGCCGGATATCAAATGCATGTACCAAAGCCGATCGAGCCGGCAGAATTGCTTACAATCGTCGGCAGGCTGACAGGGATCACTGATAAGAAGTGAATAAGGCGGTGATGCGGGACTGTCGTACCCGCAACTCGCGCCAAAATTACCTCCTATGGAGCCTCGTCAACGCTGCATCCTGGGCAGGGCATTCGGTAAATCATTATGGCGACGAGAAGTAAGACAGCAACAGCGCGGTGTTCGTATAGTTCACCATCGTTCCAACGTCTCCGAACAAGTAATGCACAGCCGTTGTTGAGGTTAGATGCGTTGTTCGGTTTGTTCAGCGGTTGGCTGCCGCCCTCGCCTTCTCCATCAAAGCTGGGACATCACTGCGCATTAGATATCGCAGATGAAAATCAACCGGCAAAGCCACGCCGTCTGGCCGGTCGATGTAGCACGTCTCCGCGACCGGCACCCAATGGTCCAGCATCTTATTGACCGCAACATTCCTCGTGCGCGTTTGATGGATCAAGCGACTCATTGGCACGACATCGAAGTACATTTTGATCCGGTATGGATACAACACGGTCGATAAGCCCAAGCCGCGCAGCGCGGGATCTGTGATGTGCCAGTGGGAGAAAATTTATATCTGCGGCGTAGCGGTTGAGCAGCGTGTAGCCAACATAATCGCCATTGAGGGTGACGGCGAACTCAACTGGCCAGCCTAGAATTCGTGGCTTTCTGATTGACATGAAGTCCTATTCTACTCCAGCCATACTCCAGTACGCACACGCTGGATATGAAGCCACCGAACCACAGTCTGGACTGTCAAACATGTAAGCGCCATATCTACGAAGCATGCCACTGATACTCACGCCCGCATACTTCCTAGCAGTCACCATCGCCGTTATCGTCACCTTCGCGGCAATGTGGATCGGCCTTTATAAGCGGGTGCTGTGGTTGCTATCCACTGTCACGATTGTCGGGGTGTTGTGGCTGTTGGGCCTCAGCCCGCTGGGATTCCTTGCATCGGCGGGCGGCTGGGTTACCTTCCTGCTGACCGTGTTGATTGCCTGGCTAATTCAAAGGATTGCAGTGGTCATACAATCGTGAAAATCCAGCCGAGGGAACTGTTGCCTCCCTATTCACACTGGTTGGAAGA
>JACXTT010005865.1_pt1 | contig 17735 bp, 16 predicted proteins | sample 9270951 | NCBI WGS metagenome assembly JACXTT01 (sample SAMN15532306, study PRJNA645909) | rock metagenome | isolation source: weathered quartz diorite | place: Puerto Rico | collected 2017-06-21 | reverse complement strand
CCAAAACGGAAGTGAGGAGATTGTTGAAATCGTGGGCGATGCCGCCGGCCATGACCCCGAGGCTCTCCAGCCTCTGGGCTTCCCTCAGAGCGGCTTCGGCCCTCTGTCGCTCCGTGACGTCCTGGCCCGACACGAGAACGTGGGCGCAGGCTCCCGCCTCGTTCAGCAGGGGGCGGATCTGGGCCTCGAAGGTGCGCTCACCGGCGAGGGTGGGAATGCGCCATTCTGCGCGTTTCGTTTCGGCGGACCGTGCGACCTCGCTGAGGATGGGAATCACCATTCCCGCGACATCCCTGCCGAGCACCTCATCCAACGGGCGCCCCACCAGCTGGCGAGGATGGTTGCCTCGCAGCATGGCCATAGACTTGTTGCAGCTGGCGACGGTGAACTGGCCATCGGGCTCCACCGACACCAACCCCATGGGGTCCTGCACGCTGTCATAGATGAGCATGAGGGTGCGCTGGGCCTGGGAGAGTTGGCTGGTGCGGGTCTGAACGAGGCCCTCCATCTCATGCTGGTGCGTCCGAAGCCGCTGAAGCATGTCCCTACGCTCGGTCACATCCCGCGTGATCTTCACGAACCCGCGCAGTGTCGCATCCGCATTCCATAGCGCGGTGAGCACCACGTCGGCATAAAAGCGCGATCCATCCTTCCGGACCCGCCACCCCTCTTCGGCGAATCGGCCGCACCGAGCTGCCTCCGAGAGCACGTAGTCGGGCTTGCCTGCAACAACGTCTTCGTCGAGATAGAGTCGGCGAATGTGATGACCGATGATTTCGTTGGCTCGATACCCGCCAATCCGCTCCGCCCCCTCGTTCCAAATCACGACGCGCCCTTCCGGATCGAGCAGGATGATGGCGTAATCCTTCACCGCCTCCACGAGGATCCGGAAACGCTCTTCCGTCTGGAGATGATGTTCCTCGGCCTTTTGGCGCTCACTGACGAGGCCCGCGAACCCGATCGCCGAGAGGGACGCCACCACCAGGTATCCCTGCAGCAACCCCATCTTCTGGTTGAGTTCACTGAATCCTGAGTAGGCCCCGTGCCCGGTGACGGTGCCCGCGACGGCGACACTGCAGACGACCAGCGATGCAAGCGTGGCACCCGGGGCGCCGAGTTTGTAGGCCGCCCACAGCAGCGGTGGAAGGGTGGCGAAGGCAAGGGGGGAAAGATTCGTCTCCACGGTGACGGGAGTAAAGAAGACGAGGAGACTCAGTGTGAGCATGTAGGTGACGATCTGCAGGCTCGTATGCTGGTCATCGAGGGTCCAGGTTTTCCAGGGCCGCTGGGACCAGACGAGGATGGGGGGTCCCAACACCAAGGCCCCTATGGCATCGCCGCTCCACCAAGTCCACCAGGCGCTCCCGAGATTGGACCAAGGCAGTATCCCTGCCCTTGCCAGGGTGGTGGTCCCGATCGCAGCACCAAGCAGAGGCGCAAAACCGCCTGCGATGGCCATCCAGCTCAGGGTGTCCCAGGTGCGCTCAAAGGTGGGTCGGAACTCCAAAAGGTGTTTGAGGATGCTGCAGGCGACAAAGGCTTCGGTGCAATTCCCGAAAGCGATGATTGCCGCTGTGCCAAGGGGAAGCGGCGAGACCACCGCATTGGCGATGAAGGCTCCTAGGAGAACGCCCGGCCAAAACCGAAGGCCGCCGAGCATGAGCGCAGCAATGGCCACGCCCGTGGGTGGCCACAGCGGAGAGATATTGGCGCCGAGGAAAGCAAAGGCCAATCCCAATTTAGCGGAAAGCACATAAAGGCCCGCCAGCAGGGTCATCCGCAAAACATCCTGTCTCCTCGGAATGGCGTCGCTCATGCCGAACACAAGGAGCTGCCGAAGACGCGACCCGCTCATGGCCAACTCTCCTTGGCTAAGGCCAAGATGAGGCGGTCCTCTCCGAATGAAAGACGCGAAGATTCAAAAAGAGTCTGGGCCGCCCGCCCCTTCAGAAGGGAAGTTCGCAGCTTCGCCCCCCTCCCAATTGCAGGAAGCGCTAGATGGCCCCCATCTGCACTCGGAGTACGCATCAGACACGCCCGATCTCCCCCTAAGGTGGACCTGAATCCTCCCGTCGCAATGCCTTTCTCGAGGCGAATCGAGGTGCATTGCCCAATGCCTTAGGAAGCCCTCCGAAATGAAGGAAACCCGTGGCCAGGGATCTTTTTTTAAGGGCGGGAATGCTCCGGCTTTGATTCGGAAAATCGTATGAAAAATCTTTTTTTCTCCCTCTCGACCTACGAGCCTCTCCGACCGACCATGTCCGCACCCATGCCAGAGGCCACACCTCCACCCCCCCTTGAATCCCTTCGCATCCGGAAGTTGCGGGGGCCTGGGGTGCCCCTGCTACGGCACACCTGGCGGGCGTCGGTATCTGAGGAGACTTGGAACGACCTCCTCAACTCCACCGCCACCGACGTGCGGGCCTTCCTTCAGCGCCCGCCTGATCCCACGCAATGGGTGGATGCGGAGCTGCTCCAACTCGTCACAGCGATCTTTCAGCAGCACGCCAAGGAAGGGCTGATCGCTCTCCAGGCCAAAATGGCCGCGGAAACCATGATGGATCCGGGCCGTGGACCTTCTCCCGTGGCCTCGGTGGAGGCCCTCGTTCAAAATTTTTCCAGCCTATGGCCGAATTATTTCGAGGGTGGACGGGCGGGCGCCGAGCGAAAGGGCCCCCAGGCCGCCCAATTCCAAATGTGGGCTCATTTTGAAGGCGCCTGGCTCTTCCAATTCCTCCGCGCCTGGCTGCTCCAAATCATGAGGTCCCTCGGCCACACGGAGGTGATGGTCACCTACCAGCCGCCCAACGACCTGCATCCCAGCCTGCACGTTTACGATATGACCTGGTAAAGGCCTGGGAGTCGCGCCGCGCGGAGGCTCCGAATGCGCCTTCCATTCGAGGCTCGGAGCCGTGCCTGCCCTCTCAAGGGATTCCATCCATCGCCCTAACGCGTCAATTGGTTAGGGGGAATGTACCGATGGCCGCATTCGGCTTCCGCATCCGTATCGTCAATCTTTATGGACTTCTATGACGCAGCCCACTCGGTGGACACCGCTGCCACGCTGTCTCGCTCCTTGCGTGTGGCGGTGGTGGACGATGAACCGCTGGCCCGCGCACGGTTATCCCGACTCCTGGAAAAATTGGGATGCGAAGTCCAGGGCATCTTCACCTCCTCCCGCGGGCTCCTCCGGGGATTGAAGGAGATGGGACCTTTGGATGGCCTGTTTCTCGACGTGCAGATGCCAGGCCTATCGGGCCTGGATCTGCTGGAGTGGCAGCCCAACTTGCCTCCGGTGGTGCTCGTCAGCGCTTACTCCCACTACGCGGTTCAAGCCTTCGAAAAGGCCGTGGTCGATTACCTCAAGAAACCCGTATGGGAGACCCGCCTGCGCACGAGCGTTCAGCGATTGATGGATAGGGCCGCATCCTCATCCCAGTGGCAGGCCCCCGCGCAGCTCCGTCGCTTCCCCGTTCAAGACGAAGCAGGAACGGTCTTCCTGGAGTTCAAACACATCACGCACTTCCAAGTTGAAAACGACGTTGTTTGGGCCTGGATGGGCGATCGGAGATACCGGACAGCTTGGACTACGCTCACCCAAGTGGAGGAGCACTTCTCAGGCGCCTCTTCGCTGCTGCGCATCCAAAGGCACCTCCTGATCCGCGCGGAAACCGTGATGGGCTTCCGCCGGCATTTGGGAGGGCGCCTCTCCGTGAGAGTGGCGGAAGGAGTGGATCTCCCGGTGAGTCGGTCCGCCGTCCCCAAATTGAAAAGCCTATTGGGCGTCTAGGATTTCAGCGACCTGCCCCTCGGCCCATCCACCGCGCCCAGGTACCCTGAGGGGATGAACCGCGCCCAGCTTTGGTCCGCCCTTCGCGCCCACCCCCTCTCCGGGTGGATGACGCCCGCCTCTCAAACGCTGCCCGATCTGGCGCCTCATAGCCGTTTGTTGTGGTGTGGCATCGGCGGTTCCGTGCTGCCCGCCCAAGCCCTCGTGCGCGCCCTCGGGCCCTCGGCCACCCGCAGCGCCTTTCTGCCCTTGCAAAGCCCTGAGCCCATGTCGCTGCATCTCGAATCCAGCGATCAGGTGGTGCTCGCCTCCAAAAGCGGAAACACGCTGGAGCTCTGGACCTGGGTGGGGCGCCTGCGCACCTTGCGCAACCTCGATCAGCTGCGCCGCCCGCCGTTGGTGATCACCCAACTCGACGGCAACCCCCTGCACCGCTTCGCCGAGCGGGAAGGCTATCCCGTCATCCCCTTCCCCACCGATACCGGGGGCCGCTTTTCCGCCTTCACTGCCATCGGCACCCTCACCTTGAAGTGGCTGGGCGCGGATCCCGAGGCCTTTCTCGCGGGTGGCCGTGAGGCGGTGCGCCAAGCGCAAGAGGGGGAAGGCCCCTGGGGCCATCGCGTCTGGGAAGCGGTGGAACGCCTGAAGGAAGGCTACCTCCAGGGGGTTCAGACCTGGGCCCATCTGCCCTACGTGCAGCGCCTCGACCGCCTCGGCGCCTGGTGGGTGCAGCTGGTGGCCGAATCTCTTGGCAAGAAAGCGCAGGACGGCACCCGCCGCGCCCTCGATCCCATCCGCGGCCAAGGCCCCATGGATCAGCATGCCCAGCTGCAGCGCTGGCTCGGCGGTCCTCGGCAAGTGGGTGTCTTCATGCTCACCCTCGCCGGCGGCGAGGCCGCTGAGGCCCTCGACCTGCCCGCCGAATGCCCCTATCCCGGCCTGGCGAAATGGCGCGGCTCCGAGGTGCTTCAAGCCCAGGCCGAAGGCACCCTCGAGGCCCTCCAATCCGCCGGCGTGCCCACGCTGCATTGGCACCTGGATCACCTGGACGAGGCGACGCTGGGGGCCCACCTCATGAGCTGGCAGCTCATCGTCGGGCTGCTCGGCATGGCGCTGGAAATCGATCCCTTCGACCAACCCGAGGTGGAGGCGGGCAAGCGGCGGACGCTGGCGAAGTTGGGACTCTGAGTTAGCCCCCCAGCGACACCGGCCAGTAGGTGCGCATGCGGGTGCCCTTCCCCACGGTGGAGGTGCAAGTCAGCGCGCCTCCGTGGGCCTGCAAAATCATGCGGGTGACCGCCAGACCGAGGCCTGTGCCCTGCGGGGCCAGCTTGGTGGTGTAGAAGGGCTCCGAAATCCGAAGGAGGGCCTCCGTAGAGATTCCCTCGCCTTCGTCCTCCACATCGAGTGCGATGTAGAGACCCCGCGCCAAAGAGCCCTCCCGCGCGGACATCGACTCCAACCGAACGAGGGAAGTCGCCACCCGGATGCGTCCACCGCGAGGCATGGCGTCCCTAGCGTTGCCCACCAAGTTCAGGACGACCTGCTGCGCCTGAAGTGGATCCAGCCATGCGAGAGGCGCTTCCTCCGAGAGATCGAGCCACAACTCGTGTTTGCCTCGAAGCATCTGCCCAAGCACTCGTGAAAGTCCGCCGACGATGCGGTTGAGATCTGCCCATTCCGGCGCCATCGCGGGTCCTCGTCCCACCTTCATGAGCCGGGCAGCGAGGGCCTGGCATCGCTCGGCTACGTCCTGGAGAGCTGCCATACGTTCCGGGGCGGAGGGCTCGGTGCTTAGCCCCTCCAACCCACCAAGCAGCGCCTGCATGAGGTTGTTGAAGTCATGGGCCATTCCGCTGGCCATGAGTCCCATCTGCTGGAGATGCTGCGCCTGAAGGAGAGCGTCCTTCGCCGATTTGAACTCTGTGATGTCGGCCTCGATGGCGACGAAGTGGGCCGGCCCCTCCTCGCCCTCCGGAAAGGGGACGATGGTCGCGGAGACCCAGTACAGGCGACCGCCTTTGGCGCGGTTGCAGAACTCGCCCTTCCACGGCAGGCCTTCATCGAGATGGGCCCAGAGCCCCTTGTAGTACTCGGAACCATGGACGCCGGAGTGCAGCAACCGGAAGGTCTGCTCCAACAACTCTTCGCGAGCGTAACCGCACATCTCGCAGAAGCGGTCGTTGACCTCGAGGATCCGCCCCCGGCGATCGGTGACCACGACGCCCGCGTGGGCATCAAGGGCGCCGTGAAGATCCTTGAGCCGCTGGAGGGAGAGGTTCCCTTCCATCCAAAGCGAATCGGACTGCCGGCCCTCAGAAGGCTGGGGTGGTGAGGACATCGAAACCTCCGGGCCCTCCCTCGACCTGTACCTGGGAATAGGGTTGAGTTCTGCGCGCCTCGGTCATCCTCAACTTCACTGCTCTCCCGCAGCTTTCCGCCGCTCCTCAGGATCTTTCCCTGGATCCATCAGATGCTCCGGGATCAGGCAGATGCCCTGACAATGAATGCAGTCCTTGCGAATGGACGAGAGGATATCCCGGTGCAGGCTCAGCATCGCGATCTGCATCTCTAGATCCTGAATGCGAACCTCGAGAAGGCGCTGAGCTTCCCAACAGGTGGCGTCGTCCTTCTTGACCACATCAAGCAGGGCTCGGATCTCCTCCAGCTTGAAGCCGAGGGACTGGGCCTCCTTGATCGTCTGGATGCGGATGATGGTGTCGGGGTGGAAGAGACGAAACCCGCCCTGAGTCCGCCCCATGGAACGGATGAGACCGAGGCGCTCGTAGTAGCGAACAGTCTGGTCGCTGACGCCCGTGGATCGAGTGAGATCCCCGATCCGAATGGGTTCTGGGATGCCCGTCTTGTTCATGGGATCCCCAGCTTATTTCTGTAATCAACTACAGAATCCAGAAAGGGTTTTGCGCACGTTCGGCGCATCTGCGCCGCGCCTTTCCCACCTCCGATCGACGATCCCGCCGAAAAACCCTAAGGGGCAGCTGAGCCTGCGACGCGTCTTCTTCACTCCGCGGCGCCTCCGCTTTCAACATAGTCCGGCGCCCCCCGGGACCCAGTCTTCTGGCTGAGCTGTCCGCTCAAGCGTCCGACGCGCCCTCAGGGTCTCGGAACGGTCATCGCGCCTCGCCCACCACTTCCAAAAAGGCCTTGGCCGCGTGGCTCAGTGGACGCTTGTCCACCCATACGAGCTGGATGCGGCGATGGACTTTGAGTTCTTCCACAAGCACTTCCACGAGCACGCCCGCGCGCACGTCCTGCTCCACGCACATGCGGGGAAGGAAGGCGACGCCCTCGCCCATCTGCACCATGCGGCGCACGCTTTCGACCGTGGGCATCTCCACATCCATATTCAAGGGGATGCCGCGGTCATGGAAAGCGCGGATGACTTGATCGCGGTAGGGCGACGGCACGTTGTGAGCGACGAAGGTCTCCATGCCGAGATCGGTGAGGCTCACCTTCTTGCGTCCGGCGAGGCGATGCGTGGGCGGCACGACGAAGCTGAGGTGATCCTCGTCGAAGGTGCGAGATGCGAAGCGAGCGTCGTCAATCTCCCAGGACACCACGCCGAAATCGTCATCGCCCGCCAGCAGCGCGTCGGGAATCCCTGTGCTCCGGCTGCGCTGCACGACGACGCGCACCTTCGGAAAGCGGCGGCGGAAGGCGCTGAGGTGAGGCAGCAGGTAGAGCGTCATGCTTTCGTTGGCGCCGATGACCAGGCGGCCCACGGCCTTGTTCCGCAGCTCCGCCAATTTGTTGCTCATCTCGCGGTGGAGGTTTTCCTGCCTGCGGGAGCAGTCGTAGACCACCTGGCCCACGTCGGTGAGCGCCAGGTTGCGGCCGCTGCGATCGAGCAAGCGTTCGCCCAATTCCTCCTCCAGGCGCTGGATCGCCTGGCTGATGGCCGGCTGGGTGCGGAAGAGCTTCTCCGCCGCGCGGGTGAAACTGCCCTCGTCCACCACCGTCCGGAAGACGGTGAGCAGGTTGGAATCGGCCATACATCCCTCCAGCCCCCAGCATCACCTGGGAGAATGAGATTACTCCAATTTATTCTACTTGAATAATGATTCATTGGATTTATGGATCACTCAAACCGAGTCTGAACCCATGAGCGCCCATATCCGTATTTTCGATACGACCCTCCGGGATGGAGAGCAGGCCTGCGGCTGCTCCATGACCGTGCCCGAGAAGGCCCGCATGGCAGCCCTGCTTTCCGACCTCGGGGTGGATGTCCTGGAAGCCGGCTTCCCCGCCGCCTCCGATGGCGAGATCGAGGCCGTGGCCCGCATCGCACGGGAAGTGCGCGGCACTTCCATCGCAGGGCTGGCCCGCGCGACCTCGCGGGATCTGGAAGCCGCCGCCCGCAGCCTCGAGGCCGCCGCCCATCCGCGCATCCACACCTTCATTGCGACGAGCCCCATCCATCGCGATGTCAAACTCCGCATGACCCAGGACGAAGTGCTTCAGCGGGCCGCCGAGGCCGTGCGCAAAGCCAGAAGCTATGTGGATGACGTGGAGTTCTCCGCCGAAGACGCCACACGTACCGAGCCCGACTTTCTCGTGGCCGTCGCGAAGGCCGTGGTGGAAGCCGGCGCCCGCACGGTGAACATCCCCGATACCGTGGGGTGGACCATCCCCCAGTAATTCGGCGACATCGTCGCGCAGGTGGTGGCCGCCGTCGGCGACCGCGCCATCGTGAGCGTGCACTGCCACAACGATCTCGGCCTGGCCACCGCCAACGCCCTCGCCGGTGTCGCCGCGGGTGCGCGCCAGGTGGAATGCACCATCAACGGCATCGGGGAGCGTGCGGGCAACGCATCGCTTGAAGAGATCGTGATGACTTTGGCCACCCGCCAGGATCGGTTGCCCTATCACACCAACATTCGCACCCAAGGTCTCTATCCCGTCAGCCGCGCGCTGGTGGAATGTATTGGATGGGAGCCCCAGCCCAACAAGGCTGTCGTCGGCGCCAACGCCTTCGCCCATGAAGCGGGCATCCACCAGGACGGCATGCTGAAGCACCGCTCTACCTACGAGATCTTCCCACCCGAGCTCGTCGGTGTGCCCGAGCGCCGCCTCGTGCTCGGCAAGCACAGCGGCCGCAGTGCCCTGCGCCATCGCACCGAAGTGTTGGGTCTCACGCTGGATGATGCGGCCGTGGAAGCCCTCTACGCCCGCGCCATGACCCGCGCAGACCGCGCAAAAGGGCTCACCGATGCGGATCTGATGGACCTCGCCAAGGGCTTAGCGGTGACGGCGTGATCTTTTGCTGAACTCCTTTTGAGGAACCTATGGATTTAAAAATCTGCCTCCTACCTGGCGATGGCATCGGCCCTGAAGTGGTCAACGAAGCGGTCAAAACGCTGGAGGCCGTGTCTGCGCGATTCGGCCGCACCTTAAAATTGGAATCGGCCCTGCTCGGCGGAGCCGCGGTGGATGTCACCGGAGACCCGTTCCCCCAGGCCACACAACAGGCCGTGGCCAAGGCGGATGGGGTGTTGCTCGGCGCCGTTGGCGGACCCAAGTGGGATCGGGAATCGCCCGATCGCCGGCCCGAACGGGGCCTTTTGCGGTTGCGCAAAGCCATGGGGGTCTATGCGAACCTCCGCCCCGTGAAAGTGTGGCCCTTCCTCAAAGGTGCTTCAGCGCTCAGCCCTTCTCGCGTGGCCTCGGTCGATCTCCTCATCGTGCGCGAGCTCACCGGCGGGCTCTATTTTGGAGAGCCCAAGGGCATTTCCGGTGAAGGCCCTAGCCGCGAAGCCATCGACACCTTGCGTTACACCGATGCGGAGATCTCCCGCGTGGCACGCTTGGCCTTCGATTTGGCTTCGCGCCGCAAGGGCAATGTGGCCTCGGTGGACAAGGCTAACGTCCTCGCCTCCAGCCGCCTATGGCGTGAAGTAGTCACCCGCGAACATGAAGCTTATCCCTCCATCGCCTTAGAGCATCAGCTCGTGGATAGCACCGCCATGGATCTCGTGTTGGCGCCCAGCCGCTACGACGTGATCCTCACAGAAAATCTCTTTGGCGACATTCTCAGCGATCTCGCGGCGGCCATCCCTGGCACCATCGGTCTCCTGCCCAGCGCTTCCGTCGGCGATGCCGATGTGCGCGGCCTGCGGAAAGGCCTGTTCGAACCCATCCATGGTTCCGCGCCGGATCTCGCGGGGAAGAAACTCGCGAATCCCTGCGGCACCATCCTGAGCGTGGCAGAACTGCTGCGTTGGTCCTTTGGGCTGGAGACGGAGGCCCGCGCCATCGAATCCGCCGTGGAATCCGTGCTTTCTCGCGGTCTTCGCACTGGGGATCTCGGTGGTCACGCGAGCACCACGGAGGTGGGCGACGCCATCGCCACTGCGATCGGAACACCCGTTGGAGCGCACGCATGAGCACCATCATCGACAAGATTTGGAAAGCCCATCAGGTGAAGGCCGGAACAGATGGCGAACCGGATCTTCTAGCCGTCGACCTCCATCTGGTACACGAGGTCACCAGCCCCCAGGCCTTTTCAGGCTTGAAGGAGCGGGGGCTCAAGGTGCGCCGCCCGGATCGCACCATCTGCACCCTGGACCACAGCCTTCCGACACACGATCGGGCCGTGCCCATCGCGGATCCCATCGCCGCCGAACAGCTCAATACCTTGCGCCGCAATGCGAAGGAACATGGATTGACATTGCTTGAGCCTGGCTCGGGCAACCAAGGCATCGTCCACGTGGTGGGACCAGAGTTGGGGCTCACCCAACCGGGCATGACCATCGTGTGCGGCGACAGTCATACGGCCACCCACGGTGCTTTTGGGGCGCTCGCCTTCGGCATCGGCACCAGCGAAGTGGAATTGGTGCTCGCGTCGCAGTGCCTTCCTCAGCGGCGGCTCAAGCAGATCCGCGTGCACTTCCAAGGCAGACCCGGCAAAGGAACCTCGGCCAAAGACCTCATCCTCGCCCTGCTCTCCCAACATGGCGTGGGTGCGGGCAATGGGGCCGTCTTCGAGTACACCGGCGAGGCCATCACCGCGCTCTCCATGGAGGGTCGTATGACCCTCTGCAACATGAGCATCGAAGCTGGCGCGAAGGCAGGCCTCATCGCGCCGGATGAAACCACCTTCGATTACCTCGCTGATCGCGCCTATGCACCTCGCGGCGCGGATTGGGCGGCGGCCGTGACCCGCTGGAAGGCTTTGGCTTCGGAAGCGGACGCCATCTACGACAACGAACTCGTGGTGGATGTGGAGAACCTGGCACCTCACATCACCTTCGGCACCACGCCGGGCATGGGCATCGCCATCAGCGAGCAGGTGCCCGACGGCCCTGAGCTCACGCGGGCCCTCGCCTACATGGGACTAGAACCCGGACAACCCATCGCGGGCCATCCCATCCAAGCAGTGTTTGTGGGCAGCTGCACCAATGGCCGCATCGAGGATCTGCGCGAGGCCGCCAAGATCCTGCGAGGCCACAAAGTGGCCTCAGGCGTGCGCATGCTCGTGGTGCCCGGCAGCGAGCGCGTGAAGCGCGAAGCCGAAGCCGAAGGGCTCCACCGCATCTTCATCGAGGCCGGCGCCCAATGGCGGGAGCCCGGGTGCTCGCTTTGCATCGCCATGAACGGTGATCAACTGGCCCCCGGCGAAACGGCCGTCAGCACGTCCAACCGCAACTTCGAAGGACGGCAGGGAAGGGGCAGCCGCACCTTCCTCGCCAGCCCTCTCACCGCCGCCGCCAGCGCCATCCGCGGCGCCGTGGCCGACCCGCGCCCCTTCCTGGAGGCCTGATGCAGCCCTTTCAGCCCTTCTCCAGCCGCCTGGCGGTCCTGCCCGTCGCGGACATCGACACGGATCAGATCATCCCGGCGCGGTTCCTGAAGACCACGTCCAAAGCGGGTCTCGGGAAGCACTGCTTCCACGATTGGCGCCACTTGGCGGATGGCTCACCCGATCCCAGCTTTCCGCTCAACCTCCCGGACCATGGCGCCATCCTCATCGCGGGCCCCAACTTCGGGTGCGGAAGTTCCCGCGAGCACGCGCCCTGGGCTCTCATGGATACAGGCATCCGCGCCGTGGTGGCGCCCTCCTTCGGTGACATCTTCTTCCAAAATGCGCTGCAGAACGGCCTGGTGCCCGTGCGCATCTCTCCTGAAGATCACGCCCGCTTGATGGCGCTTCCCCAGGATGTTTCGCTCGAAGTGTCTCTCGAGCCGCCGCAGCTCAAGCTTCCGGATCAAAGCACCCTTCCCTTCCCCCTGGAGCCCACCATCCGCCGCCGCCTCATGCTGGGATTGGATGCCGTGGGCGCCGTGCTGGCGGACATGGACGCCATCCTCGCCTGGGAGGCCCAAGACCCACTCCTGCTCGATACCCGCGCATAGCAGGGCTCCGTCGAGCAGCAGCAGTGAAGTTAAGGCCCGCAAAGCGAGAGAAATCACGGCTTCTAAGCCCTTCTCTCCAAGAGGCCCTGCGCATGACGAGCGACTTCTCTCGCTCCAAGTGGTCCGCCATGGCCCATGTGAAAGGTCTGGACGCCAGCGTCGACAAGCCTCAGCAGCTCTCGTCCCACGCGATGGGAATCGTCTTCAAAAGGGGGTTGCTTCGCTCTGCTCTTATGGGCGATTCCTCCGATCAGGATTCCGGAGGCCACGAGATCTCCGACCACTGCTTCCCCCGTTGCAAGCTCCACAGCTACCGATCCCGCGGTATGCCCGGACGTGGGACGGACTTGGCCCGGAATGCCAAACGGGGAGAGATCGAAGGTCTCCTCCCCTCGAAGCAAGAGGTCCGGGGAGAACGCCCGGTACGGCTGTTGAATGAGGTTGGCCTTTAGGAAAAGTTTGCTGAACCCATCGGTCGTGCAGAACGTCATCGTCGCTTCTTGGCGGTAATACTTCGCGTCGTCCTCGTGCGCAAGAATGGGAACGCCCGTGATATCCCGCAGTTCTGCCGCGCTACCCGCGTGGTCCACATGCGCATGAGTGACCACGATCAGTTTGATATCCCGTAGGCTCCGCCCTGCTTTTCTAAGGACGCGTTTGATTTTCTTCGTAGACCCCGGGAGGCCGGTATCCACCAGCACGGTGCCTTGATCACCGTGGATAAGAAAAGCGTTCACCATCCCAAAAGGAAGGATGGGGACTCGGGCGATAGGGACTGCGGTGCTCATGCGCTCCTCGTAGGGGGTCCGCCATGCCTGTGCGAAATCCCACAAACTCACGTTGAAAGACACAGGTAGGCTCAACAAGTAGGCACAAATTTGTGACCGCCTTGAGAGAACGGAAAAGATGCTGACAACCTGGGATCCAGAGAATCCCCTTGGATGCCCGTTGGTCGGGGCCATCAATGCGATCAGCGGGAAGTGGAAGCCCGCGATTCTCCACATGCTGTCTTCCGGGCCGATGAGGTTTGGAGCGCTGAAGAGAAACATCCCGCCGGTCAGTCAACGTGTACTGACCCTTCAGCTCCGCGAATTGGAGCGGCATGGTCTGGTTTCCCGAATCGTGGAGGACTCTATCCCCCCTTCCGTCACGTACCACCTCACCTCCCAAGGGCTGGCCTTGGTTCCCGTTCTCGCGGCGCTCCATACCTGGGGGAAGGCGCTGGACCTCTGACAGCTCGGATAGGAAGTGGATGTCCGACAAACAAGCGGGGGCGCCATCGCGCCCCCGCTTTTGTCTAGGTTGGACTTAATGGCATTGCCCCGAGCTTAGACGCCCCAGCCGTAGCCTTCATCCCCGTCGCCTGGCGGGCGAGGGGGCGGGGTGACCTGATCGGGCTCCTCGGCGGACATGGGAAGACTCCTGAGCCATTCAACATCGGTCCAGGGCTCCCCTCGCGCCAATGGATTCCACCATGGGGGAGATCAATCCTACTGATGGTCAGGACCCTCCCCTTCGAGACGCTATGCTGGAAGCTCCTTAGACGCCATGTTTCTTCCCCTGACCCTCGGCCTTCTCCATGCCTGCGAGCCCGATCACGTGGCCGCGGTGACAGGCGTGAGCCTGGATGGCCGGCAGAGCGCCTGGCGGGTGGGCCTGTGGTTCGGCCTTTCCCACATGGTGGCCGTGGCGGTACTGGCCCTGCTCTCGCTCACATTGGGCCGGGCTTTGGCCGGGGATGCGGTCTTTGTGTGGTTGGACCGCGCCGCATGGAGCCTGGTGCTGCTCCTTGGCTGCTGGAACCTGGCAGCGGCTCTCGGGTGGCGTGCGCTGCCTTCAGCCCATGCCCACGCGCATCGGCACGGCGCCCTCGTGCACGACCATCCTCACGCCACTGGCTTTTCCCACCGCTTTCACCATGGTGTGGCATGGCTGGGCGCCTTCTTCGGCCTCGGCGGTGTACGTGGTTTCACCACCCTCATGCGCGAGCATGGCTTTCAGGGGCTCGGCTCCTTCGCGGGCGCGCTGCTGCTTTTCGGCCTCGGCATCGTCGCCGCGTTCATGGCCCTCAGCTGGGGCGCCGGCTGGATGGCCAACCGCGTGCCTCGCCGCGCGCTCTTTGCGGCCTCGGGACTCGGCAATCTCGTAGTAGGGGCCTGGCTGCTGCTGAAGTAGCAGCCTAGGCGATGGGACAGTAACGACCCACCACCTCCTGGGGCGGGGTGAAGAGCCCTGGATGAAACAGGTGGGCGAGGAGCTCCACGCCGGTAGTGAGGCCGGGGAGACTCGGCTGAGTAAAGAAATGGGCATCCGCGAGGAAGGCCCTCCCCTTCTGCACCGCCTGAAGTTCGGACCAACCTTCGCGCTCCGTCAGTCGGCCCAGCTCCTGCCTCGAGCGGGCCACATCAAAGCCGCAGGGGGCCACGACGAGCACCTCCGGATCATAGGCCCGCACGCGCTCCCACTCGAGCGGCACCGAATAACCTCCCGGGTTCGAGAGGGCGTCCGTGCCTCCCGCAAAGGCGATCTGATCCGGAATCCAATGGCCGCAGTTGTAAAGCGGATCCAGCCACTCCAGCACCATGGCGCGTACGGGAAGGGCTCTCGCCTCCCGGAGGCGGTCCACCACCCCATTCAATCGTTCCTGACACGCGGTCACCAGGCGTTCGCCCGCCTCCGGCGAACCCAAGGCCGATGCGATGGAGCGGACATCGCTCGTCACATCCGGCAAGCGGCGCGGCACGAGGGCCACCACTTCGGGTTTGTGCTCCATGCGGTAAAGCGCCTGCTCCACATAGGAGGTGCCGATCTGGCAGACATCGCAGACATGCTGCGTGAAGACCACGTCCGGTTTCAATTGCGCCAAGAGCGCTTCGTCCATGTAGTAGAGCGAGCGACCACTTTGAGCGGCCTCCGAAACGACGGCATCCAAGGCTGCGCTGGCATGGCCATGGCCCTCCAGATGGGAGCGCACGACTTTCGGCAGATCGGAAGGACATTCAAAGGTGACGCCGAGCAGACGGTCCTCCAAACCCATCGCCTGGATCATGTGTGTGGCAGCCGGGAGAAATGAGCAGGCCTGAGGCATGCCCAAAGCCTACCTCGCTATGCTGGCAGGGTGCTCCATCTACCTTTGAACGCCGGATCCATCCATGGCTGAGCGCCGATCCTTGTTGCGCTCGGCGGTGCTTGTGGGATTTCTGACCCTCGTCAGCCGCATCACCGGCATGTTGCAAAGCCGCATGGTGGCGGCCTACTTGGGCAATGGCGCCGCGGCGGACGCATTCTTTGTCGCCTTCCGCCTACCCAATCTGCTTCGGCGATTCACCGCCGAGGGCACGATGACCGCCGCCTTCCTGCCCACCCTGAATGAAGTGGAGGCCAAGGAAGGCGAAGCCGCTGCCAAGGCGATGGCCTCCCACTTCATTGGCTCCCTTGCGACGATCCTCAGCCTCGTCTGCCTCCTCGGAGTCGCGGGCATGGGGCTGATCACGGGCCTGCTCATGCTGGGTCGCCTGGCGCCCGGGCAGCCGTTTTGGACGCAACTCCATGTGCTTGGGCAGGTCCTATCCGGAACGGCACCGACCCCCGCCGATCTCGCACTGACGGCCCTTGCGGGCCGCCTCATGTTTCCCTACCTCTTACTTGTGAGCCTCACGGCGGGATTATCTGCGGTGCTCAACCTGCGCGACCGCTTTGGACTCACTGCCAGCGTCAGCACCTTTTGGAACCTGGCCTTCATGGGATTCGGTTGGCTGTGTTTTCATCTGGGCCCCGCCGAGTGGGGCCGACAAACTGACCGCGCCACCATCGTTTTCGCCACCGCGGTGCTCGTCGGCGGCATCGTGCAGCTGCTCATCCTTGTGCCCTCCTTTCTCCGATTGGGCTACCGATTCAAGGTGGGATTCTTTCTGAAAGACAGCGGCGTCCGTCTGGCGATGAAACGCATGGTGCCGGGCATCCTCGGCTCCGGCGTGCATCCCATCAACGTCGTCATCAGCACCTTCCTCGCCTCCCGCTTGGCCGTGGGCAGCCAGGCCGTGCTCTTCAACAGCAACATGCTCGGCGAGATGGTGCTCGGCCTCTTCGCCGTGAGCGTGGCGACGGTGAGCCTTCCCGCCATGAGTCGATTGGCAGAGCAACGGGATCATCGAGGACTCACCGAGGCCCTGGGGCAGGCCTGGCGCGGCACTGCCTTCCTCGCCATCCCCGCCGCCATCGGCATCGCCGTGCTGGGCCAGCCCATCATCGCGCTCATCTTCCAAAAGGGCCGTTTCAGCGCCGACGCCGTGAGCTGGACCGCATGGACCCTCTCCTTCCAAGCCATCGGCCTGCCCTTCATCGCGACCTCCCGCATCGGCGCGCAGGCCCTTTACGCCCTCAAGGACTACCGCGGACCCGCCCAAGCAGCCGTGCTGAGCCTCGTCACGAACCTGCTGCTCTCCTGGTGGTTCCTGCAGTACTGGGGCACCGGCGGTATCGCGCTAGCCAATAGCCTCTCCAGCCTCCTCAACCTCGCTTGGCTCCTCTACCGCCTGCGAGACCGCATGAACTTGCCTAGCCTCTTCACGGCGGTGGGTTGGATGCTGTTCCTCTTCTCGTCCCTCCCCATGGCCTTGCTGGCCCTGTGGGGCGGACGAGCCTTCGGCCTCTTTGGGACCTATGAAGGTGTGGTCGCGACCAGCCTCCGCCTCTTCCCCCTGATCGCGGCCTGCTCGGCCCTGTATTTCGGCCTCTTGGTGCTCATCGGAAATCGCGAGGCCAAGGGGCTTTGGTCCCGTATCTCCTCCCGGTTCAAGACCTGAGCAGAAACTTAAAAATCGGATCCTTTTATCTTTAATATGATCCAGATCACAGGATTCTGAGATCGGACGACCCATGCTTGCTTCTGCGGTTCTTCGTAGGAGTACAGCCATGAACCTGAAAGCCCTCCTCGCCGTCCTCGCCATCATCGCCGCCGGCGCCAGCCTCCAGGCGAAATTGCCCTGGATGAAAAAAGCCCAAGGCATGGGCTTTGACCAGGTCAAGAGCTGCCAGTCCTGCCATGCCACGGAAAGGCCCAAGAAGGGCGACGCCTTCGCACCCATGGGCCAGTACCTCATCAACCGGAAGGACAAGGAAAAGGCGTCCGAAGTAGATCTGGCCTGGCTCAAGGACTACAAAGGCAAATAGGCGGCTGGATCAGCCCTCAGTTCGTCGCGTAGAGGGCACGGATATCCTCCGCATCCTGGAAGGCGAGGCCACCGCCCACGGGCTGGATGGACCGGAGCGCCAGTTCCCGAGTGCGTCGATCCGTCAGAGATTCGATCACCCATCCCGCCAGTTCCTGAGCGGCCAAACAGCCCGCGGCCGTGGCGATGCGCCCCTGCGGAACAAAGGCGCGCTCCTCGACCTTCACCCCATATGCTTCCAGCTCTTTCCACGCCGTGGGGTAAGTGGTCGCCGTGAGCCCCTTCAATAGCCCTTTGGCCGCCAAAATCAGCGCGCCGCAACAAATGGACCCGATGCGCTGGCGCGAAGGGTCAAGATCCAATTTTCTTAAAAAGGTTTCATCCTTCCCCAAGGAGCGGGT
>JACXTT010005864.1_pt1 | contig 17738 bp, 10 predicted proteins | sample 9270951 | NCBI WGS metagenome assembly JACXTT01 (sample SAMN15532306, study PRJNA645909) | rock metagenome | isolation source: weathered quartz diorite | place: Puerto Rico | collected 2017-06-21 | reverse complement strand
AGCGTCCACGGCGGCCCCGCAGGAATGTACGGCGTCGATTGGTTTCACGAGTTTCAGGTGTACGCTGCTCGAGGCTGGGCGGTGTTCTTCACCAACCCGCGTGGCTCAACCGGCTACGGCGAGAAGTTCGAGCGCGGCATCGAGGGCGAGTGGGGAGGCAAAGACTACCAGGACGTAATGAACGGCGTTGACGCGATCCTGAAGAAGTATTCTTGGATCGATCGCGACCGGCTGGGCGTAACCGGCGGAAGCTACGGCGGGTTCATGACCAACTGGATCGTAGGCCACACGAATATGTTCAAGGCGGCGGTTACGCTTCGAAGCGTTGTCAACTTCATCAGCGACGACGGCACTCGCGACGGGGCATATGGTCACAAACGTGACTTCGGCGGTGACATATTCGAGAAGTTCGAACTTTACTGGGACCGTTCGCCGCTCAAGTGGGCGAAGAACGTCAAGACGCCGACGTTAATCTTGCATTCAGACAACGACTATCGGGTGCCGCTCGAGCAGGGAGAGCAGTGGTTCCGCGCGCTGAAGCATTTCGGTGTGACGACCGAGTTGGTGATCTTCCCGCGGGAGAATCACAACCTGACTCGGACGGGAGAACCGAAGCATCTGGTCGAGAGTTTGAACTGGCAGATTTACTGGTTCGATCGCTTCTTGAATGGGAACGTGTCGGCGGTACCTCCCGATGCGAAATAGGCTTCAGAGGATGAACACCAAGAAAGCGCTGATCGTCGTCATCGTCACGTTTCTCTTTGCGGTCTGTCCCGAGGCCTCAGCACAGCAACTGAAACTTGTACCCGAACCTAAACAAGTTCAGAAACACGAGGGTAGCTTCGCCATCACCGCCAAAACGCGCATCGTGATCAACAGCGCTCACGCCGAGGAAGATCACACTGCGGCCGAAACGCTGGTCGACGAAATCGATGCAATAATCGGCCAGAAGCTTAAGATCACGACCGCGAGGTCGATACCAAAATCGAGGGCAATATATCTTGCTCGGGCCGACGACGACAGAAATCTCGCCTCGACGCTTGAAGCGCGCCACCTCGAGATCGGCGGTCAGTCCAACGATGAAGGTTATGTGCTCGATGCGACGCCCGATCGTGTCATCGTAGCCGCTCGCGCGGGCGAAGGCATTTTCTACGGCGCCCAGACTCTAAGGCAGTTGATTCATCGGGCAGAACTCCACAATGGGGCGGTTCCGGCAGTGGCCATCAAAGATTGGCCGGGAATGCGTTGGCGGGGTGTGCACGATGACATCAGCCGGGGACCGGTGCCGACGCTCGACTACATGAAAAAACAGATTCGCACTTGCGCGGCTTACAAGCTCAATCTGTTTTCGCTCTACATCGAACACGTCTTCGACTATCAGAGCCACCCGCTTATCGGCCCAAAGGAAGGCTCGCTTAATGCTCGCGAGGTCAAAGAGCTGGTCGAATACGGGAAGCGGTACTACGTGACCATCCTTCCCGAACAACAGGCGTTCGGACATCTGCACCACGTGCTCAAGAACGAAGTCTACTGCGAACTCGCCGAGACTCCGCACGGCCACGTGCTCGCGCCGGTGAATGAGAAATCCTACGAGCTGATCAAAGATCTCTACACCGAGCTTGTCCCGTTGTTCCCGGGCCCGTTGTTTCACATCGGCTCGGACGAGACGTTCGAGCTTGGACAGGGCCAGACCAAAGACCGGGTGAAGGAAGTTGGTTTGGGCCGCATTTATCTCGAACATCTCAAGCGGGTGGCGGAGATAATGAAGCCCTACAACAAGCGGCTCATGTTCTGGGGCGACGTCGCGATGCACTACCCGGAGTTGCTCGAGATCCTTCCGAAGGACGTGATCGCGGTTGCGTGGGGTTACGGTCCGGCGCAGAGTTTTGACAATTTGCTCAAGCCTTACAAAGATGCGGGACTCGGGTTATTCGTTTCGCCCGGCGCGAACAACTGGAACCGCATCTTTCCAAACCTGGACGCGGCGTTTATCAACGTCAAGAACTTTGTCCGTGACGGTCAGAAGTACGGCGCGCTTGGCATGCTGAACACGACCTGGGACGACGACGGCGAATCGCTGTTCGGTATGACCTGGCCCGCCATCATTTTCGGCGCCGAGTGCTCGTGGCATCAGGGCGAAGCCGGAATCGAGAGCTTCAAAGGGAACTACGACTGGGCGTTTTATCGGAACGACGACAACACGTTTCGCGATGCGATCCAAGAGTTGAGTCGTTCGCACTCGTTGATGAGAACAGCGGGACTGGGGGAAGCTTACGATGCGTCGTTCTGGGATGATCCGTTTACCGAGCTCGGCGCGAAATCAGCGGAGAAGGCCTTGCCCGCGATGCACGATTTACGACTTGCTGCCGAGCGCGCGCTCGCGGCGCTCTACCGCAATCGAGACAAGGCGCACGCCAACTCGGATACGCTGGACTACTTGGTCTTTGCGGCGATGAGATTGGATTTGTTAGGAATGAAGATCCAATTCGCCAACGAAATCAGCAAGTATTACTGGGACGCCTATCTGAACATGAGCGATCGTTCGAGAGTTCGCCGCGACTTGAACGAGATTACAAGCATCAACGCGCGGTTGGAAGATCTGCGCGACGCAACGACCCGGCTACGCGCGCTGTATTCGGAGTTATGGCTCAAAGAGAATCGCCCGTATTGGCTGGGCAATGTGCAGGTTCGCTACGACAATCTGGCGAGCCTCTTCCAGTCCAAGATTCAGAGTGTTCAAGCGGCCGAGCAACAATATCGACAGCAACAGGTCCTTCCCACTCCTCAGCAGATGGGATTCTTTATTCGGTAGAGATATGCCGTGCAGCAGGCTGCGCAAGTCACCGTTCCCTCTCGTTCATACGCCGAAGATTCTTTTTCAAGAGGTCACGCCGGCAATAGATCATGAATCGCTCGACCCGCCCGATCGGCTTGTATTCCTTCATGAATTCGCTGGTCTCCGGGTAGCTGTTGATGGAAAGGTCCAGGTTGAACATCCCTAACTCGTCTACGATATACTTTGGCTGGGTCTCTTGCAGATCGCGCACAAGCTGTTCCCGCGCCGCCGCGGTGGAACCCTCGTCGAGAATGGAACGGTGCTCACCGTTGACATATTGAACATCAGCCGGAACGCCGGTAAGAGGCTGCGCGCTTAGGTAGCGGGACGCCGGAAGGAGTCCGGACCAGAAATAAATCTCGGGCCGGTAGCCCCAGACATAGACATAGTCGCCGGGGCCGTGAGCTGGGCGAGCACGAGGACCACCTGCGCGAATCCCTTCGAGCGAGATTCCCTCCGCCGCATCCTCGCCGTCGGGCAGATCCCTGACCACTGCGGCCACTTTTCGTTCCTCTCTGTTGCGTACGTCGTGGTACCAACCGATGTTGAGATTGTGCTTGGATTGCGTCCAATCCATGGCAAGAAGAAGGCTGCGACCGTGAAAACGAACTAAGGTGAACAGAAAGCCGATTAGCAATCCCACAATAACAGCCCGACGCCAACCTCGCCCTCGCGTCTTCAGCGCCGACAATATGCCCAGGAGACCGATGGCGCCTATCAAGCAGAGACTCGGGAGAATCTGAAAAAAGTAATGCGAGTAAAATCGTCCGCCCAGCGCAACGCCGGCGTAAGACACCGCAAACCAAGTGAGAAGCGTCACGTCTGATCCAAAAGCATGGAAGCCTATGTCCTCATCTGCCTCCGACTCGTGGTCCCGCCGGCGCCTGCGCACTTGGGTTAGCGTCTTCACAATCACGAACACCATCGTGATGAGCAGTATGTCGTTCAGGACGAAATAGCCGGCCGTGTAACGAACCGCGGAAGCGAGTACCTCGCCCGGAGGATTGTACCGAGCATAGCGCACTCCCCATTCCCAAAGGTAACGCCAGTATTCCGACATTGAGCTGGTGCCGGCAATGTATGCCAGAAAAGGAGCCGAGCCGAGTGCAAGCCCCGCCGTCGCAATCGCAAACAATCGAAGGCCAGCCAGCACGGTTTTGGCCGAGGATTCTTGTTCTTCCTGTCGTCTTTTTACTGTCGATTCCCACACGCCGGCGGTAATCAACCAGACCGCGAAAAAAACAAGCACAAAGGCGCCCTTTGGATTGATTTGAAGCGCAATACCGGCCAGGGCGCCGCCCACCAGGCACAGCAGAGCTCGCTTTCCGTTCGGTGAGCCGTCGAGGCGCGAGCGAATTAGCAGAAAAGCCGCAGCCGTATAAGGGAGCGCCATCAGACAGTCGGTGTTGAGGCTCTGTACGTGTCCAAGTGAATGGGCAGTGCTGAAGACCGCAAACATCGCCGCTGCCAACAACCCTGCCCGCTGATCGTACAGCCGCGTCCCGAACAGGTAGAGCACCGCCGAGGTCGCTAGCGCATATAGCACGGTGAATAACCGAATCACCAGAAGGTGGGCGCCAAAAAGCGAGAATAGCAGGGCGTAAACAAGCGGCAATCCGGGTGGCTTGTCAAAATATATCTCACGGTATAACGCCTTGCCTCTAAGGACCTCCTCACCCGCGGTGAACCAGAGGCCGTCGTCCTCGTACAGATGACCCGCGTAGAATATCCGCAGCAGAAAGCTGACAAGCGCGATAATCGCAAACACCTTCAGTACGGTCGCCGGAGTAAGCCGATCCGGCTCGTCGGTCAAATGATTCCGCTCAACGAGTCCAACGTTTTTCATTTGAATAACAGTTGGTAGGCGGCTTTAGAGCGCGCCGGCGAGGGTAACCGGCACCAGGGTCGCGGCAGACAGATCGCTATGTGCTCGGACCGCTAAATCAAGTTCGTCGGCCAAGTTTGATCGAGCATCTGACAATGAGCCGAAGTTGAACAGGCGTGTGTCCATCAACTGAGACGGCGAGACATTGGCAAGCGCTTTCAGCATCGAAGGCCGGATCTCGGGTACTTCATTCTGAAGCTCGTCGATCAGCCGCTTCACTCGTTTGCGCTTGAGGTTTTCCTGCGACCCGCACAGATCACAAGGTATGATCGGGTAGTGCTGGGTCTCGGCAAACGCAGCTATATCAGACTCCCAGCAATAGGAGAGAGGACGTATGACCATGTTGCGTCCATCGTCGCTTCGAAGCGCCGGTGGCATAGCTTTCAACGAACCGCTGAAAAAGAGATTCAGCAGGAACGTCTGCAGAATGTCATCCGCGTGATGACCCAACGCGATCTTGGTGCATCGCTCCTCGACCGCCGTGTTGTAGAGAATCCCGCGCCGCAGCCGCGAGCACACCGAACAGGTCGTCTTGCCTTCAGGGACCAGGGCCTTCACGACAGAATAGGTGTCACGCTCGATGATGCGAAACGGAACGCCAAGCCTACCCAGGTACTCGGGCAGGATGTGTTCGGGAAAACCGGGCTGCTTCTGGTCGAGGTTGACGGCAAGCAGCTCAAAGCTCACCGGCGCACGCTGCCGAAGGTCCATTAGCAAAGCAAGAAGGGTGTAGCTGTCTTTGCCGCCGCTGAGACACACCATCACGCGATCACCGTCTTCGATCATTTTGAAATCGCCGATGGCGGCCCCGACTCCGCGAAGTAGCTTCTGCTTGGGCCTAGCAGCAATGCTCTGTGGGTGCTTAGACATCAAAGAAGGGTGATACTAGCATTAACGAGTCCATTTTCATAAGAGTCTCTTACGCCTGGGTTGCAGGTTGGAAGGGAATTAGGTTAGCACCGAAACGGCGCTAACCTAATCCATCCCCGTACCCTCAATGTATTGATGGCTGTTCTGCCAGCAGAGAATCCAGAGATGGTATGGCCCCGCGGGAGCATCTGTACATACCGAGCAGAAGCGTAGCCTACTTCGACTCTGATCTCCTGGCCCTTGGGGTAATCGGCGAGCTTCTCTACGCTGAGCGAATCGGCTGCGCCTTGGTTGAGCCATACGGTTCCGCCACATCTGTATACGGATTCAATTTCGCCGTCGAGGTTGCTCAGCGCCGCTGGAGCGAGCCTCTTCCACCGAGTCTTCAAGTTGAAGTACTCGAAAGTCGTGTCGGCTTCAGTGTGGTCTGTGAAGTAGATGACAGTGCGTTCGTTCCATAGGCTGGCAGCGCCACGCGCCGCGCTGACTAGAGGGTTTGATTCAGCGTGTTCGTGGGGTTCGATGAAGAAGCAGAAATTAATGAGCGCCAGTGCCGCGACCGCCTGCATCGCGGGTTTGAGCGCCAACCTCCCAGACGACCTTCCGATGCGAGACTCAGCATCAACCCGGTGGGGAGAACGGCTGACTACCCAACAGAACGCTAAAGCAAGCGCCGGCGCATAGAACAGCCGCAGATACGGGTCTTGAGCTTCGAAGAAACATAAGAACGCCAGATACGGGATCACCCAGGCAATCAGAACCGGCAAGACTCGCTTGAACCGGCGGCTTGTCTCGCGTGCTGGTTTATAGAGACGTCTGTTGAAGAGGGCTGAAACAATTGTTCTTGACGCACTAAACAGAAAAGCGAGCGCGGTAAGAACTGCCAGTAGCCCAAATGCTGAGCCAAACCAGCCTGCCTGCTGCCGAAAGAGCGTGACGCTGTGCCCAATGACCAGATCAATGTTCGCACGCGGGGTCATTAGGATTCCGGGTACAGGGTTGAGCGACGGAGTTATGAGACTTGGATTCGTGGTCACCCAATTGAGAACACCGGATGGCCGCGCAATACCGTGCAGTAGGACGGCACAGCAGTAGTAGGCACCGATACACAAGGACCACCCAACCGCGCACATAGCCACCGCGAACCTGGCTTTGCGTGCAACAGTGTCATTTGCAAACACTGCGGCAATTGCCCCAATGCAAAACAGCGAAGCCAGTTCGTGAATAAGCATCGCCCCGCCGAGCGTCAGTCCCGCCACAATCCAACGCGGGTTATCGCCGAGGAGGTTGTCTAAGCACAGCAGGATCAGCAGCACCGCGGGCACGTAGGCGTCAGCATCGGTCGAAAGCTTCCACCAGGTTGCCGAAAAAGCGAGCGCCGCTGAACTGACAACCGCGGCATAGCGATTGGCAGTTAGGCGATAGGCGATTCTAAAGAAAACGCCTACCGCAATCGCGCCGAAAAGGGAGTTCGCGAGTTGTAGCAGAGAGAGTGCGCGAACACTCAGCCCTATGAATCGTGCCGAACCATAAAGGAGATAGCCGAACACTTCATAGAACAGGTGGTTCTGATGGAAGAGCAGCGAGATTCCTCGCTGACCTTCGGCCACCTTCTCTATCTGGAGCGCAAAGGTGATGCCGTCCCAAAAATAGTCCGCCGTTAGAGTTAATAGATACGCCACGATGAGGACCGCTGTTATCGTGGAAGGACCGATTGCCAGCCAGGAAATGCGCATCCTTTCTGGAAGCGACACTCTTGGCGAAGGCGAGGATTCCCCAATTGATCGTGGCATGGGCGCCTCCCTTGCTCCGAAACACATTCGGAGCAACGCAGGCGCGAAACGATAATCAACCGACCCTCAGGACGAGGCAGGCGAATCTTGTATCCGTGACTCGCTCTCAAACGTCTAACACACTAAGGGCCGTCGCACCTGCAAAGTTGTTGACGGTCTCCCAAGGGCTCGCAGTTTGGCGTCTAGGCAAGGCTTCAACTGCGCGCCCTTCTTCGTTGTGACACTGCTAGCGAATGCTCGACATTGCAAAGGCACTAGCAATGCCGCCGTTAAAGCACGATGATTATAAGGCCAGCGGGGAAGCTGGATCTTAGCACAGCATCGCCGCCGATGCTACATCAGAGGCTATGACATCAGGGCTTATGACATCAGCTCCGATTCGAGTCGAGTGTTACGCTGGCGGACGGAGCGACGAGCGCCCGAGACGGCTGACCATCGAGAACCGCGTGTTCGTTGTCACTCGAGCGCTTGCCGAGTCCGTCGAAGAGTCCTTCGGTACAAGAGGCCGAACACGCCGCTTCAAGGTTTTACGATCCAGCTAGCGCCTGATTCACGGCTTCATCAAGCACCTTTCCATCCACTTGGCTATAGCCGATCAAGTGTTTGATCAATCGGCCGTCCCGGCCGAATACCAGCGTCTGTGGGATCGTATCGTCTTCAGTGCCCAGGTAAGAGGTGAATATGTCGTCTGTGGCAAGTCCTACCGTATAGGTAATGCCGTAGGAGTCTATGAATTTCCGAATGTCTTCAGGCGAGGATCTGCCTCGATCGTCTATGTGCATGCCGAGGACTTCAAGGCCGCGATCGCGATTCTCCCTGGCCAGTCGGGCAAGCTGAGGAGTCTCTTGACGACACGGGGGACACCACGTCGCCCAGAAGTCCATCACCAGTACTTTACCGCGATACTCCGAGAGCTTGATTGTGCGTCCATCAACCGTGCGTACTTCGAAGTCTGCCGGCGCATTCTTCGTTGCCGGATTAGAAATCGCGGTGCCCGGCAGGACCACCTTCGAATCGGTTTTCTCATCCGGATGCGGCGATAGCAGCGTGTACCCGAACGTTGCTATCAGAGCAACGACCACGCAGGTTGCGATGATACGACCAGGGGTCCATAGAGTTGGTTGTGTGTTGTCATCAGCCATGCTACCTCCAGCAACGGGCACGCGTCTTGAACTCGGGTTCTCAATCCCGGTTATCCTGCTCAGGCTGCTCGGTGTCGTCGGAAACGTCTTTCAACGGGATCGAGACGCTGTATTCCTCGGCGGACCACCTGCCCAGGTCGATGATGCGGCAGCGCTCGGAGCAAAACGGCCGGTTGGGATTCCCCTCCCAGGCGGATTCCTTTTCGCAGATTGGGCACTTCATATCGGGTTAAGGTCGAGTGATTCTTACCTGACAATAATACTAGATGTGTCATCGTTTCCGCAGCTTTTTCGATCGCCTGACTCTTTTGGCAATCACGACGACCGCAGCGACATATTGACGCCCGGTTGCTGGTTTAGCGGCGTAACCTTGAGTCGCTAACTCGTTTCACCAAAATACCGCGTGTCGGTTGGAACCGCCAAGACCCCAGGAAACGCCGGTCAAATTCGATCGGCGTTCCTGGCGTCTTGTGTTAGTTCGGTAGGCACGGTCAACTCTAGCGCTGCGTGGAACCACTGACCATCGCGTTGGACGCCGCCGGCTGGTTGATCACCAAACTCTCGATAAAGAACTCCATCATGCGATCCGGTCTAAGACCCGAGTGACCTTGATCAGGGCCGACCTGTACCTCGAAACTCTTGCCCGCTTTTTGCAGCGCCTGGATGAGCTGCATCGAGTTGTTAGGGTGCACGTTGTTGTCGGCGGTGCCGTAGTAAATCATCAGCCGGCCTTTGAGCTTGTCGACAAAGTTCATCGCGTTGCCCGCCTCGTAGCCTTCCTTGTTCTCCTGGGGTATCCACATGTATCGCTCGGTGTAGATCGTGTCATAGTGGTACCAGGAAGTCGGGGGCGACGATGCAGATGCTGCTTGAAACACATCTGGATATCGCAAGATCGCGAGCGCCGAAGCATAGCCGCCATACGATGTGCCGAAGATGCCTACGCGATTCTTGTCGACATAGGGTCTCGACGAAAGCGATTTCACTCCGGCAGCTTGATCGTCGATCTCAGGGATTCCCAGCTTCAAGTAGATCGCGTCGAGAAAGCGCTTGCCTCGCCCGCCCGCACTTCTCGAATCCAGAGTGGCCACCAGGAAGCCATACTCGGTGAGGGAGTTTGGAAGAGTAAACGTCTCGCGCGCGCCGTTTGTTGCTGGACCCCCATATACGCTTACCAGCAGCGGATATTTCTTCTTTGGATCAAAGTTCGACGGCACGTGCAGCAGTCCGTGAAGCTCGGTCACGCCGTCCGCGGCCTTGTACTTGATCAACTCGACGCGCTTCAGACCGAGCTGATCGAATTTGCTGCTATCGCTCTTAGCGAGTTCCACCACGAGCTCTCCGTCTCCATCCATCAATCGCGTCGACGGCGGAATGTCGTGAGTCTGCGCCACGTCTATAAAGTGCTTCCCGTCGGGCGCGACATCCACGGTGTGATTGAAGGCAGGATCTGTGAGCCGCTTGTCACCTCTGCCGTCGAGTCCAACGCGGTGAAGCTGGAGCTTCATGTGGTTGTCGCCGTCGCGAGCCATGTAGTAAAGCAGCCCCGCATCTTCGTCGACACTCACGATGGCGCCGACCTCGAAGGAGTGATTGGTGAGCGTCGAGAGCAACTTGCCGCTCAGGTCATAGAGATAGAGATTCTTCCATCCGGTGCGCTCTGACTCCCAGATGAAACGCTTGCCGTCTTTTAGGAATTTCATCGGCGGGTGGTTCTCGGTCCAGCTAGCCGGCCACTCTTCTCGGACGATCACCCGGCACTTGCCGGTCTCCGGGCTGCAGGCGGTGAACTCCATTATGTTCTGCCGGCGATTGGTTCGGTTGCACAACAACTCGCTGCCGTCAGGGGACCATTGCTCGTGATAGACGTAATGACCAACAACCGAATTATCAAAAGGCTTGCCGTCGCGGACGTCCAGCTTGACTGTTTTTTTGGTGTCGATGTCGTAAATCAGAAGGTCGGCGATCGGATTGTTTACGCCGGCCTTCGGATAGGCTTCGATGTCCATCTTGCTTTGAAGTTTGGTCTGATCTAGTTGCAGGAAGTAATCCGGAACGGGGCTCTCGTCGAAACGATAGAAGGCGACCTTCTTGCTGTTGGGCGACCACCATATTGCAGTAGTCTGGTCGAGTTCTTCACCGTATACCCAACTCCCGGTGCCGTATTTGGTGCGGGTCTTCTCGTTGCCATCGGTGGTAATGGCAATTTCACTTGCGCCGCTAGCGTCACTGAGCCAGAGATTGCGATCGCGATGAAACGCCTTTAGCTTCTTGTCTGGGGAATCAGCGGATGCGAACTGCCGGCCTCGCTCCGGCCCGCCTGCTCGCCTGCGCCCTCCGGGTCTTACGCTCTCGGCGTCGGCAGGCGCCGCTCCTGCTTCGGTTGTCGCGCCAGTCGCAATATCATAATGATAGGTCTTGGCGTCTTTGGAGTAGTCGAACGACTTTCCGCCGTCCTGCCATTTGACGCTAAGCGCTCCCAACTTGACAGAGCCTGGAATCTCTTTGGACATCTTCTGGTACTGGTCGTACCCCGGCATTGTTTTGAGCCGATCCTGGGCGCGGGTACTTACCGGTGAGAGAACGAGGTTCATCAACACCGTGGCAATGATGCATTGAGAGATAATTCTGTTCTTGATCATCCAAATCTCCTTGTCTTAAGTCCAAATGACTGGCAATGCTCGAACGTAGGTGATGCGCTGGTCGGGCCGCCGGAATCGTGTCTCGTTCACTATACAGGGCAGTGTCGACGCGATGCTATCGCGGGCTAGTTGTTGCCTTGCCCCGCAGTTCGGGCCAAATATCTCTCGCGTCCCTCGTTCTAACTGTTATTTCCTTCCTGATCTGATGAGCTTTCACTCAACTGATCACAAATCGCGTCAATGCGGTCGGCCTTCCTCACTATTTGAATGGCTAGATTACGCGCCTCGTTCGCCAGCCTCCGCATTTCATCGAAAGAACCCGGCTTCCCAATATCTCCCTGACCAACGGTCTTGCCTCTCAACTCATCACGGACGGTGTTGAGATCGACCCCATGCTCCCTGAGTATCTCGGCAGCCAGGGTTTGTTCCATGCGCAAGAGCCCAAGCAGCAGGTGTTCTGTGCCTATATTTCGGTCATTCAACCGCTTGGATTCATCCGCTGCATGCAAGAGCACTTCCTTCGCGTGACCAGAAAGCGGCAAGTCCACAGAGTCTGGAAGCCTCTCGCCTGGCCCTGAGCTTACTCGGATTTTATCCCGTATATCATCCAGTTTAGGAGCAGCAAGCGTACAGAGGCGAATCATTAGCTGCTTATCCTCCTGGATCAGTCCCACCAGAATGTGATGCGGCTCAATTGCGAGACTTCCAAGCTCGCCGGCGCAATGGCGAGAGAAGAATATGACTCGGCGCGCTTTTTCTGTGTAGCGCTCAAACATCCAGAATCCCCAGAACAATGTCACGACAAGCTTCAGTTTGTCGTTGACGCACAAGCGCCCACGTTCGGAGCGCGAGAAACTTGTAGCTTGTCGGACATCGCGCGCCGCCATTCTATTGCGGTAAGCGCCGACTGGCCACTCCTAAATCACCCATCGCCTTGTAAATCGGATGAGTCTTCCCCTGTTCCAGATACGAATCCAGAAAGTTCCAACTGGTCAGGCTGTCATCGCTCTCCGGTTCAAGTAAATATGCCGCCAGCGTCCCCAGCGGTTGTGCGGTGCGAACGAGGATCGAACCAGGAGCAAACTCAATCGTCTCTTTTTTGTACTTGCCGGTCACCGTGACTGCGGTGTGACCCTGAAATGATCGACCGGCCTTCTTTACACTGTCAATCAAGAAGCTCTCGACCTCGGTGGTTAACGGTTGAGTCAGCTCGTCAATCGCGATGCCGTGCTGAAGCAGCTTCTCGATCACCTCGCGCGTTCCAATTTCACGGCGAAAAAGATATGCTCGCCCCGCCGCAACGGTCCGCTTCGCCTCGAACAGCCCGTAGTCCTCCATCTTCACCGGCGAGAATTTGTCCTCGACCATCACCGTCATATCCCGGCCGGAGCGTGGGTTCTTGACCTTGGTCACTTCGCCTACCAGTATCTCGACCGGCTTCGCGAGCGGCTTCATTTCGTATTCAACACCAATTTGCAGGGCCGGACCATTCAAGCCGCGCCGAATCGCGTCCAGATCGACCTGGTTGGCAAGCTGGGCCATTTCAATGCCGTGTGCGGCTGCGTACTTAAGTATCTCCTCGACAAACGCCTCGGTCACCTCGACGCGGCGGTGAAAATCGAGATAGCTATAGGCCTCAGACAAGATCGTCAGCCGATTGCGAAAGCCTACGTAGTTCTGACCGATGCGTGGCTGATGAGTGAACGCTTCCCAGCGGCGCTTGTCGGGCTCGCCGGGCTTTGGCGCCTCGCCTTCGAAGTTACCGTAGTAGTAACTCCGAAACTTGTGCTGAGCGAGCAAGGCCTTGGCGATCGCGGGCATCATCTTCTCACGATGATAAGCGATGATCCGCGGATCGATGGTCGGGTTGAGCGGGATCGAATAGGTCAGATGATACCCGTGATACGAGCCGTTAGTCGTATGCAGATCGACAGTCAGGTGCGGATCCCAGCGGTTAAAAACGCCCACAAGAGACTGAGCTTCCGGGGACTCGAGTTTCATGTAGTCGCGGTTCAAATCGAGTCCTTTTGCGTTCTCACGCACGCCGACGCCACCGAGCGGGCCGTTCTGCGCCGTGCGATTCATCACGTTGATCTTCTCGTTGCCGTCGGCGTTGTAAATCGGAGCGATGAGGATAGTCAGGTTATCGAGCAGCGAACGCAGGTCTCCGAGCACAATGCGCCGCGCCATGTGCTGCATCGCCTCTTTGCCTTCGACTTCGCCGGCGTGAATGTTCGCGAACACAAAGACGATCGGCTTGCCGGACGCTCTCGCGTCGCGAGGCTCCGAGATTGGTGGATCAGACAAGATCACCAGCGGCAACGCGCGGCCTTCAACCGAATGGCCGAAGGTCTCGATCCGAACTCGCGGGCTTCGCTTCTGGAGCTCATCAAAGAACCGCAGCACGTCGTCGTAGCGGCTGGTCTCTTCGTAGTTCGTGAGTTCGGCGCGCGATTTCAAGATGTTCTCCTGAGCATGACAAGTGAGGCCCGCCGACAGTATCGCCGCCAGGGCTGGGACTAGTCTCATACGCCGAATCCTGTTACGACCGCTCACCTTCCGGGCCCGTTGAATGTAGACCCTCAACCTCCGCCTCGAGGACATTCGTTACCTATCTTTGGAATCGCTGTTCTTCAGATTGGTTTCAAATAGTTTGAAGATTCGCTTGTACTCATCCGCCCAGCTTGTCGGCTCCAGGAAGCCGTGATCCTCAACCGGAAACACTGCGAGCTCCCAGTTTGTCTTCCGAAGCTCGATCAATCGCTGCACCAGGCGCACCGTGTCCTGGAAGTGAACGTTTGTATCGACCATCCCATGACAAATCAACAGCGCGCCTTTGAGGTTCTGCGCAAAGTAGATCGGCGACGACTGCTTGTAAGCCTCGGCGTCTTTCTGCGGCAAGTTCAAAATGTTCGAGGTGTAAGGATGATTGTAGTGGGCCCAGTCGGTCACCGGTCTCAGCGCTGCGCCGGCCGCAAACACATCGGGCTGAGTGAACAACGCCATGAGAGTGATGAACCCGCCGTAGCTCCCGCCGTACAGCCCTATCTTCTTCGCATCGACGCCTTGCTCCCTTACCATCCAGGCCGCCGCGTCGACTTGATCGTCCAGGTCCTTGCCGCCCATGTGACGATAGATCCCGGTGCGCCAATCGCGCCCGTAGCCGGACGACGCGCGATAATCAACATCCATAACAAGGAACCCGTTCTCCATCAGGAAGTGATGGAACATGTACTCGCGAAAGTAGCTCGACCAGTAGCGGTGAACGTTTTGTGCATAGCCCGCGCCGTGAACAAAGATCACGCCCGGCCCGCCCTTCTTGAAGTTCTTAGGCTTGTACATGCGCGCGTAGACTTCGGCGCCGTCGCGCGCTTTGAAGGTGACAATGGGCGGATCGATCCAGCCGTAGTTCCAGAACTCAGGCGCGGGTGATGTCGTGATCTTCTTTGCTTCAGCTCCGGGCCGATTCTCCGCGACGTAGAGCTCGGGCGGCTTGTTGCTATAAGAGTAGATCAAAGCCAGCATCTTTTGGTCAGGAGAAACGAACGGTTGATTGCCGCCGGGCATTGAGGTGATTTTGGTCCGTTCGCCGCCATCGGCGGGCATCGAGTAGAGGTGACGTTCTCCGGGATGAACTTCGCTGGTTGTCAGGAAGAACTTGCTCTTGTCATCGGACAACTGAACACCGCTGACTTCCCACTTGCCCGACGTGAGCTGCTTGGGATCGCCACCCTCATACCCGACGGTGTACAGATGTGAGTAGCCGGTTCGCTCAGATTGAAAGTAGATATTTTTGTTGTCCTTCATCCATCCGAGAGTGAAAGAGCCCGGCCCGTCGACCCACGCGTCGTCGTGTTCGGTTACGATCACCCGAGTCTTGCCGGTGGCGGGATCGAGCGCGAGCACCCAGCGGTCTTTGTTGTCGGCAGCACGAGCGGCGAGGACAGCTTTGGTTCCGTCATCGGACCAAAGGGGCTGCGAGAGCTGGACATCCCTTTCACGCGGTTCGTTAGCGCGGGGACTCTGACCACTGCGGGTGTCGGCCTGAGGCCCGCGTCCTTCGCCTTCGCGCTGATCTGCGGCGGCTTTTTCAGCCGCCGGAGGCGGAGCGAGCTTTTGTCCGTGATCGACCCATTTCACTTCCCCGTTATCGACGGCCACAATCGCGAGCCGCAAACGATTCTGCGCATCGCCGACTTTCGAACGGCTGCCGATGTCTTCGGTGTAGGAAGACTCAGTGACGAAGTTGGGAACGATCGTGTTTTTGGAGCCGTCGCCCTGCTCATTCACGGATACGATGACCGATTTCTCATCGGGGGTAAGCTGAAGATTAACGGCGGTCTGCCGCGCGCCCAACTGAAACGGTTTTCGTGGATGCTCGCGTTTGCTCTTCTCTTCGTCTTGCTCACGCTTCTCTGCTCGGCGTTTGACTATGTCGAGCAGCTCGCGCTCCTCTTTCTTCAGGTACTCCTGGCTGTCGGTTCCTTTCTGCTGACTGGCGTCGCCGCCTTGAGCGCGTTGACCGCCGCCCTGGCCCTGTCCCTGTCCTCGGCCAAATCCACCGCCTCCTCCGGCAACCGGCGCGGCAGCGGGCGGTGCGCCACCAGTGGTTATCTCGGTCATCTGCACAAGCGAGCCTGTTTCGAGTGACATCACATACAGATTACCGGCGCGGGAGAAGTAGATGTGCTTCTGATCGCGGGTAAAATGCGCGTTGGTCTCGGCGTCAGTGGTCGCGGTTATCTGGCGGCGTTGATTTGCGTTGTTGTCATAGATGAACACGTCTCCGCTGTCGACGAAGAGAGTGAGCTTTTTGTCCTTTGAAAGCTCGCCATTAAGCGGCGGCGCATTTTTGGCTTCTTCTTCGGAAAGCTTCTTCAACCCCGACCCATCGCGATTGACGACGTAGGTATCGAAGTCCTTCTCACGGGGTTCGTTCGCTCTCTTCCACTGAAAGTAGATGTGCTGGCTATCGGGCGACCAGTGAACGGCGCGCGGTTCGTTTCCGACAAGACCTGGGCCACGCATGATGTTGTCGATGGTGAGTTCGAACTTGCCGTTGGCTGACCCGGCGTTCGCCGATGATGAGGTTGACCCTCTTTGTTGAGCCACTGCGGCGTGCACCGATAAAAGAACGGTCAGATAAAGGACGACACCACGTTTGAGAAGCGTGAGACGCTTGTTCATGAACCCTCCGAATTTCACTGAGTTGGTCTAGTCCGAGAGGCGAAGTACCTTAAGACCGCCAACCGAAATATGCTGAAAGCAGAACAGACGTAATCACTGAACGCCGCCCATCAGACGCTTAACCGGACGGCTGATCAACAGTAGAACAAGCCCCAACGCGCCAGTCCACATCGCGACTGCGCTGAATAACTGAACCAATCCCATGCTCTCCATCTTGCCGGCAAGCAGGCCGGCCATTAGATTGCCGAACGAAGTGGCGAGAAACCAAATGCCCATCATCTGGCCGACTAGCTTCGCGGGCGACAGCTTGGTCATTGCGCTCAAACCTACCGGACTGAGGCATAGCTCTCCAGTGGTATGGAAGAAATAAGTTGCCACCAGCCAGGCGGCGGTCACTTTATTTGGATTGGAAGTGTCGCCTACCTGGACCGAAGCCCATGCCAACACCAGAAAGCCTATTGCAAGCTGCAGCAATCCAAGGCCAAACTTCGCCGGAATGGACGGCTGCTTGCTCCCGAGTTTCAGCCAAATCGCCGCGAAGATCGGAGCGAAGCAGATTATCATCAGCGCGTTGACCGACTGAAGCCACGATGCCGGCCATTCTTTGCCAAAAAAGAAGCGGTTCGTATAGTCCCTCGCAAATAGATTCATTGATGATCCGGCCTGCTCGAACCCGCACCAAAACATCGCCGCCGCGATGAACAGAACGAAGATCACCGCGATGCGTTTCTTCTCAGTCGTATCGAATCCGCCAAAGATCAACTGATATCCAAAGTAGACAATCGCAATGGCCCCGATCACGTACCCGTACGATTCTGCAACGCTCTTTGGACTCAGGTTTACAGTTCCTAGCGAGTTGAGCAACGACAACCCTACGACGATCAAGACAACCAGGGCTATTCCGGCCATCAGTACACGAACAGAGCGGCCTCGCTCGGCTGAATCGATGTGACGAAGACCGGCGGTGCCGAGCCGCTTGTAGCCCAGTCTGTATTGAATAAGCCCCAGCACCATACCAACGCCCGCCGCTCCAAACCCCAAATGCCAGCTGATGTTTTCACCGAGAAAACCGCAGATAATCGGTCCGAGGAAAGCACCGAGGTTGATGCCTGAATAAAAGATTGAGAACCCGGCGTCTCGCCGCACGCCGCCCTCAGGATACAAATCGCCGACAATCGCGCTAACATTGGGTTTGAGCAGCCCAGTGCCGATGATGATCAGCACCAAGCCCGCATAAAACGTACTCGTCCAGCCTAGAGCCATGCTGAAATGTCCGGCCGCTATAACGATCCCGCCGACGAACACTGACCTCCGATATCCGAGAATCCGGTCGGCAACCCAGCCTCCAGGAAGGCCAGACAGATACGCGCTTGACGTGTATAA
>JACXTT010005863.1_pt1 | contig 17742 bp, 15 predicted proteins | sample 9270951 | NCBI WGS metagenome assembly JACXTT01 (sample SAMN15532306, study PRJNA645909) | rock metagenome | isolation source: weathered quartz diorite | place: Puerto Rico | collected 2017-06-21 | reverse complement strand
TCTACAAAGTAACCCGCGGAGTTTCGTATCCCGCTTGGAACAACGGTCCCTGAACCAAGTATTGTGAGCTTCATGTTTCCAAGAGGTTGATTCTATCACTTCGAGTCATTGACTACAACGCAGTGGATTTCACTAAAGGCACGCCCCGGTAGGAGGTGACAACTTTTTACAATTCCGGTGCGAACGAGCGACACTTTCTGTAGACTCTCGATGTATGCTATCGCCCAGAATGATCCGAGATGCAATCAGCCAACTAACGCTGCGAAAAAAGCTGACGATACTGGCATCTGTAGGCGTATTCCTGCCCCTCCTGGTATTGACTTATATGCAGTATCGATCGCTCGCAGAACTCCAGAACAAAACCAAAGGCGCATTCAAGGACAACCTTCGACAGGGATTAACCAACGTAGAGCACCAAATGAAACAACGCTTGGAGGACGTCGCAGCTCAAACTTTGAACCCGCTCGGCAGCATCCATCTTTTGTCAGTCTGGTGTTCGCGATAATCGACGCAAACCATCATTCCGGCGAGTTGACTTACGTTCTGCCAGACGGTAAGCCGCTTCAGGCGCGCGGCGAATTTCAACGGACAAAATGACCTGGTTAAAAATTAGTGTCTTTGGGCCGGCCCTAGTCTAACAAGGAGAATATCAATTGAAGCACAGCGCTATGTTAACCATCGCGTCTCTGCTCTCGATCCTCTTCTTTACGTTTCACCTGACGGACGACATCGTCCGTGGGTTCGAGCCGGGAGGACTCAATAACCTCATTGGCGGGGTGCTCATCCTGGTCGTCTGGCTGTACGGAACGCTGGTGCTCGGCGAACGGCGATCGGGGTACATCATCCTCCTCCTCGGGGGGCTCCTTTCGCTGGGCGTCCCCGTCCTCCACATGAAGGGGAAGGGTGTCCGCGTCGCGAGCGGCATCGCCAATTCCAGCGGGGGCTTCTTCTTCGTCTGGACGCTGATCGCGCTCGGCCTGGCCGGGGTCTTCTCCGTCATCCTCTCGGCCCGCGCACTGTGGAGCCCGCAATGGGGCTCAACGATGGCAGGAGCAAACCGGCGAGCGGAGGTTGGCGACTAGTTACGGAGATCGCCGAGTCGTTCGGCGCAAATGTAAACATCGCCACAAAACACCTGGGCACGCTGGTATGATATCCTTAGCCTCGTGGGTTGTGCCGCCCGGGCTGTTAGCTGCAACTCGTACGTCGCTCCCCTCACGAGGCGGGTATGAGGATATGCTCGGAACAGTACTCGATAGTCTAGGACCCAACCAGAAAACCGTCCATGTTGACACCCTGTGAGTCGTTACTCTAGCATCGCACGAGTTGGTTAGCGGCGTCTTTCATCGTTACAGCGGCTGCCTAACAACTGAGTGCAAGGACGAATGACCGCACCGCAAACTAAAAAAGCCGACGACAGCGAGCAAGTGAGTTCCCCGTCCCGCGCCGGCGTCGTTATGGCAATTCTGTTTCTGATCTTTTTTCTCGGCAATAGCGACAACCAGATGGTGTCGCCTCTTCTACCGCTGATCGCAGCCGAATTCAACATCGACGTGGGTCATCTTGGAGGCTTGATGATTCCTGCGTATGCTCTCGCCGCCGCAACCGCCGCGCTGCTCATTGGTCCGATATCCGACAAATTCGGCAGGCGAAGATTTCTGCTGGCGGCATCGATCCTCTTTGGGCTCTCAGTCCTGTCAGTATTCCTGATTCGCAATGTGCGGTTGCTGGCCGCAGTAAGAATTGTTACCGGACTTGCATCAGGGACGTTCTCAACCTGCTCCATCGCATACGTCGCGAACTATTTTCCGTACAAACGGCGAGGCGTCGCGATGAGCGTCGTTCAAGCCGGCTACTTCGCTGCGCTGGTAGTCGGCGTGCCGGTTGCTTCGGTGCTGGCGCAATCTCGCGGCTGGCGCACGAGCTTCGCGTTTTTCGGCACCCTTGCATTAGTCGCATTCCTACTGATCTTTTCGCTGTTACCGGAAGATAGGCACGCAATTGAACAGGATCTCGCACAGAGAGTGGCCCGTCGATTCGACAACATCCGCGTGGTGTTCGAAACGAAAGAACGAGTGGCGGCAATTGCGGCAGCCTTTCTCGTCTCGGCCGGATTCGTTGGGTTCTTTTCCTATCTCGGATCGTGGCTGCAGGAGAGTCTCGGATTGAAGACCCGCGATGTGGGCTTGTTTTTCATCATAGTGGGAGTGGCATCGCTGATCGGCGCGTTAGCCGCGGGCCCGATGTCTGATCATTTCGGTAAGCAATTCGTGTCGATACTCGCCACCATCCTTTTGGCGTCAATGCTCGTTCTGATACCGCGGCTCGGTTGGGGACCCGCGCTGTTCGGAAGCTTCCTCGCCGCGAGCCTGGCCTTCGCGTTTCGGCAGGGACCGCTGCAAGCGCTCGCTACTCGCATGGTACCGCCACGAGTTCAGGGGGCGTTCGTCGCGGTGCGCAACACCGGCTCTCAAATTGGCATCGCGGTTTCGGCGGCGATCAGCGGCATGCTCTACAAATCATTTGGCTACGGCGCTGTCGGCGTATTCAGCGCCATCATAACCCTGGGCGCGGCAGCGTGCATATTCATGATGAAAGAACCGCGCACCGAAAGTTCATTTCTTCAGAGCGGCGCAGCCAGCCTGCAGTCGGAAAGGAATTGCAACGATGACGTCTGAGAGGTACCCACTCGGCGAAGAGCCGCGCAAGATTCGGCCCCGATGGCGCCGCATATTGAAGCGGGTGGTTGTCACGCTTGTCATCCTGGTGGTGGTCCTGGTATTTGGAGTCTTTCCCTGGGGGCTCGCGTGGCTGGTCACAAATGCAAAAACGCGACCAATGGATCGCAGTCTCACCGAGACGCCTGCCAGCTTCGGAGTCCAATTCAAAGACGTTGAGTTTCAAACCTCGGATGGAGTCAAGATCAGCGGATGGCTTATTCCGAGCCGCGACAAGCACGCTACGATCGTTTATTCGCACGGCCTCTTCAGATCGCGGCGCGAGCTTCTCGAACGGGCGGTTGGACTGGTGCGGTTAGGCTACGGCGCATTGCTTTACGACTCGCGCAATCACGGTGACAGCGGGCCGGCTCGAGTGGGGTTGGGTTACAACGAGAGGTTGGATGCGGAGGGGGCACTCCGATTTCTTCGCGACGAAGTACGAACAGCGGACCGAATCGTCCTGTTTGGAATCTCGATGGGGGCGACGGCCGCGCTGCTCGCGGCCGCGGAGACTCCCGACGTGGCCGCGGTGATTTCGGACAGCTCGTTCCTAACCTTCCAGGACACGGTCAATCATCACGTAAACCTTTTCCTCCACCTTCCTTCGTTTCCGGTTGGGAATGAGCTGCAGTTTTTTATCAAACGAAGAGCGGGCTTTGACGGTTCCCAGCTCGACGCGGTCGATGCGGTGAAGCGAATCGGCAGCCGGCCGATTCTGTTCATCGCCGCCGCGCACGATCGACGGATGCCACCGCAGATCGCTGAGCAACTCTATCAAGCATGTTCGAGTCCTGGCCGCGATCTGATAATAGTTGACGGCCCGGGTTCGGACGTGCACGCTCACGCCTTTCAAGCTAATCCGCGGATGTATATCGATGGAATCGCGCGGTTTCTTGAGTCCACCCTTCAACCGACCTCTAGCTCCGCGGAATGATACGACCTGTACCAGCCACGTCGAGGTCTGATGTGAAACCCCACCACGAGCCCGATTATCCTGCTTTCCCAAGATTCAAGTTACGCGGGTTCTGCTCAGGCGCAAAGGGAAGCCTCGTTAACGGGACTCGAGGAAGCGCGCCGCTCGATACCCAGGCGTTGAACGCCCGGGCCAATGGAAAACCTGCGCCAGGTGCTCAATCCTCAGGCAACGCCGGTTGGTGTCGCCAGTTCGTTGCTCATTCATTGGGCTTGCACTATGATGGCGGCCATGGATGAAGACCGGCTGTTTGACGATGTGATCGACCTCAAGCCCCGCAAGCGAAGATTCGGGTTGATAGTTACCGCGGCGATTATCCTTGCGCTCCTCCTGTTCGGCTCACAGTTTCTGAACATCTACATAGACGCACTTTGGTTTTCCGCCGTCGGTTACTCCAAAGTCTATTGGTACAAGTTCCGTCTCGGCGGTCTGCTCTTCGTCATCTTCTTTGTTGTTTCATTCTTGATCGTTCGAGTGCCGTTCATATTTCTGAATCGAGTCTTGCCCGAGCTAACCGAGCGATCGAAGCTTCGGATCGCTTCGGTCGAAGACATCAAAGACATAAACTTCCTTCCCTTCGTTTATCGACCCGGGGTGTGGGTGCTTTCTGCGGCTGTCGCGCTGCTGTCGGCCATAAGCATGAGCCAGCAGTGGCCTCAGTTCGCATTATATCTTCACTCGCAGCAGGCTCAGCTAGCTGATCCGGTATTTGGCTATGACATCAGCTTCTATCTATTCAAGCTGCCGGTGATCGAGCTTGTAGTAGCGTGGCTGCAAACGATCGCGGTTGTCATTTTGATCGCCATCGGCGCGGTCTCGGGCTACGTCTGGTACTTCGAGCAGGTGAGAGGCACGATAACTCAGGACACCCGGCGGCGAGCTACGTCGGCAATCAGCCTTGCCGCCGCGCCGTTTGCTCTGGTGCTTGCGGCAAACACCTATCTCGACCGGTTCGACCTACTGCATGGCCAGCACGAGTTGTTCACCGGAATGGATTACACCGACGCAAACGTGCGGCTGATGGCGATGAACATTGTGATCGGTTTGCTGTTGCTCTGTTCGGTCCTGGTGGCGGTCAATGCGTTTATCAGGAAGCGAGCGCGTACAATCGTCTGGCTTGCGGTGATCGTCGCAGTTGTTTGGGTGGTCGGCCTCGGAATCTTCCCGGCAACGTTTCATTCCTTTTCGGTCAAGCCGAACGAACTCGCGAAGGAAGCGGCATTCATCGATCACAACATCAAAATGACTCGTCACGCATTCGGAATCGAACGCCTGGACTCCAAACAGGCTGACGCCGAGCACCAAAAGTTCGAGGAGCGGCAGTTTGAACCAAAGCCTACCCTTACTGTTGAGCAGATTCAGGCCGACCGCGAGACGCTCGAGAACGTAAGGCTCTGGGACCGGCGCGCTCTTCAATCGACACTTGCTCAGATTCAGGAGATTCGCACGTACTATGACTTCAGAATACCCGATGTAGACCGATACCCGATAAACGGCAGACTTCGCGAGGTGATGCTGTCCGCGCGCGAAATGAACGTCGATCAATTGCCCGAGCAATCCAGAAACTGGATCAATCAACATGTTGTCTACACTCACGGCTACGGCGTGACCATGAACACTGTAAACGAGTTCACGCCCGAAGGGCTGCCGAACCTGGTGCTCAAAAACATGCCGGTTGAGAGTTCAGCTCCGGAGATCAAAGTCACGCGGCCCGAGATTTACTACGGCGAGGAGAGCAATTCGCACGTGTATGTCCACACCAAGCCTCAGGGCGCAACCCCCCCAGAATTCAACTATCCGGCTCCCGGCAGCGGCGACTCGTACACGACCTACGAAGCCGATGCCGGAATACCGGTGGGCGGACTGATGCGCCAGCTCGCTCTCAGCCTTTACCTGGGAGACGGGACGAACCTGCTCTTCTCGAACTACATCCATTCTGAGAGCCGCGTGCTCATCCGCCGTAACATAAGCGAGCGAGTCCGTCAGATCGCGCCCTTCCTCATGTTCGAGGACGACCCATATCTTGTGATTGGTCGCGATGGGAAGCTCTACTGGATCATCGACGCCTTCACTCACGCCGATCAGTATCCATATTCGACGGCGTATCAGGTGGGCGACCAAAACATCAACTACATTCGCAACTCGGTGAAGGCAGTGGTTGATGCCTACGACGGAAGCGTCAGGTTCTATGTCTTTGAGCCGGAGGATCCGATCATCAAGGCTTATCAGGACATCTTTCCCGATCTCTTCCAACCCAAGAGCTCCATGTCCGAAGATCTGCTCGCGCACGTTCGATATCCGAGTCTGCTGGTTAACACTCAAGCTCGTGTTTACACCCTGTATCACATGCAGAACACGCAGACGTTTTACAATCACGAAGACCTGTGGGCCATCGCGGCGGGCGAGACCTCGCAAGGCGCCGAGGCTACGGTGATGCAGCCTTATCACGTGTTGATGCAGTTGCCCGGGGAGCAAAACGCTTCGCTCGAGTTCGTGAACATTCTCCCATTCACTCCATCGGGTCCGGGCCGCAGTAATATGATCGGCTGGATGGCCGCTCGAAGCGACGGCGCCAACTATGGACGCACTCTGGTCTATATTTTCCCGAAGAACGTCACGGTCAACGGACCGGCACAGATAAGGGCTCGCATAAATCAGGACTCGCAACTCTCGCAATTGATGACGCTATGGAGCCAGAAGGGCTCGGAGTTGCTGCGCGGCAATCTACTGGTGATTCCCATTGCCGACGCGCTGTTGTACGTCGAGCCATTTTACCTGCAAGCCTCCGACGGCGCCTCAAAGTTGCCTGAGTTGCGCCAAGTGGCGCTGGCAACTCAGGACCAGTTGAAAGCGGCGAAGAGTTTTGACGAAGCGCTCAACCTCCTCGTTCCGGGAGTGTCGCCGCGGCAAACCGCCCCACTCGGTCCGGCGGCGCCAGCCGAACTCGAGACCGGATCAAAGCAACTCACTCCCAGCCAACCGCCTCCCAAGGCCACTTCAGTTGACATCGAGCGATTGACCAGGCAAGCCCAGCAACTCCTTTCCGATTATGAGCGTTTGACCGCCGAGGGTAAGCATCGTGAGGCCGGCGAGAAGCTCGATCAGTTAAAACAGACGCTTGCCGAGCTTAATCGCAAACGAGGCGGCTAGTGCATGGGAATTATTCAGCGGACCATGCGAGAATCCCCGCAGACAAACGCCCCGATCCTCTTCAATTCACCTTGTTTTTGGCCCCTTTAAGAGGAACGCTCGTTGCTCTAGGTCAAAACCGGAGGGCTGTGGCTGCTGTCACTTTCCAGCGTGATGGTAGTCATAGCTTCTCCGCATCCCCTCACACCTTTTCTATACGCCAATCGCTCATCCCTTGAACAGCCCGAAGAGAAGATGCTAACGATCAAAGTTCGCCCGCAAGCCGATCCATCAGATTCCGAAGTGGATTACAGGATCTGTCATCGCCTATCTGACAAAGTCTGCTACCGGCGCAGGGGATGTCTTATGAACTTTCTTCACATACAACAATTAGCTCGAGGAAGTGGCGCGCAAGACGTGGTACGGGCATTGCCAATCGTTCGATTGGTCGATATAGGCTGAACAAAACAAAAAGGGCGAACGAGAATGCTAAATAGGGTCAATGGCAGGCAAGAACTGGATCGCGTGAACATGTTCATACGTGCGATCTCTGATGAAATGGCACAGACGCAAGCTGCTGGCGTCGAGAACGCGTTAACAAACACTGTCGCGCTTGAGATGGAAGAAGCATTGTACGAGCTCCGACTCAGAAAGCTGTTGATCAGTGCCCTTGTTGACTCCGATCGCTCTGATAGGACCACGAGTCACTAAGCGTTGCTAGGTGAAGGCACGTTGGAGTGACCGGTCAAGTTCCGGCCGTTACCCGACCGCTGGATCCGATCGCGACACATCGCGACTAAACTCATACCCGCGAAATCGCTCAGCCGCTGCAATCGTTCGTCCCGCCCGCTCGTCACCTGCACTCGCTTCGAAATAACCAAGCTCCATGTGATATATTCGGACGGTGCCAGATCGCTCCCTTGGCACAAAGCCCGACAGGCAAGGAGCCTCCGATCTATGATTAGGATTCGACTAACATCCGCCGCGGCGCTCGCGGCCATGGTTCTTGCACTCGCCGCGATTCCGGCGGCTCGAACAAATCTGGGCTCGACGCCGACGTTCTCAAAAGAGGTCGCTCCGATTCTCTTCAAGAATTGTGCTAGCTGTCACAGACCAGGAGACATCGCGCCGATGTCGCTACTCAGCTACGAAGCCGCGCGGCCGTGGGCAAAGTCAATTCGCGAGAAGGTAGCCAGCGGCACAATGCCTCCGTGGCATGCAACCCAACCTCTCGGAACCTTCTCAAACGATCGTCGCCTGAGCGCCAAGGAGAAAGACACGCTGATCCTATGGGCAGACGGAGGCGCGCCAAAAGGCGACCCGAAAGATTTGCCGCCAGCTCCGAAGTTCGCCGACGGCTGGGAAATCGGCACTCCCGACGCGATTGTCAGCATGCCAAGGGAGTTTGAGGTAAAGGAGTCCGGCACAATTGCCTACCAGTTCTTCGAGGCGCCGACTAATTTCAACGAAGACAAATGGATTCAGGCAATCGAAGTTCGCCCGGGCGTGAGAAGCGTCGTGCATCACGTGCTGGTGTTCTGTCGCGAGCCGGGCGCTGCACGGCGGCCTTCTGGCTTCGCGCAGGTTGTGCCGAATCTGGGAGGCTTTGGCCGGGGACACGACGGCGCTACATCGCGAGAGCAAGCGCTCCCAGGCGCGCTCATCGCGACTACTGCGCCGGGCACCAATGCGATGACCTTCAAGCCCGGCACCGCGATGCGGATCAAGGCTGGCGCGGTGCTTGCCTTCCAGGTGCACTACACCGCCAACGGCACGGTAACAAAGGACCAAACCAGTGTCGGCGTGATCTTCGCGAAGCAGACACCCAAGCAGGAAGTCCGGAACAGCGCGTTCGTCAATCCGCTGTTCCTCATTCCGCCGGGCGCCGACAACCAACAAGTCGATTCGGCAATTCAATTCAGCGAGGACGTGCACATCTGGGCGCTGTTTCCGCATACACATTTACGCGGCAAGAGCTGGGAGTATCGGCTCGTTTATCCGGACGGCCGCGTCGAAGTAGTGCTTTCAGTTCCGAAGTACGATTTCAACTGGCAGACATATTACGTCTTCGCCAAGCCGCTGGCGGTGCCAAAGGGCTCGAGGCTGGAGGCCACTGCCCACTACGACAACTCGACCGGGAACAAATGGAATCCCGATCCTAAGGTCGCGGTCCGCTGGGGGCCACAGACCTGGGAAGAGATGCAGTACTCAGGCATCACTTATTCGGTTGATGATCAGCACCACGACTCGACCGGAGGCGGTCAGGATAAACGGAACTGAATCACGAGACACCGTCAGTCCTTCTGATATGTGTATCGGTTGCTCGCTGTGGCCTCTCTTACTCGCTTGCAGCGTCTTATGTTCTCGTTTTGTTCGTAGACCAATTCAACCACTTCACCTTTTTCATCCTTGACGAAGGTTACCTGTGACTCGACTTCAGGGATGAAGAAATTGGTCGGCGAAGCAGCGAAGAGTTCGCGCTTCGGATTGTTTGGCGCCTGGCCAAAATAGCGGTCGCCTTCTCGGGTCACTACGTAGGGTCGTTTGTCCGGGAACTCATACTTACCCACGTAGGTGTCGAAGACGTGCGGATCGACCTTCGCCAACGTCTGTGGCTTCTCCGCAGTGTAATCCATAAAGCCCATCATCATCTCGTCATAGGTAGGCTCGCCCTGACGCACCGCTTTGGTCGGGTACGCACTAGCGCGCAAAAAGGGTGCAAAACATTCGCCGGAGCGCGACGAATCGGTTTCGCGCAGAGACGCAAAGATCTGCAAAGACGCTAAGCTACGTGGCGCGCCGCGTGCCCCGCTTCCGGCCCTGCGCCTTTGAAGAGGCTCGGCCTGGTTTGGTTGATCGGCCGGCGAGCTCCTTCTCCCGCGAGATAGACTTCGCACGTTTTTGCGCCGCTCGTATGAACTTTCGCAGATTAGGGTTCTTCAAATCCTCCGGTCGCCGGACCTTGATGTGACGAATGATCTTGCCTTCCCCTACCAACACTCGGTCGGGATCATCAAGCTCAGCGCCCCGATTGAACATGAGATTCACTCCCTTCGGATAGATCACCACGCTACAGAAGGCGTCGGCCATCTTGCCAGTGAGGGAATACCAGAACACCAGCGCATACACTTGAAGGAGTCTCTCGACCGCTGATGGCGCTTCCTTTAGCACCGTCTCTCGCAGCCGTAGCGCCAGCTCACCCACGCTCAGATCGTAGCGTGAAAGCATTCGAATCAGTTCTTCGCTTGGAGGATTGGGTTCAGTCAACTTTCTTATTGAAGCTGCCGAGTCAGCGGTGGACTAGTACCGGCCTACGCAGCCAGGCATACGAAGTGCGCCGATCCGGCTCGAGTAGCTCGCCGCGCCTTTCTTGATGTAGTCGCCAACGTACCAGATTGTACAATCGTCACTCGGGTCGATCGCAGTTTGTGTGTAATCTTCCCAGCGCATCGCGTTCTGCGCCGCCTCGCCTTCCGCCAGTATCGTCTCCTGAAGCGTCAACCGGCCCAGGGGGTCCTTAGCGAGCCGACCGGCAAAGCGCTGCCCAGCGAAGTTGGGCGTACCACCGAATGAGTAACCGATGCCGATGCCGCCGTACCGGTCGATCGCCGGGCTGGCAATCCAACGATAGAAGCCGTCCGGCGCGTAGGTCCCCTGTTGATAGAGGCTGACGTTGCGGTCCTTGCCGATCCTGAACTCGTACCAGCGCACCCCGCCCCCGCCAGAAGAAGCATTAACCGAATGAAGCCCAACGATTGACTCTCGATCGCCGATCCTTCGATAGACCAGCCGCGCCATGATCTTGTCGCCCTGCGCGTCCAGCCGCCGGTCCGTGCCCGGCTGCGGAACGCAATTCGTGAGTTGTCCGTCACACAAGTAGTGATACGGGGCCACGCTGATCTTCTCAGGACCGATTACCTTCGTGTTTGCGGGGTTCTTCCAATCGACGTGAAACTTCCACGTAATAATGCCATCGTCTTCGAGGACCTTCTTTAGTTGGGTGCCACCCGCTGCCATCATGATGTTAGGCGCGCCCGGCGGCGGCAGACGCTTTCCATCGAGGTCCGCGTTGTTGAGAAAGTTCACGCCGTCGATGATTACACACTGCTCGGTCGCGGGCTCACCTTTGAGCATCTTCGCTCGGTCCACAACGCAGGCATGTTTTTGGATCACGTCGTCTCCGGTGCTGGTTGGAACGTAATAGCCATCGGGCCAGATCGCCGGCCGCGGATAGTCCGGAAAAAGTGGCCGTAGGAATTCGTACCGGTAGTACGAACCCAACGGGTCGGCGCTCGCGCTGATCGCGTAGCACATCGAGTATGGTCCTTGTGCGTCCGGCGTTCGGGGTTGGCTTTGCTGACCGGGCAGTGTCGGTTGACCGGGCTGATCCGGAGGACGCGGTTGTGGCGGTTGTCCGAACTGCGGTGGCGGCACGAACAGCGGTTCTGCGGCGCCGGGCTGGCCCGGTCGACCCGGAGCGCTGACCTGAGCAGCTTCTCCGGATCGACCCGGCGGCAGCTGGTCTGGCCGCATCGGAGCGCGCCTGAAGATCGGCATAACAACAAGCCACCGATCAGCGAGCTGGTCATAGCGAACAACGGCGTCGCCGTTGTTAGTAGCCTCGCACATGCCACCAAAGCCTTTGAATAACGTGTTGGTGGGAACGGGACCGTATAGAGCCTTGCCGGTCACATTGAACTGCTTGCCCTTCTTCGTGAAGACCGCCATCCGCGTGTTGACGATCTGAAAGATGTGGTTTTTTCCGACCGCAAGGCTGTTATCGGATGGGTTGCGGAGAGTTGCAGTGCCCTGCGGACCTTCGAACCCGGCGCCGAGACCGTCGAAGCTTTCGACAAGCGCGGCCGGCGGTCTCGTGCCTTGAGACCTTTGTTCCACCGCGGCTGCGCCCGCCGGGCTTGTAATCACCGGCGCAACTATGGGCGCTGACGGGCCTTGCATCTCGGCCTCTTTACTAAAACTAGCCCGATCACAGACGTGAACCGCTGAAGCACTTTCGAGCAGTGATCTAAGAGATTCGAGCTTATGCGGCTGAGTCTTCGTATCGCGCGGATTCTTTCTCAAATCCGCCGAACTGCCGGCCAGTCGAGAATCGTTGTTGGCGCGATCCTTCGTGGTACCGTCGTTCACTTCGGAGAGCGACAGGTTTACCGCGACCGCGAGAAACAAGGCCGTTATAGCGATCACCGATGGAAGATCTTTGGGTGATTGCAGGGTCAATTGTCATTAACTCCTTAACACGATTCGGGCGACTCTATCAGCCGAGACAGGGGCTGGCAACTCCTCTCAACTCTGCTGGCCCTCGATCGTATTCAACCTGCTGCGAAGCGTGCTTGAGTTTGTAGTCCCGCTCCAGAAGGGTTACGTAGACGTGTTCTACAGACAGGACACTCCGCTTTAGTGTCCTGTCGACTCTTTTGCGAAGATCTCCTCTTCGATCCCCGCCACCATTCTGCCTGTTTCTCCGTTCACTTTAGGCTCGCGATCAGTCAACGCAGCTTCGACGAAATCCGCAATCACAGGCCGATGAATGTTAGAGGCTGGCGGATGCTCTTCGATGCGTTCGCCGTTTCGAGTCCTCAATCTCATCTTGTCGCCGTTGAGCACTGGAACGTGTATTGACCCTTGAGTGCCGAATACATCGAGAGTATCGCCGTGCTCGCTCGCAGCGTGAGTCACCGCTAACACACCGCACGGTCCGGCTTCAAACTGAAACAACGATATAGCCGTGTCTTCGACTTCGCGATCGAAGACAACGTTGGATACCACGCTGGTAACGTGCTTGACCGGGCCAAAAACATTCACCAACACCTCGATGCGATGGCATCCGAAGTCGAACATCGGACCGCCCCCGGCCAGCTCTCGGTTGAGAAGCCAGGAACGACGGTGGCCGGGTTCGGGATCGAACCACTCGAATGCATTGACTTGAACCAGCACGGGCTTCCCGATTTCGCCCGCCGCGATGACCCTCTTGACACGCTCGATCACTGGATAAAAATGCCGATAGTATGCAATGCCGAGCTTGACCTTGTTAGCCCGGCAAGCCGCGATCATCTCGTCGCACTCCTTTGTGTTCATCGCCATTGGTTTTTCGCACAGCACATGCTTTCCGGCTTCGGCGGCGGCTACAGTTTGCCTCGCGTGCAAGTGGACCGGCGTCGCTATGTAAACTGCATCGATCTCAGTGTCAGCGAGCATCTCTTGCCATGTGGGATACCATCTTCTTGCGCCGAATTGGTTGGCGAATGATTCGGCAAGATCCGGGCGCGATCGTGCGACTGCGAGAAGATTACAACTTTGGAGATCGCGCAACGCAGGGGCGACGCGCTTTTGTGCGATATCGCCGCAACCGATAAGGCCCCAGTTGAGAATGGCCATAAACCTCTTCGCCTTGGACTGTATCACCAGGTGTTTGAGCGATGCAATTGGTGGGCAGTGGGGTGTTCAATATCGCACTACCAATTGGTGACCTCTCTGGTGAGGATAAGAAAGGATTGAAACGCGAGAGTTCATGACTCACGATTCATCCTCTGGTGTCGCAATCGTCGAACACGGATAATGGCGCCATGCAAACGCTCTGGCAGGACTTCCGCTACGGCGAGCGCACGCTGCGAAGGAATCCCGGGTTCACCGCGGTCGCAGTGATCGCACTTGCGCTTGGTATCGGAGGGAACACCGCTGTCTTTAGTGTCATCAACGCTCTACTGCTCCGCCCACCACCCTTCAAGGATGCGGACCGGCTCGTTTATCTTTGGGAGACAAATCCACAGTTGAACCTCGAACGCGGAATCGTGTCGGCGCCTGACTTTGCTGATTGGCGTGAGCAGAACCGCGTCTTCGAACATGTCTCTGCGTTTCGAACCTGGTTTTACAGGTTGAACGGCAGGAGCGAGGCGGAACAGGTCTGGGGCGTGCGCACCTCCGCAAACTTTTTCCGCCTGCTGGGGATCGAGCCAGGTCCAGGCCGCGGCTTTCTTCCTGAAGAAGAGGGACCGGGCCGAGATCATGTCGTCATTATCAGCCATCGCCTTTGGGAGCGCCGCTTTGGCGCGGACCCCGATCTCGTTGGTGAGAGCATCACAATTGATGACACCGCCTTCACGGTGATCGGAATTCTCCCTCGTGACTTCAACCTGTTCGGCAGCACGCGGGCCTATGATATCTGGATGCCATTTGATTTCACGCGAGGCGCGACCAGACGCGACGATTACTCGGTTATCGTATTTGCTCGGCTGAAGGCGGGCGTCACGCTTGAACAAGCTCAAGCGGAAATGAGCTCGATAGCGGAGAGGCTTGAGCAACAATACTCCGTCGCGAATAAAAACCGAGGCGTAAAAGTCATCACCCTTCACGAAAATCAAGTACTGAGTCTGAGACCGGCGCTGTTGATTCTCTTGGCGGCTGTGGGATTCGTTCTGCTGATTGCTTGCGCAAACGTCGCGAACTTGCTGCTTGCGCGCGCGGCGACGCGCCAAGCGGAGACTGCCGTAAGGATGGCTCTGGGGGCCAGTCGCAGCCGGATCATTCGGCAACTGCTCACCGAAAGCGTATTGCTCGCACTAGTGGGCGGCGCGTTAGGTTTGCTATTCGCCTTATGGGGCCTCGATCTTCTTCGCGCCAATCTACCGGTGGGCGTCGATGAGATCGCCCACGCAGATTGGATCGGGATCGATCGAACCGCGCTGGGGTTCACCTTCCTGATGTCGCTATTGACCGGAATCGTGTTTGGAATTGCGCCCGCTCTGCAAATCTCGCGGCCGGAGTTGAACCAAACGCTGAGGCACGGCGGCAGAGGTTTAGAAAGCGGCCGAGGGCGCCGCTTGCGAGACTCATTTGTCATCGCCGAAATTGCATTGGCCACCGTGCTGCTGCTTGGCGCCGGGTTGCTGATCAGAAGCTTCGGGAAGCTCACGGCAGTCGAGCCGGGTTTTGACGCTGAGAATGTTTTGACGATGCAAGTCTGGCTGCCGGAGTCAAGGTACGTCGACGGGAATAGAATCGCGGAGTTCTATCAACAAACCCTAAACCGTATCCGAGAGATTCCCGGAGTTAAGTCGGCAAGCGCCGTCAACTTTCTTCCCTTTAGCGGATGGGGCGACACGACGGGATTCAGTATCGAGGGTCGTGCTAGTACGGTTATGGGGCAAGACGCTGTCGCTCAGTATCGTGTGATCGATAGCGATTATTTCCGAGCGATGCAGATTCCGCTGCTGAAAGGGCGACCGTTCGGCGAACATGACAGTGATGACGCTCACGGCGTTGCGCTGATCAATGAAGCGATGGCGCAACGCTATTGGCCAGATGAAGAGCCGCTGGGAAAGCACATTCGACCAGCCTTTCCGGCGACAAAAACTCCCTGGCGCCCAGAGGCAGGCGATGTCTGGCTGACGATCGTCGGAGTGGTGCAAGATGTAAAAGAGTTCGGGTTCACCGACGAGACGCCACCCGAGTTCTATCTGCCCTATCTTCAGAATCCTTCCGCTCTTATGAGGCTCGTGGTGCGGACCGAGACGCGGCCGCCGAATCTTGTTTCTGTCATCCGCGAACAGGTACAGGCGGTGGACCGCGATCAGCCGATCACCGAGATCAAGAGCATGTACGAGTTTATCTCCGATTCCGTCTATCGAAGACGATTTAATATGGTCTTGCTCGGGGTGTTTGCGTCGGTTGCGCTCATCCTTGCGGCGGTCGGCGTATATGGAGTGATGAATTATTCAGTCACCCAGCGAACGCGCGAGTTGGGCATACGAATGGCACTCGGGGCGAGTACCGCAGACGTGCTCTCAGCGGTATTCAGCCGGGGAATGAAGCTTTCCCTTGCGGGCGTAGCGATCGGACTGGCCTGCGCGTTCGAGTTGACGCAGGTGATGCAGACTTTGCTGTTCGGGGTTGGCGCCACAGATGCATTGACGTTTGTCGAGGTAGCCCTGATGCTTACGGCAGTGTCGATGGTTGCGTGTTACATCCCGGCTCGTCGAGCAACCCGGGTGGACCCGACGGTGGCATTGAGATATGAGTAGGGTCGGATCAAGAGAATCCGTTTGGGGGACGCGCACCACGCATCACTTCACTTCGAAGCCACAACTTCTGCAACCGCCCAGTAAATGAACTCTACAAATTTGCCGAGTCCCTCAACCGAAATCCTCTCGTCGTTGCCGTGTACACCGGCACGCTCGCGGTCTCCGGCAACGCTTCCCAACCCATACGCCTGCACTCCCTTCGCTCGCAGTTGAGCCGAATCAGTTGCGCCCGTCAGCATTAGCGGGACGGTCACGGTGCCTGGGAACAGCTTGACCTGGGCCCCTTCGAGTGCACGGAACATTTCAGTCTCCAACTTCGAGGGTGAAGTTGCCGGGCGACCCCGCGCGGGCGGCGGCATCACTTCGACCGCAGGGTCGTTGATTAGCTTGCGTAGCGCCTGGGCAAGCGCGTCGATGTCTTCATCAGGCACTGCGCGGACATCGAGGGTGGCCTCGGCGTCGCCCGGAATGACGTTGCTGCGAAAGCCGCCCTTAATGATCGTTGGAACGATCGAGGTCCGCAGCATCGAGTTGTAAGTCCCGTTGCTCGTCCGAATCTTCTCCTGAACCATATCGGTGCTTGCCGGATCCTCGAGATGCGAGTAGAGAAAGGCCTCGTCTGTAGGGCTGATCTTTGCGAGCCGCGAGAAGAATGCGCGAGTCGTTTCATTCAAACGCATCGGCGCTTGCCAGTTGCCGACTTTTGCGACTGCGGCAGCGAGATGGGTGATCGCATTGTCGGGCCGCGGAACAGAACCGTGGCCGCTTGTGCCCCTGGCAACAAGCTTGAATCCACGCGGCACTTTTTCTGTGGTTGCCACGCCAACGTATTTTATCTTGCCGTTTGGCGCGTAAATCATCCCGCCTTCGTTGAGCGCGTACTCGCATTCGATCTTGTCCCAGTGCTGCTGGACCATGAAGTCAATGCCAATGCTCGATGTGCCCTCTTCGCCCGCTTCGGCCAGAAAGATGACATCCCGATCGAGCGGGACTTTCATCCGGTGAAGCAGCAGAAACACCCCGAGGCACGCACTCGCCATGCCCTTATCGTCAGATGAGCCTCGCCCGTAGAGATATCCATCCTTGACAACGCCGCCGAATGGATCGACCGTCCATTTCTCTCGCTCGACCCCGACCACGTCTATGTGGCCCATCAGCAGAATAGGTTTCCCTTTTCCGCTGCCCTTGAGACGAGCGACGATGTTGCCGCGCCCCTGCTCCATCTCGAATATCTCGGACGCGATGCCTTCACGGTCGAGAATCGCTTTGAGATACTCGGCTCCCTTGGTTTCGTTACCCGGCGGATTGCTGGTGTCGATGCGCACGAAGCCCGCCAGAATGTTGACGACCTCATCTCGCGCCGCCGCGAAGTCGGGCGCGCCGCGTTTGTCGAAAACACCGGCAAGCGACCCTGATGCAAACAGGGCGAGCACTGCAGTCAGGGCCAGGATGGATCGGAGTAGTCGTAGGCTCATTCGATTCCCTCAACTCCAAGACTGGAATTATTCGGTTTGTAGTTCTATTCGGTTCGTAGTTCGGCCTTCTTCAGGCGGAAGTCTGTAACGACGAGCAGACGACAGGCAACGGCCTAACGGTCAGCAGTCTTCGGACGTTACAAACTTCCGCCTGAAGGCCGAACTACGAACGCTTGTCGCGATTGCGCGGTGTGGAAGCGAGCGGTAGCTTAACAACGGCTCTCGCCGCTAGCAAGAGCAACAGGGAGCGGCCCGCGATTCAACCATCGCAATCGGTCAAAAAACAAGAATGCGGCGATACATTCGAGTCAATCTGAGAGTCTTTGTTGAAGCGACGCCCGATCCGGCCGGGCCAAATTGCCTGGCCAAACGCCTTTTTGCTGGGCGCGGCCTGGCACGGCGCATGC
>JACXTT010005862.1_pt1 | contig 17742 bp, 18 predicted proteins | sample 9270951 | NCBI WGS metagenome assembly JACXTT01 (sample SAMN15532306, study PRJNA645909) | rock metagenome | isolation source: weathered quartz diorite | place: Puerto Rico | collected 2017-06-21 | reverse complement strand
TGCTGTGTGGCGTCGTCGCATCACCGATCGCCCAGAGCTACGCGAATCCCGGTCCATTATCCAGACCGGCGAAACGTCCAAAGGAAGAGGCCCTGGGGTCGTCCGTCCTCCCACTCGCGTTTCGGCGCGCGCTCGCCGCAAAAGCCCCGGGCCGCGAGCTCGTCGAAGAAGCGGCGCGCATCCGAGCGGAACGCGTCCGTCAGATGGATCGACCCAGCCGGCGACAGGTGGCGGTCGAGGAAGTCGCAGAGCGGCGAATAGCTGGAGGGCTCGTAGACGAGCTCGGCGCAGAGGATGGCATCGAAGACGACGGGGAGGGATTGCCGGGTGAAGTCGAGGACCTCGCAGCGGGCGCGTGCGAGCCCGTTGCGTGCGAGGCTCGCGCGTACGAAGTCGAGCGCCACGGGCTCGCGATCCGCGAACCACACCTCGGCCCCACGCGCGGCGGCGACCAGCCCCGGAAGGCCGAGCCCGCAACCGAGATCGAGGACGCGGCCGCGCAGTGGATCGTCTGCTTCCGCCAGCGCTCGGGCGAGCGCCCGGGCACCGATCCAGAGGTGCGCCCAGTACGGCGGCTCGAGCACCTCGTCGTCGCGTAGCAACGCATCGCGGTCGACGATCTCCTCCAGACGAGCGACCCGCAGCATCTCCAACGTGAGCCCGCCCGCGGCGAACGCGAACGATTCGGTCGGGTAGCCCGACAGCAGTGCGGGCTCCGAGGACGAAGGTGGCTTCCGGTCGGGATTCATGCGAGCGACGAAGGCGATGGACTACCAGAACCGGGTCGCGATCGTCACCGGGGCGTCCTCCGGGATCGGCCGGGAGATCGCGCTGGGTTTTGCGCGGCGCGGGGCGCGCCTGCTGCTGATCGCGCGCCGCGAGGCCGAGCTTTCCGAGAGCGCCCGCCTCGTCCGGTCGGCGGGCGCCGAGGCCGACATCCTGGTCGGCGACGTCGGCGTTCCGGAGACCGCGGCGCGCGCGGTCGCGCACGTTCGGGAGCGCTTCGGGCGGCTCGACGTGCTCGTCAACAACGCGGGCATCAGCAAGCGGAAGCACGTCCTCGCGGTCACGGCCGAGGACGCCGAGGAGACGATCCGCACGAACCTGCTCGGCCCGATCCGGCTCGTGCTCGAAGCGCTGCCGTTGATGATCGCGCGGCGCGAGGGCTTCATCGTCAACGTCTCGTCGGTCGCGGGCCGGATGGGGAATCCGCGCGAAGCCGTCTACTCCGCCTCGAAGTTCGGCCTCGCCGGATTCTCGGAGGTGTTGCACTACGATCTCCACCGCCGCGGCATTCGGACGATCTTGATCAATCCCGGGCCGATCGCGACCGAGATCTGGCAGAAGCTGGAATCGCCGGCGGCCTACCATGGCCGGAAGTACCCCCCGGGCACCGTCGCCGAAGCGATGTTCACGGCGATCGACCGCGGCGAGTTCGAGCGCACCGTGCCGCGCAGGTTCGGCGCCGTCGCCGTGCTGAAGGCGCTGTTTCCGGGTTGGGTCCGGGCGGGGATCGACCGCTTCGATCCCGACGACCCGGACGTCGACCCGGCGCGGGGCGACCTTGACCCTCGTCGGACCGTGAGGTAGCGACCGGTCGTGTCCCGCGCCACGGATCTCAAGATCGTCCGCGTGCTGACCGCCGACGCGAGCGCGGCCGCGGCGACGTTCCAGGCGAACTTCGCGCTGCCCGAAACGCGCTCCTCGAACGACGCCGGGGTCACGACGAAGGCACTCCGGATCGGTGCGGCCGAGATCGAGATGACGTCTCCGGCGGGCGCCGATTCCGCACTCGCCAAGGTCCTCGCCGAACGTGGGGCAGGTCTCCACGAGCTCGTGCTCGAGGTCGATGATCTCGACCGCGCGCGCGCGGACTTTGCCGAGCGCGGCATCGACGTGGTGATCACCAGCGGCGCCGACGGGCGCCGACGCGGCTCGATCGCTCCGGCGCACACGCACGGAGTGCACATCCAGTTGATCGCGCGCTGACCGTCGCGCGGAGACCCGATGCACTCCGCCTCTCCGCTGGAGATCCTGTTCGATCTCGGCGAGTTCACGACCGCGATCCGCGTGGCGATCTCGCTCGCGCTGCTCGCCACCGTGGTGCTCGCCTGGACCACGATGCGCCGCAATCCCGAGCGGCGGCACTTCGACGGCGCGATCCTCTTCCTGGCCGTGTCCTTCGCGGCCGAGGTGCTGGTGCCGTTGCCGGCGGCTGGGCGCATGGCGGGCGCGATGCTCCGCGCACTCGCGCTGCTGACGTTCCTGTTCGCCGTCATCCGCGCCGCGGCGATCTTTCTCGACGAGGCGGCCCGCAGCCGACAGGCGGATTTCTCGACGATCTTCCGCGACCTCGCGACGCTCCTCGTCTACGGCGTCGTGATCCTGGTGGTCGCTCGCACCGAGCTCAACGTCGACGTGACGCCGCTGCTCGCGACCTCCGCGCTCGTCACCGCCGTCATCGGTCTCGCGCTGCAGGAGACGCTCGGCAACGTCTTCAGCGGTCTCTCGCTGCAGATGCAGAAGCCGTTCGAGCCGGGGGACTGGGTGGGCTTCGGTACGCGGCTCGGACGCGTGCAGGGAATCGGCTGGCGCTCGACGCGTCTGATCACGCGCTCGCTCGAGCTCCTCGAGGTGCCGAACGCGCTGCTGGCGCGCGAGGTGATCACCAACTACCGGGGCGCGTCGGTCGGCGACGAGCTCTTCATCGGCCTTTCCAACGATGCGCCTCCGAACCGCGTGAAGGAGATCGTGCTCCGCACCGTGTCCCACGGGTCGCACATCGCGAAGAACCCGTCGCCGCAGGTCTGGGTCGTCGACTACGGCGACTACGCGGTGAAGTATCGCATCCGTTTCTGGATGACCGACTTCTCGCGCCAGGACAACGTGCGCGACGAGATCATGACGAGCCTCTGGTACGCGCTTCGTCGGAACGGCATCGACATCCCGTTTCCCGTCCAGACGGTGCACATCCATCGCGCTGACCGGCGCCCGGCCGCACTGGAGGAGCGCCGCCGCGAGCTCGTCGGCGCGCTGCGCGCGGTCGATTTCCTGCGGCCGCTCGACGAAGAGCAGCTCGCGGTGCTGGTCCCGAACCTCTACGAGGTCGAGTACGGGAGCGGCGAGACGATTTGCCGCGAGGGCGAGCCCGGCGAGACGTTCTACGTCGTTCGGCGCGGTACCGTCGCGATCTTCGCGCGCGGGGCCCGGGCGGAAGAGAAGCACGTCGCCGATCTGCCTGCGCCCGGCTTCTTCGGAGAGATGTCGCTACTGACGGGCGAGCCCCGCACGGCGACCGTACGCGCCAAGAGCGACGTGAGCCTCCTCGTCGTCGAGCGCGACGGATTCGAGAGCTTGTTCAAGGCGATCCCGGCGGTGGCCGAAGGCGTGTGCCGCGTGCTCTCGATGCGACAGAGCGAGCTCAAGGAGCGCCGCGAGCACATCGCCACGGGCGAGAGCGCGGAGCGCCACTCGCTCCGGTTGCTCGCGACGATGCGATCGATCTTCGGCTTCTGAGCGACCGGGGATCATCGCTCGGGGTCGCCGCTTCCGATCGCGATCATCGGTTCGAGCGTTGCCGCTTCGCCTCCGCGGGGGTCGAACGACAGGCGTGTGGGATTGTGCAGGACCGCGCTCGGTGCCACGTCCGATGGGGGTCGCGCGAGTCGGTCGGCGATGGAGTAGGCGACGCGAATCGCCGTACCGCCGCGCTGCAACGGGACGGAGCAGACGATGCGCCGAGGAGTGCCATCGGCAGGAGACTGATCGGCGAATCGCAGCTCCACGACGGCGCTCGCGAGGCGTTCCCGGTGCGGCGAGTCCAGGCCCGCGCCGTCGCAGCGGATCTCGGAGCCTCGAATACGCCGGTCGGGCACGAGCGAGAGCACGGGCTCGGCATCAGGCGTCGGAGCTTCGAGATCCCAGTAGCAGAGGCCTTCCTCACAGACGCTCCAATCTTGGCGGATCGTGCTCCGCTCGACGACGACGAGAGCGCGGTCCGCGGATACCGCCGTCGCGGCGACCTCCACCGATTCGCCGCGGAGCTCGAGACCACGCTCGGTGCGACGTACGGCCAGCCAATGCAGGACCGGAGGCGGCAGCGTCCATTCGACGGGCCGCTCGTCCACGGTCTCCACTCGCGGCAGACGGCGGCGGAGCCCTTCTCTCAGCACGAACGGTGCGACGGAGAGCGGTCCGTCGGTGCGCAGGTGCTTCTCGGCTTCGAAAAGCTCCGCGGCCGCGATCCAATCCCCGCTCGCCCGTCGCGCGAGCACGGCCGCCGCGTCCCTCGGCGTCATGCGGCTCGGCGTCGTCCAGCGATCGCGGATCGACCGCACGGCGGGCGGCGCGAACGAATCGAGCCCGGCGAGGATCGTGAGCGCGAGGGCGATCGTCTTCATGGTCGGCTCCTCCGTTCCGAAGCAGGGGTGAGGGCGGCGCGCGCGTCGGCGAACGCGGGCCGTGGGATGCCGTGGCGCAGCATGCGCCGCGAAAGGCTCTGACGCGTCAGCCCGAGCAGGCGCGCCGCCGCCATCTTGTTGCCCGCCGTGGATTCGAGCGCGCGCAGGATGTGCGCCCGCTCGGCGGCGCTCGCGGTCAGCAGCGGGTGCTCCACCTCGTCCGCTGCGCTCGGGGCGTAGGACGGCAGCGCGAGATCGGCCGCGGCGATGTCGTCTCCGGCGCAGCCGAGCACGGCGACTTCGATCGCCTGCCGGAGCTCGCGCACGTTCCCCGGCCAGTCGTGCCCGAGCAGCGCGAGCCGCGCGTCCGGACCGAGTCGGAGCTCTCGCCGCGCACGCAGAGCGACGCGCGCGAGAAAGCCCTCGGCGACGTGGAGAACCTCGTCCCGCCGCTCGCGGAGCGGCGGCAACGCGAGCTCCGCGCCGCGCAGGCGGTAGAACAGATCCGCGCGGAATCTCCCCACGCTCGCGTCGCGGGCGAGATCGCGATGGGTCGCGGCGACGATGCGACAGGCGATCGGACGCGACACGGACGACCCGATCCGGCGCACGCGATGATCCTCCAACACGCGCAGCAGCTTCGCCTGCGCGCAGAGCGGGAGCTCGCCGATCTCGTCGAGGAACACGACTCCGTCCTCGGCCGATTCGAAGAGCCCGAGGCGCTCCTCGGCGGCGCCCGTGAACGCGCCCCGTGCGTGCCCGAAGAGCTCGCTCTCGAGCACGCTCTCCGCGAGCTCGGCGCAGTTGATCGCGAGGAACGGGCGGTGGCGACGCGGACCGAGACGATGGAGGCCGCGCGCGACGAGCTCCTTCCCGGTACCGGTCTCGCCGCGGATCAGCACCGGAAGGGATTCGGCGGCCGCCTTCGCGACCCACGCCACGAGTGCTCCCGCCTCGCCGGCGTCGCCGAGCCATCCGAGCGACGGATGTCGATCGTCGTCGAACTCGAGGACGAGGAGACGCCGCCCGGCGAGCGTGCCGCCGCGACGCAGATGCCGCAGGCGCGATGCCAGCGGATCGCGCGGCGGGGCTTCGCGCTCGGCGTCGGCGACCGCGGAGCGAGCCGCCAGTACCCGCACGGGGAGTGACTCGCAGCTCGCGCGCGGCACGGAGGAGGCATCGAAGCACCACAGCGGATCGAGCGACCCCGCGGGAAGCTCGCGTCGCCAGTTCTCGAGCCAGGGAGGGGTCGGGGTTTCCTCCGCCGCCGCGAGCACGTCGCGAAGCTCCCAGCGGAGATCATGTGCGGAACAGGCGGGAATGATGCGCGAAGGATCGGGCATGTGTCGTCGCTCCCGAAGGACTCGTTCGAGGGTTCGCGGATGCGACGAAGCGAGATGCGTGCCGAAGCGATCACCAAGCCACGCCGGCGAGACCCGCGAAATCCCTGGAGCGGGGGCGGCGCCGCACACTCGGCCCGGCCTGCCCGTGAAACGGCTCGCTCCCGAGCGCTTCAAGCGCGGCCGAGAGCGAGGGTCGGGAGGATGAAACCTCCCATTGCACGAAACGCCGCCCGTCTGAGGCGGCCGCCGGCTAGAGCTCGAAGCGCGACATGCGGCGCCAGAGCGTCACGCGCGAGAGCCCGAGCTCTCGCGCCGCTCGCTCGCGATTCCAGCGATTGCGCTCGAGTGCCGCGACGATGCGGGCGCGCTCGTCGGCCTCCCCGCCCCCACCGGCGAGCGCGAAGAGCGGCGACTCGTCGATCTCGGGATCGGCCGAGTTGACGAGCGTGCGCTCGATCACGTTCTCGAGCTCTCGGATGTTGCCCGTCCAGGGCCGCTTCGCGAGCACGCCGAGCGCGTCGGGCGAGAGCGATCCGAATTGCGTTCCGTTCGTGCGGTTGTAGCGGCGGATCGCGTGGTCGACGAGCAGCGGCAAATCGTCGCGGCGTTCGCGCAGTGCCGGCACGCGGATGCGCAGCACGTCGAGCCGGAAGAACAGGTCGGAGCGGAAGCGGCGCTGCCGCACCAGATCGCCGACTTCCTGGTTCGAAGCGGCGATGACGCGTCCGTCGAAGCGCACGAACCGCGAGCTCCCGACCGGCTTGAACTCGCGTGACTGCAGCACGCGCAGGAGCTTCGCTTGTGCCGCGGACGCGAGGTCCTCGACCTCGTCGAGCAGCAGCGTGCCGCCGTTCGCGCTCTCGAGCAGGCCCTTGCGGTCGGCCGTCGCCCCGGTGAAGGCGCCGCGCACGTGGCCGAAGAGCTCGCTCTCGAACAGACCCTCGGCGAGCTCGGTGCAGTTGACCGCCACGAAAGGGCCGCGACTTCGGCGGCTCGCCTTGTGGATGGCGCGGGCGACGAGCTCCTTCCCGGTGCCGGTCTCGCCTTCGATCAGCACCGTGGCGTGCGCATTCGCCGCGCGGCGGATCGCCGCACGCACTTCCTCGATGGCGCGGCTTCTTCCGATGATCACGTCGGGTTCGGCGGCGGTCCGCGACGGCGGCTCCTCGACCTCGCGGCCGGAGCAGGCGTGCGAGAGCACGCCCGGCAGCGTCTCGAGATAGTTCCGCTTCTTGACGAGGTAGTCGCTGGCGCCACCCTTGAGGGCCCGCACGCAGATCTCGGCCGAGTCGACGGAGGTGAGGAAGACGACCGGCAGGTTCGCACGCCGGCTGCGGATGTCCTTCAGCACGTCGAGCCCGTCTCGGTCGGGCAGCGAATAGTCGAGCACGACGCAATGGAACGAGCGCTGGTCGATGAGCGACATCGCCCGCTGCGCCGTGGGCGCCCGCTGCACGTTCATCGCGTGCTCGCGGGCCAGGCACTGGTGGATGAGATCGGCGTGGGTGACGTCGTCTTCGACGAGAAGAACGTTCATGTGCTGCCTCCTGCACGGAAGCGGCAGACGCTGGGCGAGCGTGAAGCTTAGGGTCGGCTACGGAAGGCTGTCAACGAATTTCCCGGCCGCGAAACGTTTCATTGCAACGCGGCCGCGCTCGCGTTCGCATGCGCGCGATGTCACCCTGTGCGCGACTGCCGCATCGTGAATCGGAGGCCCCATGACGGAACCCTGGCGACACGAGTTCACCACCGCGAACGGCTTGCGCATGCACTACGTGACGGCGGGCGAAGGTCCGCTCGTCGTGTTGCTGCACGGATTTCCGCAGTTCTGGTACGCATGGCGCCACCAGATCCCGGCCCTCGCCGCTCGCTTCAAGGTGGTCGCTCCGGATCTCCGTGGTTACGGGGAGACCGACAAGCCTCCGCACGTCTCCGACTATGCCGTCGCGACGCTCGCCGAAGACGTGAGCGCGCTCGTCAAGGTGCTCGGTTACGAGCGGGCGCACGTCGTCGGACACGACTGGGGCGGTGCGGTCGCCTGGGTGACCGCGATGCAGCAGCCGGCCGTCGTCGAGCGCCTCGCGGTGTTGAACTGCCCGCATCCCACGATCTTCGCCTACGCGCTCCGCTCGAACCTCCGCCAGCTGCTGCGGAGCTGGTACATGTTCTTCTTCCAGCTCCCGGCGATTCCCGAAACGCTCTTCCAGCTGGCCTCTCACCGGCTCGTCGAGAACGCGTTCCGCGGCTGGGCGATCCGCAAGGACACGTTCTCCGACGAGGACCTCGTTCGGTTCCGCGAAGCGCTGGAGCGCCCCGGGGTCCTGACGGGGGCCATCAACTATTACCGTGCCGCGTTCCGAAACGTCTCGGCGATGCGCGCCATGGACAGGCAGCCTCCGAAGATCGCCGCCCCGACCTTGCTCATCTGGGCCGAGGAGGACGCGGCCCTCGGCAAGGAACTCACGGTCGGAATGGAACCGCTGTTCTCCGGGTCGTTCCGGATCGAGTACGTCCCGCGCTGCAGCCATTGGGTGAACGAGGAGCAGCCCGATCTGATCAACCGCTCGCTCCTCGACTTTCTGTCCTGACGGCGTTCCGTTCCGGATACGAGAATTGCGGGGGGTGTGCCCCGAACCGTGCGTGACCGCCCGCAGGTGGCGGAAAAAGCGCATGTCGGCCGGCGGCACGTGCGCGGCATGCTCGTTGCTCGCTTCCTCCCTCATGGCCCGCGTCAAGAAGATCCTTCTCGTCGACGACCACGAAGCCATCCTCATCGTGCTCGAGCGTCTGCTGTCGCAGCCGAGCGTGGAATTCTTCCGTGCCGCCTCCGGAGCCGATGCCCTGCGAGTGGCGCGCCGAGAACGCCCGGATCTGGTGGTGATGGACGTGTGCATGCCCGGCATGGACGGCCTCGAGGTCTGCGACACGATCAAGCACGACCCCGACCTCGCCGGTACGCGGGTGATCTTGATGAGCGCGATCCTCGGCGACAGCGGTCTTCAGGAAGGCGAGGAGGAAGTCGGGGCGGACGGTTACCTCGGCAAACCGTTCGACCCGGAGGCGGTCCGGACGGGCGTCGCCGCGCTGCTGGCCCTGCAGCGCGGATCCTGTACCGAGCACTGACCCGAACGCGGGCTCGAGGCGTCTGGCGCCACCTCCCGCCGTAGGCTAGGGAGGCCGCAGGAGACGCCGGTGGCCCGAAATCCGAAGTACGACCTACAATCGATGTCGCCCGTCGGTCGCTATGCGCTCGGCGTGAACTGGGGCGACAAGCACGAGAGCATCTTTCCGTTCACGAACCTGCGGCGCTGCTGCCCTTGCCTCGCTTGCGAGAAGGACGAAGCCGTGCGCCGGGTTCCGGCCGAAGCGCAGACGAAGCTCGAGAGCGTGCAGCGGATCGCGGAGGCGAGCGTGATGCTCCACTGGGCAGACGGCCACGAGACGCTGCTGCTCGTGGAAGAGCTCCGCGAGCTCTGTGGCTGTGCGGGCTGCAAGGGCGAGCCCGACTATCCGATCACCGGACAGTAGGGCTCGCGGCCGCCGTCACATCCAGGCGCCACCGTCGATCCGGTAGATCTTGCCCGTGATCCACGACGCGTCGGGCGACGCCAGGAACGCGGCGAGCTTGCCGATCTCCTCGGTCGTACCGAATCGCCGGAGTGGGATCCCCGCAAGGAGGGTCTCCTCGCCGAGAGCTTTGCTCATGCGGTCGCCCATGTCCGAAGAGACCAGACCCGGCGCGATCGCGTTCACCCGGATGCCGTCCAGGGCGAGCTCGCGGGCGAGCACCTTGGTGAGCGCGTTCGCGCCGGCTTTCGCCGCATAGTAGGGCCCGCCGAACGGGCCGCAGACGTCGGCCCCGATCGACGAGATCACCAGCACGCAGCCGCTCTTCTGTTCGATGAGCTTCGGCGCTGCGGCGCGGCAGGTGTAGAACACTCCGTTCAGGTCGACGTTCAGGACGCGGTGCCACTCTTTCGGGTCCATGGTGGCGATCGGAGACGGCCGGGAGGCGACACCGGAGTTCGCGACCACGATGTCGAGCCGTCCGAGCTCACGCATCGCGGTGTCGACGAGCCGAGTCACCGCCTCGTAATCCGAGACGTCGGCTTCGCCCGTGACCGCACGTCGTCCGAGGGCACGGATCTCGGCGGCCGTCTTCTCCGCGGATTCCCGCTCCTTGCGGTAGTTCACGACCACGTCGGCACCTTCGCGTGCGAGCTCGAGCGCGATCCCACGCCCGATGCCGCGCGAGCCGCCCGTCACCAGCGCCACCTGCCCCGCGAGTCTTGCCATGCTCTCCTCTTCTCGCCTTCTATTCTGCGGGCCGCTGCTTCGAGGCCTCGTCCATCTGCTGCATCGCCTTGTCGATCTGCTGCTGGAAGTTCTGGCCCGCCTTGTCGAGTTCGCGCGCGTTCTGCTCGAGCCGTCGGTTGAGCTCGTGGAGTCGGGGTGCCATGCGGCGGGCTGTGAACGTGCTCCACGCGCCCAGCAGCAGCAGGACCGCGGCGGCAGCGCCGAGAACCTTCCAGGCCTTCTGCTCCGGTACCTTGTGGACCGCGATCACCGCGACGATCGTCATGTAGAACGCGTAGGCCTGGACGACCAGCGGCAGGTACGGGATCACGCTGGCGAGAGCCGACAGCGGCGTGAGCACGGTGACGTGCGCTGTGATGCGGAAGCTCGATTCGTAGGTCGCGTCGCCGCCGAGCGCCCGCGACACGAACATCAGGACCGCCGAGCCGATCAGCACGCCGATCGCCCCGAAGATGGGGATCAGGATCAGCGCCGAGATCATCGCGACCAGGTGGAAGTGGAGGAGTGCGAACAGCGCGAAAACCGCCGCGTCGGCGACCAGCATCGCGAGCGCGAAGAACCCCGGCTCTTCGTAGCCACCCTCTCGTGGCATGGCTGCGAAGAAGCCCTGCGGGTCCGTCAGCACCCGAACGGCCGTCGGCACGATCCGTTCGACAGCGAACGTCGGCGGGGACGGAGGAGGCGCGGAAGGTTCGGTCATGGGTTTGTCCTCGAGCGAGGCGTTCCGGCCGGCGCGCGAACCGGCGACGCCTTGATAGGGCCGCCTACCACGTTCTAGGATGCAAGTCTTCCGATGGACCCGGAGAATCTCGCCGTGGCGTTCTGCGGGCGCTGAGCCGCCTCCATGTACGATTTCCTGCGGCCGTACCTCTATCTGTTGCTCGCGCTCGGCCTGTTGTTGATCAACGGGTTCTTCGTCGCCGCCGAGTTCGCGCTGGTGAAGATCCGTGTGTCTCGGCTGGAGGATCTGGCGCGCCGCGGCAACTTCTTCGCGAAGACCGCTCTCCACGTCACCAACAACATCGAGAACTACCTGTCATTGACCCAGCTCGGGATCACGGTCGGGAGCCTCGGCCTCGGCTGGATCGGTGAGCCCGCGGTCGCGGCCGTGCTGCGTCCGGTGCTCGACCCGATCCTCGGGCAAATGGGCTTCGAATCCGAAGCGGCGGTGCATTCCGTCGCCTTCGGGGTCGCGTTCGCGATCGTCACGTTCGTGACGATCGTGCTCGGCGAGCTCGCGCCGAAGATGATGGCCATCCATCACGCCGAGACGATCACGCTCTGGACCGCGATCCCGCTGCGCACGCTGCGGATCCTCCTCTACCCCGGCCTCTGGTTGCTGAATTCCTCGTCGAACGGCTTGCTCCGCCTGCTCGGCCTCGATGCCGAGAGCCGGGAGAGCTTCGGCCACTCCGAGGAAGAGCTCCGCATCATCCTCGCGGAATCCGCGCGGCTCGGGAAAGTGTCCAAGTCGAAGCGCCGCCTGCTCGAGAACGTGTTCAGTTACTCGGGCAAGACGGTGAAAGAAGTGATGATCCCGCGCGCCGAGATCGTCTACGTGTCGCTGGCGCGCACCTGGCCCGAGAACCTACAGATCCTCCGCTCGTCGCTCCACACGCGCTATCCGCTCTGCACGCTCGGTCTCGAGCACGTGATCGGCATGGTCCACATCAAGGACCTGTTCGAGCAGGAGGTCGAGATCACGTCCTCCGAGGACCTCCTGCCGCGCAAGCGCGAGATGCTGTTCGTGCCGGAGTCGAGCGCGATCGAGGAGCTGCAGCGCCAGTTCCAGCAAAAGCGCATGCACATGGCGGTGGTCGTCGACGAGTACGGCGGGACCGCCGGAATCGTCACGCTCGAGGACCTGCTCGAGGAGCTCGTCGGCGAGATCCAGGACGAATTCGATCGCGAGACGCCGAAGATCCAGAAGACGCCCGAGGGCCAGATCGTCGACGGGCTGCTGCAGCTCGCGGACGTGAACGAGCGGCTCGGTCTCGGGCTCGGCATCGAGGAGAGCGACGCCCACACCATGGGTGGATACGTCACGGAGGAGCTCGGTCGCATCGCGCGCGTCGGTGATCGCGTGACCGTGAACGGCCGTGAGTTTCGAGTCGTCGAGATGAAAGGACGCCGCGTCGCGAAAGTGCTGGTCGCACCGCCGCACGCCGAGCCGATGCAGACCGGAGGCACCGCATGAGCGCAACCGAGGTGAGAGTCACGACCGAACAGGAGTCACGCGAGATCGCCGAGCAGGCCCGTCAGGCCGAGTGGGAAGGCCGCGCGTTCATCCGTGAGCTCTACCTCGGCGAGCTGCCGCTCGACCTCGTCCATCCGTTCCCCGTCGACAAGACCGAGCGGCCCGAGTTCCAGCAATTCTACGAGGGGATGCGCGACTTCCTGAAGAACGAGGTCGACTCCGTCGCGATCGATCAGACCGGCGAGTATCCGGAGGCCGTTCTCAACGGGCTCCGCAAGCTCGGCGCATTCGGCATGAAGGTGCCGAAGGAGTACGGCGGTCTCGGCCTCACGATCAGCGAGTACTGCAAGGTCATGGAGATGGTCGGCAGCGCCGACGGCAACCTCGGTGCGCTACTCTCCGCGCACCAATCGATCGGCGTCCCGCAGCCGCTCAAGATCTTCGGCACGCCCGAGCAGAAGAAGAAGTACCTCACGCGCTGTGCCGCCGGCGCGATCTCGGCGTTCGCGCTGACGGAGCCGCACGTCGGCTCCGACCCGGCGAGCCTGTCGACGACCGCGGAGCTCGACGGCGACGACTACGTGCTGAACGGCGAAAAGCTCTGGTGCACGAACGGCACGCTCGCGGAGCTGCTCGTCGTCATGGCGAGGAACCCGAAGACGAAGAAGATCAGCGCGTTCGTCGTCGAGACCGCGTGGCCCGGAGTGAAGGTCGAGTACCGCTGCCGCTTCATGGGCCTCCGTGCGCTCGGCAACGGCGTCATCAGCTTCAAGGACGTACGCGTCCCGAAGGAGAACCTGATCGGCCAGGAAGGCTCGGGCCTGAAGGTCGCGCTGATCACCTTGAACACCGGCCGGCTCACGTTGCCGGCGATCTGCGCGGGCATCGCGAAGCACTGCTTGGAGGTCGTCCGCGGCTGGACCGTCGCGCGCGTGCAGTGGGGCGTTCCGGTGTGGAAGCACGAAGCGATCTCGCACCGCATCGCCGACATGGCGGCGACCGCGTTCGCCATGGACGCGGTCGCGAAGCTCGCCGCGCAGATGGCCGATCGCGGCGGATACGACATCCGTCTCGAGGCCGCGGCCGCGAAGGAGTGGAACACCGTCCGGGCGTGGGAGATGGTCGATCAGCTGCTGCAGATCCGCGGCGGCCGCGGCTACGAGACCGAGGCCTCGCTCGCCGGCCGCGGCGAGACGCCCGTCGCCGTCGAGCGTCTGATGCGCGATTGCCGCATCAACCTCATCTTCGAGGGATCGAGCGAGGTCATGCACCTCTTCATGGCGCGCGAGGCGGTCGACAAACACCTCCAAGTCGCTGGCGCGATGATCGATCCCAAGAACGGCTTCTCCGAGAAGCTGGCGGCGATGCCGAAGATCCTCGGCTTCTACGCGCAGTGGTATCCGCCGCTTTGGCTTCGCGGCCTCGGCACGGCGAGCCGCTACTCCGATTTCGGACCGCTCGCCAAGCATCTGCGCTTCGTCGACCGCAGCGCACGGAAGCTCGCGCGCGAGAGCTTCCACGGGATGTCGGTCTACCAGGCGAAGATGGAGCGGAAGCAGGGCTTCCTCTTCCGCACGGTCGATGTCGTGATGGAGCTGTTCGCGATGAGCGCTGCGATCTCTCGGGCACGGCAGCTTCGCGACGACCGTACGCCCGAGGCCGAGAAGGCAGCCGAGCTCGCGGACCTCTTCTGCAGGAACTCACGCCGTCGCGTGAAGCGGATGTTCCGTGACCTCTGGAGCAACGACGACGACCTCAAGAACCAGATCGCCGCGCGCCTGATGGGCGGCGAATACGCCTGGCTCGAGAAGGGTCACCTGGACGCCGGGCTCACGCCTGCGTCGTTCAAGCAGCAGTTCCTGACGGAGCTGCGGAGGAGCGAGGAGAAGGTGGCGGTCGGCGGTTGAGCCGCCGTCGGCGCGCCGGCGTCAGCTTCCGCCGTCTTCGCTGCTGCCGCTCTTGTTCAGCCAGACCCGCGCCTCGGCGATCGTGACCGGGCCGCGGTGACTGAAGAGGACGACGTCGTCGGGGACGCCGGTGCCCTGCAGCTGCAGGATCAGGCGCAGCCGATCTTCCTGCTCGCGCGTAACCTGGGTCTCCTGCGTGCCGTGTCCGTTCGTCACCTTGCGGACCGTGCGCGTCTCGCGGACGGTTTCGACGTCGGCGTCGGACAGCGGGTAGGTGCGATCCTTCATGCGGATCGCGAGGCGACGGAGTGCGCGGTCGCTGGTCTTGGCATCGAGACGATCGACGACGAGCGCATTGCCCTGCGCCGTGATGTGCGCGGCGAGCTCGCCGACGAGACGCTCGTCTTCCTTGAGGATCGCGTGGTGCGTGTGCCAGAGCTTCCAGCCCGAGAGCGGGACCACGGCGAGCACGAACGCGATCTGCGCCATGCGCGCGAGCGGCTGCGCCACGTCGATGCGCCCGCCCATGTCGATCACCAGGAGGTCGACGGCGAGCGGGATCAGGGCCGAAGTGATCGCCATCAGCACGAGGCTGACGCCGGCCCGTGAAATGCCGAGCGCGGGACTCAGGTCGAACAGCGTACCGGCGATCAGCAGTGACGCGACGCAGAACGCGACGCGCTTTCCTGACCCCCGGTAGACCACGAACATGACGAGGGGAGGCAGCAGCAGGCTGATCAGTACGTCGAGGATCTCACCTTCGCGGTAGGCCCCCGCGAGGGCCATCGCGACGACGTAGGCTCCGACTGCCCCGAACACGAAGCCCAGGGTGGGCTTGCCGGACTTGCTGACCACCGGGTCCATGTGATTCCCGACCTCGAATCAGAACATACGCTCGGCGTTCGCCAATAGCAAACGACGAAAACATGGACGGCGTAGGGGTCAGGAAGGATAAGCGGAGCGAAGCTTCTCGACGTACTTTGCAATCATGTCGGCTTCGAGGTTGATCTCGTCGCCCGGATGCAGTGAGCCGAGCGTGGTCACGGCTCGGGTATGCGGGATCACGGCGACGCGGAAACCGCCCGCTCGGCAATCGAAGACCGTGAGGCTGATGCCGTCGACCGCGACCGACCCCTTCTCGACGAGATAGCGTGCGACCTCGGCCGGCGCCGCGAACTCGTAGATCGCCGAGTCCCCCTCGGGCGTGACCGAGCGCAAGCTCCCGACTCCGTCGACGTGCCCGAAGACCAGGTGACCGCTCAACCGGTCGCCGAGCTTCAGGCTCCGCTCCAGGTTGACCGGGCTTCCGACCCCGAGCCGCCCGAGCTTCGAGCGGCGAAGCGTCTCGGCCGAAACGTCCACGTCGAACCGCCCGGTGTCGAACGAGACCACCGTGAGGCAGATCCCGCTCACGCAGACGCTCTCGCCGAGCGAGAGGTCACCGAACGGGGCGCCGATCGACAGCCGCAGGCCGCCCGCGGCCGGCTCCGAGCCGACGACTCGTCCGACCGCTTCGACGATTCCCGAGAACACGTTCAGAGCGCGCCGGCGATCGAGCTCCGGAAGAACTTGCCGAGGAAGCTCTCCTTCTCCCTTTTCGAAAGCGCTTCGAGCTCGCCCGCATCCAGCCAGAGCCCCTTGCAGGCCGGGCACTCGTCGATCTGGACCGCGTCGATGGTTCGGTGCGCGAGAGGCTCGCCGCACTTCGGGCAGCGTCCCTTCGCGGCCTCCCGGAGAGCCGCCGCACCCGCCGCGTCGTCCTTGCCGCGGAGCTTCTCGAGCAGCTCGCGATCGCGCTTCGCGAAGTACAGGTTCTCCTCCGCGCGCTCCTTTTCCTTCAGCTTGTCGCTAAATGGATCTTTCTCTTGCATGCTACGACCTCTCCGGCGGTCAAGTTAGGCTTCGGGGGCGACGCTGTCGAGAGCGAGCGCCCGAGGCGGGCGGCCGGAAGACGAATGATCCCATTGCGCGACGACATACCGTCCCGAACCTTCGCGTTCGTGAATTACGGGCTGATTGCGGCGAACGTCGCGGTCTTCCTGTACGAGCTGAGCCTCGGCCGCAGGCTCGACCGGTTCCTCGACGTGTTCGGCCTGGTTCCCGTTCGTTTCAACGGGGTGGCCGACCCCGCGGTGCGCCTGATCCCCGTCTACACCAGCATGTTCCTCCACGGCGGCTGGATCCACCTGCTGAGCAACATGCTCTTCCTCCACATCTTCGGGGACAACGTCGAAGATCGGCTGGGGCACCTCCGTTACCTCCTGTTCTATCTGGGCTGTGGCACCGTGGCGGCCCTGGTCCAGGTCCACATGTTCACGCACTCGGCGATGCCGATGGTCGGGGCCAGCGGCGCGATCGCCGGCGTCACCGGCGCCTACTTCGTTTTCTATCCCCGCGCCCGGGTCGTCACTCTGGTCCCGATTTTCTTCTTCTTCGAGATCATCTCCGTCCCCGCCGTCATCTTTCTCCTCCTCTGGTTCGGCATGCAGATCCTCTACGGCGTTTCGTCGCTCCACGGCGCGGAATCCGGTGGCGTCGCCTGGTGGGCGCACATCGGCGGATTCGGCGCCGGGGCGCTCGTGGGCCTCGTGACGTCGCCGCGGGTCCGCGCCTGACCGAGACCCGTGGTTGACTCGACCGCGAAAGCGGCGTTAACGAGGCGAATGGGCTGGGGGAGCCGGACGACCGGCTGAGAAGGTAGGACGCTACCGACCCCGAGGAGCCGCGGAGCGGCTCCCAGAACCTGATCCGGGTCATGCCGGCGGAGGGAAGCAAACGATGAACGAGTCACTCACCCAGCTCGAGGCTGCGCGCCGCGGCGTCGTCACCCAGGAGATGCACCGGGTCGCCGAGCGCGAGCTCACCTCGCCCGAGCTCATCCGCGACGAGGTCGCGCGCGGTCGCCTGGTGATTCCCGCCAACAAGCGTCACCTCGCCGGCAGTGGTGGACAGGAGCCCGCGTCGAGTCGCGCCGTGAACCCGGCGGCGGGGCCTTCCGACCGGCATTGGGTGAACCAGACGGTGGTGGAGCGCACTCGCGAAGCCATCGACCCCGCCCGCTCGCTCGGCGAGCGCGCGCCGAAGCGCCTCGACCCGACCGGCATCGGGCGCATGATCACGACCAAGATCAACGCCAACATCGGTGCCTCGCCGGTGACCAGCGGCACGGCCGCCGAGGTGGAGAAGCTGCTGTGGGCGCAGAAATACGGCGCCGACACGCTGATGGACCTCTCGACCGGCGGCAACCTTCACGAATGCCGGCAGGCGATCATCGACAACTCGACGATCCCGATCGGCACCGTGCCGATCTACAGCATGATCATCGGGCGGCGCATCGAGGACCTCACCTATGACGTGATCCTCCGCGAGATCGAGCGCCAAGCACGCCAAGGCGTCGACTATTTCACGATCCACGCGGGGCTTCTTCGCGAGCATCTGCCGCTCGTGCAGAACCGGGTGACCGGGATCGTGTCGCGCGGCGGGTCGCTGCTCGCGAAGTGGATGATCGTCCACGGCAAGCAGAACCCGATGTTCGAGATCTTCGACGAGATCAGCGCGATCATGCGCGAGTACGACGT
>JACXTT010005861.1_pt1 | contig 17749 bp, 23 predicted proteins | sample 9270951 | NCBI WGS metagenome assembly JACXTT01 (sample SAMN15532306, study PRJNA645909) | rock metagenome | isolation source: weathered quartz diorite | place: Puerto Rico | collected 2017-06-21 | reverse complement strand
CGCTCGCGCGGCACGCCGACCATCTTGGTCCAGAGCTCGTACGCCTCGTCGTCGGTCTGGTACACGGTGGTCCAGAGCCGCTCGGGCGGCAGCTTGTACACCTTGGTGAGCAGCTCCCAGGCGAACGCGATCGCGTCCTTCTTGAAGTAGTCGCCGAACGAGAAGTTGCCCAGCATCTCGAAGAACGTGTGATGGCGCGCGGTGTAGCCGACGTTCTCGAGGTCGTTGTGCTTGCCGCCGGCGCGAAGCGAGCGCTGCGCGGTGGTCGCGCGCCTGTAGGGACGCTTCTCCTTGCCGAGGAACACGTCCTTGAACTGCACCATGCCGGAATTGACGAAGAGCAGCGTCGGATCGTTCGCCGGCACGAGCGGGCTCGACGGCACGATGGTGTGGCCCTTCGTGCGGAAAAACTCGAGGAAGCTCGAGCGGATCTCGCTGGACTTCATTGCGGCCATTCTACTGCAGTGCGGCAAAAAACCCGGAGCGCCGCGGACGCCCCGGTACCTGCCCGCTATGCGTTGATGCGGCCGTACTTCAGCAGGCGAGCTCTTACCGCCGCCATCGTGCGTTCGTGCGCCGCTGCGAGCTCCTGCAGCGCCCGGCCCGCGTCGAAAGCGGCGAGGAGCTTGCGATCCTCTTCCTCCGTCCAGGGCTCGCCGGTCTTCGCCGGCAGTTGCGCCTTGCGGCGCTCGAAGCGCTCCATGCGCTCGAGCGCCGATGCGGCCTCGTAGAGCGCGCGCACGACGAGCGGCCGCTGGTAGGCGCTCTCGGCAGGGAATACTTCGCCCGTCTCCGGATCGACGCCGTTCGCGAGCGAGCGCACGACCGCCAATGCTTGTGCTTGTTCCATCGCGTTCACCTCCCCTCTGCAGTTAAACCTGCATAGGGATGAACGCGCGACATCGCTAACGGCGCACAGCGCATGAAAAGTAAATACGAGGAGATAAATCTATTCGCCGTCGGTGAGCGCCAGCGCGCGGCGAATCGTGTCGTACGAAAAGCCGCGGCTCTGCAGAAAGCGCGCGCGCCGCGCTTTTTCCTCGCGCGTGGTCGCGGGTTGCCGATATTTGCGCGCGAGGATGGCGCGTGCGCGCTCTTCTTCGCCCTGGCTTGAAACGCGTTCGATGAGCGCATCGGCCACGCCGTGCGCCTTGAGATCCTGGCGGATCTTCGCCGCGCCGTACTTGCGCGCCAGCCAGTGCGCGCGCGCCTCGGCGTAGCGCTCGTCAGAAAGCTGCTTGCGCTGCGCGAGCTCGCCGAGCACCGCCTGCAGCGACTCAGCGAAGTCAGCGTACGGCGCGAGCTTGCGCGCGAGCTCCGCGCGCGAATACTCGCGCCGCATGAGGTACCTGAGCGCGCGGACCTTGAGCTCTACTGGAGAATCGCGTTCAGCTTTCAGGCCGCTCGTCGTTTTCTATCCGGAAAGAAAATCGCCCAACAACGGGCATTGCCGACCAAAAGCCCGATCCGCGCGCTCGACGGCTTTTCGCAAGGCTTTGCACCAAAGAACGTCGCCAGCCGCGACGCCCGCGGCGAGAAGTAGGCCGTCAGCTCGCTGGCTTCGTAGCGCGTAAATACGGCCATGTCTGACGGCTGTCCACTCGCGGCGAACATCGGCAGGAACATTTCCTGGATGCGCCGCGACGGCGCGGAGGCAGCGACGCCGCTGCCAAGCGCTTTGCAGTGCCACGTATCCATGCTGAGGGCCCGTCTATCCGCGCTTACGAGTGGGCAGGTGCTCCACTTTCTTGTCCGGCGCGGGCTCTTCAACTTTGTCTGCCAGCGCGGCTGGAACGGCGCCGCCCATGACACCCGCCTTCGCGCGGATCTTGCCTTCGATCTCGCGCGCGAGCTGCGCGTTCTCCTTCAGGAAGTCGCGCGCGTTGTCCTTGCCCTGCCCGAGCCGGTCGCTGTTGTAGACGTACCAGGCACCGGACTTCTCGAGCACGCCGAGCGCGACGCCGATCTCGAGCACCTCGCCTTCGCGCGAGATGCCCTCGCCGTACATGATGTCGAACTCCGCTTGCTTGAAGGGCGGCGCGACCTTGTTCTTCACCACCTTGACGCGCGTCTCGGAGCCGATGACCTCGTCGCCCTTCTTGATCGAGCCGATGCGCCGGATGTCCATCCGCACCGAGGCGTAGAACTTGAGGGCGTTGCCGCCGGTGGTGGTCTCCGGGTTGCCGAACATGACGCCGATCTTCATCCGGATCTGGTTGATGAAGATCACCAGCGTATTGGTGCGCTTGATGTTCGCGGTCAGCTTTCTCAGCGCCTGGCTCATGAGCCGCGCCTGCAGGCCCATCTGCGGCTCGCCCATCTCGCCCTCGATCTCGGCCTTCGGCGTGAGCGCGGCGACCGAGTCGATGACGATCACGTCGATCGCGCCTGAGCGCACCAGCATGTCGGCGATCTCGAGCGCCTGCTCGCCGGTGTCCGGCTGCGAGATGAGCAGGTCTTCGGTCTTCACGCCCAGCTTGGCGGCGTACGCCACGTCGAGCGCGTTCTCCGCATCGATGAACGCCGCCGTGCCGCCGAGCTTCTGCACTTCCGCGATCACCTGCAGTGTGAGCGTGGTCTTGCCCGAGGACTCCGGTCCGTAGATTTCCACCACGCGCCCGCGCGGCAGGCCGCCGACGCCGAGCGCGAGATCGAGACCCAGGGAGCCGGTGGAGACGACCTGCACGTCCTTCGCCGCCTCGGCGTCCATCTTCATGATCGAGCCCTTGCCGAACTGCTTCTCGATCTGCGACAGCGCGGCGGCTAATGCCTTAGACTTGTTGTCATCCATTGCGGTACCTCTTGTTTTGTTGTCGGCATCTACGGCAGGTCAGTCCTGGGCCAACACCGGATACTGTATAAACGTCCATGATTGTGGGTCGGTTGACCGCGGCTGTCAATCCGTAGCGAAAACCTTTAGGAGACAGAACGATGGCGAAAGTTGCGTTCCTCGGCCTCGGGGTCATGGGCTATCCCATGGCGGGCCACCTGCTTAAGAAAGGCGGCCACGACGTCACCGCCTATAACCGCACCGCCGCCAAGGCGCAGCAATGGGCGAAGGAGTACGGCGGCAAGCACGTGCCGACCCCGCGCGAGGCCGCCCGCGACTGCGACTTCGTCATGATGTGCGTCGGCAACGACGATGATGTGCGCTCGGTGGTCTACGGCGACAACGGCGCGCTCGCGGGCATGAAGCGCGGCGCGATCCTCGTCGATCACACCACCGCTTCCGCGATGCTCGCGCGAGAGTTGCACGCCAAGGCGAAGGAGAAGAGCATCGGCTTCATCGACGCGCCCGTCTCCGGCGGCCAGGCCGGCGCGCTGAACGGCCAGCTCGGCATCATGTGCGGCGGCGAGCCGGCGACCTTCGACAAGGCGAAGCCGGTGATCGATGTCTATGCCAAGATGGCGGCGCTGATCGGCGGTCCCGGCGCGGGACAGCTCACCAAGATGGTGAACCAGATCTGCATCGTCGGGCTGGCGCAAGCGCTCGCCGAGGGTCTCTCGTTCGCCAAGCGCAACAGCTTAGACCTCGAGAAGGTCATCTCCGTCATCTCCAAGGGTGCGGCGCAATCCTGGCAGATGGAAAACCGCTGGAAGCAGATGAGCGAGCTCAAGGCCGAGGGCTTCGGCTTCGCCATCGAGTGGATGAGGAAGGACATGGGCATCTGTCTCGCGCAGGCGAAGGCGAGCGGCGCGCGGCTGCCGGTGGCCGCGCTCGTCGACCAGTTCTACGCGCACCTCGAGGCGCGCGGCGGCAAGCGCTGGGACAGCACCGCAGCCCTGATTCAGCTGCTCCTTAAGGACTGAGCGGCTTCAGCTCGCCGAGCAGCGTCGGGACCAGCTCGGTGACCGTCGGGTGGATGTGCATCGCGCGCAGGATGGTGGTGTACGGTCGCTTCGCGTACATCATGTCGAGCAGCGAATGCACCACCTCGTCGCCGTTCAGGCCGAGAATCGCGGCGCCGAGCAGCTCCTGGGATTTCGCGTCCACGAGCACCTTCATGAAGCCCTGCGTCTCACCCGCCTCGCGTGCGCGGCCGACGCGTTTCATCGGCATCTTGCCGACGAGGACGCTGCGGCCGCTCTTGCGCGCCTCCGCTTCCGTCATGCCGGCGCGGCCCAGCGGCGGATCGATGAAAAGTGCGTACGTCTGGATGCGGTCCGAGATGCGGCGCTTATCGCCGTCGAACAGATTGGCGGCGACGATCTCGTAGTCGTTGTACGAGGTGTGGGTGAAGGCGCCTTTGCCGTTGCATTCGCCGAGCGCCCACACGCCTTGCGCGCTGGTGCGGCACTCGTCGTCCACCTTGATGTAGCCGCGCTCGTCGGTCTCGACGCCTGCTGCGCGCAGCCCCAGATCGGCCGTGTTCGGCGTGCGGCCCACTGCGAGCAGGACATGGCTGCCCACTGCAACCGGTTCGCCGCGCCTGCATTCCAGCGTCACGGCGATGCGCTTGCCCCTTTTCTGGAGTGCCATGCACTCGGCGTCGATGCGGATCTCCACGCCGTCGCGCTCAACAATGGCCCGGATCTCTGCCGCCACGTCGTCGTCTTCGCGCGGCAGGAGCTTGGGCATTCGCTCGACGACAGTGACCTCCGAGCCGAAGCGCCGGTACATCTGCGCGAACTCCAGGCCGATGTAGCTGCCGCCGACGATGACGAGATGCGGCGGCCGGAAATCGACCTTCATCATCGTGCTGTTGGTCATAAACGGCAGATGCTTGACGCCGGGCAGGTCAGGCACCGCCGCGCGCGCGCCGACGTCGATGAAGATGCGCTCGGCCTCGAGCTCGCGGCCTTTCACGGCAACGCGGCGCGGCGCGGTGAATTTCGCGTGCCCGTGCACGAGCGTGACGTGCTTCATGCCGGCGATCCATTTCTTCAAGCCGTCGGATGACTGCCGCACGATATAGTCCTTGCGCCGCTTGACCGCCTTCATGTCGACGCGCACCGCGCCGGCGCCGAAGCCGTAATCGTCGCCGCGCCGCGCGAAGTGCGCGGCGCGCGCGCTAGCGATGAGCGTCTTCGTCGGGATGCAGCCGTTGTTGACGCAGGTGCCGCCGAGCAGCTTGCGCTCGATGAGCGCCGTGCGCAGGCCCTCCTTGTCCAGGCGCGCGCAAAGCGCGGGCGCCGCCTGGCCCACGCCGATGACGATGGCGTCGTAGCGTTCGATCATGACCCTCTCCTGAAAACCAGCAGCCGGTTGTTCGCCGGCATGGCATTGTCCTCCGCGAGCGCCAGGCCATTGCGCTGCGCCAGCTCGACGATCGCTTCGGCGTCGCGGACGCCGCTCGCCGCATCCCGCCTGCGCAGCCACGTATCGAACTCGGCGTTGCTCGGCGACGTCGGCTTGCCGTTGTAGTGGAACGGCCCATAGAGCGCAAACACGCCGCCTGGAGGCAGCAGCGCCGTGATGCCCGCGAACATGCGCTCGACCTGCGGCCAGGACATGATGTGGCAAGTGTTCGCCGAGAACACCGCGTCTGCGCGCAGCGCTGGAAATCGATCGACATCGAGCTCGATGGGCTCGAGCAGGCCGGGCGTCGGCGCCTCCTCGCGCCAGAGGCGAATGCTCGGCAGGTTTTCGGCGACGTCGCTCGGCTGCCAGCTGAGCTGTGGCAGCGCCGGGGCGAAGTACGCGGCATGCTGGCCGGTGCCCGCGCCGATCTCGAGCACCCGGTGCCGATCGGCGAATACGCGCCGCAGGACCGCGAGGATCGGCTCGCGGTTGCGCTCGCAGGCGTCAGAGAAGCGCTTCAGGTCGGCGCCGGTCGTGATGATCTCCATGCGTGGTGCAGGCGCCAGGTGGCGAGCGGGCCGGCGAGCCCGCCGATGCCAAGCGTAGACCAGGCGATGCCCCAGGCGAAAGGACCGGCGCTGGTGCGCGCGCCGCCCGCGACATCGAGCGCCCAGCCGAAAACCACCGGGCTCACGACGCCCGCCCCGAAGCCGACCACCGAGCGCACTGCGTACGCGACGCCGAGATAATGAGGCGCAACGCTTTCCGCGAGCACCGTCGAGTGCGTCGAGGAGTCGGCGATGGCGGCGAAGTTGTAAATGCATGCCAGCAAGACCAGCAGCGCAATGGGCGCGCCAATCAGCCAGCCAATGGAGAACGAAAGCGCGAGGCTCGTGCAGGACCAGGCGAGCAGCGCCTGCGTGCGGCCCCAACGGTCGGCCATGGTGCCGCCGACGATCGAGCCGCCGATGTTGGCGACATAGGTGAGCGCGGCAAACATCAGCGCCGCGCCGCCACTCATGCCATGAGCCAGCAGCGCGGCGGTGAGAAATGCCGGCAGCCATGCCCACAGCCCGAGCAGCTCCCAGTTGTGGAAGGTGTAGCCCCAGATGGACAGCATGCCGCGGCGGTTGCGCCACACCGCGGGCAGCGAGGCGAGCAGCGATTCGCCGGCCGGGCGCGCATGCACGAGGTTCGGCGTGCCGCGCAGCACGCCGACGCCGAGGAGCCAGGACACGACCGGCAGCACGGCGATGGCGCCGAGCGCGCCGCGCCAGTCGGTGAAGCGCAGGGCGAGCGCCGCGACGCCGAGCGCGATCGCGTAGCCGGCGCTCGAGCCGGCGATCAGATAGCCCATGGCACGCCCGCGGCGCTCGCGCGGCACGTGGTCGTTGATGAGCGCGAGCGCCGGCGTATACGTGCCGCCCTGGCAAAGCCCGGTGAAGGCGTGCAGCCACAGGGCGGAGGTGAAGCCGTCGGCGAACAGCACGAAGGTCCATGGGCTCGCGCATGCCGCGACACCGGTAGCGATGTAGGCGCGCTTCGCGCCGAAGTGATCGGCGATGAAGCCGACGATGAAGAGCGAGCTGAGATAGCCCAGGTGGAACGCGGCCTGGATCATGCCCGCCTCGCGCGCGGAAAGGCCCCACGCCTGCTGCGTGTGCGGCAGGACGGCGGAATAAGCGACGAACCAGCTCGCGGCGAGGACCCGGCTCGTGCACAGCGCGGCGAGCCAGGGACCCGAGCCGGGAGTCACACCGTGTGCGCTAGGCGAACAGGGATGCGGCGCGGGCCGAACGGCCGCTCGAACTTGCCGAAGCGCCCGTTGATCGCCGCGCCGCAGAACTCGCAGGTGCCGTCGGGCCGCACGTGGTACGCGTCGATGCGGTACCAGTCGCGCTCGATCAGCGCCTTGTCGCACGACGGGCAGTAGGTCGAGCCGCCCGCGCTGTCGTGCACGTTGCCCGTGTAGACGTAGTTCAGGCCGGCGAGCTGGCCGATCTCGCGCGCCCGCGTGAGCGTCGCCGGCGGCGTCGGCGGCACGTCCATCATCTTCCAATCCGGATGGAACGCGGTGAAGTGCAGCGGCACGTCAGGTCCGAGATTCTGGCGGATCCATTTGCACTCGGCTCGAATCTCCTCGTCGGAGTCGTTCTTACCCGGGATGAGCAGCGTCGTGATCTCGGTCCAGACGTTGGTCTGCTTCACCAGGTAGACGAGCGTGTCGAGCACCGGCTGCAGCTTGCCGCCGCAGATCTTGAAGTAGAAATCGTCGGTGAAGCCCTTGAGGTCGACGTTCGCGGCGTCCATCTTTTCGTAGAACTCGCGCCGCGCCTGCTCGTGCATGTAGCCCGCGGTGACGGCCACCGGGTGCACGCCCTTCGCCCGGCAGGCATCGGCGATGTCCATCGCGTACTCGGCGAAGATCACCGGATCGTTGTAGGTGAACGCGACCGACTTGCAGCCGAGCTTCAGCGCCGCGTTGGCGATCGCCTCCGGGCTCGCTTCGTCCTGCAGGCGGTCCATCTCGCGCGACTTGGAGATGTCCCAGTTCTGGCAGAACTTGCACGCCAGGTTGCAGCCCGCGGTGCCGAACGACAGGATGCTCGAGCCGGGAAAGAAGTGATTCAGCGGCTTCTTCTCCACCGGATCGATGCAGAAGCCCGACGAGCGGCCGTAGGTGGTGAGCACCATGCGGCCGCCTTCCATCTTGCGCACGAAGCACAGGCCGCGCTGGCCTTCGTGCAGGCGGCAGTCGCGCGGGCAGAGATCGCATTGCACGCGGCCATCGGGCAGCGTGTGCCACCAGCGGCCCGGGTAATTCATTCGGTCCATTTGGTCACCCGGTAGCGCGAGACCTTGCAGCGCGCGAGCCGCACGCTGTCTGGCAGTCCGGCCTTGCGCGCCAGCTCGCGCAGGAACTGGTGCTTGTCGCTGATGCTCTCCCACACCTGCGGCAGATAAGTCGCGCGGCGGCCCTCGTGCTCGAGAATCACGCCGTCCTCGCCGCGTCGGAGTTGCGCGAGCAGGTCCTCCTCATCGGCGAAGCGCAGCGGCTTCGCCGCCGAAAGGAGCGATACCTCGACGCGCACGCCCGGCCATTCGGCTGTGGTCATGGCAGGAAAGCGCGGGTCGCGAAACGCCGCGGCAATGGCGTTCTCTGCGACATCCGTGCCGAGCGGCCGCTGCGCCTCCAAGCTGCCGATGCAGCCGCGCAGCGCGCCGTCGCGCGTCAGGGTCACGAACGTCGCACCGGCCTGGCGCAGCCACGGCGCGTCGATGGTTTGCGCGGCGCCAAAGAGCTTGGCTTCGATCGCGGCGCGCGCGATGGCGAGCAGCGTCCTGCCCGCCTCGTCGAACGAGAGCTCCGCGCCCGGCTCGCGGAGCGCGAACGACGAATAGCCGACCACCTGGCCCTTGCCGCCGGCGGTATCGCCGGAGTTGCAGGCGGCGAGCAGCTTGATCGAGAGCCTGCGTTCACTGGCGGCGGCGAGAAAGCCGTTGAGCGGCGTCGCGCCGCAAGCCTCGTGGTGATCGAGATCCGTGGCGAAGCTCGCGATGCGCGTGACCGTGGCGCGGTCGATCTCGCACGCACGCGCGTACGGATGGTAGTGCGAGAGATCGGTGGAGATGACGAACAGCGTCTCAGGCCCGCTCCACAGCCGCTCGATCACTTGCGCCACCTCGGCCACCGTGGCGTCGCCCACCGCAAACGGCGCGAGCGAGAATTCGCCGAGCTGGCGTTGCAGGAAGGGCAGCTGCACTTCGAGCGCGTGCTCCTGCAGGTGCGCGAGATCGCTCGCCACGACTTGCGGCAGCTCGCGCGCCGACGCGAGCGCAGGCTGGTCGAGCGCGATGTTGCCAAGGGGGGTCGCGAACGCGTCAACCGTAGGGACGGCGAGGCCGCGCACGGGCACACGATGCACCGGGCCAAGCAGCACCACGCGCCGTACGATGCCGCGCGCGGCGCCGAGCTCCTCGTAGGCGCGCGCCGCCACCGGCCCGGAGTAGATGTAGCCCGCGTGCGGCACGACGAGCGCCTTGGGAAAGCCGAGCTGCGGCGCCGGCGCATCGACGCCGCCGAGGAGCTCGTCGAGCTCGGCATTGAGGCTGCGCGGGTCCGCCGGATAGAACATTCCGGCGACGGCGGCGGCACGGACGGAAGCCATGCCTGTATTTAGGCCCGGCGCGGCCCCGCGTCAAGAAGTTCCAGCACGCCGGCGAGAGCGCGCTCGACCGACTGGCGGCGCACGGCCTCGCGGTCGCCGGCAAAGTGGCGCGTTTCGCTGCGCGGCGCGCCGCCCTTCAGCGCCCAGGCGAAGCACACCATGCCCACGGGCTTCCCGCGGGTACCGCCGCCCGGTCCCGCGATGCCGGTGATCGCGAGCGCCACGCTGGCGCGGCTGCGGCTCAATGCGCCGAGCGCCATTTCTCGCGCCGCCTCCTCGCTGACGGCGCCGTAGCGCGCGAGCGTTTCGGCGCGCACGCCGAGCATCTCCTGCTTGGCGGCGTTCGAGTAGCTGACGAAGCCGCGCTCGAACCAGTTGGAGGACCCGGCGAGCGCCGTGAGCGCCTGCGCCGCCCAGCCGCCGGTGCACGACTCCGCCGTCGCGAGCAGCACGCCCCGCGCGCTGAGCCGTTCTGCGATCCGCGGCACAAGATCGTTCATGCGAGCAGCCGCTTGGCGGCGGCGAGCACCAGCAGCGTGTAGCCGGCCGCGATCAGGTCGTCGAACATGACGCCGAAGCCGCCGTGGTAGCGGCGCTCGAGCGCGCGGATCGGCGGCGGCTTCGCGATATCGAAAAAGCGAAACAGGACGAACGCCGCGGCCTGCCAGCCGAGCGCGCGCGGCACGATGGCGAGCACCAGCAGGAACGCCACGATCTCATCCCACACCATCGCGCGATGGTCGGCGACGCCGAGGTCGCGCCCGGTGGCCGCGCAGGCCCACACTCCCAACGCAAAGAGTGGCGCAATGGCCGCCGCGAGCAGCGCCGGCGGCACCACGCTGCCGATGTACCAGCCGAGCGGCCATGCGACCAGCGTGCCCACCGTGCCGGGCGCGTACGGCGAAAGACCGGCACCGAAGCCGAGCGCGACGGCATGCGCCGGGTGCGAGAACGCGAACCCCGGCGTCGGTCGCGCGATGCTCACGCGCTGCCACCGAAGTGATCGTATGCGCCGCGATATGCCGTCGGCGCGCCCTGCTCGTCGCGCACGGTGAGCCGCGGCGCGCCCGCTTCGATGGTGCCGATGCGCGTGAGCGCAAGACCCAGTTCCCGCGCGAGCGCGTCCAAGGCCGTGCGCTCGTCGGTCGCGGCGGTGAACAGCAGCTCGTAGTCGTCGCCGCCCGAGAGCACGCAATCGCGCTCGAGCTCGGCGTCGCCGATGCGGGCGAAGGCCGCGGCGCGCGGGATGCGCCCGTAGTCGATCACCGCGCCGACGCGCGAGCGCTCGAGGATATGCCCGAGATCGCCGACCAGGCCGTCGGAAACGTCGATCGCCGCGTGGGCGATGCCGCGCAGGCGCTCGCCGAGCTCGACGCGCGGCTCGGGCTCGTGCAGGCGGCGCGCAAGGTCGGGTAACTGCGTCCGCTCCTCGGGCCGTTGCAGCGCGAGCGCCGCGCCGCCGAGCTCGCCCGACACCCAGATGTCGTCGCCGGCGCGCGCGCCGCTGCGATAGAGCGCGACGCCGGCCGGCACTTCGCCGATCGCGACGATGCTGATCGTGCGCAACGGCGAGCGCGTGGTGTCGCCGCCGATCAGCTCGACGCCGAAGCGCTCGGCGAGCGCAAAGAGCCCGGCGGAGAACTGCGCGAGCCAGTCCTCCTCCGCCGCCGGCAGGCCGATCGCGAGCAGCGCCCAGCGCGGCGCCGCGCCCATGGCGGCGAGGTCGGAAAGATTCACCGCCAGCGCCTTGTGCCCGAGCGAGCGCGGCGCGGCGTCCGCGGCGAAGTGGCGGCCTTCGACCAGCATGTCGGTGGTAAGGGCGAGGTCGAGGCCGGCGTTGGGACGCAGCAGGGCGCAGTCGTCGCCCACGCCGAGCAGCGCGCGCTTGGGCGCCCGCGCGAAATAGCGCGCGATGAGCTCGAACTCGGTCAGGCGGGATTGCGCGCGCGCGCCACTTCGTCGGGACGCAGGCGCGCGGCGATCTTTTCGAGCACGCCGTTCACGAAGCGGTGGCCTTCGGCGGCGCCGTAGCTCTTGCCGAGCTCGATCGCCTCGTTGACCACCACCTTGAACGGCGTTTCGGGGTGCGCCATCAGCTCGAAGGCGCCGATGTAGAGAATCGAGCGCTCCACCGGCGAGAGCCTGGCGAACTCGCGGTCGAGATGCGGCACGATCACGACCTGCAGCTCGGCAACGCGATCGCGCACGCCGCACACCAGCGACTCGGCGAATGCGCGGTCGGCCTTGTCGTCGCTTTCCAGCGTGCGCACCTCGTCGAGCGGGTCGCCGCCGGAAAGCTGCCAGGCGTAGAGCGCCTGCAGCGCGATCTCGCGCGCCTGGCGCCTAGCGCTCTTCATTGAGGCTCTTTCTCAGTTTCGCCATCTCCAACGCCACGCGCACCGCCTCGGCGCCCTTGTCGAGCCGCGCCTCTGCCTGCGCCTCGTCCTCGGTCGTGAGGATGCCATTAGCCACCGGCAGTCCGGACTCCAGCGCGACCTCCATGACGCCGCGCGCCGACTCGTTCGCCACCACCTCGAAGTGATAGGTCTCGCCGCGGATCACGGTGCCGATCGCCACCAGCGCGTCGTAGCGGCCGCTTTGCGCGAGCCATTGCAACGCGACCGGGATCTCGAGCGCGCCGGGCACGGACACGACGTGTGCCTCGGCGCCGAGCTTGCGCGCCTCTTCCCTCGCGCGCGCGAGCAGCCTTGCAGCGAGTGCCTCGTTGAACCGGCTCGCGACGATCGCAAGGCGCATGGCGCTAGGCGGCGCGCGCGCGGCTGACGTAGCCGGTGACTTCGAGGCCGAAGCCCGCCATGCTCGGCATCTTGCGCGGCGCGGCGAGCAGCCGCATGCGGCCGATGCCGAGATCGCGCAGGATCTGCGCGCCGATGCCGTAGAGGCGCAGGTCCGCCGCGCGCCCGGCGAGCGGCCGCAGCTCGCCGAGGCGCGCCTGCAGCGCATCGCTGCTCTGCGTGCAGTTGAGGAGCACCATGGCGCCCTCGCCCGCTTCGCGGATCGCCGCGAGCGCTTCGCCCACGCCCCAGGAGTGCGTGCCGGCACCGGCGTCCAGCAGGTCGACGATCGAGAGCGGCTCGTGCACGCGCACCAGCGTCTCGCGCTCCTTGGCGAGCGCGCCGAGCACCAGCGCCAAATGAATGGCGCCCAGCGCGAGATCGCGGTAGGCAATGAGGTGGAAGCGTCCCCAGGCGGTCTCGATGTCGCGCTCGAGCGTGCGGCTCACAAGCGACTCGTTGCGGCTGCGGTACTCGATGAGATCGGCGATGGTGCCGATCTTGAGCTCGTGCTCGGCGGCGAACTGCACGAGATCGGGCAGCCGCGCCATGGCGCCGTCCTCGCGCATGATCTCGCACAGCACCGCCGCAGGCGTGAGGCCCGCCAGGCGCGCGAGATCGCAGCAGGCCTCGGTGTGGCCCGCGCGGACCAGGACCCCGCCGCGCTGCGCGATGAGCGGGAAAACGTGTCCCGGCTGCACAATGTCTTCCGGGCGTGCGTCGGGGGCTGCGGCGACCTTGATGGTGAGGGCGCGGTCATGCGCCGAGATGCCGGTAGCGATGCCCTCGGCGGCCTCGATCGAAACGGTGAAGTTGGTGCCGTGGCGCGAGCGGTTCTGCTCGACCATCGGGCGCAGGCCGAGGCGCGCGGCGTGCTCTTGCGTGATCGGCATGCAGATCAAGCCGCGGCCGTGCCGCGCGAGGAAATTGATCTTGTCCGCGGAGACGAAATCGGCGGCGAACACCAAGTCGCCCTCGTTCTCGCGGTCCTCGTCGTCGACCAGGATCACGATCCGGCCGGCGCGGACCTCCGCGATGATCTCGGTAATCGGGCTGATGGCAGTGGCGTCCCTGCGCATGGCCCGATTTTATGCCGCTTCTACTCCTGCGGCTCGCCTTCGGCGCCGCCCGTTCGCTCGCGGATGCGCGCCGACTTGCCGGAGCGCGCGCGCAGGTAATAGAGTTTCGCGCGGCGCACGTCGCCCTTCCTCTTCACCTCGATCGAGGCGATGAGCGGCGAATAGGTCTGGAAGGTGCGCTCGACGCCCTCGCCCGAAGAGATCTTGCGCACGATGAAGGACGAGTTGAGGCCGCGGTTTCGCTTGGCGATCACCATGCCCTCGAAGGCCTGGATGCGCTTTCTCTCGCCCTCCACCACGTTGACGTTGACGAGCACCGTGTCGCCGGGGGCGAAGTCGGGAATGTCTTTCCCGAGGCGTTTGATTTCTTCCTGTTCGATCGTCTTGATCAGATCCATGTTCAGCTCCGTCATCTGGGGCGCGGGGGTTTACCCCCGCGCCCTATATTCCCGCTGGAATTCTGCCAGCAGCGCCTGTTCCTCCGCGCTCAGGCCCCGCGCCTGCAACAGGTCGGGCCGGCGCAACCACGTCCGCCCCAGCGCCTGCTTCAGGCGCCAGCGCCTAATGTTCTCATGATGCCCGGAGAGCAGCACCTGCGGCACCCGCTCGCCCTGGTACACCTCCGGCCGCGTGTACTGCGGGCAATCGAGCAGCCCCGCGGCAAACGATTCCTCCAGCGCCGAGTGCTCGTCGCCGAGCGCGCCGGGCAGCTGCCGCACGCACGCGTCGATGAGCGCCATCGCCGCGAGCTCGCCCCCCGAGAGCACGAAGTCGCCGAGCGAAAGCTCCTCGTCCACCCGGCGCTGCAAGAGGCGCTCATCCACGCCCTCATAACGTCCGCAAAGCAGCGTCACAGCGCGCTCGGCCGCAAGCGCCATCACCTTGCGGTGATCGAGCTTCAGGCCCTGCGGCGAGAGGTAAACCACCCGCCCGCCGCCCGCCGCCTGCACCGCATCGAGCGTGCGCTCGAGCGGCTCGGCGAGCATCACCATCCCGGGCCCGCCGCCGTACGGCCGATCGTCCACCGTGCGGTAGTTGTCGGTCGTGAAATCGCGCGGGTTCCACGTCCGCAGCTCCCATAGCCGCGCCTGCAGCGCGCGGCCGGTAATCCCGTGCTCGGTGAGCGCGCCGACCATCGCCGGAAAGAGCGTGACGACGTCGAAGCGCATCACCCGTCCCGCTTCACCAATCCACTTGCCAATCGACCACGATCCGTCCGCAGCCGAGATCCACTTCTTTCACGATCGCGCCTACCCATGGGATGAGGCGCGTTCGGCTGCCGCCCACCACTTCCATCACGTCCTGCGCGCCGTTCGAAAGCCACTCGCGCACGGTGCCCAGGACCTCGCCTCGTTCGTTACGCACTTCCAGGCCGATCAAGTCGGCGAGGTAGTAGTGCCCTTCGCCCGGATCGGCCAGCGCCGCGCGCTCTAGCGCTACGCGCGCGCCCTTCAATCGCATCGCCTGTTCGCGCGTCTCGATACCGTCGAGCTTGGCCACCAGCGAAGCGCCGTGCTGCTTCGCCTGGGTGACGCTGAAGGCATGCTCGCCGATCCACCATTCGCGCGCCGCCGCGAGTGTCTGCGCTACGCCGCCGCCCGGGGCCACCTTGATCCAGCCGCGTACGCCATATGATCCGGCGACGCGGCCCATCTCGATCAGCCGATCAGGCGGCCTTCTTGGCAAACTGCTTCACGAGCCGCTCGGCGGTCGGCGAGAGCTGCGCTCCGCGCCCCTGCCAATGCTTCACGCGCTCGATGTTGACGCGCAGCGCCTCGCGTCCCTGCGGCGCTTTCGGATCGTAGAAGCCGACGCGCTCGAGAAACTTGCCCGACGCCGCCCGGCGCGAGTCCGCCACCACCAAGTGGAAGAACGGCCGCTTGTTGGCGCCGCCGCGCTGCAGTCGAATCACCACCATTCGGAATGCTCCGCAAACCGCGAAAAGGCGCGGATTATACGAGAAAAGTGCGCCCCTTAGGGCGGCTTCGGGCGGCCGGTAATGCGACAATGCCGGCAGGGAGGAAGGGATGTTCCAGCCGCTGCGCGAGATCGAGGGCGGGATCCAGCTGTCGCTCAACGTCGCCGCGCGCGCGCCGCGCCTGCGGGTCGCGCCGATCTTCGAATCGTTCCTGCGCCAGGTGTACTTCACCGGCGTGACCGCAGCGACCGGCGTAGTGCTGCGGGCCTGCGGGCTGGGCGTGATCATCATCGCGGTGATGATGGACATGCTCGATGCGGACGTCGACCTCGCGGTGAAGATCCTGCTGCTGCTCGTGTTCCGCGAGCTCGGCCCGCTCGCTGCGGCGGTCGTGGTGATCCTGCGCACCGGCACTGCGGTCTCGGCGGAGATGGCGATGATGCGCGTCTCGGGCCAGACGCGGGCCCTGCGCTACATGGGCATCGATCTCTACGACTATCTCGTGCTGCCGCGCGTTGCGGGCATCATGCTGGCGACCGCGGCGCTCACCCTGTATGTGCAGTTCCTCGCCGTGCTCGGCGGGCTGGTGCTGAGTCCGTTCCTCATCGAGGCGTCATTCACCGAGCTCACCGACAGGCTGTTCGACCTGTTTGCGCCGGTCGACTTCTACTACTCGGTGGTGAAGAGCCTGCTGTTCGGCTTCGCCATCGCCGCTTGCTGCTGCTGGCACGGGCTCAATCCCCCCGACCTCACGCAGAACGCGGTGCCAAAGGCCGTGACGCGCGCGGTGACGCAGAGCGCGATGCTGGTGCTGCTGATCAACGCGGTGTTCGCGTACCTCGTGTTCGGCATCCTGTTCTTCGGGCTGGTGAAGGCGCGCGCATGACAGAGCTTGCAGTGCGCTACCGTCGAAAAACCGCGCGCCACGAGGTGCAGGCCGCGGTACCGAAGGGCGCCGTGACGCGCGTGCACGTTCCTGACGACGATGCCAAGGCGCACCTGGTGACCGCGGTGCTGAAGGCGCGCTGCGAGCCGGGCGAGGAGCTCGAGCTCTTCGGCGAGAGCGCAGCGGCGCTGGCGGCCCAGCGGCGCGAGAAGCTGCGCGCGCGGGTCGGCGCCGTGTCGCCGATCGTGGGCCTCATCACCAATCTCAACGCCTGGGAGAACATCTCGCTGCCCGCCGCCTACCATGGCTCACCGCCGCTCGAGCAGGTTGCAACGCTCGCGCACGAGGTGCTCGCCGCGTTTGGCGCGGAGCCGCGGCATTTCCTCGCGCGCATCCCGGACGAGCTCGGTGTGCTCGAGCGCAAGATCGCCGCGTTCGTGCGCTCGCTCGTCATCGCGCCGGAGCTGATGGTGTTCGATGCGCTGGAGGACGGCCTCTCCTATGCCGAGTGCCGCCATGCCGCGCGCTTCGAGTCGGAGTACCGTGCCCGCCAGCCGCAGGGCACCGTGCTCTACGTTGACACGAGGGAGGAGTCATGAGCGTCGCGCTGCCGCCCGGCCGCTTTACCCGACTGGTGCTGAAGGTGAACGTGTTCCTGCTGATCGCGCTCGTGCTGGTCGCCGCGTTCCTGGGGCTCGTCTCGTACAAGCAGGGCTGGTTCGTGCGCCAGTCGCCGCTGCACTTCGTCACGCCGAACGCGCTCGGCATCAACAAGGGCATGCCGGTGAAGCTGCACGGCTTCACCATCGGCCAGGTGAGCGAGCTGAAGCTCGCCGAAGGCGGCGTCGATGTGCAGCTCTCGATCGTAGCCGAGTACCTGCGACGCATCCCGCAGGGCTCGTACGCGCGGCACGCGCGTGAGGCGGGGGTGATCGGCACCGCGGTCATCGACATCGTGCCCGGGGAAGGCACGCCGCCGCTCGCCGAAGGCGCGCTGATCCAGTTCGAGCCGGCGCGCGGCATCTCCGAGATCATCGACGACTTCCGCCGCCAGGCGATGCCGGCGTTCAACGAGGTGAAGCAGGCGATGTCGCAGGTCGGGCGCTCGGGCGAGGACCTGACGGCCATCCTGGCGGCGCTGCGCCGCGAGGTCGAGCAGCTTCCCGCCACCCACCGCGCGGTGCGCAAGCTCGTCGAAGAGGCGACCAAGGCCACCACCGAGCTCAGCCAGCAGGCCGGCGCGACCCTTGCCGCCAGCGAGCGGGTGGCACACGGCGTTGACCGCGCCTTGCCCGCGCTGTCGGAGAAGCTCAACGCGAGCATCGAATCGATCGACGCCGCGGCGGTGCAATTGAAGAAGACCGGCGTGGAGGCCGAGGCGACGCTCAGGAGCGCGCGGCCGCTGCTTGATCACGGCGAGAGCGCGGCGCGCGAAGCGGGCGATGTGCTCTCGGCGGCCAAGCGCGTCTGGCCCTTGAGCGACACGTTCAAGGAGACTTCCGACGGCATGCTGCCGATCGACAGCTTCGAGGCACAAGGCAAAGGGCGCGTGCGTTGAGCCGGTGGCTCGCCGCGTGCCTGGTTGCGCTCAGCGCCGCCTGCGCGGCGCCGGCGCCTGACCGCGGCTCGCCGGCGCAAGCGCGCTTGAGCGAAGCGGAGA
>JACXTT010005860.1_pt1 | contig 17751 bp, 15 predicted proteins | sample 9270951 | NCBI WGS metagenome assembly JACXTT01 (sample SAMN15532306, study PRJNA645909) | rock metagenome | isolation source: weathered quartz diorite | place: Puerto Rico | collected 2017-06-21 | reverse complement strand
CGTATGCTGGTAGTAGTCGGATTAAAGAGAGATTCCGGGAGCGACACCCACGCCAAACACCGCAGCAAACGGCGTGTTCGGCGGCACGAATGGGACAAACGGGTTGTGATGCCACTTCGCCAGCCCGAGCACGACCATGGCGATCACGGGGATGAAGATGAAGAATTCGAAGGCCGTGGCAGCTTTACCGACCATCTGAATGCCGCGAATGTTGACCCAGGTAATGAGTGCGATCAGCGCAAACGAAACCAGCCAGTGCTTCCAGCCGGTGATTTGAGGGAAATAAAAAGTCAGGTAGTCGGCGAAGAGTACGGAATACGAACCGCCCAGAAGGAACGACGCCGACCAGTTCCACCATCCGGCGAGGAAGCCCCAGAAGTCGCCGAACGCCGCGCGGGTCCAGCGATAGAAGCCGCCTTCGACCGGCATGGCGGTGGTGAGTTCGGCCGCGACCAGCGATACGGGGATGCACCAGAAGAACGGGATGATGAGGTGGTAGAGCAGAGTCATGCCGGGGCCGCTGGTGGTCACCATCGATTCCAGACCGAACGGACCTCCGGTGGTGTAGGAGAACATCACGAAAACGAAGTAGAAGAGGCTTGCTTTACGGACGGTCGATTTCGCGGATGGAGAAAGCGTACTCACCGAGAGTGCGGGACCTCAGCGGCTAAAGCCGCGACAAGAGAAAGCACTGTACCGCAGCGCTGAAGTTCTGCGCCACCCCAAAAGCAACGCGAGCTGCAAAATTAAGCAGCCAGGCCTCTCTACCGCTTCAGCGATTGCGACAGCAGCCAGGGCACAAGGTCCGGCTCTGCATACGCCCGGTCCCAGGAATTGTGGCCCACCCCGGGATACTCGGTGTACTTGAATTTGACGTTCGCGGCCTTGAGGGCTTCAGCCATGTGGCGGGACTCGGCCACGGGAACAGCCTCGTCGGCATCGCCGTGGAAGATCCAGACGGGTATGTTGCCGATTTGGCGGGCAATTTCGACATAGGGGTCGGTGATTTTGGGGTCGTCAACCACGGTCACGCGCAACTGTGGCCAGTCTGCTTGAGGGCGGACTCCGCTGCAGATGGGGACAAGCGCAGCGAAGCGTCGGGGATTGCGCGCAGCGAGTTCCCAAGTCCCGAACCCGCCCATGGAAAGGCCGGTCAGATAGATGCGACTGCGATCGCCGTGGAATTCCTTGATGGACGCGTCGAGTGCTGCCAGAGCTTGCGCTTGCATGTCCTGCTCGCCCCAGATCTTCCCCTCTCCGCATTGCGGCAGCACGACGACGAACGGGAAGCGGGAACTGTTCAAGCGGATGGCGTGAGCGATGCCGACATCGGTCTGAAGCAGGCCGTCGGCACCGCGCTCACCCGATCCATGCAGGAAGAGAATCACTGGCCAGGATTTCTGTTTCTTGAAATCGGCCGGAACGTAAACCTGGTAGTGGTAGTCGGTGCCGGAAACTCTGACAGTACGATCGAGGAAACCGGTCTGAACGCGCCCAAACGACGGAAGAGTCGCAGCCAGAATTAACAGCAGTGGCAGTGCAAACAGCTTCTTAGTCGGCATGGCAGGACAGTGTACAAGAACGCAGAGACCATCGCCGGCTTCGCCGCAACCGACCCTCGCCTAGCTCGAAGAGGAAGCGGCTTGCCACTTCTTGCACAGCGCGGCCATGGTGTCGAGGGCGTCGCGTGTGTAGAAGGCGATGGCTTGCTGGATGACCTCGTCGGGCAGGTCGGGAGATTTGCCGACGAATTCCACAATCATGCGCACGCTGGCACGGGCCTTCGAAGATCCGGAAAAAGTGACCTGCTGCTCGGCGGTCACGCCCATCGCGTGATTGAGCAGCGTCACAAAGCGGGGCGGCTCGGAGGAGGTCACCACCGCAGAGATGGTAGTTTTGACCGGCTTGGACACGACGTAGCGGACACGGCTGCCGACTTGCCAGGGACGGCCCTCGGTCCACGAAACCTCTTCGTAGATTTCCCGGTGCAGCAATCGTTCCAGATCGCAGAAGGCGCGAAACGCCAATTCCACCGAAACCGGCACGACCACGGAATGTTCGATCCGCGGCAGCATGGGCCCACCCCAAGAGTGGGCGGATTATGCGCTCATTCCGAGCGGAAGACAAGGACGCAAACTGGACTGCTCCAGGTCAAGCAATTTGCGCTTGATGTCGAGTCCGCCGCCGTACCCGCAGAGCGAGCCGTTGGAGGCGATCACGCGATGGCAGGGGACGACGATCGCAATCGGATTGCGGTTATTCGACATGCCCACAGCACGGAACGCATGGGGATGCGCGATGGCTTGGGCGATGTCGCGATAGGAACGCGTCTCGCCGTAAGGGATGTCGAGCAAAGCGCGCCAGCACTTCAACTGAAAATCGGTGCCGCGCAGGTCCAGAGGAAGGGAGAAGTCCCGGCGGTTGCCGGAGAAGTATTCCTCTAGTTCACGGAGCCAGGGTTGGAGCGCGTCAGTTGACTCTTGCCAGGTCTGGTTCCGCCCTTCGGCTGGCTGACCGCGCTCGAATTCGAGCTTCAGCAAGCCGCGCGAGGAGAGGGCCAGCAGCAGGGGTCCTGCCGGGGAGCTGGTGCGGGCGTAGTAGATGGATTCCATGATCGTGGTGGAAGGATAGCGCAAAGGAGCTTTGGAGCTAAAGCCCGAAAGATCTGGCCTTGTAATGCAGGCCTGAAGGCCTGCTCCACTCCTTCTGTTCAGTGAATCAATTTCCAGGAAACAAAAAAAGCCTCCCGTTTTCACGGGAGGCAGTTCGTTTCGGGGGAGAATACTGTTATTTCGCTGGTTGCTGTTGGTCGGTGGTGGTTGTGGGGGCAGTTGCCGACGAAGCCAGTTGCTCCAGGTTGTTCTTCAGGAGGCTGATTTCGACGCGCCCGCCGGAGATCCGCTTGGGTGGCTTGGTGTCGCCCGCGGTCGCCTGCACCGGCGCATTGCCCATGCCGACGAGGTAGATCCGGTACACCGGGATTTCGTGGTTCAGAACCAGGTAGCGAACGACCGACTCGGCCATCTTTTGCGAGTTCGAGATCGCGGCTTGTCCGTGACCGGACGAGAAGCCCTGCACTTCGATGATGTAGCCACGCTGGCTCTTCAGCGGAGTCGCCATCTCGTCGAGAGCTTCTTTCGCGTTCTTGCTGAGCAGCGTCTGGCCGGGCTTGAAGCGGATCTCAGTCTGGGTCGAAGCCTGATACTGGTCAATGTTGGTGACGACCTGCTCGACCGTGTTCAGACGGGTATGGGCCGACTGTGCGGTCTGCTGCGCTGCGGTCGCCTTGTTGCCGGCGTCGAGGGCGTGCTGATCGGCTTCGTTAGCTTTCGCCGATGCCAGCTGGATTCCCTGCTGCGCCCGGGCATCCGTGTCTTTGATCAACTTGCCGTTGGAAGCGGTGAGCTCATCCAGTTCGTTGATGCGGTCGCGGATGGGGGAGGTCTGCCGCTGAACGTATTTCTTGCGGGCAAAAGGGTTCATTTTGCCCCAGAAGCCTTCGTGAGTGTCCGGCTGCAAAGGAGTTTTTCCGGTTGCGTTGTCAACCTTCGGAGCGGCCGCCTGGTCGGCAGGAGCGCTCTGGGTCGTGGGCTGGCTCTGGGAGTTGCTGGAACTCTCCTGCGCGAATGCGGGGAGAATCAGGATTCCAGCCAGCAGCAGCGCGAAGATAGTGCGGTTGTTCATTTTGTACTTCCTCCAAGTGGGAGTGGGGGCTCCACTCCGGGCGCCCTGCGGCGCGTTTGATTGCGTCCTTAGAACTTACGAACCTACCGAAACTCAGAAGGCATGACCTGACGCCACGGATGCCTCAGAAAGCGGCCCTACCACCGGCCTGCCTTTCCTATGAACAGGTTTCGTGCCAAATGCCGGGGTCCAGTGCGGGAATACAAATGCTTTGTTTTCAAAGATATTGTACCTTGCTGGAGACCTTCGGTGCTGGCCCGGCTGCAACTCGGCGGTAATTTTGGGGAGAGTCGATATAAAAACTGCTGTCGGGTGCGCCTGGAAGCATCCCTCGGCAGGAGGACCTCATCCTTTGAAGATGCGCCGCGTTATTCCCGTCCTGCTGCCTCTCCTGCTGGCAGCTTGCGCCCACGCCCAGAAGGGTGGCGCTGATCTCACCCGGCTGAAGATGCCGGATGGATTCCACATCGCCGTGTTTGCCGAAGCAGATTCGGCTCGCATGATGATCTTTAGCCTCGGCGGTGTGCTACTGGTGAGCGAGTCCGACAACGGGAAAGTCATTGCCCTTCCCGACCCAAAACATACCGGCAAGGCCGAGCGTTCCGTCACAGTCTTGGAGCACTTGAACGAACCGCACGGGCTCGGGTTCTACCACGGAAGGCTGTACGTTGCCGAGAACGACAAAGTGCGCAGCTACGATTGGGACGACTCGAACCTGCACGCGTCAAATTCTAAGATTGTGACTGATCTGCCAGGGCGCGGAGGGCATTCCACGCGCACGCTTCTGTTTCATAAAGACAAGATGTACGTCTCGGCTGGATCGAGCTGCAACGCGTGCCTCGAGGAAGATCCGCGGCGAGCGACCGTGATGGAGTTCAATCCAGATGGTAGCGGGATGAGAATTTTCGGGAAGGGTCTGCGCAATGCGGTAGGAATGGCGGTGAATCCGAAAACCGATACGATCTGGGTTACGGTCAACGGGCGAGACTGGCTGGGCGACGACCTGCCGCCGGACGTGATCGACGACCTCGGCCAGAACGGCGGCGACTTCGGCTGGCCCTATTGCTACGGCGACCGCGTTCCCGATCACAACTTCACCAAGTCCGGCGACGACCGCTGCAAGAACATGGTTCCGCCGAAGGTCCAGATGCAGGCGCATTCGGCTCCGCTGGGGTTGGCCTTCTACGAAGGAACGGCGTTCCCTTCCGAATATCGCAACAACATTTTTGTAGCCTTCCACGGATCTTGGAATCGGAGCGTTCCCACCGGCGATAGAGTCGTGCGCATAAAGCTCGACGACAAGGGGCAGCCGGTAGGCGGCGTGCAGGACTTCATCACCGGCTGGCAGGACGAGCGAGGTCGGCGGAGCGGGCGTCCGGTGGATATTTTGTTCGGGGCGGATGGGGCGATGTATGTGAGCGATGACGAGGCGGACGTGATTTACCGGGTGACCTACGAGAAGTAATTTCTTCTCTTCATGATTTTCTCAGTGACTCTGTGTCTCTGTGGTTCATTTACTCTCTATTCCCCGCAATACTTCTCGTACTGCTGATAGATAAACGGGTCGGTCATGCCCGCAATATAGTCGCAGATCACGCGAGGCAGAGGCTCGTGGGTGGATTTCTCGCGGTAGCTGCGCGGCAGGTCGTCGGGCTCTTCCATCCAGTGGGCGAAGAGTTCTCCGACGATGCATTCCGCGTCTTCTTTTTCCCCTTCCAGGGCGGGGCTGAAATAGAGATTTTCGTAGAGGAAGTGTTTGAGCCGGCGGCGCTCTTCGGCGATGGGCGGGCTGAAGGCGGCTAGGCGATCGGGATGGCGACGGATCCCTTCCAACGATCGCACGCCCGTCTGCTCGAGGCGTTGCCGGGTGTTCGAGATCAGGTCGCCGACCAGGCAGTCGAAAACGCGCTTCAGCGCCTCGTTGAAAAGAAGCTTCTCGGGCGCTTTCGGATACAGGGCATGCGCTTCCCGGTAGCAGCGGTCGAATACGTTGACGCAGCTTGAAATTTGTTCGACTGTGAGCAGGCGGGCTTCGTAACCGTCGTCGAGGTCGGCGGTGTTGTAGCCGATTTCGTCGGTCAGGTCGATCAACTGTGCTTCGAGAGGAGGACGCTGGTCCAGAAGATACTCGGCGAGTTCGCGATGATCTGCGGGCTGGTAGTCGTGCGAATGCTTGATGATTCCTTCGCGGACTTCGAACGTCAGGTTCAGTCCGCGGAACGCAGCATAGCGCAGTTCGAAATCTTCGACGATGCGGAGCGCGTGCAGGTTGTGATCGAACGAAAACCCGTGCTGGCGCATGGCGGTGTCGAGCGCTTTTTCTCCGGCATGGCCAAACGGGGGATGGCCGATGTCGTGGACCAGGGCGAGCGCTTCGACCAGATCGCCGTTGAGCCCGAGCTGGGCGGCGATCGTGCGCGAGATCTGCGCCACTTCGATGGTGTGCGTCAGGCGATTGCGAAAGTGGTCGGAGTATCGCCGCGTGAAGACTTGTGTCTTCGCTTCGAGACGGCGGAAGGCGCGCGCATGGACGACGCGGTCGCGGTCGCGCTGAAAGTCGTTGCGGTAGGGATGAGCTGGCTCGGCATGGCGGCGTCCGCGGGAGTCTTTTACATGGACGGCGTAGGGGGCGAGCTGGAGGTCGGTTGCCAGTGGCTGGTACCCAGCTGCAAGTTTACCGCTAGCGTTTGAGATTCTGGGAATCGCCGTCGGCGCCGGGATCTAACGGGCTGATGAAAATAGTCTGAGCGGAATCACGCGGGCTTTTCTCTTCGGGCCAGGACGAGTTCTGCCGGACGCCCGTGAAACGTCAGCTCCCAGCTTGTGATCGACACCGGGAACACAGTTCCTGTGCTAGTCCGGTGGCGCCACCCCGCCCCCGTGCTCGGGCCTTGCGGGTGTGACGGGTCGGTCTGCCGTAGCAGTTGAGGTACGTCCTCCGAGGGGCGAATATCGGCAATCGTCATAGTCAGAAACTCGATCCGGGAATAGCCGTACCGCTGCACAGCGGCGTCGTTGACCTCAAGAAAGGCTAGTGTTGCCCGATCGAAGATCCACATCGGATGCGAATTCTTGGCGAATGGTATTCCAAGCACTTCGGGGTCGGGCGCTGTTCCTGTGCTCACTTTACAGCCGCTCCAAGGCGGATTTGTTGCATTACTTTGCTTCGGGAGCGCGCCTTGTCCGCTCGGGTGGTCTTCCAACGATTCGCATGGAGGGACATTGCCAGAAGATCGGCAGCAAGCAGCGGGGGCCTAGTGCCCTTTGGGACGCAGCCTTCTGTTTGTGGGACCAAGCTTTTGACCTTAGCGAAGCCGACCCGAAGGTCGTCTCTACTGCTTTTCCTCTTTGGCCAGCTTGACCTTGGCGGAGTCGAGCTTCTTCTGCACGCGGGCTATGTCCGTCTGATCAACCTCGGCGGCGATGGTGCGATTCCACTCAACCAGCGCGCGTTCCCAATGCGTTGCGGCTAGTTTCAAGCGGCCCGTCTTTTGGTAGAGATCGCCAAGGTGGTCGTGCACGGTGGGATCGGTGTTGATCTTCTGCGAGGCTTTGACCAGATTTTCTTCCGCGAGTTCGTACTTTCCTAAACGGAAGTAGGCCCAGCCGATCGAGTCGAGATAGGCGCCGTTGGTGGGATCGAGATCCAGCGCGCGCTTGATGTATCCGAAGGCCTCGTCCAATTTCGTATTCTGGTCGGCCAGCATGTAGCCGAGATAATTCAACGCCATCGCGTGCTGCGGATCGCTGGCGATGACTTTCTTGAATTGCTGCTCGGCATCGGTGTAGCGTTTCTGGCGCTCGAACGTAGAGCCGCGAAGAAACCAGACGTACTCTTTGTCATCCTGCTTGGCGGAGAACTGTTCGGCTTTGTCGAGCGCTTGCTCGGCTTCGGTATAGCGCTTGAGGCGCGTGTTCATCTGCGCCAGGGTGATGTAGACCGCGCGATCTTCCGGAACGCCCTTCAGCATCGCCTGAACATCTTTGAGCGCTCGGTCGGGATTGCCCATGTCGGCCTGTTGGGCTGCCAGAACCATCTTCAGGTCGCGGCTGTTCGGTAACTTCTGGGTGGCTTCCTTGGCGGCATCGGTGGCCTTCTGCCATTCCTTGGCTTCGCGCCAGGTGTCGATGACCTGCTGGTAGCCGCGTTCCACATTGTCATCGCCACCGAGAGCAATCATCTGGCGGAAGGTGTCAACGCTGGCCTGATTGTTACCTTGATCGCGATAGACTGTCCCCAGCCGTTCCAGGAACACGGCGCGGTTGCTCTTCTCCCCCTGGGTGTAGGCGACGGCGTCAGGCTTCTCGGATTTTTTCAGCAGGTCTTTCAGGACCTGCTCGGCCTCATCAAAACGTCCCTGCGCCTGGTAAATCGACGCGATGTTGTACGGGACTTCAATGGAGTCCTGCACCATCGTCTCGGCCTTCTTCAGATTTTCGAGCGCGGTATCGTACTTGCCCTGCTTGCGGTAGATCTCGGCAATCCGGACGTAGGTCTGCGCGTCTTCGGGATTGGCGTCGGCAATGACTTTGTATTGATCGAGAGCGGCGTCGGTCTGGCCGTCGTTGAGCAGGTTCTGCGCCAGGCCGCGAATGGCGTCGAGATTGTCGCGGTCGAGCTCGATGGCATGACGATAAGCCTCGATGGCGTTCTTATATTGTTTCTGCTGCTCGTAGGTATAGCCGAGCGCCGAGTAGAGCTTGGCGGAGCGGGCGGAATCCGGCACCCCACTGAGGACCTGGGTGGCGCGCGCCGTGTCTCCCAGTTCGTTGTAGAGATAGGCCAAAGTGGTCACGGCCTCTTCGGAGCCAGGCTCGAGACGGATCGCGGTCTTGAATTCGGTTTCCGCTTTCTGCAGGTCGTTGTTGAGCCGATACAGGCGGCCGAGCAGCAGATGATCGTCCATGCTGTCGGGCTGGAGGCGAATGATCTGCTCGTACTGTTCAATGGCCAGTTTCAGAACGCTCTGCGATCCGCTGCCAGCCTGCATGTCGCCCAGCGAACGCAGGTAGATTCGTCCCAGCAGGCGGCGGGCTTCCAGATTATTGGGGTCGCGCTTGAGAATGTCCTGGGCTTCGACGACAGCATCGCGAATCCGGCCAGTGCGGGCATACAGCTCGGCCAGGCCCGAGGTGAGGTATTCGGACGTTGGATCCGCTTCGATCGCCGCGCGGTATTCCTCGATGGCCTTGTTGGCCAGTTCGCTGCGCCCGTAGGTCGCCACCTGCTCCTCATACATGTGAGCGAGGGCGAAATGGTAGTAGGCAGCGGCGCGGTCGGGTACCTTACGGTTGCCGCCTGGAGGGGCGGAATCCGCGGGTTGAGACGCCTTGTCCTGCGCCGAGAGTATGGAGCCGCCGAGGGCGAGTAGAGTGCCAAGCCAAAGCAGTTTCTTCATCGAGAATCCTAAGATTGCAGCCTTACACCATTTGGATGCCGAAACAAGCGCCCCGGGTCCTATTCCAGCCATTGTACCGCCTCAAATTCATGTCCGGGCAAAACTCCCGCGCACGGAAGAGACAGAGGTACAGGTACGGAAGAGACTGTCGTTGATGGGCAAGGGCTTAGCAGGCTCGCCAATGCCCCCAGTACGATTCACTTCGCCAACTGTCCAGTCTCCTGCGATGCGCTCTCGATGCCGGTAATCAGTTGGGCCAGGGTCTTACGAAAGCGGCCCGAGTCGGAAAAGTCAAACTTCACCGGATGCAAAGGTTTGACCACCCTTGCGATCTCGTCCCATCGCACCCCCGCCACGGGCACCACCCTAAGGTGATAGCAACGGCTTAACGGAAGAAATTCCGGCCGCACCGTTGTCATCTGGGCGTGGTTGGGGAATATGAAGGCGTCGCTGACGATGATCAGAACGTGCAGCGGGGCGCGACTGTTTGTTGGACATGAGCTCGGAACGGCCGACAGAAGTTCCAGATAGTGAGCCAGAAAGGCTGGCTCCTCCTTCTCGCCTGCCAGCGTTCTGGCTTCGATCTTCACGCGATTTACTCCCCCAATCGCCTGCCGAAGCCGGGACCAGTCGATGCTGCGGGCGTCCTCGCGATCAAGAAAGATTTTGCGGCGGCGCACGTCCAGCGCACTGAGGCGGACACACCCTGCTTTCAAGTCCAACTGAGAAAGGACGTTACTGACTTGCAGCAGAGTTGCTCCGTTCAACTGATATTCCCACTCTGGGGCCTCAGAGTGACGCCGGTCCGATGCCAGACTCAGAGAGACATTGGCGACGATATCCACTTGAACGGGACGCGCATTCGCCACCGGAAGAAGAAGGTCGCCCTGGCCGAGAGCCCAGGGATCGTAGGTGACCATCGAAGCCAAGCCTCGGCCTTGGCCGAGTCGAAAGGGATGGGCTGGCGGAAGAAACTCGACTTGCGGAAGATCTCCCTCCATGCGCGGCAAGGGGTCGTCCTTGAGAGGCCCCACGTGCAACGGGCCTCGCCAAAGATTCCCACGATGGTGGGCAGCGTCGTAAGCGAACACCGCGACTTTGTAATTGCCCTGCCGCACGTACAGGTTGGTCAGCGAGTGAATTTCATCGGCTGCGGCCAGGCCCGGAGGGGGTTCGAAGCGGCTGTACGACTGGCCTGGGAACCAGCGCCCGTCTTCTCCCGCCAACTTAACAATCAGGTGGAGGTCGGGGAGCGAAACATTAGCCTTGACCAGGTCACGAACGCGAAACGTGATTCTGGTCTGAACATAGTGGCGCTGCTGAAATGTGAGCCAGGACTCGCCCAGTTCAACGCGCCAGGGGAAGTCCTGGCGGTCCGGACCCTGAAGCCAACTCTCAACCGGGATTTCCGCTGGGGGACTACTTTCGCCGGAGACGCGGCCGCCAACGCAGAGCATCCCCGCGAAAACGCATGCCCGCAATCCACGACCAATGGCTGCCACGTTCACAACGAACTGCATTCTATCGCGGGTCGCGCAAAAAGAGTGTGAGCGCAAAGGACAAATCAGTGCCGGAAATGGCGGACACCGGTGAAGATCATGGCCACTCCAAGACGGTCGGCGGCTTCGATCACCTCCTGGTCGCGCACCGACCCTCCGGGCTGAATGATGGCAGTGACGCCAGCTTTGGCGATTTCTTCCACGCCGTCGGGAAACGGGAAAAAGGCGTCGGAAGCAGCCACGGTTCCCTTCAGCGGCAGCTGCGCCTTCATCGCGCCGACTTTGCAGGCGTCGACGCGACTCATCTGTCCGGCGCCGACGCCGACAGTCTGGCCGTCGCGGGCATAGAGAATTGCGTTCGACTTTACGTGCTTGCAGACTTTCCAGGCGAACAGCAGACCGCGTTTTTCTTCAGGAGTAGGCGGGCGCTTGGTGGCGACTTTCAAATCAGACTCGGTCAGCTGGTGGAGGTCGGCGTCCTGGACAAGCATGCCTCCGGAGATGTTTTTCAGGACCCGGCGCTGCTGCCCCACCGGAACTTCGACGAGACGGAGATTTTTCTTGGAAGCGAAGATCTCTTTGGCGGCAGTGTCGAACGACGGCGCGGCGATGACTTCGAGGAAGAGCTTGGCCATTTCGTTGGCGGCCGCGGCGTCCACCGGGCGATTCACGCCAATCACTCCCCCGAACGCCGAGACAGGATCGCATTCGAGAGCGCGCAGATAGGCCTCGGCCAAAGTCTTGCCCGTAGCGACGCCGCACGGGTTGGTGTGCTTGATGATGGCGCAGACAGTTTCTTCGAAATCCTGCGCCAGGTCCCACGCCGCTTGCAGGTCAGCGATGTTGTTGTACGAAAGCTCTTTGCCCTGCAGCTGGCGGGCATTGGCCACGCCCAGGCCGGAGCCGTCCGAATACATTGCCGCTTTCTGGTGAGGATTCTCGCCGTAGCGGAGATCCATCCTTTTTTGAAATGAGAGGCGCAGGGTTTGCGGGAATCCTTCTGCAGAGCGCAACTCGAAATGCCCGTTGACACCGACACGCTCGAGAGTCGAAGCGATGGCGGAATCGTAGGCGGCGGTGGTGGCGAAAGCTTTCTGTGCGAGACGCCACTTGGTTTCGGACGACAAAGCGCCTGCGGAACGGGCCATCTCGTCGGCAATCGCGTCGTAGTCTGCGGGCGATGTGACGACGGCGACATCCTGAAAATTCTTGGCCGCGGAACGGATCATCGAGGGGCCACCAATGTCGATGTTCTCGATCAACTCTTCGAAATGAACTCCGGGCTTGGCGGCGGTCTTCTCGAAAGCGTAGAGATTAACGACAACCATGTCGATGGCGGGAATGTCGTGTTCGGCTACGGCGGAGCGATGGGCAGAGTCCTGACGGCGGTGCAGGATCCCGCCGTGTACTTTCGGATGCAGGGTCTTCACGCGGCCATCGAGCATCTCGGGGAATCCGGTCAGTTCGGAAATGTCTTTTACGATGATGCCCGATTCGCGGAGTAGCTTCGCGGTGCCGCCAGTCGAAACGAGTTCCACACCCATACGGGCGAGTTTGCGGGCGAAATCTACCAGTCCGGATTTATCGGTGACGCTGAGGATAGCGCGCTGGATTTTCGACATGAGGGCCTCGGGGGTTGCGGGAGTGAACGAGAATTCTAGCAGTTCGGAGAGTAGTTCTCAGTTTTCAGTTCTCGTTCTCGGTAACACAATACCGACACCGAGAGATAACCCGAGCTGCGTCTGTCGTTGGGTTTTACTGAGAACTGGGAACTGAGAACTGCTTCTAGGTTTTCGCTTTGGCCTTCAACTTCACCTGGCCGCCTTGAGTCTCGACGGAATAAACGACGGTCTCGCACTTATGCTCTTTGCGGATCTCCGCGGTCTTTTTCTTGACGAAGGCGGCAAAGGAGTCGAGGCTTCCGGAAACCTTTTCTCCCGACTTCTTCTTGGCTTCCGTCAGCGCTTTGTAGAGGGATTCCACCTTCGCGCGCTCGGCTTGGGCGTCGGAGCATTGCACCGTGAAGGGCTTGCCTTCGGCCGGCGCACCGTTGTGGTGGCCGACGCCATATACCGGATGATGCTTGGACTCGTGTTCTTCCGTGGGCCGCACTCCCTGGACCGAGAGGATGGCGTCCTGCGGGCGGCGGTAGCCTTCTTCCCGGATACGCATTTTCTTGCGCCAGAGATCGCTGTGGATGGCGTAGCGCTGCGCCATTTCATTGTAGCGATAGCGCTGGGAAAAGCTCATGCGGGTGCCGTCGCTGAACTTGCGGATGAGGCTGGTCACCTTCCACTCAATGTCGTTGGGAGGCCGTTTGGCCGGGTTGTTGAAGAAAATCTCGTACTCGATCTTCAGGCGGCGCAGTTGCTGGTCGAGGAGATTCAGTTCTTCGTCGATGGTCACAAAGGGTCCCGTGCACAGATTAGCCCGGAACGAGAGGCGGCGCGAGGTTCCCGGCGGTCAGGGCGGTAATGGTACGAAAGTACCTAAAGCGCTGTTTGCTATTCGTCGTTCGCGATTCGCTGTTCGCGATTCCAACCCCCAAGAGCCCCGGTTTGTGCTTCTGACGAAAGGTAGACTCGGGCAAAAGCAAGAGGTGGAGCAGCGAATAGCAAACGACGAATAGCGACCAGCGAAACTACTTCGACGAACTCGAGGCCATCTTCTTGACCATGGCCAGGACCAGCTTGCGGTCGCTGTCGTTCAGGCTGACGGAGTAGCGGCGGATCTGGCTCAGGAAGCGGACTTCATCGTCGGAGAGCTGCGGCAGGCCTTTGTGCCCGTTGGAGTGGCCCTCGGCAAAAAATTGCGAGAGCGGCAGGTCCATGGCGCCGGCAATCTTGGCCAGCGTGTCGAGAGACGGAATGGTATGGCCGTTCTCCACGCGCGACAAATAGCAGCGCAAAAGCCCGGTGCGCTTTTCGATGTCGCCCTGCGACATGCCTTTCTGAAGTCGGTAGTTGCGGATGGTTTCGCCGATGTTCATAGGCACGCGACTAATTCAGTCACGCCAAAGATTGCTGAATAGTAAACACACTCATAGAGTCTGGCAAGTGGAAATTCCACACAGCGAGAACGGTCTCTGCCTTCATGGGCTTGCGTTCGCCGCGAAATTGCGCTAGGCGCGAAACGCGACGGATCCATCATTTCTTCAACGTGCTTGCCAGGAAGTCAATCGTGCGTTTCCAGGCGTCGGCAGTGTCGTCCGCGCGATAGCCCTGCTTGTTGTTGGGATTCTCGAAGGCGTGGCCCGCGTCGGGATAGATTTTGAGGTCGGACTTCTTGCCGAGTTGAGTGAGGGCCTGCTGGAACTTCTTCACGTCGTCGGGAGTGATGCCGCGATCTTGTCCGCCGAAACTTCCGAGGATGGCGGCATTGATTTTTTTCAATTCCGCAGGATCGGTGGCGAGGTGACCGTAATTGATTACCGTCGCCGCCAGCGTCGGTTCGAGCAGCGCGACGTCGAGGGAATATCCGCCGCCCATGCACCAACCGACCGATCCGATGCGATCTTTTTTCACGTTGGGCTGCGCCGCCAGATAGTCGAAAGCCGCACGCAAGTCGCGTTTAGCGCGGTCTTCGGGGAGGCCGCGCGCCAGTTCGTGGGCCATGTCAGAGTTGTCCGCAACCTTGCCGCGATAAAGGTCCACGGCGAGCGCGACATATCCCTGGTCGGCGAACTTGGAGGCTTGCTCTTTCACCCAGTCGTTCAAGCCCCACCATTCGTGGATCACGATCAGCGCGGGGAATGGGCCTTTGCCGGCCGGCGTGTAGAGCATGCCGGTTACGGTTTCGTCGCCGGACTTGTAGGAAACGGATTTGCCGTCGGCGGTCAGGGAGAGGGAAAGAATCAGACAGAGTAGAAGAGTTTTCATATACGTCTCCTGCGTTTGTGTCACAACATGTTAGCAGGAGAGGAATCAGGTCCGAGGTGGCCTTGCTTCACCACCCGTTCTGCGCGGCGACTTTCGCGTACCACTCTCCCGATTTCTTCACGGTTCGCTTCTGAGTTTTGTAGTCCACGTAAACCAGCCCGAAACGCTGGCTGAAACCTTCGGCCCATTCGAAATTGTCGAGCAGGCTCCAGGCGTGATAGCTCCGGACATCTGCACCCTCGCGAATCGCGCGCGCGAGTTCCGATAGATATTGCTGGTGGTAGGCGATGCGGCGCGCGTCGTTTACGTTTCCGCTTGAGTCGAGCGCGTCGTTGTAGGCGCAACCGTTCTCGGTAATTTCCAGAACCGGCCGATTGTAGTCGCGCGTGATGCGCATGACCATCTCGTAGATCGAGCCTGGCCAGACTTCCCAGCCGATATCGGTTTTCGGTCCTTTCCGCCCTCCCTGCATACGCGCCGGCAGAAAGAAAAACCGCAGGTTGGAGAGCCGTTCGCCCAGCGCCGTCGCGGAAACCACAGTACGGCTGTAGATGTTGATGCCGATGAAGTCGAACGGTGCGCGCACCAGGTTCATGTCGTCCTGCTGAATTTTCATCAAGACGGCGGGGTTGAAGGAGAAGACTTCGGGGTAACGCCCGCGCAGAGGTGGATCAAGGAACCAGATGTTCGTGATGGCGTGAGCACGCTCGGTGGCGAGGCGGTCGTCTTCCGAATCGGTGACGGGTTCACAGGGAGACATGCTGAAGGCACTCCCGACGCGAACTTTGGGTCGCACCCCTTTGACGGCGCGGAAACCAGCGCCCTGCGCCAGATTCGCCGTGTGGGTGGCGCGCAGGAAGGCGAAGATGCTGCTGCGTCCGGGGGCGTGCTTGCCGTCGAGGTATCCCAGACTGGTGAAAGCGGCGGGCTCGTTGAGGAGCGTCCAGTACTCAACCCGGTCCCCCAGGGCATGGGCCACGATCTCGGCATAGTCCGCGAAGCGACCCGCGAGATCGCGGTTGGGCCATCCGCCGGCGTCTTCGAGGGCCTGGGGCAGATCCCAGTGATAGAGAGTAAGCATGGGGCGGATGCGGGCTTCCAACAAGGCATCGACTAAGCGGCGGTAGAAGTCGAGCCCCTTTTGATTGGGCTCGCCAGAACCGTTGGGCTGGATGCGGGGCCACGACACCGAAAAGCGGTAGCTGTTGAGGTGCAGCGCTCGTATGAGGGCGATGTCTTCGCGGGAGCGATGGTAGTGATCGCAGGCGACGTTGGCGTTGGTGCCGTCTTTGATTTTGCCGCTCGGGTGATCGAAATGGTCCCAGATGGGTTCACCTTTGCCGTCCTCATTCCAGGCGCCTTCGATCTGGTAGGCGGCGGTGGCAGTGCCCCAGTAGAAGCCTTGGGGAAAGGGGACGGTCGGCGAAGCGGCCTCGCCGGCGCGGGCGAAGAGCGGTGAGATCGCGGCCGCCGCTAAGGACCCGAGAAATTGGCGACGAGTAGTCAGGGCTATAGAAACCGAGGAGCTCGATGCGCTGGCCGGTTCTCTGACCCGGCCCTGCACAACCGCTAATTATGCTTGATGAACTTGCCGTTTTTCTGGCCGGTTAGCGAGTTGTACAACGTCTCCAGGAAGGCGTCTGCGGAGATGAAGTCGCCGGAGTACTTCTTCCAGGGATCGAGAATCTTCTTTTCTTTCATCTGCCCCAGCGTCATTTTTTTCTGGAGTGCGTCCTGGACGACGGCGCGGGTGTCTTTCAGCATCTTCACGTAGACGTGTACGTCGTCGAGGCTGGAGACCGGGCCGTGGCCGGGGATGACTTTCACGTCGGCTGGCAGTTGGGCGATGGCGCCTTCGACGCCGCTGATCATGCCATCGATGCTGCCGCCCCCGTCCACGTCGATGAACGGGAAGCCGTAAGTGACAAAGTCGTCGCCCATGTGCACGACGTTCGACTTGGGGAAATAAATGACGGAGTCGCCGTCGGTGTGCCCGGCGGGGAAATGCAGGGCGCGGATGTCCTCGCCGTTCAGGTGCACGGTGACATCGTGGTCGAAGGTGATGATCGGCAGCGCGCCGCTAGGCTGCGGCTTGTGCTCGATATGAACGGATGCGCCATTGCCCGCCATACTGCCCTCTTCGAGGCGCTTGCGGACGTTGTCGTGGGCGATGATCGGCGCTTGCTTCTGGAAGAACTCGTTTCCACCGGTGTGATCGAAGTGATAGTGCGTGTTGATGATGAAGCGCACGGGCTTGTCGGTGATGCCCTTGAGGGCGGCTTGAATCTTGTCCGCGAGGGGAGCGAACTGGTCATCCACGATGACGATGCCGTCTGCGCCGACCGAGGCCCCGATGTTGCCTCCGGCGCCTTGCAGCATGTAAACATTGCCGGCGACTTTGCTGACTTTGATTTGAACTTTGCTGTAGTCCTCGTTCTGGGCTAGGCAAAAGGTCGCCGAGAGAAACGCGAGTATGGCAATGCGAAACCGGATGCGCATGGGGTTCACTCCTGGAGAAGGGCGAATTGTAAACGGTCGGAGGGCAGGTGTCAGGTCTTAGGTCTAAGGTCTAAGGTCTAGGGTCTAAGGTCTAAGGTCTAAGGAAAAGCAAAAAGGCGACGAGATTCCGATGCGAACATCCTCGACGAGGGTTTTTCCTGACACCTGAGACCTAAGACCTAACACCTGCCTTTTACGGTGTTCCTTCGTAGAGCGGCCAAAGCTGATCGGCGGTGGCGCGGTAGATGGCGTAGCTGGTGCCTTCGTCGGAGGTGCGGCGGAAGAGCAGTTCGCCGCGACCGTCACCATCAGCGTCCACGGCATCAATCAACTCCATCCGCGGAGTGACTTCGAGATGACTCGGGTCCGTATGCGCGAAGAACAGACGGCGTAGGTCGCCATCGAGGTTGGCGCGGGCGACCAGGGTGATCTCCTCGCCTTCTCCGGCAGATACGGAGCCAGCAGATGCGTGCGGGTGCGTTTTCGCAGAGAGCACGAGCACCGGGTCGTTGGAATTAGTGAGATCGAAAATGCGAAGACGCACGTCGTCAAATGCCGTAACTGGCGGCTTGTGCGCGCTCGGAGCTTTGCTTGTGCGCGCCGCCGGATTCTCCCCAGCGGCGGCCGCTTTGGTGAGCTCGGCAGACGCGAGTTTCAGCATCTTGTTGCGGTAATTAGCCTCCTCCCCGGGCCTGAGGTCGAAATTGTAGGGGCGCGGATCCGGCCCTCCAGCATCGGATATCGCGGGAATAGTCTGGACCGCGTTAGCAATGTCTTTGGCAGAGGGCACTT
>JACXTT010005859.1_pt1 | contig 17751 bp, 11 predicted proteins | sample 9270951 | NCBI WGS metagenome assembly JACXTT01 (sample SAMN15532306, study PRJNA645909) | rock metagenome | isolation source: weathered quartz diorite | place: Puerto Rico | collected 2017-06-21 | reverse complement strand
GTTCAAATCCAATGGACATTCAAATCTCGGTTTTGGAACGGCGCTGGTTCCGCCCCTGACCAATGACCGTTCGGCGGCGGCCATCGGGCGATTGTTCACGGGGCAGCGCGGGCTATTCCAGAACATCTTCGGCGGCGTCGGCCCGGCGATTGCGGCGGACGGCTCGAACATCAACCTGGTCGCGCTCCGGCTGCTCAATATCAAATTGCCGAACGGTCAGTTTGCAATTCCGACACCACAAACGATTTTGCCCAACGGGCTGGGGCAGTTCTCGTTTTCCTCGCCGGTCAAATTCCGCGAAGACCAGTACACGAGCAACTTCGACCACGCCTTTTCCGACCACAACCAGTTCGCGGCGCGGTTCTTTTATGCCGACACCGATCAGGATTCACCGTACTTTCGCAACAACCTGCCGGGCTACGGGCTGATCCAGAAGAACAAAAATCTCTTGCTGGTTTTGTCCGACACACAGACCTTCGGGTCGAATAAGATCAACATCGCGCGCGTGGGGTTCATCCGCTTCAAGGAAGCGCAGGTGCAACCCGAACCGATCAACAACTCCGATCTCGGCATCACTTCGCCGGGAGGGTTGCCGGGCATGCCGACTATTCAGGTTTCAGGGCTTTTTCAGCTCGGGACGGATTTATTTCTGACCGAAACCACCAATTCCTATGTCGCGCAGGACACGTTTTCCATTTTCGCGGGCAGGCACAGTCTGCGCTTCGGCGGTGAATTCAAGCGCGACGGGCGCACACAGTACCCGACCATTTTCCAGCGAGGATTGCTGGTCTTTCCCAGCTTCCCGGACTTTCTGCTGGGGTTGAGCGGGGCGCAAAACGGCACGCGCATCCTCAGCAATGTGCTGGCCAGCATTCTGCTTTCTGGTTCGCTCGAAAAGGCCGACCGCTACAACAACTGGGCGGGATTCATTCAGGACGACTTCAAAGTCTCGCCACGGCTCACGGTGAATTTAGGCTTGCGCTATGAATACTTCGGCCCGCCGCAGGATATTCGCGGGCGGCTGGGCAACTTCGATCAAAACCTCGCGCTGGCTATGCCTCCGGCAGGCGGCACGCTGACGGGCATCTTGCTCGAGAAAGATTACAAAGGCACGCTGCCCGCAGGCGTGACGCGGCGCGCGGAATCAGGGCTGTGGGATAAAGACCGCAACGATTTCTCGCCGCGCCTGGGCTTCGCTTACCGTCTCAGTGACAAACCCGGCCTCGTCTTGCGCGGCGGTTACGGCATTTATTACCAGCGACTGACCGGGCAGGTGGCGTTGCAGACGGCGGCCAATTTGCCGTTCTCGCTGTTCGACATTCGCGGCGGCCCGGCCAATGCCGCCGCCACGTTCCAGAATCCGGTTAATCCTCCGGGGCTGCCAGTGTCGAGCTTTCCGCTATTTGTGCTGCGCACCGCCACGACGAGTCAAAGTCCCATCGGGATTTCCACGCGCGTGCGCAGCCCGTACGTTCAGCAGTACGGGCTGAACCTCCAATATGAGTTTGCGCCCGACTTCATGCTCGAAGTGGGCTATGTCGGCTCGAAAGGAACGCGGCTGACCGGGACTCTCGGCTACAATCAGGCGCTGCTCGCTTCGGCGCAGAGTCCGGTCAATGGCGTGACGACGAACACGGTCGCCAACGTGCAGCAGCGCGTGCCGGTTGTCGGTCTGGCGGCAGGTGCGACTCAGGTGCAGACCAACTTCAGTTCCAACTACAACTCGCTGCAAACCAGCGTGACCAAGCGATTTAGCCGGGGGTTGGATTTCCTCGCCGGTTACACCTGGTCGAAGAGCCTGGACGTAGTCTCGGGCGGTTCTGTGAATCAGGGCTTTGACGTGGGCGGCGTGTTGAACGATCAGAGGAACCTGCGCGGTTCGTATGGCCCGTCGGACTTTGATCGCGCGCATCGCTTCGTGCTGAGCTTCGTCTATCAAACGCCGGAGATGAAAAGCGGCGGACGCGCCCTGCAAACGTTGTTGTCGCGCTGGCAATTTTCGGGGTTGCTGACACTGCAATCGGGTCTGCCGCTGACCGTCACGGATTCGACGGTGGGCACGATTTACGGCGCGACCGGCGGGCGGGCGGAATGCACGGGGCAGAATCCGGCGAGTTCCGGTTCGGTCACAGCGCGGCTCAACGGCTATTTCAACCCCGGAGCCTTTACCACCGCGCCCGCGATTGGTGACGGAAGAGACTTTGGCAATTGCGGACGCGGCATCGCGCGAGGGGCGGATCAGCGCAATTTGGATTTCTCGATTCAGCGCAGCTTCCCCATCTTCAGGGAATCGAACCTGCTCTTCCGCGCGGAGTTTTTCAATCTGACCAATACGCCGAAATTCGGCTTGCCGAACCCCGACCGTTCGGCGCCCTCGTTCGGCATCATCTCCAGCACCGCCGCCAATCCACGGATCGTCCAGTTCGCCCTGAAATATAACTTCTGATAGGGTAGCGCAACCTGTCCAGCTGCTTCCTGATCTGAGACATTTGGAGAAACCAGACAATGGAGGAGACAGAATGCGAATCCGTATCTACAAGATTCTCCTGGCGGCACAGCTCACTCGGCAATCGCGCGCTCTCGCGGTTGGCTTACTCGCGCTCATCTTCTTTCCGCACCTGGCGGCCACGCAAACATCCGCCAGGAATGAGGACTTTGAGAAGGAGTTCCTCGCCTGGGTTCGCCGGGACATGCATCCGGTTGCCACATTGGCGACGGATGCCCCGTTCTCCGATTTTGAACCCCTACGACGCATGATCGGCGGCGCCACGATTGTCTCGCTCGGCGAGGGGCTGCACATGGGCGCCGAACCGCTCGAGTTTCGGAACCGCTTGTTTCGCTTCCTGGTCGAGAAGATGGGCTTCACTGCGATTGTCATCGAATCGGGAATCATCGAAGGCTTCGCGGTGAACGACTATGTGCTCGGCGGCCCCGGAGACCTGAAGACGGTCGTCGAGCAGGGATTCACCTCCGGCTTCAACAGGCTCCCACAGTCAGCCTCCCTGACGCAGTGGATGCGCAATTACAACGCTGACCCGAAGCATGCGCGGAAGATTCAGTTTTACGGGTTCAATGTGTCCGATGGTAAAGCAACCCTGGAGGATGCGCTGCGATATCTGGATGTCGTCGACCCGGCACCGGCAACCGGGCTGCGAAACCGGATCATCCCTTTGCTTCCGATGTTAAACTTCAGTCGCTTTTCGGATTCACCGAACAGCTATCCACGCCTCTCGCAGGCGCAGCGTGATCTGTTGACGGGCGCTATTGCCGATCTGGTCACGCTCTTCGAGTTGCGCGAAGGGGCATACATCGCCGCCACCTCGGATCGGGCCTACAAGCGGGCCTACCGCTCCGCCATCGCCGCGCGACAGATGGATGAGTACTTGCGGCAGGTCCCGGTCGGCTGGACGCCGAAGGACGGAATGGGTTTGGTGCTCGGGAGCTCTGCCGTCGCCGATCGCGCCGCGTTCGACAACGTCCGCTGGGTCAGGGAGCAAGAGGGCGCGGACGGGAAGATCCTGGTTTTTGCTCATCGCGATCATCTCGCCACGACGCTGTTTTCCGTGCGCTTTCAACCGCAGAACAGATTCGGCATGCCACCCGAAGCCCGCATGCCTCCGCTGCTGGGGACTTATCTGCAGCGGCAATATGGGAAACAACTCGTCACGATCGCGAATCTGGTGGGCGAGGACACCAGTAATTGCCGGGCGAAACGCCCACCGCCTCCTGACGGATCACTGGAAGGGCTGCTCGCTTCGTTGAAGAAGCCTTTTTTTCTGTTGGACCTGCGGGCGGCGCCGCGCGTGGTGGCCGTCTGGCTCGATCAGTCGCGCGAGCTTTACGGTCTGGACCGTCCCGATTCACTCAATGTCGTGAAAGCCTTCGACATCGTCTTCTTCTCCCGTCTGGTAACCCCGGCCGTGCCGTGCGGCCCCACGGCCGTAAAGGAATGATGGAAATGAACACAATCTATGCGTTGCTTGCGCATTCCTGGAGCGGGCTGCTGATTGCCGGGCTCGTGGGCGCACTCGGCTGGCTAATCGCGCGCGCTACGCGTTGGCGCAGGTATCCGCGACTGCGGAGCGCGCGGTTTATAGGTTATGCCGTCTACGCGCTGGCGCTGCTGCTCGCGATTGGCAGCGTCGTCGCCATCGTCCGCATCAACCGGACGGAAGGCCTGTACCCGCCCAGAGGAAAACTCGTTGACGTGGGCGGCTATCGAATGCACATTCTAGCCGAAGGAGACGCGCGGGGCGGGCCGACGCTCGTCTGGATCGGCGGAGGCCACGCTTCGGGGCTTTTTATCTACCCGCTTCACAAGGCGCTGCGAAGCGAAACGCGCTCGGTCATTTTCGACCGCCCGGGAACGGGCTGGAGCGATACCGGCCCGTTCCCGCGCCGCACGTCCCGGGAGGCCGAAGAACTCAGGACGCTGCTCGACAACGCTGGCGAGCGCGGGCCTTTCATCCTGATCGGTCATTCTTACGGCGGACTGCTGGCGGCGAACTTCGCCCGGCGGTACAAGGAAAAAACGGCGGCGGTCATGCTGCTCGACGCCACGCCGCCGGACGTGTTCACCTATCTGCCGGGCGGCGGAGGGCCGGCGCTGCCGGTCGGCATCGTGCGCCGCAGCCAGCGCGCGGCGTTGACGAAGATGTTCAGCATCCCCTTCGGTCTTTTGACCGGGGCAGGCAGGGCAGATAGTGGAGACGAGGAATCCCGGCGGGTCGCCCGGGTTTACGCAGAAGGTCTGTTCGAGGTCGGCGAAGAGATGCGAGCGATTGACGCGGGACCGGCGGCGGACTGGGTTTCGGCGTCGCTGTTTGAAGAGTGGAGCGACCCCCGCAGCGTCGCCGATTTGCTGGTTTACGACGGCGAGTTGAGCGACCTCCCGGTCTTCGTTGTGGTTCCCGAAGGAAAGGAGAAGGCGGACGTTCTCCCGTCACTCGGCGTGAGTGGAAAGGAAGGCGAGCGGGCGCTCCATTTTCTCGAGCGGGCGCGCCTGCGCTATCTCCGAGCGTCGTCGAAAGCGGAGTTGATTCATACGCCCGCCGGAACCACGCATCATTATCCTTACGAAACGCCTGATTTTACGGTGGACGTTGTGCGCCGCGTGTTAGCCGGGAGCCGCGCGGCGGCGACCTCTCCATAGAGGAAGTCCGCCGGATGCAAACGACCCCGAACCATCTGCTGCAAGAACGAATCAAGGAGGCACGATGAAGAAAGCGTTGTTAGCTGCGCTGTTTCTGGTAATGCCGTTGTTGACCAACGAGGCGTTCGCGCAATCCCCGAACTCCGATAACGGACCGGTGTGGCGATTGATCTACTACCGGATCAAGCCTGGGCAGGAAGCCGCATCCTGGCAGGACTTTCGGGAGAACGCGAAGCCCATCTTCGAGATGGCAAAAAAAGAAGGTGTGTTCGTAGATTACAAGATCCTCCAGAATCCGCTCAAGGATCGCCCAGACGATTGGGATGTGCTGCTGGTGATTGCGCTGCCGAATTACGCGATGCTAGATCAGTTGGAAGCCAAAGCGGCCGCTCTCTACAATAAGCACTATGGTTCGCCGGAAGCTGCGGCGGCGGCGGCAAAGAAACGCGGCGAGTTGCGCGAAGTGATCGCTCAGCGGCTGGCGCGCGAGGTTTTGCTGAAGTGACTAAAGGGTAATTTATGACTGAAGCGCTGTTTGTTCCACTGACCGGTTACTGGGAGTTTCGGCCGGAAGAGATGCGCAAGCGCGCCGCGGTTTTTCGTGAAGAGATGCGGCAGCGGCGCACAGTGCGTTATTTTTCTGACCGTCCGGTGGCGCGCGAAATCATCGAAGACTGCCTGATGGTCGCGGGCAGCGCGCCGAGCGGCGCCAACCTGCAACCCTGGCACTTCGTCGTCATCAGCGATCCGTCCGTCAAATCACAGATTCGCGCGGCGGCGGAGAAAGAGGAACAAGCTTTCTATCACGGGCGCGCGCCGCAGGAATGGCTGGACGCACTCGCGCCGCTCGGCACGGATGAGCACAAACCTTATCTTGAAACCGCGCCTTATCTGATTGCGATCTTTGCGCAAAGTTATGGGCTGCTCTCCGACGGGCGGAAGGTCAAGAATTATTACGTCCAGGAATCGGTTGGGATTGCGACGGGCATGCTGATTACAGGGATTCACCACGCGGGGTTGGCGTCGTTGACGCACACGCCCAGTCCGATGGGGTTTCTCAACGAAATTCTCGGACGCCCGGCGCACGAAAAACCTTTTTTGCTGCTCGTCGTCGGCTATCCGGCAGATAACGCGGTCGTGCCTGACATCGGCAAGAAGGCTTTGAGCGAGATCGCCTCGTTTGTGTGAGGTGCGATCGAGGTCGCGGAGAAAGCGCTCCCGGAGGGCCGATCAGCGCGACCTTTTTCCGGAGGTTTCGTCAATGAGGAGACACACGTGGCTGAGGCTGAGCGCCATCGCCGCTCTGCTTGCCGGCGTCGCAACGGTCACATTGCGCCCGGGCGCCGGGGCCGCGACGCAATCAGCCGCGAACAGAAGCTCGGAACTACTCAAACGGGTCGCCGACGAGGTTTGGCAGCACAAGCTCAAAACACCCGCGTTGCGGCTTGAACAGGGCTTGCCTGTTGACGCCTTGCCACACTGGTCACAATCGCACGCCGACGCCGAAGTGACGTTCGCACGCGAGACGCTGAATAACCTGGCCGCCCTCAACGAGCGCGAACTCAGTCACGATGAAACATTGACGCTGGCGATGCTGCGCTGGGACGCCGGCAATGCCAGCGAGGACGCGCGCTTTTTCCGACTGCGCTCGCCGATCACGCCGTACTCGATGTTTCTGAGCGGCGCGCATCGCATCTTTCAGACCTTTCGTTTTGCGCAGGCCGCGGACGCCGAACGCTATCTCGATTTGCTGGCCGAATACCCGCGTTTGATTGAAGAGATCATCGGTCATCTGCACCGCCAGGCCGATCTCGGCCTGGCGCTGCCGAAAGAGGAAATTGATAACCTGACGCCGCTCATCAAAGGCTACGTGCGCGACCCGGCGAGCAGTCTTTTCAATGTCGGCGAGCAACGATTGACGGCGATTGAGGCAACGCGCTTCAAACAGCAACTCGCGGCTGAAATCGCGACACGCACCAACCCTGCGCTGGAACGATTGATCGCTTACGTGACGAGCGCGTATCGCGCGAGCGCGCCCGATCAGGTTGGCTTCTGGCAATACCCGAACGGCGCGGAGTTTTACCGCCGCCTCGTCACGTACAACACTACGATGGAGATCACGCCTGACGAGGTTCACGCACTCGGCCTGCGCGAAGTCGAACGCATCGAGCGCGAGATGGCCGATGTGCGCGCGAAGCTCGGCTTTCGCGGCACGAAGGCAGAGTTTCACAAGTTCCTCAAGACCGACCCGCGCTTCTTTCCGAAAACGCCGGAGGAAATCCGCGCCCGGTTGCTCGGTTTTGCGAATAGCATCAACCCGAAGCTCGACCGGCTTTTTCTCACGCGCCCGAAAGCGCCCTTCGACACGCAGCGGCTCAGTCCCGCGCTCGAAGCGACGATGACCTTTGGCTATTACGAGCGCCCTCGGCCCGGCGCGCCGTCCGGCACGTACTATTTCAACGGCTCGAAGCTGGAAGAACGATCGTTGTTACAGTCGGAGGGGCTGATCTATCACGAGCTCGTCCCCGGCCATCATTTTCACATCGCCTCGCAGAGCGAGAATGACCGGCTGCATCCGTTGAGGAAGAACTTTTATCCGACGGCTTTCTCCGAGGGCTGGGCGGTCTACGCCGAACACCTCGCGCGCGAGATCGGCCAGTATCACGACCTGTACGATCTTTACGGCCACCTGATGATGCAGATGATGATTTCGGTGCGGCTGGTGGTGGACACCGGGATGAATCATCTGAAATGGCCGCGCGCCCGCGCGAGGGAGTACATGCGCGAACGCACGCTCTATTCCGACACCGAGATCAACACCGAAACCTTGCGTTATTCCACCGACATTCCGGGGCAGGCGCTGGCTTACAAAATGGGCGCGCTGCGGATTCTCGAACTGCGCGAACGCGCGCGCCAAAGCCTGGGCGACGAATTCGACATTCGCCGCTTTCATCAGGCTGTACTCGGCGCTGGCGCGTTGCCGCTGACAGCGCTCGAACAACACATCAACTGGTTCATCGAACAAGAGCGAAAAAAATGAAAATGGGCAGGGCAGGTTACTAACCTGTCCTACCCATTACCTGAGAAGAATCCATGAAACGAAGAAGCTTTATCCAACGGGCGGCGCTCGCCGTCGCAGGCCTGACGACAGGTTTCACAGAGAACAACAACGGTCTGCTGAAAGAAGGCGCGGTCGGCACCGGCAAAATTTATTACGCTGTTCACGGCCACCCCAAAGGCAAGCCGCTGTTTCTGGGCTTTCCGATCTTCGCGTCTTACTCGCAGATTTTCCCGCAGCAGGCCGGCGTACTTAACGGCTTTCTTGACCGATTGACAGACCGTTACCGTGTGCTGGTGGCGGATTATCCAAGCATCGGCAGAAGCGGCATGACGCCCGCGAATGAACTGACCGCCGACCGCGCCTGCGCCGATATGCTCGCCGTCGCTGATGACGCGGGCTTCAAAGAATTCGCATGGTGGGGCTATGCCTGATCAGCAATGGATCACATTTTACGAGAGCGTGCAGAACTGGCCCGAGGCGAAGGCCGTGGCCAGTATCAAATGTCCGAAGCTGCTGGTTTATGGCGGTGATTCCATGACGACGACGGGCGGCGTCACGGTGAGCTATGGCGCAACGAATCGTGAACGGCGCAAGGAACTCGAAGCGCTGGGCTGGCGCGTCGCTGAAATCCCCAGCAAGGTCACGGCGTCGGACTCGATCCTGCGACCATCGTGCCGGTCGTCCGCAAGTTTCTCGACCAGGCGGCATGAACCGGCAGAAGAAGCCGCTGCACATTGAAACCCCGTGCTTCGAGTCGCGCGCGCGGCGGCGCGGCGGGCCGCGTCGTCTGACTCAAGCTGGAAGCGATGCAACCGCGTGGCTCTTTCAAAATTCGCGGCATCGGTCTGGCGTGCCAGGAGCAGGCGCGCAGTGGGCGTCTGGGCGCTTCATCTTCTCATCGGGCGGCAACGCGGGCATCGCCGTAGTCTATGCCGGACGCTGCCTGACGGTGCCGGTGGTAGTCGAAGTTCCCGAAACGACGACTGAAAGAGCCAAAGCGTTGATCCGGCAGGAGGGTGCGGAAATGCTGTACACGGCGCGTCGTGGCAAGAAGCCAATGACTGAGCAAACTGGATTGGGAGAACTACTGACTGGCGGGCAGATTGTGGCTCGCACGATCGTCGAACTTGGGGCCGACCTGATCTTCTCGGTGTCGGGCAACCAGATATTGCCCATTTATGACGCCGCCCTGGACGTTGATCTGCGCATTGTTCACATGCGGCATGAGTCAGCCGCCGCTTATGCCGCCGCCGCGTCAGCCGCGCTGACCGACCGGCCGGGCGTGCTTCTGGCGCCAGCCGGCCCGGGTTTCCTGGCCGCGACGCTTGGAGTGGCAATGGCCAAAAGCATGGAGGCACCGCTGCTTTTCCTGAGCGGCGATTGCGCCACGACTGATGCCGGCGCGGGTGGTTTTCAGGACTTCGATCAGGCCGGAGTAGCGCGCGTGACCTGCAAAGCGACGATGCGGGTCTCTTCAGTTGCGGAGATTCGCGCGACATTGACCGCGGCCTGGCGACTGGCTCAAGCCGGCATCCCAGGGCCGGTTCATGTCAGCTTGCCATGCGATACACTTGGCGCGCGCGGCGCGGTGTCGCCGGAAAGTTCCGGCGGGCAGCCACCACCATCAGCCTCCGCGTTAGCGCCCGATGATGAAGCCACGCTCAAAGCCATGGCTGAGCGATTGATGCAAGCCAGGCATCCGCTGATCATCGCTCGCCAGTCCGCCGGTCGCGGCGCAGCGGGAAAGGCGCTCGCCGTGCTCGCCGCGCGCCTCGGAATCAGGCCGATCATCACGGAATCGCCGCGTGGTCTGAGCGATTTGAAGTATCGTGAAATCATCCGCCGCGCCGCCGAGAGCGATTGCGCGCTAGTCATCGCCCCGGCTGATTTTGCCGTCGGGTTTCTGGCCGAGTCCGTGATCGCGCGTAACGGGAGCCTGCTGCACATTGATGCTCCAGGCGATCCGCCGCCACGCCGCGTGGCCGAGCTGCACAGCCAGCTTCCACCCAGCATTGCGCTGCCTGTTCTTATGGCGGCCACCGCCGGACACGAGGCGCGCCTCCCTGAGTGGGCGCAACTCTGGTCGTTTTCGCCGCCAGATTGCTCACTGACAGATGCGACGCCGCCTGAGTCAGCGCCCCAAGGCTTGCATCCGCTCGAAGTCGCGCGGCAAGTTCGCTCTCTGCTCGAACCCGACGACATCATAGTGCTTGATGGCGGTGAATTCTGTCAGTGGATTCGTTTGGGTCTCGGCGAGCTGCCGAACCGGATGCTGTGGAACGGCAAGCTGGGCGGGATCGGCGGCAGCATTCCGATGGCGCTGGGGATTGTCGCGACCGGTCATCCGGGACGCACGTTCGTCTTCATCGGTGATGGTTCCTTCGGGTACCACGCCATCGAATTCGAGACGGCGACGCGCTATGCCCTGCCGTTGGTCGTCATCGTCGGCAATGACGCGCGCTGGGGCGCCGAATGGCATTTGCAAGTCAGCCGCTACGGTCTGCATCGCGCCTACGAGACCGATCTGCTGCCGGCTCGTTACGAGCAGGTCGCCAGCGGGCTGGGGGCGGCAGGTTTTCACCCGACCGATGCGGCCTCGCTTCACGAGGCGCTGCTGGCGAGCTTTTCCGCCAAACGACCAGCCTGCCTGAACATGCCGATTCTTTCGGCGCAAAGTCCGGCGGTCGCTCCTTGAGATAGGGAGTCGTTCACGTCGCGAGCGACTCACGGAAACATATGCGACATGGTGGCCAAAGACAATGCGATCAGTCTTGACCTTGATCTTGACCTTGAGGCCCAGGAGAAAAGACTCCGGCTGGTGGCCGGTGTTGCTCGTCAGCATGGAGCGACTAAAGGAGAACGACGGGCCAATGAATCGACCAAACAAACTTTTCATTCTGACGCTGGCGCTTCTTTCCATCGTCGCAGTTTCCGGTCAGCAGCCCGCCAGCAAGACCGCGAGCAGCCAAGACATTGAGCGGCGCGCCGCGGAGCTTCACCGCAAAGCGCTGGTGATTGACACGCACATGGACACGTTACAGCGCGTGTTGATTCAGGGCGCGGACCTCGGCCAGCGATCAAAGGACGGGCAATCCGATCTGCCGCGTTTGAAAGCGGGAGGCGTGGATGCGCAGTTCTTCGCCGTCTGGGTGGATCCGATCTACGCGCCGCATCACGCCGCGCGGCGCGCGCTCCAGTTGATTGACGTGATGTACGGCGTGCTGGGCAAGTATCCCGACCGGATCGAGCTGGCGCGCAATGCCGCCGACATCGAGCGCATCGTCGCTTCGGGAAAGCTCGCCGCGCTGATGGGCATCGAGGGCGGGCACGCAATCCAGAACGATCTGGCGATGCTGCGGATGTTTCATCGCCTCGGCGTGGCTTACATGACGCTGACGCACTCGAACACCAACGATTGGGCTGACTCTTCGACCGACTCGGCGCGCTGGGGCGGGCTGAATGATTTTGGGCGGCAGGTGGTGCGCGAGATGAATCGTATCGGCATGCTCGTGGACGTGTCGCACGTTTCCGAAGACACGGTGATGGATGTGCTGGAAGTGACGACCAAACCGGTCATCGCTTCGCATTCGTCCTGTCTGGCACTTTGCAATCACCCGCGCAATCTGTCCGACAAGGCGCTCAGGGCGATTGCGAAAAATGGCGGCGTCATCGGCATCAATTTCTTTGCGGGCTTCATAGACCAGCAGTATTACGATGCACTTCAAGCGAAGCAGAACGACATCCTCTCCGCCCTGAATGAAAAAAAGCAGATTGCGCCGGAAGAGCTGGATCGCGTCGCGGCGGAACGCCTGAAGCTGCTCGACGATCCCGGCATCCGGCGCCCGCCGTTTGGGCGCCTCCTCGACCACATTGACCACGCCGTGAAAGTGGCCGGGATTGACCACGTCGGCATCGGCAGCGATTTGGATGTGATTCCCACCCCGGAAGGCATGAACGAAGTCAGCGATTTTCCGAAAATCACGAAGGGCCTGCTTGAGCGAGGCTACAAGGAAGAAGACATTCGCAAGATTCTGGGTGGCAATTTTTTGCGCGTCCTGCGGCAGGCAACCGGGCGCTGAATCAATGAACTGCAGGTTAGTAACCTATCCGACCGTTCCCGAGGAGTGGAAACAATGAAACATCGACGCCGAGACTTCATGAAGTCATTGACCGTGAGCGCGGCGCTCGCGCCAAGTTTTGGGAAGGCGCCAATGATCAGGAATGATGGCAATTACGATGTGACCGTCATCGGCGCCGGAGTCTTCGGCGCTTGGATCGCTTACCAGTTGCGGCAGGCCGGAAAGAAAGTGGCGCTTCTCGACGCTTATGGCGCCGCCAACAGTCGCGCCAGTTCGGGCGGAGAATCGCGCGTCATCCGCATGGGCTATGGCGCCGATGAAATCTATGCACGCTGGTCGTTGCGCTCGCTCTCGCTCTGGCAGGATTTCTTCCAGCGAGTCGGGCAGCCGCTCTTCCACCGCACTGGCGTGCTGTGGATGGCGCGGGAGCAAGATGCCTATAGCGTCAGCAGCGTCCAGACCCTGCAAAAATTGGGCGTTCGCTTTGAGAAACTCTCGCGGTCGGAGTTGGAGAAGCGTTATCCGCAGATCACGTTCGGTCCCGTCACCTGGGGGATTCTCGAACCGGAGAGCGGCGCCTTGCTGGCGCGACGAGCAGTGCAAGCGGTCGTCCAGGAAGCGCTTAGGAACGGAGTTGATTATTTACCGGAAGCCGTCCGGGCGCCCACAGGCAAAGGACGACTGGCGCACATCACCACGCGCAGCGGCGCCAGGGTGAGCGCCGGAAGCTTCGTCTTCGCTTGCGGGCCGTGGCTCCCCAAGGTTTTTCCCGACCTGCTCGAAGGCCGCATTCATCCGACGCGCCAGGAAGTCTTCTTTTTCGGCGCCGCGCCTGGCGACCGTAGATTCGCGCCGCCGGCGCTGCCGGTCTGGGCTGACTTCGGAGAAGAGATTTATGGCATACCCGATCTGGAGAATCGCGGCTTTAAGATCGCGTTTGACCGTCACGGTCCGGCCTTCGATCCCGATGCGGGCGCGCGGCAGGTAACGGCTGAAGGAGAGGCCGCGGTGCGGAAATACCTGGCCAATCGCTTTCCGGGGTTGAAGGATGCGCCGCTCCTCGAATCGCGCGTCTGCCAGTACGAGAACACGTCGAATGGCGACTTTCTGATTGATCGCCATCCGGCGTTTGACAACGTCTGGCTGGTGGGCGGTGGCTCCGGTCACGGCTTCAAACACGGCCCGGCGATGAGCGAATACGTGGCCGCCAGGATCATGGAGGGCGGCGCGATCGAGCCGCGCTTCACGCTTGCGACCAAGGGGAAATTGCGAAAGCGCACCGTGTATTGAGTCGCTGCTTCTCTTCCTGCGGGATTGATATATGCTATATGCAGTTGACATTGATGGAAAAACGAATCATTCAATGAGCACTGCCGCGCCTGGCCGCGCTTCCACACTTGAACTACGGTTACTATCCAGCGCCGATCGAGGAATTCTCGCGGCTGCGGAAGGCCGCTTGTTGGCGGAGAATTGTCTGACTGGAGCCATCAGCGTTCTGGGGGCCGACGAAGGTGGATCCGATGATCGCTTTGCCATACGGATGAGCTGAACTCGACAAGGAGGAATTATGCAAACCCTTTGGCAAGACCTGCGCTACGGCGCGCGAATGTTGATGAAGAATCCCGGCTTCACGGCGGCGGCGGTTCTCACGCTGGCGCTGGGGATTGGCGGTAACGCCGCGATTTTCAGCCTGGTTAATTCGATTCTGCTCCGCCCTCTCTCCTACCGCGAGCCAGAGCGGCTTTATACGATCTGGGAAACCATCCCGAAAGTCCGCGACCGGTTTCCATTGCTGCCTGTATCGGCTCGCCACTTCGTTGAGTGGCGCGAGCAGACCGCGTTCTTTGAACAGATCGCGGTCGTCGCGTCGTCCGTCATGAATCTCACCAATGCGGGCGAGCCGGAGCGATTGGGCGCCGCGCGGGTTTCAGCAAACTTCTTCTCAATGGTGGGAGTCGCTCCGCAATTGGGACGCGCCTTCCTGGAGGGAGAGGATACGCCACAGGGTCAGCCTGTCGTCGTGATCAGCGATTCACTCTGGCGCCAACGGTTCAACGCAGATCTCGCAGTGATTGGCCGGCCCATCACGCTCGATGGCAAAGGGGTCACTGTGGTCGGCGTCATGCCTCGGCACTTTCCGTTCCCGCGCGGAAAACAGTTACACCAGTTCGTGAACTTCGAGGCGCGAACAGACCTCTGGCTGCCAATCGTCTTCACGCCGGATGATCTGGTTGAGCTGGGAAGTTTCAACTACGCGGTGATCGCGCGATTGAAGAATGACGCGACGCCCGAGCAAGCCCAGGCGGAGTTGAGCGCGATTCAATCGCGAATCGCAGAAAGAAACCCCGAACTGCAAGACCTCGGCGCGTTTCTCGTTCCGCTTCAGGAGACGCTGGTCGGCAACATCCGGCAAGCTCTGACCCTGATGCTGGCGGCAGTCGGTTTTGTTCTCCTGATTGTTTGCGTCAACTTGGCCAACCTGATGCTGGCGCGCGCGCCGCTCCGTCGCCGGGAATTTGCCATTCGCATGGCGCTTGGCGCCACGCGCGGCAGGCTGATCACTCAGGTGTTGACTGAGAGCCTGATGCTGGCGCTGGTGGGCGGTGGGCTGGGAGGGCTGGTGGCGCTCTGGGGTGTCGAGGCGCTAGCTACGCGCATCCCGGTGGACCTGCCTCGCCTCGAAGAAGTTCGCGTTGATGGTCAGGCGCTCCTTTTCGCGCTTCTGGTCTCGGTCGTCACGGGAGCGCTCTTTGGGTTGTGGCCGGCGCTGCGCGCCACCAGACTTGAATTGAACGAGACGCTCAAAGTAGGAGGGCGCTCTCTCTCAAAAGGCGCTGGCAGCGGTCGTCTCAGCGGCGCTTTGATAGTTCTCGAAGTCGGCCTCAGTGTTTCGTTGCTGGTGGGCGCGGGTCTGCTGTTGCGGAGCTTCGTACGGGTCATGAACGTTGACAGAGGGTTCGAGACCGAAAACGTCTTGATCGCTGATCTCAACTTGCCGCCAACGAAATATGTGGAGGCCGCCAACCGGCGCGAGTTTTATCGCCGGCTCCTGGAACAAGTGGATGCGCTGACCGGCGTCCGTGCCTCTCGCGTCATCAATGCGACGCCTCTCTCAAAAGAAGGCAGCGTGACCGTAATCACCGCTGAAGGCACTCCTCCAGTACCCATTTTAGAACGGCCGCTTGTGGACCGGCGCAGAGTAAGCCCTGGCTATTTTAAAGCCTTCGCTATCCCGCTGCGTCAAGGCAGGATTTTTGAAGAGAGCGACCGTCAACGTCCAGTCGCCGTGCTGAGCGAAAAAATAGCCCGCCGCCTGTGGCCAGGAGAAGACCCGATTGGAAAGCGGTTCCGTGAAGGCGACAGTAAGCCACCCACTCAGGTTGTAGGCGTGGTGAGTGACATTCGCGGCTCGGCGCTGGAAAAAGACCCCAGCTCAACGATGTACCTGCCGTACTGGCAGGGCGATGACGGCGATCTGGCAGGCATGGCGCTGATTGTTCGCACGGATGTTGAATCGCAATCCATGGCCGGCGTCTTGCGCGCGGAGATACGCAAGTTGGACGCGGAAGCGCCCATCGCCGAGATGAAGACGATGGAGCGTGTTGTTTCGGAGTCGGTCTCGCGCCGCCGCTTTCAGGTGTTCCTGCTCTCGATCTTCGCCGGCGTGGCGGCGCTGCTGGCGGCGGTTGGGATTTACGGCGTGGTCTCGCATTCGGTCACCGAGCGCACGAATGAAATTGGGGTTCGACTGGCACTGGGCGCCGCGCGGCGCGACGTGTTCGGGTTGGTTTTGAAGTGGGGAATGATCCCGGCCTTGAGCGGCGTCGCTATCGGCCTCGTCGCTGCACTCGCGTTAACTCGGGTGATGGCAAGCCTGCTCTTCGGCGTCAGCGCCACCGACGCGGTGACCTTCGTCCTCGTATCATTGTTGCTAGCGGCGATTGCGCTGCTGGCTTGTTATTTGCCCGCGCGACGGGCGATGAAGGTGGACCCGATGGTCGCGTTGAGATGCGATTGAATGCTGGTCGATCGCATCAAGTGATTCACATTCCATCCAGCCGGTGAATCAGAAATATTTTCCGCACTTCCTGTCATATTCTTGGCCCAGTCAAACGACTAATTCATGCAACAAACAATTGCGAACTGGCGAGCGGGTAAGATGGACGACTCCGAACTCCGAACTGAATTCGAGAGGCATCATCGCGAAAGCTACGGTTTAACCGCGCTCATCCTAGTTGTCGTATGCCTGGCCGCGACTTTCGTTTTCACCGCCGGCTGCATCATGACTCGTGTGAGCGCGACACAGACTGGCGTTCTCTCGTCCGTTCCAGTTGGCGTCAACGGTGGTTTAGTAGCGCTGACGCTACGGGATCAAACCGGCAAGCTCCAGGTTTTCACCATCAATTCCGAAGATGGAACAAACAGAAAACAACTGACCTTCGATGGAGATAACGGGCGTCCCGATTGGTCTCCCAACGGACGCAAGATTACGTTTAATGCCAAGAGAGATGGAAAAGACTGGGTAGCCATGATGGACGCCGACGGTTCAAACCAGAAATTGCTTACCGTGGGCGCCGCCCCGGACTGGTCGCCGGACGGCGAGCAAATCGCCTATTCACGCCCCGATGATAAACAGATTGTGCAGATCTGGGTAGTAAACGCCGATGGGAGCAATGTCAGGCAAATCACTCATAGCAATATCGTCAAGCTCGCGCCGTCCTGGTCACCGGACGGAAAACAAATGGTATTTGTCTGGCCCAAGAATCCGAATTCGCCAAACGATCCTCAACCCGAGATCGGGATCATCGACTCCGATGGAACGAACGAGAGAATTCTGACCACCGAGGATCGAGTGAATGTCCGCGTCAATCCGGACGCCAGCACAACGGTCTGTGAAACCGCCAATGACGCCAATGCTCCGGCCTGGTCGCCGGTGGACAATAAAATCGCCTTTTGGTCGGGGATCGAAAACCAATTTGGCCAGGTTTGGGTCATCAATTCGGATGGGACGGGAAGCAAGCAGTTGACGGAAGACTGTAATCACAGAAACAGCGACGATCCCTCCTGGTCGCCCGATGGGAAAAAAATTCTCTTCAGCACTGGAAGGAGCGGCAGGAATGAGCTGTGGGTTATGGACGCCGACGGGGAGAACGAACGGAAGGTCTCCGATATTGATGCGGGTCCATTTCCTGGAAGAGCTTCCTGGACTGGTCCCAGGGTCTGGGAAGCGGATCGGCGGCTGACGCGAACCCAGGCGGCCTCGGAAACCAGCATCAACTTCGCTCGGAGCATCGCGGCCGACGAAACCGGGCGGGTGCATCTTGCGTGGCGTGAGGAGCAGGATGGAAACCCGGAAATCTACTACAAGCGTTCGCCGGATGGCGGCGTGAGTTGGGGCCCGGCTATCCGGCTGACCAACGACTCAGCATGGTCGGCGAACCCATCTATCGCCGTGAGCG
>JACXTT010005858.1_pt1 | contig 17751 bp, 11 predicted proteins | sample 9270951 | NCBI WGS metagenome assembly JACXTT01 (sample SAMN15532306, study PRJNA645909) | rock metagenome | isolation source: weathered quartz diorite | place: Puerto Rico | collected 2017-06-21 | reverse complement strand
GTGGCGCCGCCGTCGGTGGAGCGTTTGACCCGGATCTCGTTCGTGGCGGTCGCGACGTTGTAGGCGGCGTACGCGAGGAGAAGCGTGTCCCGCGCGCGCAGCAGACGGGGCCGCGGCGCCTGCTTGATGCGCCCGCCGGCGACGTAGCTCGTGGTGTCGACCGGTCCGTCCACGACCAGGTCGGTCCAGACCTTCTGCTCAGGCGGGTCGGCGAACGAGACGCCGATGTTGATCCGGCTCGGACCTGCCGGCGTGGTGTAGGCGATCAACAGGCGCGGGACCGTTTGGCCCGAGGGAAACGTGGCGATCGAGGGGAACTGCTGGTTCAGCGTGGTGATGCTGGCCGTCGGTTGCGCGGGCTTGGGATTCCACGCGCACCATGACGAGCCGGGAGTAACGTTCTTTTTGTAGTAGCTGTTGTTGGCCTTCCTTCCCTGCCACGCGGCGTAGAGCGCGTTCTCGTCCGGATCGAAGAACAGGTCCGGCGCGTCCACCGTCCCGCTGAAGTTGCCGGTTGCGTCGCAGTCCTTGGCGCCAACACCTCCTAGGGCATCCGGTCCACAAATCGCGCAGGCGTCGGTGAAGCTGAAGCCTCGGTCGAGCGAGCGCTTGACGACCAGGCCGTCGGCGTAGTCGCCGCCGAAGCCGAGCGGCGGCAGCACGCTGTTCACGTTGCACATCTGCGCATAGTAGAAATTCTGCGCGTCGGCCGCAGCCTTGGGCGCGCCCTCTTGAAAGTGGCAGGTGAACGACGGCGGGATGGTAAACTCCGGACCCTCATGGACTTCGAACGTGTCGCTGCGAGGTAACGAGCGAGCCCACCCGCTGCCCAGGAAATCCGCGGGACCGCACGAGACGTACTCCATGGCGCCGAAGAAGAAGGTGGGCTCGATCGGGTTCGGAGGCAGCGACGCGACGGTCGTCTCCACCCAGTAATGGTTGTCGGCGAAGATGTTGACGTTCGCCCCGGAGAGCACGGGAGCGGCGATGGTGCCGAGCTTTTCCGTTCGAGTTCCTTCGCCGCTGCAGCCGGCGGCCGCCGCAATCGCCAGTGGAAAGAGCCAGGCCGACCCGAATGGCTTGCCGTTCATTTCGCCTCCCCGAACTCGATGCGTTGCGCCCCCGCCGCGCATCGGTCAAGAGCGACTCCTATCACCTGGGTGGTGTGAGCAACCAGGAGCAAACGCGAGTCGGGCGTCGAATGGTATGGGAGCCGCTCACCTGAGCGTTTGAGCGCCACCCTTGCGGGTGACGACATGATCGACCATGCGGCGGTCACGAACCAGACGCTGGGCGCCGCGCTCTTTACGAGAGCCGCGGCGCTTCGGGCAGGATGGCGGCCGCGTCGTGTGGCGCGCCCACGCGCAGGGCAGCCTCGATGAGCGAGCGCGCCCGACTCGGTTTGAAGCCCGCGCGCTGGATCCCCGCTTTCGCGCGCTTTCGCGGGGATGACATGTTTGAACATCCCGCGCGCGTTCTCCGCGAGCCGGCCACAGGATCGTGGTATTTCGCGGGCGTGGGTCCCCTCGAGCTCGTCCGCGCGGCGCTGCGCACGGATTCGACGTTCTGGCGCAAGGCGCTGTACGCCGGGGTGCATTACGGGCCCGACGCGTGGGTGCGCTGGAGCCCGCCGCTGTTCGGCCTGGCCTTCGGCGCGGCGCTCGCGGGGCCGCGCGAGTCGGTGCGGAGGAACCTGCGCAAGATCGTCGGGCCGCGCCCCTACGCCGACGAGATGCGCGACGTCGCCGCGGTGTTCGCCAACTTCGCCAGCTCGATGACCGACGCGATGCTCGTCGGCGCCGAGCGCGGCTACACCGTGACCTGCCGGCCGGTCGGCGACTGGCACTTCTTGTCGAGCCTGGCGCGCGGCAAGGGGGTGATCCTGGCGACGGCGCACACCGCCGGCTGGGACGTCGGCGGGGCGATGGCGCGGGCCTCGGGCCAGGGCCACGAGGTCCTCGTGGTGATGGAGCCCGAGCCGAACAGCATCGCGCGCGAGCTCCACGACGCGCACCGGCGCGACGCCGGCTTCCGGGTGGTGCACGTCGGCGCCGATCCGCTCGATGCGCTGCCGCTGCTGCGGCACGTCAAGAAGGGCGGGATCGTGGCGATGAAGCTCGATCGGGTGAGCCCGGGCATGCGCACGCGCGAGGTCACCTTCCTCGGCGAGCCGTTCCGCGTGCCGGAGGGGCCGCTGCAGCTCGCGGCGCTGACCGGCGCGCCGATCGTGCCGGTGTTCTCGCGGCGGCTCGGCTTCCTCGAGTACCAGACCATCAACACCCCGCCGATCGCCCTGCCGCGCCGGCCGAGCGAGGAGGCGCTGCAGGCCGCGGGCCAGCTCCTGGCGAGCCGGCTCGAGGACTTCGTGCGCGCCTACCCCACGCATTGGTTCCGCTTCCACGATTGAGCCGTCGTAGTATGAATCGGACATGAGAGCGTGCGCGTGGGCGAGCCTGGTGGCGGCGGCAGGATTCGCGCTGGCGGCGAGCTGCGGCGGCAAGGCGATCATCGATCTCGGCCTGGGCGGCGCGGGCGGCGCGGTCGGCGCGGGCGGAGCGAGCAAGTCGAGCAGCTCCAGCGCGACGAACGTCGGCGTCACCACCGGGCCCGGCTCGCAGGTCGCGGTCTCCGGCGCCGGCGGCGGGACGACGATCAAGCCGTGCAAGAGCGACAAGGACTGCGCCTTCGGCGCCGAGTGGTGCATCGGCGGGACCTGCTCGAAATGCGACAACGGCGGGCTCGCCTGCGACCTCGCCTGCCAGAACGGCTGGCAGATGTACGTGCGCAACGGCTGCCACCCGTGCGCCTGCGCGCCGGTGAACGCCTGCGCCAGCGACAAGGACTGTCAGGGCCAGGGCGGCCACTGCTACGCCGGGCAATTCTGCGCCGACTGGTGCCCGAAGGGCGATCCGAGCTGCTGCTTCGGCAACCAATGCGAAGCCCCCGGCTGCCCCGACCCCGACCCCATCGGCTGCGTCAAATCCGGCTGCCCGAACGGCTTCCACTGCAGCGCGATGAGCTGCGGCTCCTCGAGCTGCAAATGCGCCGGCGGCAGCTGGAGCTGCACCAAAGACTGCGCCGGCGGATCCTGCACCCCGAGCCTCGCGATGTAACGAAACACGCGCAACGGTAGTGATAGCTCCACGGCCGCACTCGCCGTTCCGTCAGTCGTCGCGCTGGAAGCAAACCGCTACTGCGCTGTCGGGGTACCTTTCGGTCGAAAAGAAATGACCATGGAGTCCAGATCCAGCGTGATTTCGTCGTTGTCTGGATTTGCACCGCGGAGGCGCGCGAAAATCGACACCTCTTCGGTCCTTTTGGCCAATAACTGCGCGCGCTGCTTCAGAAGCTGACTCCGAAGAGTCTCAAGTTCTGACTCGGGTTTCGCCCTTCAAGCGGCATGTTCAAGGCCCAGTTCGTCGGGGTTTTCGCGAAGCCGCGTGAGTTGATGGAAGTTTGCGGAATAACAGGCGCGATCAAGAACGTCCGTGTCGATGAGGGCGCGCTGGGCGGCACGCAGGACGTCGCTGAATGCCAGGCCGCGCTTGTGTGGATACCACGGGCGGATGGGTGGACTGGCGATCGTCGATGCGTGCGTGCCCTCGGCGAACCAGATCACGAGGGTCGAATAGAGCAGGCCGATGAGCGGAGCGACACGGCGCACGGCGGTCTCCTTGCGTGCCTGCGAATCGGCGAAGCCCAGCAGTTGCTTTGCGTCGCGAAAGAAGACTTCGATGCCCCAGCGGCTTGCGTACGACTCCAGGATCGTGGCCGGGGCGAGGCTGGCGTCGGTGGAGAAGAAGACGCGGATCGGGAGACGGCCCGTCGTGCACTCGACGATCACGATACGCAAAAGGCGCGTGCCCGTCGCGCGATACCACTGGCCGACCATCGACTTGTAGCGAACCGACGTCGCGCGGCCGTACAAGGTCGCGGAGGTCGTCTGCCACGCAGTGCGCCCATCGCGCGCGACCATCTCGGGCTTGCGCAGCGTTTTGCCGCGCTTGGCGGGCCGTCCGCCTTTGGCGCGCGCAATCGTCACCGGCGCCTCAGTGAGTACGGCGTCGGGCCGCATGGCGCCGAAGAGCACGACGTTGTCCGGCAAGCCTCGTGTGACCGTGTCGTTGCAATACGCCGAATCGGCGCACACTTCGATGCGCCGGGCGTCGGTCCACGACACCAGGACATCCAGCATCTCTCGCCCCAGCTCGGTCTTCTTCTTGTAGGCAGCGCCGCGGCGCTCGCAATCCTTTACGTTGCGATAGAGCCGGAACAGCACCGGCAGCGCCCACGTGCGGCCCGAAAACGGAACCCGCACGAGCACGGCGAGCACGACCCAGCAGTGTCCGAACTGGAACACGCGATGCCGCTTCGTCGAACGCACCGCGTCGAGGTGCGTGCCGATGCCAAAGACATGCGGCCCTTTCTTCGGCGCGATCGTGTCGTCGAGCACGAGACGAATCGTGACGTCGAGGTGTTGGGCGAGCCGATCGAAAACCCAGCGGCCGAGCTGGTCCGGCTCCCATGCGCCGCGCGAGAAGAAGCGATGAAACGACTCCCAGTGCCGCCGGCGCGCGACGTCGGTCGCTACCAGCGCCTCCGTCACCGCGTGCAGTCCGTGCGTGAGAGTCCACCCGGTCAGCACGACCACGAGATTGACGAATCCCGGCCGGGTGAGGCCCATGCGAAAACAATCTTCCCAAACCGCGCGCAACCTGCGACCGTGCATGTGCTCGGCTCCTTGTTGGAGATGGACGTGTGGTAACGCCTCTCTACAAGGAGCCGTGCCCTTTCAACAGCCGAAAACGCGGGCATGCGCAACGTGTTGGCTCCGGATCTCGCGCCCGCCATCGAGATGCGAAACTCCACCGCAGCCGGCCTCAACGTGCGCCTCACATACATGCCGCGCCGGCGCGACATCCGGAGCCTTCGGCCCACAACATCGCCCCAAAACGGCGAAACCCGAGTCTGAGATGTTGGCCACTACGTGAGCGACGTGGGATTCGCAAGCGAGAATCGCCGCGTTCATCTTCGACAACGTCTGCTTCTCGTCCGCGCAAAGAGCGTGTCGTTCACGGCCATCGTGACCGCCGTTTCGCTCATGGTCTCTTTGGGCGTCGCTCGCGTGCTGATTGGACATGGTCAAGGCTTCTTAGGTGCGGAACTCGCCTCCTTGCGAAGAACAACCGGCAACCCGAAGGAGCCCCGATGAGCGCAGCGTACAACACGGAGACGGTCGAGCACGACGGATTTTCGAGCGCGAGGCAGCAGGCAGACGCGATGGAGGAGCACCTGCGATCGACGACGGCGCTGAAGGCCGAGCACGGCGAGCTGGAGGAGTACATGCGCCGCGAGGGGCGCGAGTTCGAGCGGCTGCTGCTGCAAGCGCACCTGGATCTGCGGGCGGCGCGGGAGCAGCCCGTCGTGGTTCGCGGAGCTGACGGTGTGCGTCGCAGCTATCGGCGCGCGAGCGATCGTCCGTTGATGACGTTGTTCGGGCCGGTGCGCTCGGCGCGGATCGCGTACCAGTCGCGCGGTGTCGATGGCCTGCACCCGATGGACGCGGTGCTGAACCTGCCCGACGACCTGTACTCGCACGGCGTGCGGCGCATCGCGGCCGAGCAGGCGGCGCGCTCCTCGTACGGCGAGATCGTCGCGTCGGTCGCCGACACGACGGGCACACCAGTGCACAAGCGGCAGGTGGAGGAGCTGGCGGTCCGCGCCGCGCGCGACTTCGACGAGTTTTACGCCACGCGCACGGCCGAGGCCGAGGATGCCGACGACCTGTTGGTGCTCAGTTTCGACGGAGCCGGCATCATCATGCGACCCGAGGATCTGCGTGCCGCGACGCTGAAGGCGGCGGCACGAGCGACACGCAAGCTCGGAACGCGCCTGACCCGCGGAGAAAAGCGCAATCGCAAGCGCATGGCCGAAGTGGCCGCGATTTACACGGTTGCGCCTTTTCCGCGCACGATGATGGACGTCCTGCACGACCTCAAGCCGGTGCGCGATGTCGCGAGGCCGCGCCCGCGGCCTGTCAACAAGCGCGTCTCGGCCAGCGTCATCCTCGACACCCGAGACGTAATCCGCCAGACGTTCGACGAAGCCGAGCGCCGCGACCCAGGCCACAAGCGCCGCTGGGTGGTGCTCGTCGACGGCAACCGCGATCAGACAGATCGCGCTGGTGCGCAAGGTGGCCAAGGAGCGCGGCGTCCAGGTCACCATCGTGCTCGACCTGATGCACGTGCTCGAATACCTGTGGGCGGCTGCCTACTGCTTCCACGCCGACGGCAGCAAGGAGGCGGAGGCGTGGGTCGAGCAACGTCTCGTCGCCCTGCTCGAAGGTCGGTCGGCCGGCTACATCGCCAAGGGCATCCGGCGCCACGCGAAGCTCCGCGGGCTCAGCGCCACCGCGGCCGCGCCCGTCGAGGAATGCGCCGCCTACCTCGTGAACAAACGCAAATTCCTGCACTACGACCGCGCGCTGCGCGACGGCCTGCCCATCGCGACCGGCGTCATCGAAGGCGCCTGCCGCTACCTCGTGCGCGACCGTATGGACCGAACGGGCGCGCGCTGGTCGTTGGCCGGCGCTGAGGCCGTCCTGCGTTTGCGCGCCCTGTACACGAATGGGGACTTCTCCGACTACTGGGCATTTCACGTGGAGCGCGAACATGCACGTACCCATCAATCACGCTATGCCGCGAGCCGCATCCCGAACCCGGTTGCCGCGCCGAGAACGGCGCTTCGGAGGGTCAAGTGATCGAAACTCCATCGTTCCATGGGAGCCGCACCCAATGCAATTTGGGCGGGGTCAATCTCGGAGCTAGCCAGCGAAATCGCCCCCGAGCTGCCGGCGGAGGGCTGCCGAGGTCTCGTATGGCCGTATGCGGCAGCGTTTTCGAACGGGAGCGGCATGTGTGCGCGAAATTACGTGCTCCGTACGCAATCCACGCTCTGGTATTTGCTGTTGATACAGTCAGACAGGCAACTCACGGGCAGTTGAGTTTTGCCTTCACGGGTGATGCCTTGTAGTTCCCCTTCGTTCCATCGCCGATTTGACCGCTGCTGTTATCACCCCAGCACCAAACGCTTCCGTCCGCTGTGTGAGCGCAGGAGTTCTGTAGACTCGTTGCGATTTTGATGACATTGGCGCCGAGCGCCGCGACCTGGGTTGGATACTCGTGATCGGTCTTGGTTCCGTCGCCGAGCTGACCGCCGAGATTGGAGCCCCAACACCATGCGGTCTCATCCGTCTTGTGCGCGCAGGTGGAAAAGTCGTTCGCGCCGATCGCGAGTCCGTCCACGTTCCCGGCTAGGGAGGCGACTTGCACCGGCGACGGGATAGCCGCGGCATTCGAACCGTTGCCGACTTGGCCGTATGCGCTCGATCCCCAGCACCAAAGAGTGCCGTCCGTTTTTCTTGCGCAGGTATGCGAGGTGCCGGCGGCGATGTCCGCCGCGGCGCTTCCCAGGGCCGCTACTTGCACTGGCGAAAGGCTGTCGCTGGTCGTTCCATTGCCGAGCTGCCCCAGCTTGTTGAAACCCCAGCACCACGCCGTTCCGTCCGTCTTCCGGGCGCACGCGTGGTGGTCGCCCACGGCGACTTGAGCGACGCCGGTGCCGAGAGCTTTCACTTGCACGGGGACGAAGCTGTTGATTTGGGTTCCATCCCCCAGCTGCCCGTAGTCGTTCTTTCCCCAGCACCAGAGCGTGCCGTCCGCCTTGCGCGCGCAGGTGTCGTAGTACCCGGTGACGACGTCGAGCACGCCCGAAAGCGCCATGACTTTGACAGGAAGGACCTCCCCGACTTGCGTTCCGTTGCCCAGCTGTCCGTCGCCGTTGAACCCCCAGCACCAGAGCGCAGAGTCGCTTATCGCGCACGTGTGTCGCACGCCGACGGCAATTTGTTGGACAGCTGTGCCCAGCGCGGAGACTTGTGCGGGAAGCGTCTTGTCGATCTTGGTCCCATCGCCGAGCTCCCCGTCGGAGTTCGATCCCCAGCACCACACCGAACCATCTCCCCGCCGAGCGCAGGAATGGCCGCCCGCCGCCAATTGCGTTACGCAGGGATGGCACGCAGAGCCGGCGCACAGCTCGTACGACACGCAGCTTTTTCCGCAGGCACCGCAGTTTTTGGCGTCGGCATCGAGGTTGGTTTCACAGCCGTTGGTCCCGTCCTTGTCGCAGTCGTCAAAGCCGACCTCGCATTGCGGCGCACACGCGCCATCGTTGCATGAGGTCGAGCCGTGCGCGTTGGCGCAAGCTTGCTCGCATGCCCCACAGTGGTTTAGATCCGTTTTCGTGTCGACGCATGCGCCGCCGCATAGTTCTAAGGCGCCTCCGCACCCGCCACTCTGTGCACCAGCGCCGGAAGAGTGAAGACCGCCGGTTCCGACTGTGTCTTGCGAAGCTCCACCGCCGCCTACCGTGAGGCTCGAGCTTGAGGCACTCATGGCTCCGGTAGCATTGCCCCCGGCGCCGTCGCCGTTGGACGCGACGAGAACCTGAGCCGTACAGCTCGCCAAGGCGACGGCGAGGACAGTTGCAAACGGTGATGGCCAGCGAAAAATCAAGGCGCGATCGATGTGACGCCCGATCCTGGAGGTCGTCAAGTGTGGAAGCGACGCTGAGGAGAGACTGATTCGGAGGCGGAGAGGACATCGACGGCCGCCCGATCGAGCTTACCCCCGACACTGTCAGTCGCCGTCGTTGATTTCGATGATGACGCCCGACGCGGTGCGGATGCGGTTGCGGGTGGGTTCGCGGTTGTTGACCAGGTTGGGGGCGATGGCGTTGTGGACGGCGCCGACGATCACCGGGCGGTCCGGGTCGCCGTCGATGAAGGCGACGACCACCTCGGTGCCGGGGCGCAGCGGGAAGTGCATGCCGTAGTTCGCGCCGGCGCTGGATTGCGCCATGCGGATCGGCAGCGAGGCGACGCGCTCGCCGGTTTGGGCCGACTCGAACATCATCTGCACCACGTAGCGGCCGTGGTGATCGATCCACGGCGTGCCCTGCTCGGCGCTCGTGCCGGGGGCGGCGCGGACGATGCCGCTCACCAGGCCGTGGATGCGCGGGCGCGGGGTGGTGCGCTGCGGGCGGAACGGCACTTCGGCGGGGATGGCGTGGAAGCTGTTGCGGTACGACAGCGCGAAGCCGCCCGCGTCGCCGACGCCGACCGCCGCGCGGTGCTCCACCTCGTACACCAGGAGCTCGACGTCGCGGAGCTTCGGGTGGCCCTCGACGGTGAGCCGCCGCGGCGCGGTCACCGCCGGCGAGTCGGACTCGCCCGAGAACACCCGGGTGGGCCAGCCGCGCTCCTGCGAGCGGACCTTCGCCAGGTGCTGGCCCTCGGCCGGGGTGCGGTGGTGCGTGCCGTACTCGATGATCCCGCCGCCGTGGCCGTGCTCGCGCTCGAGCATGGCGGTGAGATCGATGTGCGGCATCTCCTCGTTGTAGTCGGACACGCCGAACACCGTTGGCGCCATGCGCGTGGTCACGTCGAGGCGGTAGACGTCCATCTTCTCGCCTTTGCCGCGGTACGGTAGCGCCAGCCGCTCGCGCCGCGGCGCGAAGCCGGCGTTGTCGTCGCAGAACACCAGCCGATCGCTCCCGCCGTCGTGATCGAAGAAGAAGGCGATGCCGACGTGCTCGCACAGGCGGCGGATGAAATCGAGGTCGGTCTCCTTGTACTGCACCACGAACGAGCGCTGCGGGTACGGCCCGTGCCCGGCGTGGAGCGCGAAGTGCATCGGCAGGCCCACGAGCTCGAGCTTCTTCTGCAGGATGTCCGGCACGCGCGCGTCGATGAACACCTCCTGCAGCTGCACCAGCGACAGGCGGTGCGCCTGCGGCACGAGCCGGAGCCGGTACCAGGTCTGGTCGTTCTCGCCGCCCTGCTGCTCGGTGCACTCGGCGACGATGCCGTGCACCTTGCGCACCGGCGCGCCGTCCTCGCTCCACACCAAGGTGGCGGCGGCGCCGACCGAGGGCTTGTCCGTCACCTCCGGGTCGAGCGAGGCGAGCGTCAGGTCGAAGGCGAACAGGTCCGAGATGCGCTCGCGGCCGTGGAGCTCGCGCAGCTGCAGGTGGTCGGTCGCGAACTCGCTGGACTCGAGGCGAAGGTCGACGCGTTTCACGGGCGAATTACAACGTCGCCGGGCAGGGCGGTCAAGCCTCGACCCCCGCGCGGCGATGTGCGTAGAGTTCCCCGGCCGCGCCATGGAAATCATCACCGAGACGCCCTACGGATTCCTGCCGTTCGACTGCTCGCCGTCGCCGCAGCTGCCGGCGCTGACGCTGATCGTCAAAGGCACGTTCGAGCTCCGCGCCGACGAGCCGGCGGCGCCGCTCGACAAGGGCAAGCAGAAGCAGTTCGCCGGCGACGAGACCTTCATGGACGAGATCGGCCGCAGCCTCAGCTACTCGAACGACCTCGTGCCGCTGAAGCTCCGCGGCGAGGCCACCGTCAACGCGGTGTGCCGCCCGCCGCACCCGACCAAGGTGTGCGACGTCGCCATCGAGATCGGGCCGATCAAGAAGACCCTGCGCGTCCAGGGCGACCGCGCCTGGCCCGATCCGGCCAAGAGCGAGCCGTTCGCGTCGATGCCGATCCGCTGGGAGCGCGCCTTCGGCGGCATGTCGCACCTCGCCAACCCGCTCGGGCGCGGCATCGAGCCGTGGCCCACGCCCGCCGGTCCGGTGCATTATCTGCCCAACGTCGAATACCCCGACGAGCGCGTGGCGAACCTCGTGGATCGCCCGCGCCCCGCCGGTTTCGGGCCGATCTCGCCGATGTGGTCGCCGCGGCTCGAGCGGCAGGGCACGCGCGATCAGCGCTGGGCGATGTTCCGCGCGCCGCTGCCGCCGGACGACTTCGATCCGCGCTACTACCAGGGCGCGCCGGCCGATCAGCAGCTCGACCACGAGATCTTTTTCCGCGGCGACGAGGCGATCGCCCTCACCAACCTGCACCCGAAGATGGCCGCGTTCCGCGGGGCGCTGCCGGGGCGGCGCGTGCGGCTGTTCCTGCTCTTGCGCCAGCCGAACGGGCTGCCGTCGGTCTTCACCGAGGTGTTCATGAAGCTCGACACCGTCCACCTCGACACCGAGGCGGAGACGGTCACGCTGGTGTGGCGCCAGCCGATCAAGGTGAAGACCCGCGCCCACGTCGAGATCGAGGCGGTGTACATCGCCGACGAGCCGCTGGCCGAGCCGGCCGCGCTCGCCGCGGTGCACGAGAAGCGCTTCCTCGAGCTGCGCGGGCCCAAATTGCCGCCGCAGGACAAGGTGCTGCAGGAGGAGATCGACCGCCAGACCGCCGAGGCGAAGAAGATCCTCCGCGACGGCGGAGTCGATCCTCAGGTGTGCGACGAGATCGACAAGATGAAGGATCCGCAGCAGATCCTCGACACGATCATGAAGTTCGTGAACCGCAAGACCGGCGAGCTCGAGAAGCTCACCGCGTCGTTCAAGGCGATGGGCTGAGGATCAGCCGAACAGGTCGTCGGCGATCAGCGACAGGCCGCCGGTGGCCTCGGCTTGCAGCACCTGCGTGGCGGTGAGGTTGCCGGTGAGGTACTCGGGCAGCACGTTGGTGAGCGGGCCGGCGACGAGCACCTGCGGGCCGTAGATCTGGATGCCGGTCGGATCGATGTTGATGTAGCTGGTGCCGGCCTGGAGCTTGATGCCGGCGCTGTTCAGGATGATGTTGGTCGGCTGCAGCGGCAGGTTGTCGCTGGTGGCCTGCGCCGTCTTGCGCGACACCAGCTGGATGACGCCGACGATGAGCGCGCCCGCGAGGAGGGCCGCGTTCACCACCGACGCGGTGATGTACACCGCCTCGCCGGCCTCGAGGAAGCCGCGCACCGCGTTGGTCTCGCTCTTGCTCGCGTCGCTCTTCTGGTTGCCGATCCCCGCGGCGATCGCGGTGTAGGCGAGCGCCGCGGCGTTGATGATGCCGACGACGACGCGCGCGGCGACCGCGTACTTCTCGGCGGTCATCCAGTTGACGACGTTCTCGACCGGGTTCACCGACAAGGTGATGCTGTTGGCCTTGGTGGTGGCGGTGGCGTCGTACTTGATCTTCGAGAACGGGAAGCTCGTCTCGAGCGAGGTCTTCGAGCAGTCCACCTTGAACGAGGTCGACACGCCGCAGGAGATGCCGAAGCTCGCGTCGTAGCCGGCCGTGATGCCGTTCGACAGCTTGAGGCCGGCGCCGAAGGCGTAGCTCGAGGTCAGGCCGAACGAGCCCGAGTCGCTCAGGCTGTAGCTCAGCGATTTCGACTGGTCGAACTTGGTCGAGCGCCAGCTCGCCCCCGACAGCTCGCGCCGCACCAGCGTGGCGGTGATGAGCCGCTTGTCCGGCACCTGATCGATGGTGGCGATGGTGCCGTCCTTGATCTGCGCGATGACGTCGTTGCTGACGTCGTAGACCTCGCTGTACGACGGACCGAACACCGTGCGCGAGTCGGAGCCGACGCTCACCTTCAGCTTGTCCGGCGTGGTCAGGGTGATCGGCCGGTCGGAGTAGAGCGCAACGCCGTCGCCGAGGCTCCAGCGCGCCAGCAGCTCGTCGCCGCTCTTGCCGAGGCCGTCGAGCACGCCCTTGGCCCAGGTCTGCGCGCTCTGGACCTTGGCGACCGTCATGCCGCGCACCAGCCCCGCGACGGCCGCGCCCGAGGCGAGCCCGGCGGCGGAGGTCTCGTAGATCTCGATGAGCTTGCGGCGCGCGACCGGATCCTTGTTGGCGGCGCTCGCCGCGAGCTTGGTGCGCCCGTCGTCGGTGTCGAGCAGCGCCTCGTTCTTGCGGCTGTTGGCCAATTTCAGCTGCAGCGCGACGAGCGTGGTGCGCGCCCAGCCCTGGGCGTCGGCGCGCACGACGGGGTCCGTGTTGGTGTTGTTCAGCACCTCGCCGATCCGGTCGATGGCGCCGCGGTCGCTCTTCTCCGCCGCGGTCTTGAGGTAGGTGCGCGCGTCGGCGTTGCCGCCGATGGCGAGGTCGCGCTTGGCGTTGCCGTCGGCGACGACCGTCTTCGGCTCGGCATATGCGAGATCCTTGATGAATTTCACCAAATCGGCGTCGGCGGCGTTGCCCTGCATCGCCCCTTCGATGAGGTCCGACGGCTTGCCGAGCCGCAGGTAGGTCCGGTACGTCTTGTCGGCGTCGGTCGCCTTCTTCGTGCTGGCGGCGTCGATGGTGGCCTTGTTCAGCACGTGCACGATGTAGCGGTCGTTGAGCACGCGCGTGTCGGCGGTGCCGTTGACGAACTGCACCAGATCGCCCGCGGTGTAGACGACCATGCCCGCGGTCGAGCTCGTGCCGAAGGCCGCCTGCACCGCGGGCTGCGCCGTGCTCGCCTGGTAGGCCGCCTGCAGCGTGCTGAGGAAGCTCGTCTCGGTGGTCGTGTCGGGGCTACCGATGCGGAGGTAGCTCTCGGTGCCGCCGGTGCTCGGCGGGACGTAGACGGTGAACCACTTGTCGGTCGATTCCTTGGTGGTCGTCATGCCCCTTTGTCGACCGGCGGCGCCGAGGGGTCAACGGCTCACGCGCGTCAGATTTCGATGGCCATGAGCTCGGCGATCGCCGTGGCCATGTCGGACTGCGCGACGACCTCGGTGGTGGTGAGGTCGCCGGTGAGGAACTGCGGCAGAACGTTGGTGAACGGCCCGGCGACCACCACCTGCGGCCCGTAGATCTGGATGCCGCTGGGATCGACGTTGATGTAGCTGGGGCCGGCCTGGATCTTCACCCCGCCGGAGTTGAGCTTCACGTTCGGCAGCTGCACCGGCAGGTGATCGCCGGCGAGCGCCGCGGTCTTGCGGCTGACGAGCTGGACCACCCCGACGATGACGCCGGCGGCGAGCATGGCGGCGTTGATCACCGTGGCCGCGAGGTAGACCTTCTCGCCGGCCTGGAGGAAGTCGCGCACGCCGCTGGTCTCGCTGTCGCCGAGGCCGCTCTTCTTGTTGCCGACGCCGACCGCGGCGGCGGTGTAGGCGAGCGTCGCGGCGTTGAGGATCCCCAGCACCACCCGCGCCGCCTTGGCGTAGACCTCGGACGTCGCGGCGTTCACCACGTTCTCGACCGCGTTGACGCTGAGGGCGATCTCGTTGCCCTTGATGTCCTTCTTGGTGTCGTACTCGATGCTGCCGTGGGGGAAGCTGGTGCTGAGGCGCGAGTCGCCGGCCTCCACCTTGAACGCGGTCGACACCGCGGTGGATATGCCGACGCTGCCGTCGAACGACGCCGCCACGCCGTTGGTGAACTTGAACCCCGCGGCGAAGGCGTAGCTCGACGACAGCTCGAACGAGCCGTAGTCGGAGAACTTGTAGCCGAGCGCTTTCGACTGATCGAACGAGGTGGTCCGCCAGCTCGTGCCCATCAGGTCGCGCCGCACCAGGTTCGCGGTGATCAGCTTTTTCTCGGCGATCTGATCGAGCGTGGCGATGGTGCCGTCCTTGATCTGGCCGATGACGTCGTCGCTGACGTCGTAGATCTCGGCGTACTGCGGGCCGAACACCGTGCGCGAGTGCGCGCCGACGGTGATCGCCAGCTTGTCCGGCGTGGTCAGGGTGATCGGCCGGTCGGAGTAGAGCGCCACGCCGTCGCCGAGGCTCCAGCGGGCGATGTGCTCCTTCGACATCTTCGGCAGGGTGTCGAGCACGCCCTTGGCCCAGCTCTGCGCGTCGTTGGCCATGTCGACGGTGACCTGCGACGACATCCCGGAGATGGTGCCGCTGGCGGCGAGCAGGCCGGCGAACGACTGCTCGTAGATCTCGATGAGCTTGCGCCGCGCCACCGGGTCGTTCTTGTTCTTGGCGTGGTCGGCGAGCTTGGCGCGGCCCTCGCCGGTGTTGAGCAGCGCCTCGTTCTTGCGCTTGTTGGCGAACTTCAGGTGCAGCGCCTGCAGCGTGTTGCGCGCCCAGATCTGCGCTTCCTGGCGCTTGACGGCGTCGGTCGCGCCGTTGTGGAGCAGGTCGTCGATCTTGTCGATGGCGGTGCGGTCGCCGGCCTCGGCCGCGGTCGACAGGAATAGGCGCGCCGCCACCTTGTCGGCGTCGGCGCCGGAGAGCGCGTTCTGGTAGTTGCTGGCGGCGTCGGTCGCGCTGATCGGCGAGGCGGGCGCGGGCGGGGCGAGCGACTTCACCAGCTCGGCGAGGTCGGCGTCGGCGGCCACGCCCTGGAACGCGCCCTCGATGGTGTCGTAGGGCTTACCGAGGCGGAGGTAGGTGCGGTAGGTCGAGTCGCCGCCGGTCGCGTAGCTGTTCGCCTGCGCCGCCACGGTGTCGCGGTTGAGCACGTGCACCACGAAACGGTCGTTCAGCACGCGCGTGTCGTAGGTGCCGTTGACGAACTGCACCAGGTCGCCGGTGGTGTAGACCACCATGCCGGCGGTCGAGCTCTGGTTGAACGCCGCCGCCACCGCCGGGGCCGCCGGCGCGTCCTGGTAGGTGGTGCGCAGCGTGCTGAGGAAGCTCGCCTCGGTCTTGGTGTCGGGGCTGCCGATGCGCAGGTAGCTCTCGGTCCCGCCGGTGCTCGGCGGCACGTAGACGGTGAACCACTTGTCGGTCGCTTCCTTCGTCGTCGTCATGGCCGCCTCACGTGGCTTGCGCCGGACCGGCGATCGGCGTGATCACCTCGATCATCCCGCCCCAGGCGCAGACGCATTTGCTCTGCACCGTCGCCATCGGCAGGAAGTTGTTCATCGGCGTGACCGCCGGGGGCGCCCACGGCGAGCTCGTCACCGGCACGCACGGCATCGGCGTGAGCACGCCCATCGCCGCGGACGTGGCCGCCGCGACCTGAGGGTTCGCCATGCTCTGGCACATGCCGAAGGGCATGATGTTCATCATGGGCACGATCTCCTCGATGGTCGCGCCGGGCAGGGCGCCGAGGATCATCGGCGCGCCGGGCTTCGGCGTGGACACGAAGGCGGACGGCGCCATCCCGAACGAGCATTTCAACACGCACCCGGTGACGAGCGGCAGCGACGGCATGGTGGACGAGAATCGGCGCGCGCCGCCGAGGCGTCAAGGTCACAGCGGCCCGTCGACCATGCCGTGGACGAACTGGCGCACGTAGGGCTCGGCCGATTCGCGCGCCTCGGCGGTGGTGCCGTCGAACACCAGGCGCCCGCCGAGCAGCATGCCCACGCGATCGGTCACCGACAGCAGCCGATCGAGGTCGCTCGACACCATCACCACGGTCGCGCCGCTCTCGCGCTGCTCGTCCTTGAGCAGCTCGAAGATCCGCTGCGACGTGACCGGATCGAGCCCCGCCGCCGGCTCGTCGTAGAGGACGATCTGCGCGCCGGCCATGACCGTTGCGCGGGCGACGCCGACGCGCTTCTTCTGCCCGCCCGAGAGCCCGGCGCACAGCCGGTCCTCGAAGCCCGGCAGCGACACGCAGCGCAGGCGATCGGCCACGCGCTCGCGGATCTGCTCCTCGCTCCAATCGGACAGGCGCCGCAGCGGAAAGGCGATGTTCTCGCCGACCGACAGGTAATCGAACAGGGCGTTGTTCTGGAACAGCATGCCGAAGCGGGCGCGGAACTGCTGCAGCTCGAGCTCGGTCAGCTTCGCGAGATCGGTGCCGCCGACGACGACGCGGCCGCGCTCGGGGCTGAGCAGGCCGGCGATGAGCTTGAGCAGCACGCTCTTGCCCGACGCGCCCGGGCCGATGAGCCCGTAGAGGCAGGCGCGCGGCACCTCGAGATCGACCCCGCTCAGCACCGGCGCGGCGCCGAACGACTTCGTCACGCCCTCGAGCCGGATCACTGCGCTGCGAACGTGGTCCGGGTGACGTCGAGCCGGGGATGGGAAGGGAAGGGCAGGCTGCGCACCTGGCCGGCGACGCAGCGGGCGATGCCGCCGTTCGGCGGGCTGGTGCTGACGGTGACGCCGACGGCGTGGCCGTTCTGCACCGCCGCGCAGATGTTGACCGACATCGACGGCGGCACGCCGCAGGCGTTGAGGTAGTCGCCGCGGTTCAACACCGCGCCGTAGGCGCCCGCGGTGAGGTCGGGCGGCGCGTCCTTGCTGTAGTCCTCGATGTACTTGGCCTGCGCGCCCTCGCAGCTCAGGCCATCGGGCACGACCGGGTGGGTCACGCCGGTGTTGTCGTTGCTGCCGTCGTCGGAGCGGCCCGCGCCGGCCCACTTGCCGGCGCCCGTCGCGCTCTTGCCCTTGTTGCCCTTGCCGACGCCGCCCTCGAAGTCGACGTTCTGCGCCTTGTCGCCCTTGAGGCCGGCCTCGTCGGTGGCGCGCTTGCCGAAGCGGAAGTAGAGCCCGGCGATCGCCGCCAGGCCGATCGCCGCGACCGCGATGATGCCCCAGGTCTTGAGCTTGTTGCGCTCGGTCTCGGCGCTGACCGAGGCCTCGAGCTGCTTGCGCTCCTCCTGCACCTCGAGGCTGAGGCGCGCTTGATCCGCGAACGGCGCGAACTCGTCCCACTCGGCGATCGGCCGCTCGTCCTTGCTCAGGGTGTCGCGCAGGGCGTTGTCGGCGCTGAAGTTGCGCGTGGCGATCTGGTGGAGCAGCTCGACCGCGGTGAACGGGCCGTGGTCCATGCCCTCCTTGATGACGGTGTAGCGCGGGCGGGGATCGGCCTCGAGCCGCGCCTTGAGCTCGGCGAGCCGATCGAGCGAGGTGCGGTTCTTGCCGCTGGAGGGCGCGCCGCCCGGGCCGCTCGTGCGCCCGCTGGTCGGGGCGCCGTCGCTCGCCTGCACCGGCGCGGGGGCGGGCAGCTTG
>JACXTT010005857.1_pt1 | contig 17752 bp, 22 predicted proteins | sample 9270951 | NCBI WGS metagenome assembly JACXTT01 (sample SAMN15532306, study PRJNA645909) | rock metagenome | isolation source: weathered quartz diorite | place: Puerto Rico | collected 2017-06-21 | reverse complement strand
GGCACAGAATACTGCCTGGGGAGACGAGAGATCGGCCACGTGCATGGCGACAGCTTGGTGGACATCCCCTTCCCGAAGAAAGTCCGCAATGAGTTGGTTACAGCTGGTCGCGCTGAACCTCATCACATCCTCCCCGAGAGTGGCTGGGTTAGTATTTACTTGAGGCAGGCACAGCTGACGTGGACCGAGCCATCGAACTTATGCGCCTTTCCTTTGAGATTGCCAGCCAGAGGACAACGAAATAGGGCAAGACTGCAAGACCAGCCCGCATTATCCGAGTGAATGTCGGACACGGAGACGCCGGGCGTAAATGCCTAGATTCAAAATGCAGACGGCGACGGCGCTCGCAATGAGGAGGTTCGAAGGGATATCAGGGTACACTACGGCGTCCAGGTAGTGCACAAGGAAAGGGCCGCGATAAGCCGGAACGTTACCACGTACCTCAAACCACACTTCAAGCGCCGTCAGCGGGCACCAGAACCCAAAGATTTCGACGATCACTCCATACACCAACGTGGCAACGTGTAGCGCCGCGAGCCACGGCCGGCCGCGCGTCAACAATGCGCCAAACATGACCCAGGCGATGTAGGCCGCATGAAGCGACAGAACACCGCCCGCCATCGCTCGATACAATCCGGGCGCCATGGTCACATACCTTATAACGTGACAATGCAAGGCTGAAGTCTCTGCATGTTCTAGGCCTGTCCTTCGACGTTCTGTCGCGGGCGCAGAAAATAGAGCACGGCTGCCAGTGCCAATCGAATTAGCGATCGACCCCAGATCAGGTAGCCGGGATAGAGTCGGCGAATGTCCAGCGTGTAGAGCGACAGCAACGGCGTTATCGCCAGAACGCAAAGGCCCACAATGAGTGCATTCACGATTGCCACGTTGCGAACCGGATCGCGAGATGCCAGAAAGAACAACACACTGAGCATGAGAGCCAATCCGCCCAATTCCCTCATCACGAAGAACAGCAACGTGGAGACTTCCGTCTCGGGAGGTCGGAGAAGGAAGCGCATTATGAGCGGCTTACCACTGAAGACAAGGAGCAGACCCGCCGCCGCAGTGAACACAGAAACGATGCCCAGGATGATTCGCAGTGCCCGATAGGGAGGATTCGACATGGGATTGACCTCCTTTGGTTGCAAGTGGATGGAGCCGGATCTCAATCCGGAGCGAGAGAACCTGCTCTTGCGGGTCCTTCTTATGTCACGCGACAGGCCGCTGCGCTCGCGGCTAATCCTAAACCGGCTCGAAGCACTTCTTTCCGTCCGACATAGCAGCGATCTCGTAGTTGTCGATGACGAGGATCGCACCGGATGAACGCCGCACCGTCACGTCCGCGTTCGTGAAGTAGACAACCTGCCCGCGGAATCGATTTGTTGGGGTTCCTTCTCTTTCGACAGGTTCTCCACTTATGAAGTCGATTGGAACGACATCGATTACTCGGGGGCGCTTCAAGTCTACGTCGACAGTTGCCAGGTCTCGTCGCCACCGCTCCAGCAGCGCCTTCGCCTGCTTCCAACTGCGGACCGTCTTCTTCGCCCGTCGCATGCAGCCTCTTATGTCTGGGATTATACCCCTCGGTGCCGTTGTGCCCTCACTCGCTGCCACCTCTTTCCGATCTGAAAATCCCAACCTGAGATACGGAAATCGGTCAATCAGAGTCTGAGCGGGGAGGTGAAGAGAAGGGCCCAGAGATGCGTCTATTAGAGTAGAATGTGATGCGACCATGCACGGAAGAACCGCAGCTCTTCTCTTTGCATTTGCCCTTGCTGCCCTCGCCAGCTTTGCCGGAGGGATCGCTATACGGGCACGCAGCACCAGCCAAGTGCCCGTAACCGATCAGCGTCTCTCGGCGGAGGAGCGCGCCCGTCTCCTTGCAAAAGGTAAGGAGCTCTTCCTTGCGCGATGCTCCCGCTGCCATGGGGAGAATGGAGACCAGCCACTCAAGAAAGGCGCGCCCCTGAACGGGCGCAGGCTTTCAACTGACGAGATCGCCTCGGCTGTAAAGGGGCGCTTGCGAGATGGGATTGACGAAGAACGACGTGCAGTCACGCTCTACATTTCCAGTTTGATGAAGACCAAGGATCCGGAGGGCAGGGCAGCGTCTAAGCCGTAGTTACCCCGGATGTGTTCTCATTCCGAGCGACGCGTTGATCCCTTCTTCTAAGACCCGCACCATTCCGACTCTCGCAACCTCACCCAGCCGAGATGCCGTGGCGCACCTTGCGGTCAAACTCAGGCGGGCGTACGATTCTCACATCTTTGCTCCTCGCAGGAACTTCCCAGCCCGCCCACGATGTGTACAAGAAGGAGGTTCCCAATATGCCCATCGCTAAGGAGTTCACAATCCGCCTAGAAGACCGGCCTGGAACGCTTGGAAAGCTTTGCCAAGCCCTGGCCGAACAAGACGTCAACATTCTCGCGTATCAACAGTTCCCTCACGAGAAGGGCAAAGGCTCCGTCCGTCTCGTGGTAGACAATCCGGACAAAGCCAAGGCAACTCTGGATCGGCAGCACCACGATTACGCTGAGGCCGAGGTCGCGAAGGTGTTGCTGGCTAATCGTCCTGGGGAGCTCGCGCGGGTCGGCTCGCGGCTCGGCGAAGCGAATATCAACATCAACTATGGCTACTCCGGAGCTGAGCCGGGGGCTGGTGCATCTTTCCTGATCCTTGGAGTCGCGGAAGTGGGCAAAGCGGTAAAGCTCCTCGAACAAGCCGCTGCTGCGAGCGCGACGCATTGAGGTCCAATCGTACAAAGATTCTCGCCATGGGCACCCCGTCAATTCAGTCGTGTGCCGACCTTAAGAGAGGATCGTGAACGACCCGATCCTCCGGGGTGCCCAATTCATCGAACTCGATGCGGTCGACCTCCGCGCTCCCAGTAAGCTGTCCGCTGTCTAGCAAGAAGGGTTTATAGTGCTCTCGTCGGAAAGATTACTGAGCAGAGGACCGCAACATAGTGGCAAGTACTTCCCGCCAAAACGAAGCCATGCCAAATGGCGTGGTTATACGGGACCTTTTTCCACGCGTAAAACACGACACCCACCGTATACAGCACTCCGCCAGCCAGCAACCAGAGGAGTCCGCTGTGCGGAATTCTGAGAAGCATCGGTTTGACTGCGAAAAGCGCTAGCCAGCCCATCACAACGTACACCGCCGTGGACAGGATCGAAAAATGCTCCACAAACCAGACTTTAAAGAGAATCCCCGCCATCGCCAGTCCCCAGATGACCGCGAACAGAGACCAACCCCAGCTGCCGCGCAGGTTGACTAGCAAGAAAGGGGTATAAGTCCCGGCGATGAGCAGATAGATAGCGGAATGGTCGCAGATCTTGAGGATTCGCGTCAGCCGACGCGCCCGTATACTGTGGTAACACGTTGAGGCCGCGTAGAGGCAGAGCAGGGTACTTCCGTAGATGGCACAGCTTACAATGCGCCATGCGCTCCCGCGCGTCACGGCGAGAGACAGCAAAATTGCGAAGCCCACGACGCTCAGGATCAGCCCGGCGCCGTGCGTAAGGCTATTAGCAAGCTCCTCGGCAGCTAAGCGGCGTGTGGAGGCTTGGATCAGTGGGTGTCCTTGATGATTTTCAAACATGTGAGTGCGCAACACTTAAGCCAGACCAACTTTAGTTGCGATGGTGCGGGCGGCCAGCGAAAAAACCAAGCGACAGGTGCCGCTAAACAGCATGCTGATCCCCACCAGCGTGCCGATGACCCATGCCGAGCTGGACGGCCACGCTCTCCAAATCATGACAGCGAGGACCAGAGTGACGATCCCATCGAATAGGAGCCAACCTGATCCCCGATGTGAACGCAGGATGAATCCCAAGACAAACTCCAGGATCGCCTCCAAGAACAAATAGATCGCCAGCGCAATCGTCAGTGATGCCAAGCCCGCCAACGGATGCATGAGGAGATATACCCCGATCAAGACGTACAGAATCCCGACCAGCAACTCCCAGAGAAACCCTCCTGCGCTTCGCGTGTGCCAGGCAAACACCAGATGGACGCATCCGCTGAAAACGAGCAGCCAAGCCACCAAAAGGTTGACGGCGATCCCGGCGGCCATGGGTGACGCGATCGCGATAATCCCTGCCACTATCATTAACACGCTGAGCCCAATTGACCACCCAATCTACTTCTTCACAAATGTAGCTGGTGATGTAGTGCCCATAAGTTTTTCCTCCTCTCCTTCCCATGGCCCGGAAATTCCACGTTAACCGCTCTTGCCAGCTGTACGGCTCTGCTCTTCCTTGCAATCGCGGCAGGTACGCGTCCATGGCACCGCTTCGAGCCGTGCTCTTGAAATCGGTTGCTTGCAGACTTCGCAGACGCCGAATGAACCTCGGTTGATCCGGCTCAGGGCATCTTCAATCGCCCGCATCAGGTGAGCATCAGACTCTCGCCGCTGGATCTGCAGCTCTGCCTCAGTATCCGCGCGGGCCCAATCGATGAGATCCCCCGATTTGTCGTTTGCAGGCGGCACCAGGCTCTCAACTGCGTCCGCTGCAGCTGCTAGTTCCTCACGCTTGGCAACCAAAAGCGCTCTGTATCTTGCCGTATCCCTGACAGTCAGGATTGGCTCGTTATTTCCCGCTGGCTGTGAAGTGGAATCCATACTGCTCACCACTCGGTGCTAACTCTTTTTCGAAGTCGTAGCGTAGAAGGCGGCCCATTGTTGCTCCACGTCGGAGCTCCCACATTTCGGGCATTTGACCTTACTTTTTTCGTGTTCGTCAATCGTTAAAACTAAGGAGAATTTCTTGTTGTAGGCTTGGCAAAGGTATTCGTAGTGGGGCATGGTTACCTCCCCGGAGCCAATCACGGACAATCTCAGTCGCGCGGGCCCAGCAGAATCAATCACGCGTCACGGACTTTCGGAATTAGCCCTTGCGCACGCGGCAGCTGGTCAATCGCCCAGCTTAGTATCGGCAATGAACGCCTGACCTATAATGTGAACCGCTAGGAGGTCAGTATGTTGTTGGAATTGAGCGTCATTCCGCTGGGGCGTGGCCGGTCCATCAGCGCCGACGTCGCCGACTTGGTCAGAATCATCGACGCGAGCGGCCTCGACTATAGGCTGACGGCTGCCGGAACAATCCTCGAAGGAAGCTGGGATCAGCTGATGAGCGTGGCTCGGAAATGCCACAGCGAGATGCGCAAGAAGACGGAGCGTGTCGTTACCTTCATGAAGGTGGATGACTACGCGGAGCGTTCGGGACGGCTGAATGCAGCTGTCGCTTCGGTTGAGGCAAAAGTCGGCAAGGCAGTCAAAAAGTGAAAATGGCGGAACACTTCTGACGGCCGCGAGGCGCGACCTCTCATGCCGGCATGCGCGGCTGCCTAAGCCGGACAGACAATGTGGCTTGATGAATATTAAGCAAGCATCGGCTTCATATCAGCGCCAGAAGCATTCATCCGGCAAGGAACATTGAGATGGCACCTTCCACGCGACCTTACATGGGAGCAACTCCTTACGATGGGGGCGTGACGTTCCGCGTGTGGGCGCCCTTTGCCTCAGGAGTGCAGGTCCCTGGAGATTTCAACAATTGGAAACCTGGTACGGCTCTCTTTTCAGAGGGAAACGGCTACTGGAGTGTGGATGTCCCGGGCGCCTTGGTCGGACAGCAATACAACTTTCTAATCACGAATGCAACCTCCGGATCACTGCTCACACACGTCGATCCTTACAGCCGTGCCTTCAAGGTCCGCGGTGGCCCCAGTCTGATCGCTCCCAGCGATACGGCGTATCCCGAAACTTCTTATACAACTCCGGCCTGGAACGAGATGGTGATCTACGAACTGCACATCGGCACATTCGTGATCGACAAGAGGCTGCCTCAACCAGCGGGCACGTTTAGCTCGGCTGCTACAAAGCTTGATTACCTGAAGGACCTTGGGATCAATGCAATCGAAATCATGGCTGCCGGAGAATTCGAGACAGATACTTCGTGGGGATACAATCCCGCGTATATCTTTGCGATCGATGAGCAATACGGCGGTCCAAATGGCTTCCGTGCGTTTGTGCACGAGGCACACAAACGCGGCATCGCCGTGATCATGGACGTCGTTTACAACCACCTAGGATATCCCGCAGGCGACATGTGGCAGTTCGACGGATGGAGCCAGAACGGCAAAGGCGGGATCTACTTTTACAACGATTGGAGGAGCACGACTCCGTGGGGCGACACGCGGTTTGATTACGGTCGGTCCGAAGTACGTAACTACATTCTCGATAACGCCCGCCGCTGGCTACAGCAGCGATTTGCAGATGGCCTTCGCTGGGATGCGACGGGGTGGATACGCAACGTTTACGGCAACAACAATGATCCCGCCCACGACATTCCCGACGGCTGGTCGCTCATGCAAGCGATCAACACAGAAATCACACAGAACCAGCCCTGGAAGATCAGCATCGCTGAGGACATGCAAAGCAACGAATGGATTACCAAGGATACAAGCGTTGGAGGCGCAGGCTTCGACGCGCAATGGGAAGCACAATTCGTGCATTCCGTGCGGTCGGCAATAATCCCGGCAGACGATTCCGCGCGAGACACATATGCGGTTCGCGATGCCATCGCGCATAGCTATAATGATGCGTTCGAGCGCGTTGTTTACACCGAGTCACACGACGAGGACGCCAACGGACAATCACGCGTCCCGGAGGAAATCTGGCCCGGCAATGCCGGCAGCTATTTTTCCAAGAAGCGCTCCACCCTGGGTGCTGCGCTGGTGTTTACGGTTCCAGGGATTGCAATGATCTTTCAGGGCCAGGAGTTCCTTGAGAATGGCTACTTCAGCGACAAGAACGCTCTCGATTGGACCAAGCAGGGAGCCTTCAGCGGGATTTTGGCGATGTATCGCGACATGATCCGGCTGCGGCGCAACTGGTTCAATAATACGGCGGGACTGAAAGGGCAATCGCTGAACGTCTTCCACGTAAACGACGCTGCCAAGGTGATCGCGTTTCACCGATGGGATCGCGGAGGGCCGGGCGATGACGTCATTGTGGCGATTAACATGGCGAACCAGTCGCACGACTCGTATGCTATCGGCTTTCCGCGAGACGGTTTATGGAAAGTCAGGTTCAATAGCGACTGGAGCGGATACAGCGCCGATTTCGGAAGTCATCTGTCCTATGACACCACGGCTGGTCAACCCGGCAGGGATGGAATGCCGTTTAGCGGTAATGTCGGAATTGGGCCCTACACAGCGGTTATCCTGTCGCAGTGAGAATCGGACCTCATTGCCTTCCTAGCTGGAGGCGCGCAAGCAATGGCCAGGAATCTAGGGCGACAGAGAAAACTCCGCCTCGATGTACTGGTCCCGTACGACGCGGAACGCTGGCGTCGGTGCTGCATCCTGCCGATCGCTCCGAGCGATCTTCTTAGTTTTCTTTCCGAGCGGTGACGCCAGGAACGATTCCAATCACGCGGCCTGATTGGCAACCGTGATTGAGCCGCTGCACCGGCGTGCTGCCGGCGTAAAGAATCGGCTCGAGCGCATCGCGCGGCACTACCAGGGCCGGATCGACGGCCAACACAACGAGAACGCCCGAGGAGACAAGTTCGCGCCCCTTACTCCAGGTGTTGGTGTAGCCTTTTGTGAGCTTGAACGGCTGGGCGTAGAGAATGTCTTTGACTGGTCTGGGCAATTGTGGTGCGGCTGTTTGCGCCGCTGCATGTGATGTCCCTATCTCAGATACTTGAGCGCTTGCTAGCAGCAGAGCCGTCACGAACATAAGTAATCTCATAACGCGGCCCTCCCCGTGTATCTTCGGGTGCCATGCGCGATTCCGCGTTGCACCTTCCATTTGTTGATCAGCCCTGGACGTCCGTGCCTCTAAAGTATTTCACGGGCGACCACCGATTTGACCACGCTCGCTCATCGGATGCTGAACAAGTGCGAGTGTTCGTGTTCCTGCCTCATCGTGGAGATGCCTCAAGGATGGCAAAACACCGCAACGATGGTGCCCGTACCGGCATGGCCCGGATTCGGTGCGTAACCCGGATCTGTCTTTACAACTACGATGCTCTTGGCGTCGCCCGAGATCTTCGGGCCCGACTTTGTCACCTTGCTTGATACCAGCACGCCCATGTAGGCAGACACAGTGGCGGGAGGCTTCGAGCTGTTCCCGGGCCCGGTCGTCCAAGTGATGCCGCATTTCGGCGGTTCGGCCGAGAGTGTCGCTGCGAAGCCTTTAAAGCTGGCAGGCGCGGTCCCGCCACTCAGGTGGTTGAGCTTTGACCACTGCGCGCTCCAAAAAGTAACCTTAGCTCCCATCTGCGCGCTTTGATCGCCGACCACGAAAGCCCCGCTAGCAAGAAATTCGAACAGAATGGTCTTTGCACTTGCGGACGCGGGCCGGTAACAGGCATCACCGGCAAAGGCGTCGGTCACAGTGCCCGATCCAAGCGGTTGCGCTACCGGACTGATGGTGCAGCTGGCAATGCCACTCCCGTTGGTGACGGCGTTGCACGTCTGGGCGCTGCCGCCGGTCCCAAGAGTGAAAGTCACAGTGCGGCCTGCGACAGGCGTCGTGTTGTCTTCCAGCAAAACGCCTGACAGAGCGGCTGTGCCGCCGTTGGCAATGACGGTGTCGCCGGTGTAGGTAAGTGTGGTCTCCTCGGGATTCACGGTGAAGGGTTTTGAGTCGCTTGACGGCTTATAAAGTGTGGACCCGGCGAAGTCGGCCTTCACGGTATAACTGCCCGAACATTGATCCAGCACCAGGGTGCAGCTCGCCACCCCAGATGCATTGGTTGTCCCCGTGCAGGTTTGGGATCCTAGCGCGAACTGGACGGCCGCATTGGCTATCGGCTGCCCGTTGGTTTGGTCTGTGAGGAGGGCGGCGAGCTTCGCGGGATCATGATAGTCGGCGGATGTGTCGCCTTGATAGACGAGCGAGCTTGCATCGCGCTCGTCAACGTGAAAGAAGAAAGGATCGATCGAGTCATTCACAGCCGTCGTGTGACCCGCGTCTGCATAGAGCTTGTGCAGATTGAAATCGGCGTACCGCAGATACGCAACACCGTTCGGGAAGTTGGCGTTGTCAGCCGTGTTGAAAGCCGAGAACACACCGTAAAAGTCCAGGTCCTGAGCGATGACATTGTCGTAGTCCCCGATGGGGTTTGCTCCTCCATAGCTGCCGGCTTGGTCGGGAACGTCCGCCAGGATCAGGTCTTGTACCTGGGTGAACGCGTTTGTGGTTCGCTCAAGGTGTGTGCGCCAGCGGTTGCCTGATCCCAGGTTGACCAGCGCTTGGTACAGAAATGCTACTTTTCCCTTGCCGTTGATCGCGAGGCCGGGATTTGTGGCGTTTTGAACGGTGCGTAAATCGCTGCTCCAGGTCTGACCGCTGTCCGTGGAACGGCGAACATGCAGGGTGTAGGGAGAGCCGTCTCCCCAGGCTACGTAGACGGTTTGTTTGTTGTTCGGGTCGACGGCGCTCGCCAGTTGGGAGCCGATGCGCTGATTGCCTAGGCTCCCGCTGCCAAGGGTGATACCCGTCGCGGCCCGCTGTCCAATTGTGTGAGTGACCGAGTCCTGGAGCACTTGGAAAGGGTTCGGTGCGGTACCCCAGTTGTCGTCGCGCACCATGATGATGTCTGCCTTCGAACAGCTACCCGTCCAACGGTAGAAAGCAACATACATCGTGCCACTCTGATGCACCGCCGGTCGAACGGACGGGCTGTCCTGGCTGCACGTGTTCGTCGTGTCCACTGCATAGGCATTGAAGCCCGACGGCGGCGGAGGAACCGAATTCAACGACAGGTCCATGGTGGCGGTGTTTTTTGTGACGCGGAGATCGTTGTAGTCAACGTAGACGCGATCATTTGCCTGAAAGGTAGTGGCCTGGACCCAGGGTTGGTCCGCAAAACCTGAACTGGTTCCCGCGCTTGTTTGCAGTGATGTAAAAGTACGGGTGTTCGCCGCAATATTCGCGACCGCTCCGATACTGAGATCGGTCATGCTGCTGCTGTTGACCGAGAGAAAGCCCGTGTAGAGCGTATGGGACGTACCGGCAAATCGCAGCGTGATGTCGCAATAGGTCGTAACACAACCGAGCTGGGCCGACGCCGGAATGAATGCATTGGTGAGGTACCACGTCTGGCCGCCGTCGGCAGAATAGTAGAGAACGCCCTGAAGGGTGCCGTTCGGGTCAGGCGTAAAAGCCGATGCAGCTAGCAACAACGTATTGGCAGGGTCAATGGCCAGGTTTGGCTCGGCGTCGCGGCTGGTCTCTCCGCTGTTTGCTGCGGGCACCATGTTCACGACTCTGACTTGAGCCATGGTCACGCCCGACCAGCAAAGCATCGCTCCGACCAATGGCATTACCGCACGATTGAGAAATTGTCCTTTTATCCTCATCGTCGCCTCAACCTTTTTCAGTGCAAGAGTTTCTGAATCCTTGGCTGTTCCGTCAGGGGGTGGTAGTCCGAGGGATCCAGGGCAGTAAGCCCTGGCCCGGGCAATCCGAACCTGCTCTCCCGGTGGAATATCCAAACTCCCTGCTGGCCCGGGCGGAACTTGGGTGACAGCAGCCATCGCTCATCTGTGCTTCGAGGGAAGTACACGGTCACTTTCCCTCCGCGAAACGCGCCCTTCTCCACTTTCTCGACGGCGATGATGGCCTCAGCCCAGTCCGGCTCGTGTTCTGAGGCACGGGTAGTGCGCTTTAGAGGTCTCGTTTCAAGGACCTTCCCGGTCACGACAAGAACGGCGCTTGCGAGCCGCTGCTTGAGTGTTTCATCAGCTGTTTGAGCGCGGAGCGCAGCAATGTCGGCGCGCAATTTGGCGATGTCGGCAGGCACGGGCAGGAGCCCGACCTCTTTCACTTCGAGATGTTCGCCGAACAGGATCCCATTGGTGAAAAAGACTGCGCGTTGTTCCGGTTGCACTTCGCCAGCTCGCAGCAGATCCACTGTCACCTCTTCTCCCTTGAGGCCCACAAGCGATAGTGGGGAATCCAGAAGCTCCTCGACGTTGACGAGTGCAGTCGATTCGGTGGGCTCCACAACCTTGAGATTGCTGGCGTGGAGCTTCGCAACGCGACCGATAAAGATGATGTGGGAGGTCCGAGCAAGGCTTGCGAGAGACGCTTCCAGTGCCTGCGGTGAGCGCGCCGCGGCCACCGTGCCGCACGCCACAAGAACGAATGCAGATAGAAGTCGGTGGTTCATAACGAGTTCCTCCGCAGGGTGCGCCGATGTGCTTATTCCGAGTATTTACAATTATAGTGAGTCGTGCGGCGAAAACGTTTCAAAAGATTCTTTCGGATCGGCGGTACTTCGTTTTCGCATTGTGCCGCCAACGCTCCCGCTTCTCCTGAGCCTGCACAACACTAGGCCCCTGCACAACACCAGGCCCACACGACTCACGTCTATTTGCATTTAGGTCTATGTAGACCTGATGAGTGTGACGCTCCATCGTTGCACCATGGGACGCGTCAACCTTCAACCATCAGGGCAGTGAGAAAGTTTCAAACGTTGCCGTTTCGCTGGTTACATCGAATGACATTTCTGCTCCTTGGGGAACTGTCCAGAACTCGCCAGGGCCACGCTTCTGCTGCTCGCCATTTGTGACTGTGGTCAGGGTGCCGGCCCGCAAATAGACGATAAGGAATCCTTTTTCCGGGAATATCTGTTTCTCTTTTGTATGCGGAATGCCCCAGGTCCTCACAGTCAATTTCACCTGCTGCGGCCTGCCCTCCCGAGTAATGAAAGTCGTCGTAGCTTCTGACTGACGTTTCGGAACGAGAAAAGAGCGAATATTGATCTCCGCACCAGCCTTCTCCTGCTGAGAGTTTGCAGTTTGTTGTTGCCTGGCTTGAGACTGCCAAGCAAAAGACATGCCCGCGATGGACAACAAGAAGCGGAAGAATCTTTTTGCTTTCATCTCTTTGTCCTCACTTAATTCGGAGCAAGCATCTGCACGCTGCCATTGTCGGTGGACACATAAACCTTACCGTTGGCCAATGCAGGTTCCGTTGCGACCGGCCCTGCGAGTTGAACGTCACGCAGCACGTATGGGTCGGGAACCATACCAATGCCAAGCGAGCAAAGAATAGTTCCAATGAAACCCGTGTAGATGCACCGATAACCCTGGGGCGCATGAAGGGTCGGGTCCGACAGTACGAGTAAGTGACCGGAGTCTGTGCCCACGAAAACGATGCCGTTGCTCACAGTTGGCGGACCGAGAAAGTAGGTTCCGGGAACCTCCGTCATCCAGCGGACCCGATTCAAATCATCCGCGCAGGCGTTCAGCGCGTACAGCCGGTTGTAAAGGCCTTCACCCTGCTTGGTAACCGTTGGAGCGATCGCGTAATACCCGGGCATCATCCCAATATAAACGTCGTCCCAGGCTGCGCCTGGTCTTATGAAACGGGTGTCGCCATGGTCGCTGTCGGTGCCGTCACCAGGATGAAAGCCACCGGGAAACCACGGCCCGGGTGGGAATGCCCACCGCGGCATTCCTGTATTTACGTCTACGGCCCAGGCCCAGCCGTCCTTTTGGGTCGAAACAGAAAGTTGGCCGCATGTGGTCAGCATTACGGTCGGCGTGGCCGTCCAGTCAGCGTCTTGATCGATGGCGTAGGGCACAGGTTGCCACTTCCACGTAACAGCCCCGGTATTCTGGTCAAGGCGCAACATACTGAGAGAGTTGTCTAGAGTTGGCTCCGACCACGGCCATACGTTTCCAGTCACAGTGAGAATCCCGGTGTCCCAACCTGCGGGTGAGCCCCAGATGCCGCCACCGCGCGGTGGTCCTGTGCTGTACGACTTGCCTAGTGTGCCAAATCCTGTGTCTATGAGCCCACTTGAGAGATAGACGGCAGCAATCGCCCCGCGCTGAATCGGGTCATCACCGTGGTCTCCGATGCCAACGTAAACATGATCGTTCCAGACCAGGGGCGAGGAGTAGCCAATCTGCTCGTGAGTGACAGAGTCGTTCAGCAGCGTGGCAATTGGTGGCGACTTCCAAATCTCTTGGCCGTTGTCGGCGCGGATGGCAAAAAGGCGGCCGCTTCCCAGACCAGGCGGAATCGAACGGTCAGGCGCGCCGAAGACCACGGCGTCAGTTCCATTTATCTTGGCGATGGTGGCACTCGACGCAATCCCGTAGCTTGAAGGATTGCTCAGCCAAGTTTGCGTAAGGGCGGTCTGCCCGGCAGGGGGATACTGCCAGAGGTAGTTGAGAGTGTCTGCGTCCAGCGCATAGAGATACCCATTGCCGTTTCCGACGTACACGACACCCTTATAAACGATGGGAGATGCACGAAATCCCATGGCACCCGGCGGGGTATAGGAATGGACTACGTGCAGAGACTGCACCTTCGACGGGTCAGACAGGGGCGAGTCGTTGGCTTGCCAACCGGAGCGAGCAAAATCGTGACGGAAGGCGGGCCAGTTCTTCGAGCAACCCGATAGCCCGATTGCAATGACGAACAGAACAATAGAGTATTGCCTAACCGCACTCTCTCTGGCCAACTTCATGATTTCTCTCCTCATTTTTTCCGACGGGACCTATTTGCCGTAAACCAAGTGGACCCTCAAGAAGATGGGCAAATCCTTGCTTGTATTCTCAATTGAGAATTTCTCGCCCTGCGCAACGGAAAAATTAGAGCCGATCTTGAATTCCTCTCGGCGGGAACCTGAAGTCAAGACGCCATTTCCGTACAAGACTTCGCAGATCACTCCACCGCCCAGCGTGGCCTCACCCGTGCGCTCCCCCGGACGAACAACAAACTCTCTCACCTCCACGTGGTATCCCGTCCCGGTGTCAGTCTCGAAAAGGATCCTCGAGAACAGCCCCGCGGCAACTTCCTGGTGGGGATCCTGAACTCCGTTTTTTGACACCGGCGGATTTGTTTTTGGCGGGGGCGGAAGAAGCCCAATCCCTTTGTGTCGTTGCCGGCCAAGACCCAACGAAATAGTGCCGATCAGAATGACTACGGCAGCGAGACTCAAGGAGCGGCCTGAGACGGACATTGGAGCCTCCTGAGGTGACGCCGGACTTCGCGCAAAGTCCCAACGAGTGCAACCGCGTCGCGCAATCGACTAGCGGATCACTGTCTCCTGCATCACCTGCAATCCTGACACCTCGCGTGCCTGCGGGGATAAGTCATAACTCACTGTCGTGATAGCCGGGCACCGCTTGCAGGCCGCTCCGCCCTCCTGCGAGTACCATCGACATTCCTTACGGATAATACAGGGCGGAAGCGGATCAACGACTGCGGGCAAAATCTGAACGACCCTGGTGGCCAGCTGGCAATCCTTGCCGTTGAAGTGCGGGCACTTATGCTCCGCACAAGTCGCCGAGAGCCGGAAAACCTCGGTCGGTTTCAACGGGGCGGCCAGAGCGAGAATTTCCGGGCTTGCCGGCAGGAGCTGGTTCAGGTATTCCAGCATCGGACCTGTCGTTTCCTGTCTTACAACGCCTAAAACGTTGCACCGGTCCATGCCGGGCTGCGCGCTGGGACAAAGCTTTGCCATGCGATTGCTTCGAGCTACTTCTCGAGTTGAATCGTCTGTGCTACGGGCGGAATCCCAATAATGACGTGTCGCCCTACAGACAAGATTGCGCCCTCGGCTCCTGACCCACTGGCTCCTTGAGCTTGAGCAAAAGCTTCGGGATGCGCGCCGGCAATATGGCCGGCTACGTCGGCCGCGAACGCTTGCGTTTCGCCCATCGTTACGTTCGATAAGATGGACTCCGGCACGGGGATTCCGCGAATCAAGTAGGAGAAGGTGACAGAATTTGGCACATCAACCTTGAATTTCGGATGTCTGGCCACGGCTGCCTTCACAGCCGCTTGTACCGACGCGGTGAATCTGCTTAACGATATGGCGGAGGCTTGCGGCATTCTTGTTCTCCTTCCACTGCCACTGAGGTCAGCGCGCACCCTGGTGTTCGGCGGACGAAAAAGGTTTCCAATCTCACGGAGCGCCATGTATTGAGCTTTTCATATATACGGAAGGGCAAATCAAGTGCGAGGGGAAACGCTTGGCTGAACCTGCCATTTCTTTACCCGACCTGCTGTCCTTCGTCGAAATCAGGCTGGCGCTAGGCCGGGCTAAGCTTCATGCGGTGCTGGGACGGTGACCTGCGAACGGAATTTCTGAATGCGCGAGAGAAGCTTGAAGGCGAAGAGTACCCGGTCAGGTAAGCAATCTGTTTCAAGGACAACTGCCAGTCTTGAAGAAGTCTCTTGGCATGTCTAATGCGCACCCTTTGTTGATGCTGGCGGAAGGTTCGGCCAGTCGCTTCTTTCAAAATATGTTCAAAGCGCGACGGGCTGAGGCCAACTTCATGGGCGACTTGGGCAACTGTAAGTTGCTCCCTCGATGTACCCCGCATGAGCCGCAGTGCGAGTTTGACTCGGGGATCCATGGAAACTGAGAACCCTGGGCTTATAGATTTTGCCTATCAATCCCGACAATGATGCTGCCTGGGAAGGCTATTGCTCGTTGATATAGTGCTGACGGTAGACGATTCGTTTCAATTCTTGCGGCGAGCGAACATGCATTGCGCGGTGTGGGCGCCCGGCAGTGCCCGGAACAGCCGGGGATTTCGTCATCCTCGGCCTCGTGGACGAAACCAGGGTTGCGAATGTGATTGGGCACCCAGCCCTTTACGAGGAGAACCACTTATGCGCAATCGGTTTCCGCAGAGGATCGGTTGGAACGGCATCCATTGAAGCCGCGTCTGTGCTGCCCGGTTTGACATCTTTCCGAAGTGCGCCGGCCTGTCGCGCGTCGGAAAGCTTGTCCCACCTGTTTTGGCTCATCCCGACACTTCACCGAGTATCACCAATGATTATGAACGACCACGGACTGATGGGGCTCAAAACGTTGGCTCCCTCTCCGCCACGCCGCTCATGTGAAGACTCTTTTCTTCCAATAGCCTGATTGTCGCACCCTCATCTTTCATTTCAAGACTCGCTCGATCCAGCTCACAGAGTTCTTTTGACTGGCCACGGAACTCGTGGTCCCACGAAAGGAGGATCAGAAATGTCCTGTCCACATTGCGGAGATACAAGAACGGAAGTGTTAAAGACCATCTATCGCGGCCGGAGCATGTATCGCGTGCGGCGGTGCTCTTTCTGTAAGGCACGTTTCAGCACGCAAGAGCGGCCGGTGTCTTGGAACCACTTAAATCGGAAGTGGCCCGGACCACGCCCATCGCGGAAGGGATGGAGGAAGCACAGAGCCTCCGCCCTACGTGGGACGTGTGAGGTACTGTCGTGCGGAGTGGATTTCAAGCAGGCTGGTGTCCGACGCCATGTAGACCATATCGTGCCAGCAAGGCTCATCCGGCGATTAAGAGCCGGCAACCCAGACCGCCGGGAAAACCTGGAATGTATCTGCGGGACTTGCCATGGGCACAAACTTCGGGCTGATCATAAACTGTGCATGGGAGATAAGTTGGGCTACCTGGAGGTGCTTCGTACCCATAACTTTGATCTCGTGAGGGTCGAGCGAGCTTTATCTTTGTATAGCCTGTAAGCAACGTAGACGAGGGGCGCTGCGGCCACTTCGTCTTAGATTGCCTTCATTGAAAAAAAACAGCACACCGGGATTATACTGTCGCCGGGACAATCGGGCTGATCACCTAGCCGAGAGGCTCCAAGGATTCTTTCGACCACTCTTGGGGAATCTCAAAAATGGTTAGAGCTACGGATTACGAAGCTCCAGCTTTCGCCGCAGAAGTCGGACACCTAAGAGCAAAGATTTCTGCCTGGATCGAGAGGGCGGATCCCGAGATGAGGGCCCCTCTCCGGTGGCAGTTGTTGAGCCGTTCGAAGTATTTCCGGCCCGCTACTGTTTTCGCTTGCCATCAAGCGGTTGGAGCAAAGCGCATCTCTCCAACTGTCATGCGTTCCGCTGTAGCTCTGGAACTTTTCCACAACGTTTCGCTGATTGTCGATGATATTCTTGATCGCTCTCCGACACGTCGAGGACGAAAGACTCTCCATTGCCGATATGGGTTGTTGCCAGCACTTATGGTCTCTGGGTATCTTACGGCGAGTAGCTTCCGGTTAGTATCGGTCGACCCTTACTGCGTGCGCCTTTTGGGGGAGCTGCTACAGAGACTCGGGGTTGCCGAGTGCATTCAGTGGCGATTGCGCCGCCGGCCGCTGGGCGTAGCAGACTGGCGCGTAATCGCCAGTGAGGATACCGGCTCTATGTTCGAGATCTGCGCCCGGCTAGGCACGCGTGATCTTCGATTGCGCAAATTCGGCTCGTTGCTTGGAATTCTCTATCACGGTTGTGACGACGTCGGCGACATTCGCGGTGCGGCGGCGCTCGGCGGCGGCGGAGAGGAAGATTTGCGAGACGGCATCCTTACTCTTCCGGCTGCGATCGCGATTCGAGATCCAAAAGCGGCTCTTGCGTTTGAGAACCCGATCAACGGCAGCCGAACCAAGCTCATTAAGCATATGGTGATGGCGTTGCCGGAGGCAGAAAAACACTTGGATGACATCGCTCAGGAGGCAGCTAGCGAGGCCAAGCGCCAAGCCACGAATCCCAAGCCGCTCCTGGCGCTGGTTCGCCAGACACGCGCTTTATCCCAGCGCTGACTTAAGGCTTTACCCGCGCCGACCGGCGCGGAGAGGTCTTTGCCGAGTCAGATTTGCGAAGCTGTGAGGTAAACTCCGTTGCGGACAACGCGGGAAGCTCACTGACTCTCCGCAGGTATTCGCGACTGGAATCCACCAGCCGGTTAATGGCCAGATTG
>JACXTT010005856.1_pt1 | contig 17753 bp, 19 predicted proteins | sample 9270951 | NCBI WGS metagenome assembly JACXTT01 (sample SAMN15532306, study PRJNA645909) | rock metagenome | isolation source: weathered quartz diorite | place: Puerto Rico | collected 2017-06-21 | reverse complement strand
CTGAGTCGTGAGCCTGAATTATGAATGAGCGACGATCAATTCCCTCTCAGCATACGGGTCAGTCCTCAGTCCTCGACCCTCAGTCCTTACGCGTTCCAGCCCTCGAAGCACTCCTCTTCCTTGTCATCGTAAATTTCGCGTTGCAGCCGCTCACCGATCCGGATTTCGGGTGGCATCTGCGGACTGGCCTGAATCTGCTCAAGCAGGGTTGGAAGCTGCCGGCCCTAGACCCCTATTCTCATACGATGCCGGATTGGCCTTGGATCGAACATGCGTGGTTCACCGATCTGCTCATTGGAGCGATTGATACCCTTTTCGGCGGGTTGGGAGTGATTCTGTTCTTCGGTGCGATGACTGTGGGGGCGTGGCTTGCGGCTAGTTCGTGCGGCCGATGTCCTTGGGTCTATAGATTACTGGCCTGCGTTCTGTCGCTCTGGGTGGCCCTGCCCTTTCTTGGCGCCAGAACGCAGATCGTCACATTGTTGGGATTGGGGCTCCTGATGATCGTCTTGGACCGGTCCCAGCAGAGCTCGTCATCCGTCCTGTGGCTGCTTCCTCCGATGTTTCTCGTCTGGACCAATCTCCATGGAGGATTTACTGCCGGACTATTTTGGGGAGCGCTTGTGGTGGGCGGTTCTGCGCTCGTGAGGTTGATCCACAGGTCCTGGCCCACAGTTGCCGGTTGGTGGGATGAACCTATTCGATCCTGGCCGGACATCTCGCGGTTAGCCATGGTGCTCGGCGTGGCGACGCTGCTCACGTTGGTCAATCCCTATGGCTGGCGCCTCTATGGTGAAATTGCCGATTCGCTCTCGGATCAATTCATGCTCGATACGTTGCAAGAGTGGCAGCCTCCGTCGCTTGCCACCCTTGCCGGCCGCAGCTATGTGATTTATGTGGCCGGGCTGGGTACAATAGTGGCGATCTGGTATCGGCGGATTGAACCGGTCAGATGGATCGTCTGGGCCGTCTTCTTGATCTTGTCGCTCCGGCATCTGCGAAACATTCCCCTCTTCCTCATCGTGAGTCTTCCGCTCCTGTCCGAAGTGCTCTACGCAGGATTCTGTGGGGTGGGCGGTCGGTTGAGGCTCGGCCCCACGACGGTCCAGAGGTGGTTGATGGCCGCAATCCTGACGGGAGGTCTGTTCCTGCTCTGGCTAGGCCCCGACCATCTTCAGCACGTTGCTCTGTCAGGGCTAAGACCCGCAGAATATTTTACAGGCACGTCGTATCCCATCGAAGCAGTTCAGTGGGTGCGGGATCATCGGGACCGACTTGGACGCCGGCTCTACAATGACTATGGCCACGGAGGGTTTTTCGTATGGTGGTTGCCGGAAGAGAAAATCTTCATCGATGGACGCATGCCTGCCTGGCGCAAGGACAATCGGAGAATGTTCCAGGACTATGTGGCGCTGAATCAGCTGAATCCGCCGGAGCTGTCTGTCCTGGACAAATACTCGGTTGACTGGGCCATCGTCAAAAACCAGAGCCTGCTGGCGCAGACGTTGAAGGAGTCCTCATTGTGGCGCGCGCTGTACGAAGACCGGAAGGTCACGATCTATGTTCGGGGAAGCGACTGAAATGGAACGAAGGCAGGCAGGACCTACTGGGGTGGAAGCTCGAAATGCCCCACAGTGATCGGCTGAAACTTGCGAACCGGTGTCCGCGCGCTGTACTGGCCCTTCGCCCCATTCCGCTTGATGACGGCGAGTTCGCGGAGCATGGCCAACCCATCTCTGAGCACACGGACTTTCGAACCTGGTTGATCAGACCAATTTACCGGGACTTCGGCGATCCGATACCCTCGTTGCTGAGCGACATAGAGTAACTCGAGATCGAATCCGTAGCCGTCGATCGACGACACGGCAAAGAGATCGTCCGCCACATCATTGCGAAACAATTTGAACCCGCATTGGGTGTCGACAATGCCTCTGATCCCGCTTTGCTGCACGGCCGAATTGAACAGTGAGCCGAGGATGCTTCGGTAGAGACGGGCTTGGACCGTAAAGTCCGGCAACCGTGACGCAAGGGCTCGAGACCCGATCGCCAGGTCGGCTCCGCCATCAATGGCGTGCTCAAGCCGCGCGAGTTCGTGAATCGGTGTGGCGCCGTCGGCATCGGTAAACAGGCGAAGACGCCCGGCGGCAGCTTGCATGCCTCGGCGAACGGCCGCCCCTTTGCCTCGGCAATGGGGGATGCGGATCAAGTGAACCTCAGGAGCTGAATGGGCCACTTGGTCCACGACGGATGCGGTGCGATCGGTGCAGCCGTCGTCGACGACCAAGATCTCGTAGACGTAACCTCGATCCCGCATGTATGTATTGATGGTTCGAAGGTACGGGGCAATGCGCGAGGCTTCGTTATAGGCTGGAACGACGATGGAGAATTCTATCGATGCCAATCTATTTCGTAAGCGCACAGCCGTCGAACCTCTCGCTGATCATGAGCCTGGAAAGGACAACAGACTAATTTCATACAGTAGCTGAGGGGCAGGCGAATTACAAGGGGGGCTTTGAGGACTTGACAGATCTGCCCGGCGGGAGCGAACGTAAGAAGAGAACGAAGGAGTCGGCAAGCAGCGTACTCAGCCAGGAGGTGGGTGATGCACCGTCTACGAAACGCCGTGTATCTCGTGCTGTGTACTGCAGTCCTCGGGGCCTGTGCGTCGGCTATTCCACCGGCAAGGATCGGTGATTATTTGTCATCGGACCGAGCAGCCGGGACGGAGACCCTTGCTGCGATGGATCGGCGCCCGATCGAGGCGGGACTCGTGCTGGTGTCGGATACGTCAGATCCCGGTGCCGCGCCGAACCTCCCCGACGAAGCGTTTGTGAGACTCGGTGAGAGCCTGAAACAGGGCATCGGTCGAGCGCTCCCTGTCAGAATCAAAGAAGTGATTCCCGCCGACCATATCCGTCCTCAGCCCAATGGAGATTGGGCCCAGTTTGCCGAATTGGGGCGGCAGCGTGGGTTCGAATACCTTGTCGTAGTCGTATTGTCGAGTACGGAACAAGAATATCCGGTCTCGCTGTTTCTCGGCTGGACGACGCACATGCAGCCGGGGTTCCGTCGGGACAACTGGTCGTTGCTGGAGTTTGCCCTGTTGGATTTGAAACAGAATAAAGCCGTGATGCAGGCCGAGGGGCGGGGCTGGGCGACACTCGATCGTCCGACGGCGCCTGGTATCAATCAATGGTATCCGGTCGTCTATCTCAGGCCGCAAGAGCCGGAGCGACGTATTTGGCCGCCGACTTACGAAGGGGCGCCGTTGACACTCCGCGTCGTGTCGTTCGAGCAAGCGGAGAAGCGACTGACGCTCAAGCTCCAGAACTCATGGCTCGGGCAGCTGGAAGCCGACGCGCAGGCCCGGAAGACCAACTCGTAGCATCTCTGGGGTTCTGAATCACCGGATTGCAACAATAAAACAGAAAAACTGACGGGGAAACGGGTCCCCTTCGGGCCGATTTATTGCGGGTCCGAAGGGGACCATTAGTCTTTGAAGCCTTAAGAAGGGATGGTGTAGAATATACCGTTCGACCGGTGACTTCGTGGTGCTTAACCCTGTGGAGGAATGTGGTTATGCTGACGTGCAGTAACGAGGCGAATGCCTTCCGAGCCCTGTTTGGTGTCTCGCTCCTCACCGCCGCCTGTGCATTCACGGATATTCCGAACGGTTCGACTGCGATAGCCGCGGGGGTTCCTCCTTCGATGGCGCAAGGCTTCTCCGAGATCGTGAAAAAAGTCACGCCGGCAGTCGTCAACATCGCGGTGACCGGAGGCGCAGAAGGGGGAGGGCGAGGGCGTCGGCCGTTACCTCCTGGTCCATTCGGAGGTCCTCCGGGTGGTGAGGAGCCGGGAGGCGGTGAATTGCCGACTCCGCCGCCGATGCCTCCAGGCAGTCCCCACGGCCGCCCGGATCAAAGCGCCGGCTCCGGCGTGGTTCTCGACCCCAATGGCTACATCGTGACGAACAACCACGTCGTCGAAGGCGCCACTCAGATTACGGTGACCTTGAGCGATCGGCGTGAGTTCAGCGCCAAGGTTATCGGAACCGATCCGAAAACCGATTTAGCCGTCATCAAGATCGACGTCAAGGATCTTCCAGCTTTGAAATGGGCGGAGTATGACAAGCTTCAAGTGGGCGATCTCGTCCTGGCGGTGGGGAGTCCCTTTGGCCTGAGCTCGACGGTCACCTTGGGGATCATCAGCGCATTGGGCCGCGGCAACGTCGGCATCGCGGATTATGAAGATTTTATTCAGACTGATGCCGCGATCAATCCCGGGAATTCCGGGGGTGCCCTGGTGAACGTCAACGGCGAGCTGATCGGCATCAATACCGCAATCTTCTCTAGAACCGGAGGGTCGGAAGGGATTGGATTTGCGATCCCCAGCAGCATCGCTCTGGATATCGTGGACAGTCTCCAAAGGACCGGAAAGGTCGTTCGAGGGTGGATGGGTGTCGCGATCCAGGAAATCACCCCAGCGCTGGCCAAATCGTTCAAGCTTCCGGAACAGCGTAAGGGCGTATTGATCAGCGATGTGAATGAAAACGGACCGTCCCACGCGGCTGGCATGAAGCGCGGCGATGTCGTGGTGGCCTTCAACGGAAAAGAGGTTCAGAGCGTGAGCCAGCTTCGGAATCTCGTGGCCCGTACGGTGGTCGGTAAAGATGCCCAGGTGAAGATCGTCCGGGATGGGAAAGAACAGATTCTGAACGTGAAAGTCGCGGAACGGCCGACGGATGAAATGTTAGCCAAGAAAGAGCCGGCGCCGTCGAAGGAACCAGCGGAGACGATCAAGCCGCCGGACAATGTCTTGGCGTCGCTCCGGGTGCAGGCGTTGGATGCGGCGACGATGAGCCAGCTGAATATTCCGGCCAAGACGACCGGGGTCGTCGTGACGTCGGTCGAAGGCGGCGGCCCGGCGGAGGCGGCGGGGTTGCAGCGCGGTGACGTGATTCAGGAAGTGAATCACGAAGTCGTGAAGAGCCTGGACGATTACCAAAAGGCCGCGCACAAGATTAAGAAGGACGAGCTGGCCGTTCTACTGTTGAGTCGGCAGGGGAACAACCTGTTTGTCGCAGTCAACCCCAAGTAACAGGCCTTGACCGATCCGCGACCGCGTGCGAGACCGCAGCGGTCGCGGACTGTCGAAAGAAAACTTTGATATGGGCGACGGTCTGAATTCACTCAACCAGTGGCTGCAAGATACCGTCTTCAAGCCGCTGGAGGACAAGAAAATGCCGGTCATGGAGCATCTGGTCGAGCTCCAAGTCCGGCTGACTCGCGCGGTCATCATCACCGCGATCGTGTTCGTCGGCACGTTTTTCTATGCCGATACGTTGATAAAGTGGCTCCGCGTGCCGCTGCAGAACATGTTTGTCCCCGGTTCCCTGTCCTGGGTGCCGACGGACTTGCCGACCGTTCCGTTCGTGTTTCTCGCCCCGGCCGAGGCCCTCTGGCAAAACGTCAAGGTCGCAGGTCTCTTCGCGATCGTGCTCGCCACCCCCTACATCTTAATCGAGATCTGGCAGTTCGTGGTGCCGGGCCTTCATGCTCAGGAACGTCGCTTTGTCGGTCCATTCGTATTCTTGAGCGCGCTGGCCTTTTACGCGGGGGTGGGATTTTCCTTTTTCTTCGTGCTCCCCTTCGCCCTGAACTTTTTGGTCTCCTACGGCGTGAGCGCGGGCTTTCTTCCGCAACTCTCGATCGCCCAGTATGTCGGGTTTGCGCTGTGGTTCTTGCTGGTCTTTGGACTGATTTTCGAAGTGCCGTTGGCCATTACGCTGATGGCGAAGTTGGGGTGGGTGGATGCGCCGATCTTGAAGCGCTATCGGAAATGGGCGCTCTTGGGCGCTTTTATCGTCGCGGCGATTCTGACGCCGACGCCCGACCCGTTCAATCAATGTCTCATGGCCTTACCGATGTATATTTTTTATGAAGTGGGGATTGTGAGCGCCGGATTCTTCAACAAAAAGAAGCCGGCCGGGCAATCGGAGGCCGCGTCATCAGCAGGTGCATCGACCGGCGCAGGGAAGGTGGCAACGATGAGCCTCCCCAAGGCGACGGAAGGGGACTATGTCGGGGTGCCGACAGGAAGACCGCGATAGCGGCCACGATGTGGTCTGTGTGAACTGATTCAATCGAGAAGAAAGTAGGAACTACCCATGGCTCGTGAACTGAACATCATCCAAACGCCCACTTCCGGCGGCGACGCCTGCACCTACATGTGGGCCTGCGCGATCTGCGATGAAAACGAATCCTGCCAGAAGGACAAAGAAGGGCACAGCCGCTGGCTCGTGGCCAAGCGGATGGAGCGGATCGAATACAAAGTGCTTGTGATGAGCAACAAGGGCGGTGTCGGGAAAAGCACCTGCACGACCAACCTCGCCGTGAGCCTGGCGCTCAAAGGCTGGCACGTGGGGATCTGCGACATGGATATCCACGGGCCGAACATTCCCAAGATGGTCGGCGCTGAAGGACAGAAGCTCAAAATCAGCACCTCAGGCGGGATCATCCCCTTCCAGGCCTACAACCTCAAAATCGCCTCCATGTCGTTCTTGCTTCAGAATCCTGACGATCCGATCATCTGGCGCGACGCCTACAAGTATGAGTTCATCAATCAATTGTTGGGCGGCGTCGAATGGCAGGATCTGAATTTCTTGTTCGTGGACTTGCCGCCTGGAACCGGCAACGAATCGGTCACCACGATCGATCTGCTCGGCAACGTCAGCGGCGCGGTGATCATTACGACGCCGCAGGAAGTGGCCTTGCTGGACTCGCGCAAGTCCGTGACGTTCTGCAAGGACAGCGAGGTGCCGATCATTGGGATTGTTGAGAACATGAGCGGATTGGAGTGCCCCCACTGTCACAACCACATCGAGGTGTTCCGCAAAGGCGGCGGGGAAGCCTCCGCGCATGACATGGGCGTGCCGTTCCTCGGGCGGATTCCGCTCGATCCCGATGTCGTAACCCAGTCAGACGCCGGCGAGCCGTTTGCCATGTTCAATTCTGATTCGGCGACGGCCGAGTGCTACCACGAGATTGCGAACAAGGTCGAAGCGTTCTGTAAAAAGAGCGGCTCGCTGGTCAATATCGCGCCGCGTCACGCGCACTAATCAGGGGTACTGTGGTAAAAGCGAAAGACGCCATACAAGGACTCACGCCGCTCACTGAAGCTCAGCAAGTCGTGCTCGATGCGACGCCGATCTTGGGATTGGAGAAGATCCCGATCCTGGACGTGCTGGGTCGCGTCTTGGGAGAAGACATCGTTGCCGAGCGCGATAATCCGCCCTGGGACAACTCGGCCATGGATGGATTTGCAGTCCGGTGGGACGATATCAAGCAGGAACATGCGATTCAGAAGCCGGTGACCTTGTCGATCATTGAAGATGTCCCTGCCGGAAAGATGCCGAGCAAGACTGTCGGTCCAGGACAGGCGATCAGAATCATGACCGGTGCGCCGTTGCCGAAAGGGGCGGATACCGTGCTCAAAGTGGAAGATACCGAGCCGTCGCCCGAGAGCGTCCGCGTGTTCAAGCCGGAGCCGAAAGGGTCGAATATTCGTCCGCAGGGCGAAGACGTCAAGAAGGGCGAACGCATCATCGCCAAAGGCACCAGAATTCGCCCCGGTGAAGCGGGCATGCTGGCGATCTTGGCCAAATCGTTCATTCTTGCGTACCAGCAACCGCGTGTCGCCATTCTCTCGACCGGCGATGAACTGGCGGACTTGGATGAGCGATTCAGCGAAGAGAAGATCATCAACTCGAACAGCTATGGCATCGCCGCAGCGGTAAGGGAAGCGGGAGGGATTCCAGTCCTCTTGGGCATCGCCCGCGATAACCCTGCCGCGCTCAAAGAAAAAATCTCGCACGGGCTGACGGCCGACATCCTGGTGCTCTCCGGCGGTGTGTCGATGGGCGATTACGACTTTACGAAAGCCGTGTTTCGTGAATTGGGCGCCGAGATGAATTTCTGGAAACTCGCGATCAGGCCTGGCCAGCCGCTGGCCTTCGGAAAGATTCAAGGGAAGCTGGCCTTCGGCTTGCCGGGGAACCCTGTGTCGTCGATGGTGACGTTCGAACAGTTGGTGCGGCCGGCGATGCTGAAGATGAGCGGATGTCGAAGTTATGGGCGGCCCGTGGTTCAAGCGGTCTTCCAAGAGAAGTTTTCCAAGCGCACCGACCGGCGGCATTTCTTGCGCGGCATCCTGACGCGTGAAGAGGGGGTGTTCAAAGTGCGCACGACCGGCGATCAAGGTTCGGGCATTCTGACCTCGATGGTGAAGGCCAACTGCCTCATCGATGTCGCGGTGGAAACGGAACGGCTGAACCCGGGCGATCTGGTGTCGGTGCAACTTTTAACCGGCGATATCTGGGCGGGGCAGGCTGAACCGGCCCATTCGACGGGCCACAAACTGTCTTGTTGCTGAACGGGATTGCGAACGATGTCTGTCCCTATCGTGTGTTTCGTCGGTCGATCGAACAGCGGGAAGACCACGCTCATCGAGCGCGTGATCCCGGAGATGGTCCGCGCCGGGTACAAAGTCGCGACGGTCAAGCACGCCGGTCACGGGTTCGATCTCGACACAGAGGGCAAAGATAGCTGGCGCCATAAACAGGCCGGAGCGAGCAGTGTCGTGGTGATTTCGAAGGGGAGCATGGCCATGTTTGCCGACGTCTCGGATCAGGTGAAAGTCGAGGACGTCCGCGATCGATTCCTGGACGCGAGTTACGATTTGATCATTGCAGAAGGGTGGAAAGACGAAGGCTATCCCAAGATCGTGATTGTTCGGGAAACGGTGGGTGAGATTCCGATCTCGCCGAAGGGCCTGCTGGCCGTGGTGTCCGACAAGCCGGTCGATCTTGCGGTTCCCCGATTCGATCTGGACGATGTGGCCGGCGTGGCGAAGTTCATCGCCCAGCATTTCCCAAAACGGTCTCGACCGGAGCATGAGCTGGAAGCCTAGGGCGACCATCGTGCTGGCCCTGTTTGCCGGCGTGCTCGCGCTCGGCGGTGTGGCGATTCCTCTGACCAATCACCCAAAATTGTGCGCGAGTTGCCATACCATCGCCCCGTCCTATGAGAGCTGGAGGGTGTCCTCTCATAAAGAGGTCACCTGCGTGGCCTGCCACGTGAGGCCGGGGGTCGAGGGCTGGCTCCACGATAAGGCCTGGAACGGCACAAGGGATGTGGCAATCTATCTGTTCGGTACGCCGACCGATCCGCACAATCTGAAGACGAAGGTGGATTCGAATGTCTGTTTGAATTGTCATCAACATATTCTCCGTACGTCGGAAGTGGCCCCACGCGATCTTCCCATGCCGGTCAAGGACGTCGGCCTTGTGATGAGCCATCGCAAGCACATCGAGGCCTTTGCGAAGCGCGGACAGGGCGAAGGGTGTACGACCTGTCATGCCGGGGTCGTGCATGAGAATCCGATCAAGGGCTATCCAAATGTGATTCCTCGCGGGCATGTCACGGCCGATAGTAAGCCCTGGTATCCGGACCACCCGGAAGGTTCGTACCTGCGAACGCGGGCGCTGACGGATTGTTTCCGTTGTCACGATGGCAAGACCGAGCATGAAGGACGAGTGGTGAGTCGCAAATGCGAAACCTGCCATTTGCCGGATAAGATCGGCAACGCCTTGCTGTTCAACTAACAGGATGCTGAAAAAGTTCGCCGGCTGCGTTCTCGCGTCGTTCAGAGGCTCAACGTACGGCCTGGGCAAACGACTGTTCCCACAGGCGATGGGCGGGCGGGTGAGATCGAATTACGCGTCGCCTCTGCGCTCGCTGCGGCCTTCAGGGGCAAAGACGCGTCTTGGCGTGCCTAGGGCTGGGCGGGTGAGAAGGACGGTCTTTTTGAGCATCCTGTACAGCTGTGTGTGGTCGCCAGAGATCTCGATCACTGTGGCGCTTGTAAGGGTCAAAAACAGTTTTTCGCAGTCTGCTAAGCCGGCCATTGTATGACATCCCCCGTGTTACACGTACGCGAACTGACCAAGCGGTTCGGTGACTTCACCGCCGTCGATGGGATTTCCTTCGAGATCAAGCCGGGAGAGATCTTAGGCCTGCTCGGTCCGAATGGTGCGGGGAAGACCACCACAATTCAGATGCTGCTCGGCCTCGTGACGCCGACGAGCGGTTCGATCCGCGTGTTTGGGAACGATCTCGCCACGCATCGCGAGGAGATCCTGCAACAAGTAAATTTCTCCTCTACGTACGTCTCGATGCCTCAGGCGCTGACGGTGGAAGAAAATCTGTGGGTAATCGCGCGGCTCTACGGCCTCTCCCAGATCCAGCGCCGTGTGGACGACATCGTGAAGAAGCTCGAAATGCAGGAGTTTCGCTTCAAGGTAACGAGGAAGCTCTCCTCAGGGCAAGCGACGCGTCTGGGATTGGCGAAAGCCTTTCTGACAGAGCCCAAGATTCTCTTCCTCGATGAGCCGACGGCCAGCTTGGACCCCGACATTGCGCAGAAGATTCGGAGTTTCCTCAAAGAAGAGCAGCGGTCTTCCGGGCTGAGCGTGCTCTATACGTCGCACAACATGCGTGAGATGGAGGAAATGTCCGATCGCATTATATTTCTCCAGCGCGGGAAGATTGTCGCGGAGGGGACGGCGGAGCAGATTGTGAAGCGGTTCGGGCAGGCGGATTTGGAAGAGGTGTTTTTGAAGCTGGCACGAGAGAAATAGTGGATTCGGCTGGTGGGGGACCTTCCCTGTCTTCGTAAACCGTGCACGATCAGGAGACGAGGGGCAGGGCCTTCTCCTCTGCTCGCCGAGTGCGCACACAAGACTCTTGATGGTAAGCCATTAAAGGCGGTGCTCCCTCGATGCGCGCAGGTAGGAGAAGACCCTCCCCCTTCGTCTAATCCAGCGGGAGGTCCCCACCTGTAAAGGCGGAGGAATCTATTTCGTCAATTGGTGACCCCACAGCGGGGAACATCCCTGCTCGCCTGCGATTCGTGCCAGGCTTCTTGGGGAGGGGTGAGGAGAAGGGAAGATGAAGTGGCACCGGATTTATGCGTTGGTGGTGCGGCACTTGTATTTGTACCGGCGGAGCTTGCCGCGGGTGATGGAGATCGTCTACTGGCCGTTCCTGGACCTTGTCATCTGGGGTTTCATCACCGTGTACCTGATGAAGTTTCAGGGCCAGATACCTGGCGTGGTCACATTCTTTCTCGGCGCGTTGATCTTGTGGGATGTGCTGTTTCGGTCTCAACAGGGGATTACGATTTCGTTCTTGGAGGAAATCTGGGCCAGAAATCTGATGAACCTGTTTGCCAGTCCGCTCAAGCCGAGCGAGTTCCTGGCCGCCACGATGGTCATGAGCGTGTTCAAAGTTGTCGCGGTCTCCCTGGTGATGGCGACCTGCGCGGGGTTGTTCTACTCGTACAATGTATTGATGATCGGGATCTGGCTGCTGCCGTTTGTGGTCAATCTCGTCATTACAGGATGGATTATCGGGGTCCTGACGACGGCACTCATCATGCGGTTCGGGCAAGAGGCCGAGGTTTTGGCTTGGAGCATGGTATTCTTGTTTCAACCCATTTCCTGCGTGTTCTATCCGATGGACGTCCTTCCGTCATGGCTCCGGGCTGTCGCATGGATGAATCCCGCCGCTCATGTGTTCGAAGGGATGCGCGCGGTCCTGAATGCCACGACAAACCCCGTCATCAGTCTTGTCTGGGCCACCGGCCTCAATCTGTTCTTTCTTGGGACAGTGATCCTGGCCTTTCATTGGACGTTCGAACATTGCCGGGACAAGGGCTTGTTGGTTCGAGTGGGAGAGTGAGAGAAATGGTTGTTCAACACAGTGCTTTTCTAGGCGACAAGCTGTTTGCCATTCTTGGAAGCCCTATGCTAGGGTATACTGTCTTATCGCAGAGGCCTGGCGGTGAGGTAGAACGAAATAGACAGGCCTGCAACATCGATGTTGCCTTGCCCGAGAATCTCGTCGGAAGTCAGACCTAAGTCGCCGCGATGCTTGCGCCTTCGGCCCGCTCCTTCCCCCGTTCCTCGAGTTCAAGACAATGTCACCATACTCAAAGGAGGAACCCCAGATGGGTTCAAAGATCTATGTCGGTGGGTTGCCCTATTCGGCGACTGAGCAGCAATTGAGCGATTTGTTCGGGCAGCACGGCGGTGTCGCCTCGGCCCGGATCATCACGGATAAGTTTACGGGCCAGTCGCGTGGATTCGGCTTCGTGGAGATGTCTTCGGATTCAGAGGCTCAGGCAGCCATCACTGCCCTCAACGGCGCGGAGATGGGAGGCCGGACCTTGACGGTCAACGAAGCACGTCCCCAGGAGCCTCGCACCGGTGGCGGCGGGGGCGGCCGCGGTGGATTCGGCGGGGGCGGTGGTCGCAGCGGTGGAGGCGGAAAGCGCGATCGCTGGTAGTCAGTAAAGTTATAGTAAGATATACACGGGGCTGCTGTCGGAAGATGGCAGCCCCGTGTGTTTCCCGGACGACGCCATGTGACTCTGGTATCGTTTCAGGGAGACTTGTATCTTGTGATCATCCGAAGGCTCATGGTGTGAGTAGGGCCATACCGGAGCGGAAGGGCGGGCCCCATTCATACGGTTTAGCTATTTTCTTATTGTTTCCGCCAGTTCCTGCGCGCTCCTGCCCGCTCACATACAGCTTCTGGTGAGATTGCTGCGGGTCTCCCTGTAAGGTCCCCGTTCTTGTTCCCATGAAATCGAAGCGCCAGTAAGGGCAGACTTCGTGTGTTCCTGCGGGAGGGATTGGTCCTTCGTAGGGATGCGTGTGGTCTCTGACAATGGCCTTGGAGTAGGAGGACCTGATGTTCGGTAGTCGGAGTGCTGAGCGGGCATGATGCCATCCTTTTATGTCCAAACGGAGGCGGCTCCTACCCAAACCACTCGTCGTTACCTTCGGGGCCGTTGTTCGCAGTGTCAGCGAACGAAGCCATGCTGGACGGTGGCCCCTGGAGCACCTGCTTCACAAGATCGATCAGAGCCTGGGGCTGAAAAGGTTTTTGCAGAAAGGGCAGGGTGCCGCGACGGATCCCGTAGCCCGCGAGTTCCTTGTCGATGTTGGCAGACATGAGGGCGATGCGGAGATCGTTTCGCATGTATAGCGCTCGACCTGCCAGATCATGGCCATGAACATGAGGGAATTCGTTTCCCCCGAGTGCGAATGAAAAATCGGGAGGGGGCATGACGAGATCCGCCAGGAGACAATGTATTGGGCCTGGATGAGTTTTGCAGAGCTTGAGCGCGTCTGAACTACCGCCGGCCTTTAGTACGACGAACCCCGCCTTTCCCAACACGGTGTCGCACAGCGCAAGGATATCTGGGTCGTCATCGACTACCAAGATAGTGTGTGCCGTGGCTGATGACGATGTGGGGAGTACGTCCGGCATAGGGCCGTCCCTGACCTACGCGAATCGCACTATAGAGTCTTCAGGATAGCGTGGCTGGACCGGAAGCGCCAGAAAAAGGAGATTTTCGGAAGGCGCGGAGGTGACAGAGAACAGGACGGCTGCAGATCGACTTAGACCGATCGAGCCTTGATATTGGCCAGACGTTGCCGGTCCAGAAGCACATGGATCGATCGTTCCTGTGTGACGCTGACCGCCCCCGGTGCTTGACCCTTCGCTTTTTTGACCCACTTGCGTCTCGTATAGATGACCTCGCCCTTGCCGCTCTTCTTGAGGTCGCTATAGAGCAGCGCCAGGGTTGCGGCGTCTCTCAACGTGTCGTGCGGCGGGTCCTTCCCTTTTTCTAGTCGCACCACCACATGCGAACCCGACGTGCCGCGAGCGTGGAGCCACAAGTCATCGCTCTTGGCGAGGCCGAACGTCAGCTCGTCGTTTTCGCGCGCGTTCCTTCCCACGAAAATCGGCAACCCGTCTGCCGACACAAACCGACGAAATGGGCCGCGACGTTCATGCCGTGGAGACGCGGCTAAGGGATTGTGTCGGTCCTGTGTCCTTTGTAGTGTCGGTGTCGGGGTCGCAGGCGGTTGCCAGGCTCCATGCTCGATGGAGGTGAGTTCCTGGCGGAGCGCCCCAAGATCCCGTTCAGCCTCTGCGAGACGCGGTTGAAGTTCTCGTTGCGCGGCCTCGTGCTTGCGGTACTTCCGAAAATAGTCATCCATATTTCCTCGCGGCGACTTGACGGGATCGAGCGGGATCGTCACATAGGGGAGGGCCTCATCAAAGTAGTCGATGACGGACACAGACTCCTGTCCTTTCTTCAGCGCCCCCAGATTCGCTTTCAGGAGTTCCCCGTAACGGGCGTAGCTGCGGTATCGCTCAGCCCTGGCAAGATCCTCCTTCCAGGCGTCGATCCGGCGCTGCAGTTTCTTGATGGTCCTTCTGAGCTGGCTGGCCCGTGTCTGCTGGAGGGCGGCGGCTGTCGTGGTGGCGTCTTTGAGGCGGTAAAAAGATTCGATGGCTATGGACAGAGGGAATGGAGTGTCCGCGACAGAAACAAATCTTGACTCGTGCGGCCGGCGGGGCTCATGGTGTGAAGTGTGTGGAGGCACATAGGAGTGACCGATAAGTTCCTTCGAGTGATTCAGATCTTTCAGGACTCGGTGGTGTTCGTCGAGCACCAAGATGTTGGCCCGCTTCCCCGTCAGTTGGACAACCACGATGCTAGGTCCCTCTTTTGTCGTGAGATGAAGATGGACCATCCGGTCGTCCCGCACGGGCGTGACGGCATCGATGCGCGCACCCTGAAGATGCGCCCGGAGATATTGGCAGAAGGCAGGAGGGGTTGGCGGGTTCTGAATGGCGTGTGTGACGAGATGAAGCCGCGCGCTGTCCGGATGGCAGGAAACAAGCAGGCGGTGGGTATGGCCTGGGGCGCGAATCTCCAGCACAATCGTCCTCGGGGTCGGCTGCGAGATTTTTTGGATCCATCCTCCGATGAGCACCGGTGCGATCTCGTCAGTGACCGCGGCAAGTTCTCTCCCAGTGAGTGTCATTAGAACATGCTCATCCAACGGTCGGCTGCAGGAAATTCCCTGCGTTCAGACACCTGGTCGGGCGGAACGAATGCCTGAGAGGGACCCCTAGGTGGTTCTTGCCATTCTGTCGCATGGGGCCAATTCGGTCACATTTTTAGTTGTTCAACCCGTTCTTTTTCTTGCCGCACTCTACGATTCTCGAAAAAATCCCGCAAGCCGGCAGAATCGTACGGTGGCATCCCGCTTGCTTCATACACAGTCATACAGGTCTGCTAGGCTTGGGAGGATGCCGGTCGTGGTTGCAAGGGCGGTAGGGATCTAGAAGGGTCGACAGGAGGGTTCCTATGCAATGCACCAGATGTGAAGGGCTCATGGTCGTCGATGACTTGATCGACATACGCGAAAGCAGCATTCCGATGTGGATGCGTGGTTGGCGCTGTGTCTCCTGTGGAAATATTATCGATCCGATGATTCTGCGCCATCGAATGGTGCAGGGCGCGGACGCAATGCGGCTGTTGGAAAAAGATCTCGCGGCTGCGCCTCGATTGGCCGGTGTCTTAAAAGGCGCGGCCTAGGCGATTACCATCCTTCTAGGTACGTCCGGTGGGTCGGAACCCCGCTGCTCTGCGATATAGGGCAGAGGAAATCTTCTCCCTTCTTGCCTCCCATTACCTGTTGGTCGTTCACTGTTCTTTCTTGTCCTTTTCTCCTGTGTGATCAATCCTACATCGGCCGATGCGAGATCTGAGAACCGGTAGGGTACCAGTCGAGAATTCCAACAAAACAACCAAGTTAGAGATTCTATGTGACTTTGTGATGCAGGGGGCACCGCTCTTGCTCTGACGTATGGAGAGAGAATCGTCGAATAGGTGAAGCGGCTGAGGTCCCTATGGTACAGACGAATCATCAGCAGTTCTTGAAGCGGACCGGAAGGCTGAGTCTGATCCTCGCCGCCGCGTTGTCGCTGCAGGGGTGTCTGGCGATTTCCTGGCTGGCGGCTGTCGGAGTGGATTCCCTGATGCCGAGCAGCCTGACCTTCTGGCCATTCGAGCAATCATGGGTCGCACCGAAAGAGCCGTCGAGCGCTACGTCTGAGACTGAAACCGTGACGAGTGTCGCGGTCCTGCCGGTCGACGGCGACGAGGAGATGACGGCGCGGTTAACCTTGTTGTTGAAACGAGAGACGCTGTTGCGGGTCGAAGTTCCGATCAGCGTACAACAAACCACTGCGGCAACCGGCTCGCGTACGATGTACACGAACGACACCGACCGCAGCACCCTCGCGCAAATACTCACCCGCGAGCTCGGTGTTGATACAGTATTGATCAGTCGTGTGGCCGGTGCGCCCTCCCATCCGAGCGATTGGGGCTCGAAAGTCGAAGGCGCGCGGCGGCTGTATCTGTATCTTGTGAACCACGACGGTCGATTGCTCTGGAAAGACGAACTCCCGTTTACAGTGGTCAAGGGCGCCACGCCGCCGGTGGAAGAATCGGTCCAGAGCGCCCTTTCACAGCTGCTTATGGATCACGTGCACAGCCTCCATCTCGACGAACTCGGTTACCTTCCAACGAAGTCCTCCTAGTCCCTTCGTTCTTGCAGCCGCAGTTTCCCTACGTTAGAGTCGCACCCTGATCATTGGGTTGTCCCTCATGCCGTTGCTCGATCTCCCACTTCTCACCAGCCTGCGCGACGAGTTCCGCCTGTCGATGAAGCGGCTGCTCAGCGGTCTCTGTTGCGACCTTGAACAGTCCTATAGCGACTTTGCGAAATCCTTCCAATTGTCCACGGGACATTTCAGGTTCCTGGGGCAGTCGCTGGAGCAACCAGCCTATTCGAATTGGAAGATCGTGGGGTGGATCGAATCGCTCAACGACCTGGTTTATTTCATCGACCTTCTGCGACAGGTCCAACGAGAGCGGGACCGTCGCGAGTTCGCGGCGCAGTTGTTTGCCGAGTGCGAAGAGAAGTTTTTTGAGCATGGCTATCTTGACGAGTTGTTTCCGTCCGGAACGCCGCAGGCAGGAGGGCTGGAGCCTCGCTTGCGCTGGCTCTGTCAGCGGCTCAGCCAGGAGGCCGTGCAAGAGGCGCTCTGGTTGAACCCTCAAGCAGCCATGGCGTGGTGCGCAACGCAGCCTGCGCGCCGTTGGAGTGTCATGGGGCAGCTCGCGCAAAACTTCGAACGTGCCGAACCGTCGGGTGCCCTGTCCGTAGACGAGCGGGGGACCCGGTATATTGCGACCGCTGAAGTTCGGAAGGCGCTCAAGGCCTCCAGTGATCGGGTCACATTCGACATCGGACCGCGGAATATCGACGTGATCATCGGTACGTATCGCGGGGCGCTCTGTGCGGCGTGGGGAGAGAGTCTCGTATGGAGGTGGGATCAACAGTTTTCGCCGGTGGCCGCCGAGACGGCGCAGGGGCTGCTCACCGTCGGGCCGACGCTGGTCTACGGGAAGGACAAGCAACCGCGTCGCGTCGTTCGAACCGATCTACAGCAGGTCGATCGAATCGGCCGAGCGTGGAGCACGATCCATGACGCCTGGCCTGATGGGCATGCGGTGTTGTCATTGCTCACCTCACGCATTATTCCGCTCAGGGCCAAAGGCGTCGTCAGTTTCAGCTATCGGCATCGACCGGGCCTCTCCTTCATCAACTGTTTCGACCGAGACAACCTCGATCTGATCGACGATCTCGTTCACGAGAATAGCCATCATCATTTAAATCTCCTGCTTAGAAAACATGTTCTGTATCACCGGGACCGCAATCAGCAGATCTTCTACTCACCCTGGCGTCGCAGTCTCCGTCC
>JACXTT010005855.1_pt1 | contig 17754 bp, 18 predicted proteins | sample 9270951 | NCBI WGS metagenome assembly JACXTT01 (sample SAMN15532306, study PRJNA645909) | rock metagenome | isolation source: weathered quartz diorite | place: Puerto Rico | collected 2017-06-21 | reverse complement strand
GGTCGGTGAAGCGGCGAAGCCCAGCCGGGTCGCGCGAGAAAAGCGCGCCGATGATGTCCTCGACGTCCCCGCCCGAGCAGAACGCCTTTCCGGATCCGGTCAGGACCACGGCGCGCACCGCGGGCTCCCTGTCGAGCGCCGGGAAGAGATCGCGCAGCTCCGCGTACACCTCGAAGGTGAGCGCGTTCAGCCGCTCCGGCCGGTTCAGGGTGATCACCGCGACGCCGGTCTCGCGCGTCTCCAGGAGGAAGGATTTCGGCGGGGCGATCGCCACCTTCATCGGACGCCGTCCAGGACCGCGGTAGCCTCGATCTCCACGAGCGCGCCCGAATCGACGAGACCGCTCACCTCCACCAGGGCCACGGCCGGATAGTGCTTGCCCAGCCGCTCTCCCCAGGCCTCTCCGATCGCCTTCCGGCTCGAGCGGTACGCGGCGAGATCGGTGACGTACATCGTGACGCGAGCGAGATCGGTCGGGACTCCCCCGGCCGCGCGCAGCACCGCGACGACCTTGTCCAGGGCGCGCGCGAACTGCGCCGCGAGATCGGGCGGCTTGCCCTTGGCGCCCTCCTCCCAGCCTGCCTGGCCCGCGATGAAGAGGAGGCGTCCTTCCCTGGGCGCGAGGAGGCCGTGATTCCAGCCCTTCGGGGCACCCAGGGTCTCGGGATTGATGATCTCGAACTTCATGACGTTCGCGCTCCCGCGCTCAGAAGCACCGCCTCTCCGGTTCGTCCGCTCTCATCCAGGCAAAGCTCCACCACGGCCGCCGCGACCTCTTCGGGAGTGACAAGTCGTTCCTGTCCCGAGCTCCCGAGCACAAGCTCCAGCGCCCTCTTGGGCGGCACGCCCGCGCGCGCACCCACGTTTGCGAGCGTGCGCTCGGTCATGGACGTGTCCACGTAACCGGGACAGACGGCGTTCACCGTGATCCCGGTGCCTTCGAATTCCAGGGCGATCGAGCGCGTGAATCCCAGGACCGCGTGTTTGGCCGCGCTGTAGTGCGCCACGTACTTCGCTCCGTGGAGCCCCGCGATGGAGGCCACGTTCACGATCCTCCCCCACCTTCGATCCGCCATGTCCGGCGCGAACTCGCGCGTGCAGAGAAAGGTTCCGGTCGCGTTCACCGCGAGCATCCGTTCCCAGTCCTCGAGGGTGATCCTCCGGAGCGGCGCGGAGGCCGAATCGCCCGCGTTGTTGATCAGGATCTCCACAGGGCCGAGCGCGCGCCGCGCCTCCCGGCCCAGACGCGTCACGCTCGCCTCATCCGTCACGTCGCAGGGAAGCGCCCAGGCCTCATTACCGCGCCCGCGAAGCTCGGAGGCGACCTTTTCGATCTCTTCCTCGGTTCGCGACGAGACCACGACGCGGGCCCCTTCCTCCGACAGGGCACGCGCCACCGCGGCGCCGATGCCCCGGCCCCCACCCGTCACAACGGCGCCTCTTCCCGAGAGTGTCGCCGGCCTCATGACCGCTTCCCGGGCCGGAGCGCCTCCGAGACCGCCTCGGCCAGGATCGCGCCCAGCGCCTCGATGGTCGCCCGCCCCTCATCCGCGGTGGCGTCGGCCGGCCATCCGAAGTAAGCCCGCGCGCCGTTCGCCTCTTCGAACGTCCTCGCTCCGGAGCGGATCGCCTTCGAGATGGACGCTGGATTGGGCGGAAGCCCCTTCCGGATCTCCTCGCGCACGAGGTCCGCGCGCTCCGCGAGCACGATGGAGCCCTCATAGCGCCCCGCGTGGCAGGCGCCGCTCTGGAACTCCTCGCTCAGGCGTGTGACCCAGGGCTTCCGGGTGATGTCCGGGCAGACGACGGGAAGCAGGCCCCCTTCACGCGCGCGACGCTCCGCTTCGGCGATCGCGCCGAGATGCGCGGGATCCAGGTGCGCGTTCGCGACGGCCAGCGCCTGAAATCCCTGCCGCGTCAGGTCGCGGGCGAGATCCAGGAGAAGCGAGGTCACGGTGCCGGCCCGCATCGAGACCGTGCCCGGAAATCCTTCCGCGAAGGAGGCCGCGGTGTAGGGCAGCGCCGGCAGGACCAGGGCGAAATATCCATCCGCCTCGAGGCGCTCCGCCCCTTCCCGCGCCATGGCCCGCGCGATGATCCCGTCCGTGCCGAGCGGGAGATGGGGCCCGTGTGCCTCGATCGCCCCGACCGGCAGGACTGCCACCGTCCGCCCCCGGTCCAGATCGCGCACCTCTTCCCACGTCATGTCCGCCATGTCGCGGATCGCCATCGGTCGAGAATCCCGTGATTCCCCCTCACCTCAGGGGTTGCCACTCGCCCGGCGGGCATCCATCATGGGGCGGTGTCGAGCCAAGTTACCATGACCCAAGTGCCTACGGAACGTCTGAACATCGCGGAGTATTTCCTCGACGCCCGGATCCAGGAAGGGCTGGGAGGCCGGCCCGCCCTTCTCACGGATTCGGAAACTCTCTCCTACGCCGAGGTCCAGTCCCTCGCCCAACGCTTCGGCCGCCTGATCCAGGAGTCGGGGGTGGAGCCCGAGCACCGGGTGATGATCGCGCTTCCGGACGGACCGGAATTCGTTGGCGCCCTCTTCGGGACGCTCAAGCTGGGCGCGGTCGTCGTGATGGTGAATCCTGGACTGACGCAGGGGGAGATCGAATCGCTCCTCGAGTACACCCGTGTCCGTGCGCTCGTCGTTCACCGCGATTCCGCAGCCCCCTTTCGGGACGCCGCGCGCGCGTCGCGATTCGTGAAGGGGATCCTCGTGGCGGGTGAGGAGGATTTCGATCGAAGGCTGAGGAACGCTCCCGCCACCCTCGAGAGTTTTCCCTCGCACAAAGACGATGCCGCGATCTGGCTCTTCTCGGGCGGGACGACCGGCCGCCCGAAGGCGGTGGTCCAGACGCATCGCTCCTTCGCGAACACGACGGAGTGCTACGGAAAGCACGTGATCGGATACACCGACCGGGACATCACGCTCTCCGTTCCCAAGCTCTACTTCGGCTACGCCACGGGCTCGAACCTCTTCTTCCCCGTCGCGGCGGGAGCGCGCTCGGTCCTCTTTCCGGAGCCCGCCACCGCGGACGTGCTCTTCGAGAAGATCCGGCGCTTCCGTCCGACCGTGCTGATCAACGTGCCCACCATGATCCACAAGATGGTCTCGCACCCGCGCGCGCGCGAGCAGGACCTCTCCTCGATCCGCGCGTGCACCTCCGCCGGGGAGGCGCTCCCGGAGGAGCTCCACCGGAAGTGGGTGGAGACATTCGGCGTGGAGCTCCTGGACGGGCTGGGTACCGCGGAGATGTGGCACATCTTCATCTCCAACCGGATCGGCAGCGCGCGACACGGCACCCTGGGCACGGTGGTCCCCGGCTTCGAGGTGAAGGTCTGCGACGACGAGGGGCGGGAGCTTCCGAACGGCGAGACGGGCTGGCTCTGGGTGCGCGGTGATTCGCGCGCGATCGGCTACTGGCAGCACATGGAGAAGACGGCGCAGGGGTTTCGCGGCGAGTGGTACGTCTCCGGGGACATGATCGTGAAGGACGCGGAGGGCTACATCGCCTACTGCGGACGCGGGGACGAGATGCTCAAGGTTTCGGGAAAGTGGCTCGCGCCCCAGGAGGTCGAGGGCTGCCTGCTCCAGCACCCCGACGTGGCCGAGGCCTGCGTCGTGGGAATCAAGGACGGCAGCGGCCTCATCAAGCCTCGGGCGTACGTGGTGTGCCGGCAGCGCACCGAACGGCTCGAGGAGGATCTGAAAGCCTTCGTCCGCGCGCGTCTCGACCCCTACAAGCATCCGCGGGAAGTGGTGTTCGTGGACGCCCTGCCACGAACGCACCTCGGCAAGGTGGACCGGGGAGCCCTCCGGAGGGCCTAGCCGCTCCCGTCTGGGAAACCCGCCGGGAGCCCCGCGAGCTATTTCATGATGGCGAGCTTGAGCGTGGAAACGCGGTCTCCCGCCGTGGTCTTCACGAGATAGATTCCCGAGCCTACTGGGATCCCCGCATCGCTCAAGCCGTCCCAGGGCACCTGGTGGATGCCCGCCTCTGTGTTTTCACCTTCCCTGAGGGTCCGAACAAGCCGCCCTTGAGTCGAATAGATCCGGATCGAGACCGGTCCGGCCTCTTCGACAGAGAAGCGAACGGTGGTCGCGGGCCTCGAGGGGTTGGGCGTGGCGGTCAACACGGGCACAGGGCCCGCGTCCTTCTCGTCATCCACGCTCTGCACTCGGAGGTCGATCGTTCCGTAGACAGGGATGGGGAGGGCTTTCTCGATCGTCTTCGCGGTGAAGACGAGCGTGATCTTGGTGCCCTTCGGGACGTAGTCGAGGAGCCCCCGCGGGTTCACTTCGAAGTCCAGGTCGTAAAATAGATTGCGATGGATGTCGGCGATCCGGATTCCACCCCGACGTACGGGCACAACGACCTCGGACAGGGGCCCAGCGTTCGGGTACGTGGTGCTGAGGCGCATCGAGGCCACGTTGATTTCGGTGAGAGGTCGAACGTAACACTCGATTCCGAACGTGAACCGCTTGCGGGGTTTGATGACCGGGTCGGCCCCGTACGGCTGCACGATCGTGACGGGAACAAAGTCCACGATCTGGACGCTGGTCAGCGCCGTGGCGCTCAAGGGCGGCGAGCCGTTATCGGTGACGCGCAGGGACACGAGGTAATCCCTCGCATACGCGTACGCATGGCTGGGAGTCACGCCCAAGCCGGTGGAACCGTCTCCGAAATCCCAGGAATAGGTCAGAGTCTGGCCGACGTCGGGATCGCTGGACCGCGAGCCGTCGAAGGTCACGGGAAGCGTGGCGCCGCCTCGGTAGGGCCCTCCGGCGTTCGCGGTGGGCGGATGGTTGCTGTCCGAGACCTGCAAGGTCGTGTGGGCTTCCGTGCTCGCGAGTCCATCGGAGACGGTGATGGTGACCGCGTAGGATCCGCCATCGCCCGAGACTGGCGTCCATGCCAGGGCGCCGCCGGCGTTGTCGAAATTCGCGCCGACCGGGAGCGGCGGGAGGCTGGTCATCGACCAGCTGAGGTGGTCTCCTTCCGGGTCGATCGCGGACGCGACGAGGGAGAAGGGCACAAACGCGGCCAGGGCATAGCTTTGGGCCAGCGCGGGGCTGAACACCGGGGCGTTGTTCGCGGTGCCGCGCAAGAGAACCAGAAAGGTGCCGTTCGTGGCGTTGCTCTGGATCGAGACGTTGTCGGACTGGGGGCCGCTCCCCGAGGGCGTGTACGCGGTCGAGAGCGTCGTGGATGCTCCCGGGTCGATGGAAAGCGACCCCGCGACCGCCGAGAAGCCGGAACCGGTGTGTGTCACGCCCGTGATCGTGAGTGTGGCGTCACCGTCGTTCCGGATCATCAGTTGGGAGGCGGGCGAGGTCTCCCCTACGTTCACGCGTCCGAAGTCAAAGGACGACGGCGTGACGCTGATGATGGGACCGCTCACGGTCGCGGCGCGAGCGCCGAGCTGTGCGGAGAGACGGACCCCCAGATCCGGCGATCCGGATGCCGCGTGGGGCAAGAGGAGAAGGGTTCCGAGGGCGAGGAGCGACGACACGGAGACCAGGCTAGGTGAGTGCATGAATCCTCCCGCGGAGCAGGCCGTGGCTCGTCCCCGCGAATGTGGGCGACGAACCTCGTTGGCGTGGCCGATGGCAGGCTGGTCCAGCCTGTCCTTCTCGCGCCTTCGCGCGCTGGGGAGAGAGGCGCGCAGGCGTTCCCGAGGCGCTTGGGTTAAGGTGTGCGCCATCCGCGAGGGCGGCGTCAACATGTCTTTGAGTCGTCCGAGCGCATTCGGGGAGCCCGCGCAGGAGAACGTGACCCGAAACCCTCGATTGGGGAAAGCCTAGCGCCCGTGCCCCGGAACCGAAAGAAGCCCTGGCGGGCCCAGCCTCAGCAGCCCCGACCCACCCCTCCGTCTCGATCGGGATGGTCCCTGTTCAGAACGGACACGGTCACCCCGGGATGGTGCCTCGCGGCGGCTCTGGCCATCGCCGCGGCCGCGCTGCTCCTTCACTTCCAGACGCTACGCTTCGATTTCCTGAGCTGGGATGACTCCAGCTACGTGACCCAGAACCGATGGATCCGGGGCTGGTCCTGGGAGAATCTCGTCCACATCTTCACCAAACCCTATTTCGTGAGCTACATGCCGCTCCAGCTCGTGTCCTACCTGCTGGACTACAGCCTCTGGGGTCTCCGGCCGTTCGGGTATCACCTCCAGCAGGTCGTCCTTCACACCTTGGATTCCGTGCTCGCCTTTGAGCTGGTGAGAAGGCTCATCGGTCGCTTCCGGCCTGCCGCGATGGCGGGACTCTTCTTCGCGATCCATCCCTCCCACGTCGAGTCGGTCGCCTGGATCTCGGCGCGAAAGGACGTGCTGTCCGCGGCGTTTCTTTTTCCGTCCGTGATCTTCTATCTCCTCGCGCGCGGCGATCGGTCGCTCCGCACGCGGCCCTACGCAGCCTCGGTCGCGCTGTTCACGCTCGCGGTCCTGTCCAAGGTTAACGTGGTGGTCCTGCCCGTCTTCCTCCCTCCCGTGGACTGGAGCGCGCTCCGGCTGCCGCGCTGGAGCGCACGCTGGTGGATGCAGGCTCTGGGCACCAAGGTGCCGTACGCAGCCATCGGGCTGGGGATCATGGTCGTGAACTGGATCGTGGAGGTGAAGACCAACAGAGCCTACGCGCACGATCCCCTGCGCTACATGGTGCTAAAGGGGCATGCGACGTGGGACTACCTCGGCATCCTGACCGGAATCCACCGCCAGAACCCTATCTACGACACCCCGCCGATTCACCTCGATCCCGCCTCCGTCGCGGTCCGGTTCGTGGGACTCCTTCTCCTGCCGGCGATCACGTGGTGGGGGTTTCGTACGCAACGAAGCGTGCTCGCCTTCGGATCGGGCTGGATCTTCGTGATGCTTCTTCCCGCGATGTTCTTCCCGGTGCCCACCTACATCGCGGATCGCTACCTCTACCACGCGAGCCTTGGCTTCTGCTGGCTCCTGGCCGCCGCGATTCTCCAGGCGGGCACTTGGATTCCGTCGCCGAAGGTCCGGGTCGCGGCGGTCGCGCTCCTCACGTCGATCGTGCTTTCCTTTTTCGCGGTACGTACCGCGCGCTACGACCGCGTGTGGGCCAATTCGGAGAGCCTCTGGTCCCACACGATCCAGGCGAGCCGGGACTTCCGCGCCTTCAACAACCTGGCCGTCGTGCGGATGGAGCAGAACCGCTGGGACGACGCCGAGCGGCTGTTCCGGCTCGGCTCACGCCAGGCGAATGTCAGGTCTTGGGAGGGGCTGACCGCGGTCTACTACAAGACAGGGCGGTACGCGCAGGCGCTCCAGGCCAGCGACACGTCCTTCGCCCTCCACGCAGAGTGGGACAAGCAGGATCGGAAGGAGCTCGCCGAGCTCCTCTACAAGCGCGGTTCGGTGCTCGCGGAGCTGAATCGGCTGGACGAGGCGATCCATGCGTTCGAGCAGGCGCTCCAAGAGAATCCCGCTCATGACGGAGCTCGGAAGATGCTCACGGCCGCGAGAGAGCTCCGCGCGCTTCCTGGATCAAAACCTTGAAGCGCATGGATTCGATCGCTCCTTGTGACCCCGCCGCGCGCGCCAGCTTCACCTGCTCCACGGTGAAGAGGCCCCGCCCTGGCTGCGGCTCGCGATCCCCGTACGCGGTCGAATCCTGCTTCATGGGCCCGCGAGAGAACACGAAACGACGCGAATTCAGCCAGGGCTCTTCCGCCTGAGCCTTCCCCTTCGTCTTGGGCGCTGCCCCCTCGCGGAATTGCTCTCCCTCGAGGACGCGGGGGATCTGCTGCAATGCGCCGGAAAGCGTCATCTGGATCTGGTTCTCCTTCGGCATGGCGCTGTCCACCAACGCCATCTCCCACCCCGATGGCTTGGGTCGCAGCTCGAAGGAAAGCCCGTCCCACAGCTCGTGTCGGTACGATTCCCCGCGCTTCACCGCGGTGCCGAAGAGCGCCGACTTGCCGCGCACGAACATGTGCTGCGGGCAGCTGACGCACGGGACCCCGGCCAAGTCCAGGGTATCCGGGCCCTCGAAGGCAGCGACCATTCGCTTTTCGTAGGGTTCATACCAGCCGTCGAAGTCGAGGGTAGTGACGACCTCGCCGGTCGCGTTCTCGGAGGACTCTCCGACGGAAAAGATACCTTTGCAGAGGATGCTGTCGCGCGTCCCCTGGCACTGGTGGAATTCGTAGGTCAGGTCCGGATGGAGCTCGAGGGTCCTGGTCGCACCCTTCGTCTCGGGGTTCGAGATGGTCACGATCCCCTGGCTCTCCGCCCAGAGCCACGTGGCCATGAACCGGGTCAGATCCGGCGGAACGAAGTCCTCCGCGCTCGCCGGAGGTGCCCGCCGGGTCGAAGCCAGCCCAGTGGCGATCACGAGGGCGACGAGGGCGGACGACCGCACGAGCCGATTCAGAACGTGAAGACGCATGAGATCGGGTTGGTGTACACGGTGCCCGTGAACCTGCCGCGCATCCGGATTCTGCCGCCGCCCGGCGCCTTGCTCCCGAGATACGCGTCCACCGTCGCGTCGATCGAGGTAGGGGGACCGCAAGCGAACGAGTGGACGGTCACGGTGCCGGAGGACCCCGGGAGCTCGCTCGAGGCCTGGTTTCCGGACGAGACGTCGGTCGCTGCGATCGCCAGAGTGCCTTGGCCGGGCTTAGGGGTCGGGAGGGTGAGCGCGGAGTCTGGCCGGATCTGGGAGGTGATCAGGAACATTTTCCAGTAGGAACGCCGTTTCGTGGTGTCGTAGTAGAAGATCTTGAGGGCCTCCCGGTTGATCGTGCCGGGCTCCCAGGTGGAGCAGCAAACGGCGTAGGTTCCCCCCATTTGAATGACCGTCCCGTCCTCGCGCGTGAAGAGAAAACCGTCGGAAACCGCGTTGGTTCCCGGAGGAAGGGGTCTCGTGGAGTACCCCGACCGGCAGGCTCCGCCGAAGAACGCGGCGAGGACGATCAGGGGAGCCAACCCGCGGCTTAACCGCATCGTCCATTCCTCTGCTTGCGCCTTCGGATCGCTTCGAGTTTACTCGGCTCACGGTCGAATGTCGCCGTTCCGAACGCGTTTTCCGTGGTCGTTTCCCAGTGCCGTCTCGCGGGAGCGTGGCGGCCGGACCGAAGGAGGTGTCTCAAATGAAGCTCTGGCGGATCATCCTGATCGTCGCGGTCTTGGGCCTCTTGGCGGGGGTCGCGATCGCGAGCCCGAAGCATGAGGTCACGAGCCCTTCCAATGCCGGATTCGAGCGCATGAAGGCTCTCGTGGGAGCCTGGGAAGGCACGGGCGAGGACGGGAAGCCGGTCGTGGTCTCCTACGATCTCGTGTCCGGAGGCACTGCCTTGCTCGAGAAGCTGGGTCCCGCGGACGAGCCTTCGATGGTCAGCCTCTACAACTCGGACGGTCCGAGCGTGCTGATGACCCACTTTTGCGGCACGGGAAATCAGCCGCGCATGCGCGCGAAGGGTGTCAAGGCGGACGCCAAGACCTTCGATTTCACCTTCGTCGATTGCTCGAATCTCACGGCGCCAGGCGCGGGACACATGCACCACCTTCTCATGACCTTCGACGATCCGGACCACCTCTCCCAGGAGTGGACCTGGAGGGAGAAGGGGAAGGAGAGCAAGATCACCATCCATCTCGCGAGAAAGAAGACCACGTAGGATTGTTCGACACCAAGGGTCCGCGCGTGGGCACGCGCGCGGACCCTCAGTCGCTCGCGACGAGCGAGCGGTCGATGGCGCCGATCCCTGGGCAGCCGCAGAGCGCCATCGCAAGCGTCAGCTCCTGACGGAACATCTCGAGCACGCGCCCCACCCCTTCCTCTCCGGCGACCGCGAGCCCCCAGAGGAAGGGGCGTCCCACCAGCACCGCCTTCGCTCCGAGCGCGAGCGCCTTGAGCACGTCGGTGCCCCGCCGCACGCCTCCGTCCATGAGCACTTCGGCACGTCCCGCGACCGCGTCCACGACACGCGGGAGTGCGCGGAGGGTCGCCTCCGTTCCATCGAGCTGCCGGCCGCCGTGATTGCTGACGATCACTCCGTCGACGCCGTGCTGCACCGCGAGCGCCGCGTCCTCGGCCGCGATGATCCCCTTGAGGAGAATCGGCAGCCTGGTTTCCGCGCGGAGCCACGCGACCGCGTCCCAGGTCAGGGAGCAGTCGAGCTGCCGCCGGGCGTAGGCGTGAAAGCTCTCCCCCAGGCTCGAGACCTCGTAGCCCGCGGCTTCGAAGTTTCGCATCAACACGCCCGGGGGCAGCGTGAACCGGTTCCGGACGTCGCGCTCACGAGAGCCCAGGAAGGGCGTGTCCACGGTCAGGCAGAGCGCGCGGTATCCCGCACGCTCCGCGCGCTGGATCAGGTTCCGGGCGAGGGAGCGGTCCTTGTACACGTAGAGCTGGTACCAGAGCGGCCCGGTCGCAACGCGCGCAATCTCCTCGAGGGTGTACGTCGCGATCGTGCTCGCCACCATGAGGGTCCGCGCGATCCCCGCCGCTTTCGCGGTGGCCAGCTCACCGTCCGGATGGGCGAGGCGATGGAACGCGGTCGGCGCGATCAGCACCGGCATGGAGACGGAAGCGCCCAGGACCGTGGTCCCGGTCTCGATCCGGCTCACGTCCACGAGCACGCGCGGCCGGAGGAAGACGTCGGCGAAAGCCCCTCGGTTCGCGGCGAGCGTGATCTCGTCCTCGGCGCCGCCGGCGTAGTAGTCATAGAAGGCACGCTCCATGCGGTCCCGCGCGATGGCTTCGAAGTCGAGCACGTTTGCGCAGGCGTCGATGGGAGAGGGTGAAGACGTCGGGATCCGGCGAGGAGCTCGATGGATCTTCCCAGGCGTGCGCGCCTTCTTGGCCCTCATTCCGTCGCGGTCTCCTCGATCACACCACCCGCGAAGACTCGCTCCCCCTCGTAGAGGACCAGCGACTGCCCCGGCGTCATCGCGCGTTGCGGCTCCTCGAACCTGACCGTCGCCGTCGGGCCGTCGCCTGGAGTGAGCACGGCGGGTGCCGGTATGTGCAGGTACCGGATCTTCCCATGGAGCGCGCGCGGACCGTCGGGCCGGACCCCCTCCGTGTAGTTCACCCGCGCGATGCTGGCGCGCCGCTTGAGGAGTGCCTCCTCGCGATCCACGGTGACCGTACCCGTGGAAGCGTCGATCGTGCTCACGTAGAGCCTCGACCCCGCCGGGACGTGGAGCCCCCGGCGCTGCCCGATGGTGAAGCCGTGGATCCCCTCATGCGTCTTGAGCGTCCGCCCCGAGGCGTCCCGGATCTCGCCGCGCTTCGACGTCTCGATCCGCTCCGGGAATCGCTTCTTCAGAAACTCGGAATAGGTCGTGCCCTCGACGAAGCAGATGTCCTGGCTCTCCCGCTTGTCCGCGACCGGAAGGCCGAGCGCGCGCGCCTTCTCCCGCACCTCGGTCTTGGTGAGGTGACCGAGCGGAAAGAGCGAGCGCCGGAGCGTGGTCTGCGAGAGCCCCCAGAGGACGTAGGACTGATCCTTGGCACGATCCACAGCGCGCTCCAGCGTCGCGTTTCCCGCCCCATCCAGCCCGCGGCGCGCGTAGTGTCCCGTCGCGACGAACTCGCAATCGAAGCTCTCGGCCCGGCGCATCAGCTCGCCGAACTTGAGCCAGTTGTTGCACTGGACGCAGGGGTTGGGGGTGCGCCCGGAGAGGTATTCCCCCACGAAATCCTCGATCACGTGCTCGCGGAAAGCGTTCTCGAGATTCAGGACGTAGTGCCGGAACCCCATGCGACGGCCCACCGCGCGCGCATCGTCGATCGCCTCGAGGGTGCAGCACCCGCGGCTCGGGCTCGGACCTTCGGCGTAGCACCAGAGCTTCATGGTCACCCCGATCACGGTGTGCCCGCGCTCGGCCAGCATGGCCGCGGCGACCGCGGAGTCCACTCCTCCGCTCATGGCGACGAGAATCGTCGAGGGTCGCTCCGGAATGATGTTTGTCATGAGGCGTTCAGGAAGCGGTGGCGGGCGATGCCTGGCGAAGCTTGGACACGACGGCGGGGACGACTTCCAGCACGCGATCGATCTCCTGCTCCGTGCTACATCGGCCGAGGCTGAAGCGCACCGCGGCCTGCGCGATCTCGCGCGGCACCCCCATCGCGAGCAGCACGTGCGATGGATGCGAAGAGCCCGCCTTGCAGGCGGCGCCGCTCGAAACCGCGATGCCCTTCATGTCGAGCGAGAGGATCAGGTGCTCCCCCTCGGCGCCGACGAAGGAAAGGTGCGAGGTGTTCGGCACGCGGGGCGCGCCCTCGCCATGACGCACCACGTTGGGGACGCGCTCCATGAGGGTGCTTTCGAGGCGGTCCCGCAGCCGCTCGATGCGCGGCCCGACCCGGTCCAGCTCCTCGCGCGCCAGCTCCGCGGCCTTCCCGAGGCCCACGATCGCCGGGACGTTCTCCGTCCCCGGCCGCCTCCCCTTCTCGTGCTCTCCGCCGAACTGGAGCGGCACGGGCTTGAAGCCTCGCCTCACGTAGAGCGCCCCGACCCCCTTCGGTCCATAGAACTTGTGCCCCGCGATCGTGGCGAGCGTGGCTTGCCAAGCCTGCACGTCGATCGGAATCTTGCCCGCCGCCTGCACCGCGTCCACGTGGAGGACCACGCCGCGAGAGGCGCAGACCGTTCCGATCTCCGAGACCGGCTGCACCACGCCGGTCTCGTTGTTCGCCGCCATCACCGAGACAAGAGCGGTGTCGGGCCGGATCGCCCCCGCGACCGCCTCCGCATGGACCACCCCGCTCGGATCGGGCAAGACGCGCGTCACGATGTACCCCTCGCGCTCCATCGCATCGGCCGCGTGGCGCACGGCATCGTGCTCGATCGCGCTCACGACGATGTGGCGTCCCTTGAAGGGAAGCGCCTTGGCACCCCCCATCACGCCGATGTTGTCCGATTCCGTGCCGCCGCTCGTGAAGACGATCTCTCCGGCCGCGGCGTTCAGGAGCGCCGCCACCTGGGCGCGCGCGTCCTCCACCGCTCCCTTCGCCTCTTGGCCGAACGCATGCACGCTGGACGCGTTGCCGAAATGGTCTTCGAAATAGGGGAGCATCGCCTCGAGGACCTCGGGGCGGACGGGCGTGCTGGCGTTGTGGTCGAGGTAGATACGGGACATGCGGAAATGGGCCTCCGGACCGGATCAGGCTATCAAAGCAATGGGGCCGGGCGCAACCGCGCTCGGCCCCGAGGAACACGCGAGAGACAACGGTCTATTTCCCCGATTCCCCTCCGCCCTGGTTCTCGCCTTCGCTGGAAGGGGGCGTCGTGGGCTGCGTGGCGTCCTTCGCTTTCTCGACCGTATCGTGGCCGGGATGCCCGGAGGCCTGGCTCGAGCCGGACGTGGAGCTCTTGCTCGAGGCGGGCGTGCCCTGACCCGCGTTCAGATCCATGCCGGCACCGCCGCCCATGCTCGACTTCGTCTCGGCAGGCTTCCCTTCCGCGGGCTTCTGGGCCTCGGTCTTCTTCGCCTGCTTGGAAATTGCCAGGTACGCGGCCTTCGACATGATCTTGACCGACTTCAGGGTCGTCCAATCCATCGGCTTGCTGTTCTCGCCGGGCATGCTCGGGTTCGGCCCCGTCGGCGTGTTCGCGATCTTGTCCAGGACGTCCATTCCAGCGATGAGATGCCCGAAGGCCGTGTACTGCCCGTCCAGCCCGGGACTCGTGCCGTGCATGATGAAGAACTGGGACCCGCCCGAGTTCGGGAGCGAGGTGTGAGCCATCGAGAGGACGCCCTTGACGTGTTGATGCGTGTTGAATTCATCAGGGATGTTGTAGCCCGGGCCGCCTGACCCCAGGTTCGGTGCATTCTGATTCTTGGACTGGGGATCGCCGCCCTGGATCATGAAGCCCTTCACGATCCGATGGAAGCCGGTGCCGTCATAGAATCCCTGGCGCGCGAGCTTCTTGAAGTTCTCGACCGTCTTGGGCGCTTCCTTGTCCCAGAACGCGGCCACCATGCGGCCCCTGGACGTCTCCATCACCGCGACCTCATCGGCCTTGGGGGCTGCTTTCGTCGCCTTCGCCGCGGGCTTCGCCGCCATCTTCGGCGCCGCGGGGGCCGGGCTCGTGGCCTCGTCCGCGCAGGCAACGCCCGCGACGAGCAGGCTCAGAGCCGCACCCAGAAACACCGTTCGCACGTTCCTCGAAATCATTCCAATCCTCCTCGGTCGTGGGTTCCCGCCCGCACTCGGGCGTGGAGTGATGCCGCCCCGAAGCCGGGGCGCTACTTCGTTTGGAGCAGGCGTACGATTCGCCGCTGCCGCTCCAGCTCCCGCTTGGCCGCCTCGGCGTACGCAGGATCGCTCAGCGCCGCCTCGAACATTGGAATCGCGTCCTCGTGGCGGCCCAACTTGTCGAGCGCCTGCGCCCAGCAGAAGCGGAGGCACGCGCTCCCGCTGTCGGCGTCTAGCCCTTCGTGAGCCACGGAGATCGCGCTATCGTAACGGTTTGCCTCGTAGAACGCGTACGCCATGTCGCAGTAAACCCCTTTTTAGTTCTCCTTGTCCAGCCGAACCACTTCGCGGAACTGTTCCACCGCGCGGTCCACCCGGTTCGATTTGGCATAGGCCTGTGCGAGGTAGTAGCGATCGACCGTGCCCAGGGAGTCCCGGATGGATTCGTAGTGGCTGATGGCGAGCGGGTAGCGCTCCAGCTTGAAATTTACCCACGCCAGCTGCTTTTTCGCCGACAAATCGAGCGGGGCAAGCTGAAGAAGCTTCGTATAGGCCGCCGCCGCCTCGGCATAGAGACCCGCCCGCACGGCGCAATTGGCCAGGCCGCGCGTCACGTCCGCGTCCCCCGGACTTAGCTCGGCGGATTTGTAGTAGGCGGACATCGCGGCCGGGCTCTTGCCATGGCGGGAATAGGCTTCCCCGAGCGCCTGATGCAGGCGCGAGAGGACCGCCGGATCCTCGCGCGCCATCCTAATGGAACGCAGACAGAGATCCTCCGCCTCCGGGTACTCCCCAACCTCGGTCAGCGCTCGGGCGAGGGAAAGGCGCGCCTCGAGGTTCTCGGGCGCCATCGCCACCGCCTGCCTGTAGGCGCTGACCGCGCGCTGCTGGTCCCCGGTGGCGGCGTACGCGTCCCCGAGCGCCCGGAACGCGGGGATGACCTGGCTCGGGAGCCTGGTTGCGCGCTCGAGAAGGGGTACCGCCTCGGCGTAATGCCCTCGTTGAACTGCGACCTGTCCCAGTCCCGCCACGGCCTCCATCGAGCTCGGGTCTGCTTCGAGGGCGCGCCGGTAGAGTCGTTCGGCCTCGTCGTATTGCCCCCGCTTCAGGAGATCGTTCGCCATCTCGACGTCGCGACGCGACTCCTGCTGCGGAGAGAGCGGCTTCTCCGCGGGCGTCGCCGCATCGGAGGTCGTGGGAAGCGTTCCCGACGCTCCGGCGGCCGGGACCGCGGCGTGCGGCCCCCGATGCGAGGCGCAGCCCACGGCGAGGAGGAGAATCGGGATCGTGATCGCTTGAGTGAAGCGTGAGAGACGCGTCAGCATGAGTTCGTGCCTCCTAGGGACATGGCCAGAGCCAAGCTCTCGGGAGTGGCGTGAACTAATGCTTCTCGATCGTCACTCCCGCCGGCTGCTGGACTTGCTTCCCTTGCTGGGCCCTGAGGAAGTCCTCGAGAATCTGGATGCTGCTCTTCGCGGTCTCCGCGACCGCCGTCGTGGAGTCGACCGCCACGACGCGCTTCCAGTACGAGAGCGCCTGCCTGTAGATCTGCGCGTCCGCGAACGCGATCCCCATGTTGTAGTTCGCTTCCTGATTCCGGGGATCGTAACGAAGCGCTTTCCGGTACAGGTCCGTGGCTTCCTGGTACCGCTGACCTGTGTATCGCGCGTTTCCAAGATTCGTGAGCGCGCGCACGTTGGTGGAGTCGATCTCGAGCGCCTTCTGGTAGTTCTGGACGGCCTCGTCGTTCTTCCCCAGCTCGGCCTGGATCAGCGCCGTGCTGACAAAGGCGTCCGCGAGCGGAGGCGTGAGCTCGGTGGCCTTCCGGAACTCGCCGAGAGCGTCGTCCCGACGTCCCTTGCCCAGGTAGAAGTTCCCCAGGTTGTAATGCGCTCCCGGATCGTTGGGGTTCAGCTTGAGCGCTTTCCGAAATTCGCGTTCTGCGTCCTCGGGCCGTTTGAGGTCCATGTACGCCGCCCCCAGACTGATGTGGGCGGTGGAGTTGTTGGGTTCGAAGGCTACCGTTTTCTGGAACGCCCCGACAGCGTCCTGGTAGCGACCGGCCCGACGGTAGGCGCCGCCGAGCGCCAGGTAGGCACTGGGATCTTTCGGCGCTTTTTTCGTTAGCTGAAGCGCTTCTTCGATGGAAAGACTGGAGATGTTGGAAGGGGTGGTGCGCGCGGGAGAGTTTAGGGCGCTCTTCGTGTTCGTTTGCGCACGAGTCGATCCCGCGACAAGGAATATTGCGAGTACGCTCCCGAGGGCAATACAGTTCGCCAGCGAGCGGAGCGGATCCATGAATGTTTGTAGGTCTGAATTCAACGCAGGGTTACGCTATCGACTCTGTACACCGAAGTCAACCGGGTTCTCCCCCGGAATCTACGTAGGAACGCGCACGGGAGCGCAGGAGGTGGCGCTTCCGGGCCAAGACCGAGAGGGCACGACCCGATCGCGCCCTCGCGACCCCAGGAGTAGCCATGTGCAGGAACATCCGAACGCTCTTCAACTTCGAGCCTTCCGCAACCGACGAGGAGGTGCGCGCCGCATCCCTTCAGTTCGTGCGGAAGATCAGCGGCTTCACGAAGCCCTCACAGTCCAACCAGGCCGCGTTCGATCGTGCCGTATCGGAGGTCGCTCATGCGGCGAGGAACCTTCTGCATGAGCTGACGACGACCGCGCCGCCGAAAGATCGCGACGTGGAGGCTGCGAGGGCGCGGGCGCGGGCGATCGAGAGGTTCGGCGCCCGCTAGGCTGCCTTCGCTTCGCGGGGCCGCCGGATCAGGGCATCCAGACTCCAGGGGCCCGCGCCGTTCCCCCACAGGAAGAGAAAGATGAAGCAGAAGAGAACCGCGGGCTCGCCGTGGTTCTGGATCGGCCAGAACCCCTGCGGGAAATGTCCAATGAAGTACGCGAACGCCATCTCTCCCGAAGCGATGAAGGCGGCCGGGCGCGTGAAGAGCCCGAGCAGGATCAGCGTCCCTCCCACCAGCTCGATCACACCCGCCAGATAGAGAAGCGGGGTCATCGGAACACCGGGCGGCATTCCACCGAACCAGTGGAGAAGCTTCATTCCGCCGGGATGGATGAAGAGAAGTCCCGACACGATCCGAAGCAGCGAATGAGTTGCGCCCGCGATGCGGTTCATCGTCCTCCCCCCTGACCTAGCGTCCGAGATTCGCGCGACCGGCGCACTCTACCTCAAAGCGCGCCGGGCGGCATCCGGTACTGGAGCGCTTCCGCGACATGCTCCGCGCGCACGCGCTCCGAGCCTGCCAGATCGGCGATGGTCCGGGCCACGCGCCGGGTCCGAACCACGCCCCGCGCGGTGATCCGGAACGCGTCCGAAGCGCGGCGCACGAGCTGTCTGGACTCCGGATCGAGCGGAGCGACGCGCTCCAGGGTCTTCGCGGTGAGGCCCGCGTTCCTCGCGACGCCGGGGACCCGGTGGGCGGCGGCCGCGCGACCCCGGATGACGCGCTCGCGCACGGCGGACGAGGGCTCCCCAGGCGTCCCCGGGAAGAGGTCATCCATGGGCACCGCCGGCACCTCGAGAATGAGATCGA
>JACXTT010005854.1_pt1 | contig 17758 bp, 21 predicted proteins | sample 9270951 | NCBI WGS metagenome assembly JACXTT01 (sample SAMN15532306, study PRJNA645909) | rock metagenome | isolation source: weathered quartz diorite | place: Puerto Rico | collected 2017-06-21 | reverse complement strand
GTCGACCAGCCAGCTCGCGATCGTGCCGAACTCCTGCGTGCAGGTGCCGATGCGCGCGTACACGGCCGCGTGGCGCGCCTGGGCGAGCTCGCGCGCCAGGCGGCGGATCACCGCGGCGTCGACCCCGCAGCGCGCCGCGACCGCCTCGGGCGTGAAGGGACGGGCGAGCGCCTCGACCTCCTCGATGCCCGCCGTGTACGGGGCGAGCGACCCCGGGCGCACCAGGCCCTCGGCGAAGAGCGCGTGCACGATGCCGAAGAGCAGGTACGCATCGCTGCCCGGGCGGATGAAGTGGTGCTCGCTCGCCTCGGTGGCGGTGCGCGTGCGGCGCGGGTCGATCACCACGACCTTGCCGCCCCGCTGGCGGATCGCGCGCAGGCGCCCGGGAACGTCCGGCGCGGTCATCAGGCTGCCGTTCGACACCAGCGGGTTGGCGCCCAGGATGAGCAGGTATTCGGTGTGGTCGATGTCCGGCACCGGGATGCTGAGCAGGGTGCCGAACATGAGTCCGGCCGAAACGTGCTTCGGCATCTGGTCGACGGTGCTCGCCGAGTAGACGTTCCGCGTGCCGAGCGCGCGCAGCAGCACCGGCGCGTAGAGGCCGAGCGCCACGCTGTGCGCGCTCGGGTTGCCGAGGTAGACGGCCACCGCGTCGCGCCCGTGCTCGCGGACGATCGCTCCGAGCCGCCGGTCGATCTCGGCGAAGGCCCCCTCCCAGGTCGCGGGGGCGAGCACGCCGTCCCGGCGCACGAGCGGGACGCGTACGCGGTCCGGATCGGCGTCGAGCTCCTTCAGCGCGTAGGCCTTGGGACAGATGAAGCCCCGGCTGAAGACGTCTGCCTCGTCGCCGCGGATGCCGATCACTTCGCGCCCGCGGCTGCGAATCTCGAGCCCGCAGGTGGCCTCGCAGAGCGGGCAGACGCGGTAGCTGGTGCGCACGTCGGTGTCCATGCGCCTGTCTTACTCGCGGGCGCGGCGTTGATGCAACGGCGTCGACCAGCTACACGACGCCCATGTCCACGGCCCGGTTCGATCCGCTCGGCTCGTCCGCGCCGCTCATCGTCTACATCGACTACAAGAGTCCGTACGCCTACCTCGCCAAGGATCCGACCTACACCCTCGCGGACGGGCTGGGAATCGAGATCGACTGGCGCCCCTTCACGCTCGACATCCCGAGCTATCTCGGCTCGGCGCGGCTCGGCGAGCGGGGCGAGGTGGCGGAGAGCCGGCGGACGCCCGAGCAGTGGACCCAGGTGAAGTACGCGTACCACGATGTGCGCCGCTACGCCTCGCTGCGCGGCCTGATCGTCCGCGGCACCACGAAGATCTGGGACTCGTCGCTGGCCGCGATCGGGATGCTCTGGGCCAAGGCGCAGGGCGACGCCGTCCTGCGCGCGTACACGAACGTCGTGTTCGAGCGCTTCTGGCGGCGCGCGCTCGACATCGAGGACGTCGCGGTGGTGGAAGGCGTCCTGCGCGAGGTCGGCGCGCACGCCGCGGAGTTTCCCGCGTATGCCGCGGGTCCGGGCCGGGCGCTCCACGACGCCCTGCAACGCGCGATCTTCGACGCGGGGATCTTCGGGGTGCCGACCTTCGTGGTCGGCGGCGAGGTGTTCTTCGGACGGGAGCATCTGCCGCGCATCCGCTGGCTCCTCACCGGACGCCGCGGGCCGGCGCCCGACGTCGCCTACCGTCACTTCCCCGCGGAGGACGGCGGATGACCGGGGCCGGCGCCGACGCGCTCCCGGTCGCGATCGACTTCAAGAGCCCGCACGCGTATCTCGCGATCGCGCCGACCTGCGCGCTGGCCGACGCGCTCGGGATCGCCGTCGCATGGGAGCCTTTCCTGGTCGCGCCCGCGCGGAAGCGGCGACCGGCGGCGCCCGACGACGATCGGGGCACGCGCCACCGTCGCCTTCGCGCCCAGTACGTGGTGCGCGACCTCCTCCGCTACGCGGCGGCGCGCGGGCTGGAGCTGCGCGGCCTCGAACGGGAGACGGACTCGACGCTCGCGGCGCTCGGCCTTCTCTGGGTCACGCGAGCACGCCCGGCGCTCGGGCGAGCGTACGTCGAACGCGTCTTCGATCGCTACTGGCAGGAGACGCTCGAGATCGAGAGCGCCAGCGCGCTTCACGACATGCTACGCGAGCTCGGCGCGCCGACCTCGGGTTTCGAGCGCTTCGCGGGCCGAGAGGGCCGCGCGACGCTCGAACGCGTGCAGGCGGAGCTCCGCGAGGCGGGCGTCTTCGATGTCCCGGCCTACCGCGTGGAGGGCGACGTGTTCCACGGACGCCAGCACCTGCCGATGATTCGCTGGCTGCTCTCGGGGCGCGCCGGCGAGCCACCCCTCTGAGCGCGACGAATGCTCTACATGATCATCGAGACCTTCCGGAACGGCGACCCGGCGCCGGTCTACCGTCGTTTCCGCGAGCGCGGGAGGCTCGCGCCAGCGGGCCTCGACTACGTCTCGAGCTGGGTCTCGGCGGACATGACCGTCTGCTACCAGCTCATGGAGTGCGCCGATCGGCAGCTCCTGGAGGAGTGGATCGGCCGCTGGGACGATCTCGTGGACTTCGAGGTGGTTCCCGTCATCACGTCGGCGGAGGCGAGCCAGCGCATGGCGCCGAAGCCGTAGACGCGTCAGGAGGAACGATGCGACGACGTATCCTCGCAATTGGCGTCGTTCTCCTGGCCTACGTGCTCGTCGTCGGGCTGCACGACATGGTGAACTGGAGGCCGGCTGGCAGTGCCCCGGCCACGCGAGCCACGCGGGATCGCCTCGCGAGCGTGGCGGATCTGCCGATCATGCAGCTCACCCATCGAGGCCGGAAGAGCGGTACCGCTCACCGGGTGACGATCTGGTTCGTCGCCGACGGCGAGGTCGTCTACCTGACCACGATGGACCGGAGCCGCCAGTGGGTGCAGAACGTCGGGCGCCGGCCCGAGGTCGAGATGCAGATCGGCGGGGAGCGCTTTGCGGGGACCGTCGCCCCGGTGACGGCGGAGGCGGAGAAGCGGCGCGAGGATCAGTTGCTCACGCGGAAGTACTGGAGCATGCGCGTGATGGACGCCGCGCTCCGCATGGCCGGGCGGAACCCCGAGCAGAACCTGGACCGCGGCCGCGGCGGGTTTTTCCGCGTGCAGCTCGCGCCGGAACGGCCGGCGACCTAGCAAGCCCCACGATGCTTGTAAGCGGTCCGCTTCGATCCCATCATCTGAGGCGGTGCACGAGCAACGAGAAGCAGGGAGCATGGGTCATCGGATCAAGAGATGGTTCGCCGTCGCCGCCGCGATCCTGATCCCCTCGGCAGTGATGGGGGTTTTTGGGTTTGCCATATGGACGGATCCGGGCGCACGCGACGCGACCTATTCGGTTCCCATCCGTGGATTGCCGGAGATTCACCTTCGCTCGAAGGGCTTCGTCGATATTTTCGGGTACGTCTACCTCCGCGACGGGTGGAACCCGATACCGCGGCAACTGTGCGAGCTGCCGGGCTGGTGGGTGCTGCCGCACCCACCGCCGCGTGCGTTCCCGCCGCGCGCCGGATGGTCGTACGACAGACCGCCGGGCACATCCGCCGGTACCCACCCTTACGGCGTCCACTGGAGCGCCGATGGGCGGCGGCTCGCGGTATCATCCGAAGGCTGGTTCTTCTGCGCCTACGACCGGCGAACCGGCGAGACGATCAGCTACAACGAGGCCAAGCCGGTGTGCTCGGGTAGCGGGGACGCGGTCCGATGTCTATACGGCAACAAGCTTCTACTCTACGTCGATCAGAAGATCGACCACTTCCTGGGCCCCGACCGCCAACCACAACCTTCGCGGTGGTATTGACCGCGGCCTCGCCGCTCGCATGCTGCTCTCATGCGGCCCCGGAAGACCTCACGCCGCCGCTCCACGCGGGCGCGGGGACCGGCACGGCGCTGGTCGCAGGAGGTGACCCGCCGCAGCAGCGCGCTCGACCTCGAGCGGGCGGTGTTCACGATGCGGAGCCCGCGCGCGATCGCGCGCTCGCTGCGGCGCTCCGCGGAGCGGAGCCGGCGACGGAAGGCGAGCCCGTTCCAGTCCGCGATGTCGATGCTGAACTTCTACATCAACCGCGCAGGACGCGGCCTGGCGGCTTCCCGTCGGCGGGTGCTGGAGCAGGCGAAGCACGAGCTCCGGCGGCTCTACGCGCGGGCCTGAACGTTCATGGCAGGAGCGCGCGCGCCGCCTCCTCCAGCGTCCGCGCGGCCTCATCCCCGGTCCGCGACCGCGGGAGGCTCGCCACCAGGTAGTCGAGTCCTGCGGCGCGATAGTCCTCCAGCTGATCGCGGATCGCGGCCGGCTCCCCCGAGAGCGGACGCCCCGCCGGACCGCCCGGCGCGACGAGCTGGCGGAGCGTCACGCAGACGCTCCGACCTCGCGCCGCGGACTGCTCGCGCACGCGGACGGCGAGCGGGCGGAGATCGGCGGGCGACAGATCGATCCCGTGCCAACCGTCGCCCTCGCGCGCGGCACGTTCGAGGGCCGCCGCGGAGTTCCCCGCGATCCAGATCGGCGGGTGCGGGTGCTGCGCGGGGCGCGGTCCGCTGCGTACGGGCGGTAGCCGGTACGTCGTCCCCGCGTAGGATGCGGCGCCGCCCGCCCACAGCGCCTTGCACACGGCGAGGTAGTCGTCCGCGCGCTGGCCGCGGCGCCGGAACGGCACGTCCAGCGCCGCGAACTCCTCGGCCAGCCAGCCGACGCCGACGGCAAGGATCACCCGGCCGCCCGAGAGCGCATCCAGCGTCGCCACCTGCTTCGCGGTGACCACCGGGTTCCGGTACGGCAGCACGTACGCGCTGACGCCGAGCCGGACGCGGGTCGTCCGGCCCGCGAGGAAGGCGAGCGTGGTGAGCGGCTCGTAGAACTCCTCGAGCCCGGCCAGGTCGGCGGGCTTCGCGTCCGGCCGGCGATCGTAGGGGTAGATGCTGCCGGCGCCGACGGGCATCACCAGGTGGTCGCTCACCCACACGCCGTCCGCCCCGGCGTCCTCGGCCAGGCGCGCGAGGCGGACGAGCGTCTCCGCGCGCGCGAGGGGTCCGTAGTTGGGGAGCGCCACGCCGATCCGCACCGGCGCGAATCATGGCAGAGCGGCCGCGCCGCCGGGAAGGGGCGGTGCTTGCGGCCGGGCCGCGACGTGGCGCACCATCCCCCGGTGCCGTCCGACGTCGAGGCCATCACCACCCTCATCATGACCTACGCCGCGCGGCTCGACGCGGGCGACCTGGACGGGGTGGCGGCCCTCTTCGCGCACGCCACCTGGCGCTCGCCCGCGCGCGCCGAGCCCCTGCGCGGGGTGGAGGCGGTCCGCCGGGCGTACGACGGCGTCCTCCTCTACGACGGCATTCCCTGCACCCGGCACGTCGTGAGCAACGTCGTGGTGAACGTCGAGGGCCCGGAGCGGGCCACAGGACGCTCCTACTTCACGGTCTTCCAGGCGCGACCCGACTTCCCGCTCCAGGCAATCATCGCCGGGCGGTACCACGACACGTTCGCGCGCGTGGACGGCGTCTGGCGCTTCGCCGACCGGCTCATCCTCCCCGACCTGGTCGGCGATCTGAGCCGGCACCTGCGCGTCGGGCGATCGAGGTGACGCCGGTGCCCGGGGCCGAGCGGTGCAGGCTCGACGAGGTGAACGCGGGCGTGGCGCCGTGGAAGCGCTGGGGACCGTACCTCTCCGAGCGTCAGTGGGGCACGGTGCGCGAGGACTACAGCCAGACCGGCGAGGCCTGGGACTACTTCCCGCACGACCACGCCCGCTCGCGCGCCTACCGCTGGGGCGAGGACGGGATCGCCGGCATCTCGGACGACAAGCAGCGCCTCTGCTTCGCGGTGGCGCTGTGGAACGGCACCGATCCGATCCTGAAGGAGCGCCTCTTCGGGCTCACCAACGCCGAGGGCAACCACGGCGAGGACGTGAAGGAGTACTACTACTATCTCGACAGCACCCCCACCCACTCCTTCATGCGCTACCTCTACAAGTACCCGCACCGCGCCTTTCCGTACGCCGATCTGGTCGAGACCAACCGCCGCCGCAGCCGGCGCGAGCTCGAGTACGAGCTCATCGACACCGGCGTGTTCGACGACGACCGGTACTTCGACGTCTTCGTCGAGTATGCGAAGGCGACGCCCGACGACATCGCGGTCCGCATCACGGCCGTGAATCGCGGACCGGACCCGGCGCCGCTCCACGTGCTGCCGACGCTCTGGCATCGCAACCGCTGGTCGTGGCGCTCGCGGCGCCCGAAGCCGCGGCTGGTCGCCGTGGAGGGACCGTTCGGCGCCAGCGTGATCCACGCGCCGGAGTACCGCTTCGGCGACCGGTTCCTCGCCTGCGCGGGCGACGTGCCCCTCCTCTTCTGCGACAACGACACCAACACCCGGCGCCTGTTCGGCGTCCCGAACCAGCAGCCCTACCCGAAGGACGGGATCAACGACCACGTCGTCCACGCCCTCGCGGACGGCGTGAACCCCGAGCGCAGGGGGACGAAGGCCGCCGCCCACTACCGGCTCACCGTGGCGCCGGGCGCGGCGGCGGTGATCCGTCTCTGCTTCACCGCCGGCGCGCCGCTGGACCCCGCCGCGCCGGCCGTCGACGAGCTCTTCCGCACCCGCGCGCGCGAGGCCGACGAATTCTACGACGCGATCACGCCCGCCTCGCTCGGCGACGACGAGCGGCGCGTGATGCGGCAGGCGCTCGCCGGGATGCTGTGGAGCAAGCAGTACTATTTCTTCGACCTCGATCGCTGGCTCGCGGAGCACGACGCCCACCCCTGGGCCGCCTCCCCCCGGCTGCAGGTGCGCAACCGCGAGTGGTTCCACATGGTGAACGACGACGTCATCTCGATGCCCGACAAGTGGGAGTACCCGTGGTACGCGGCCTGGGACCTCGGCTTCCACGCGGTGGCGCTCGGCGTCGTGGACCTGGAGCTGGCGAAGCAGCAGGTCGAGCTCGTGCTGGGCGAGTTCTACCTCCACCCGAACGGGCAGATCCCCGCCTACGAGTGGAACTTCGGTGACGTGAACCCGCCCGTCCACGCCTGGGCGACGCTCTACCTCTACAACGTCGAGAAGGCGGCGAGCGGCCGGGGCGACGTCGAGTTCCTGAGCCGCGCCTTCCAGAAGCTGCTCCTGAACTTCACCTGGTGGGTGAACCGTAAGGACCCGCGCGGCAGCAACGTCTTCGAGGGCGGCTTCCTCGGCCTGGACAACATCGGCGTGTTCGACCGCAGCGCCCCCCTGCCGACCGGGGGCTTCCTCGAGCAAGCCGACGGCACCGCATGGATGGCGCTCTTCTGCCAGAACATGCTCGAGATCGCCCTCGAGCTCGCGGCCCGCGACTCCGCGTACGAGCACCTGGCGCTCAAGTTCGTCGAGCATTTCCTCTGGATCGCCGCGGCCATGAACCGGCCCGGCGGTGGTCAGGAGCGGCTGTGGGACGACGAGGACGGCTTCTTCTACGATCGCGTCTGCCTCCCCGACGGGCGCGCCGTGCCACTCAAGGTGCGCTCGCTGGTCGGACTCCTGCCGCTCTGCGCGGCGACCGTGATCGAGGGCGACCTGATCGAGCGCTTTCCGAGCGTCGTGCAGCGGGTCGAGCGGTTCCTCTCCCATCACCCCGAGCTGGTGGAGGCGGTGGCGCCGCTCGACCGGCCGGGCGTGGCGGGTCGCCGCCTGCTCGCCCTCCTCGACGAGGCGAAGCTCCGGCGGGTCCTCGCCCGGATGCTCGACGAGGACGAGTTCCTGGGCGCGTTCGGCATCCGCTCCCTCTCACGCCATCATCGCGACCACCCGTACGCGTTCACCGTCGAGGGGCGCGAGTACCGCGTCGACTACGAGCCCGCCGAGTCCTCCTACGGGACCTTCGGCGGGAACTCCAACTGGCGCGGGCCGATCTGGGCGCCCATCAACGCGCTCCTCATCCGCGCCCTGCTCCAGCTGCACGCGTACTACGGTGACGGGTTCACCGTGGAGTGCCCCACCGGCTCCGGCCGCGCGATGAGCCTCTTCGGCGTAAGCGCCGAGATCGCGCGGCGCCTGGCGAGCATCTTCCTCCGAGACGCACACGGCCGCCGCCCGGTGTTCGGCGGCGCGCAGAAGTTCCAGACCGACCCGCATTTCCGCGACCACGTCCTCTTCTACGAGTACTTCCACGGCGACGACGGCGCGGGCATCGGCGCGAGCCACCAGACGGGATGGACGGGGCTGGTGGCCATGCTCCTCCAGCTCTACGCGAACCTGAGCGGCCAGCAGGTCCTCGAGGTCGGCCGCCAGGCCCCGGCGCGGATCGCGGCCGGCCTCCACCCCGGACGCGCCCGGGACGGGTGAGCGCTACCAGAAGATGTGCCGCCGCGCGGCGCGTCCCTGGTCGATGAGCTCCTGGAGCGAGCTGCGCACGTGATCCACGTGGCGGGTCACGAGCTGCGGGAAGCCCTGGCCGCCGAAGCGCAGCGGCGCCCCGAAGTAGATCCGATACTTGACCGGAAACGGCACGAACAGCGTCGGCGTGATGGGGGCCGTCGGCGTGCGGACCAGCCGAGCGAGCCAGCGCGGGTTGGCGATGAGGGGGGCCTCCTCCTCGGCGCCGATGACCGCCACGGGCACGATCGGGGTCCGGGTCGCGAGCGCGACGTGCATGAAGCCGTGCCCGAAGGAACCCAGGCGGTAGCGATCGCGGAAGGGCTTGGCGAGCGCGCGCACACCTTCCGGGAAGGTGAGCACGGCGGCACCCGCGCGCAGCAGGCTCGTACAGGCGGGACGCGTACCGTCGACGGCGCCAATGCGCCGCGCGGCCGCCCCCAGCACCGGAAGCTCCATCAGACGATGCTCGGCCATGCCGTGCGCCAGGCGGGGCGGATCACCCTCGAGCACGCACGCGGTCACGATCATCGCACCGTCCCACGAGAGCGAGTGCGAGCCGTGGTTCGCGACCAGGAGGACCGCGCCGGCCGGCAGGTTCTCGATGCCGTGGCACTCGACGCGGAAGTACCTGCGGTAGAAGAAGCTCGTGATCCGGAAGAGGCGCGAGGCAGTCGCGAAGGAGAAGCCGAAGCGCTCCGGAGGTCGGTTCTCCAGCGCGCACGCCATCGCCAGCCGCGAGCGCAGATCGACGCCCGGCTCCGGCCGCGGCAGCCCGGGCCGGGTTCGTCCCGCCTGTGCACCGGGGAGCATGCTCATCCACCCCCGCCGACGTGTCCGACTTCGACGACCTCGAGCTGGTTCATCACGGTACGCACCCCATGCGCCTTCCTCGCCTCCTCCCCCGCGGCCAGCTTCGCGTCGGCGGACGTCACGGTGCCCGACAGCGTCACGACACCATCGCGGGTTTCGACGCCGATGTCCATCGCCGGGGTTCTCCCATCGCCCAGAAGGCGGAGCCTGGTGACGGCGGTGATCCAGATGTCGCCGACCACGCTCGTCACCCCCGCCCCGAAGCCCGCCGTCGGCGCATCTGCACCGAACACGGGAGCAGCGAGATCGACACGCGCGACGACCAGCGCTGCCAGTATGCCCGTCCGCGATCCAGCTTTCATTCGACCGGCCTGCTCCGTGGGGTGTGTCGACCCCAACCCGCGTCTTGCATTTCACGGGCCATGCGGTGGTCCTCGGTCGCGTGCGGGAGAACATGGATCGACAGCGCGGGATGACGGCCCGATTTTTACAAGCTCGCGGTAGCTCTTACAGGGGGAAGCGCCCTCGATCGACGACAAATGCGGATCGCCCTCTCACGTGGCATGGCCGTTGCACAATCTTGCGGGCGAAAGGAGGGCTCAGTCATGCTGCATTGGGCAGTCGTGTTCTTCGTGATCGCGCTCATCGCGGCGGCGCTCGGGTTCCGCGGCGTGGCCGGCACGTCGGCCGAGGTCGGGTGGTTGTTCGCGGTGCTCGCGGTCGTCTTCCTCCTGGTCGGAACCCTGGGGGGCATGATCGGGGGCCGGCCGCCGACCACGTTGCCGTGAGCGGAGGAGCACCGATGGCCGAGCGAGGGTTCTCAGGCAATGGACGCGAGGCGCTGGACGAGCTCCGTCGCGCGTTCGTGTCCCTCGCGCTGTGGCTCGAGGCGCTCTCCTCGCGCACCCGGGACCTCGGTCCGCGGGACGCGTAGCCAGCGAAGACGACGGTGCGGCCGGAAACCGGTCGTCCCCGGCCGCACCATGCGTCCCGTTCGGAGTCTGGCCTAGTGGCTATCGAGCCAGCTCTGGCGCTGGGTCCGGGCGCTGCTCGGCAGATCACCCAGCGAAGAGGCGCACTCGGGTGACAGCTTGCCCGTGTGATCACGCCGATCGGCACGTGCTCACCGCTGCACACCGGGGTCTGGAGGAGGCAGCTCACCAGGTGGACGAGCAGCCGTCCTCGTTGTCGTTGTTTCTGTCCGGGGTCTCCGACCTCGAGATCCGGGTCGGTGCAGCGAACAGTTTTCAAAGCCTTGCAAGCTTTACCGCGACGGCCGCCTCCCCACGCCGAAAGACGGCCGCCGGCACGGCGGCACGATCCTTGCCTGTTTTCCCGGCCAGAAGGACGCTTCCATGCCTCGGTCGACCGCGCTCATGCTGCTCTGCTCGATGGCTCTCGCCGTGGCGTGTGACCGGGGGCCGAAGCGGGTGGCCGCCGCGTCCCCGCCGAGCGGCGGGAACGTTATGCTGGCTGGTGCCACGCAGCGACCCGCGAGCGAGGCAGATCAGGAGCTCAGCGATTCCATCCGCCGCGCCATCGCGGAGGAGGGCTCACTGTCCGCGACGGCGCAGAGCGTGACGGTCGCCTCGGTCGACGGAGTGGTCACCCTCCGCGGGCGGGTGGACTCCGCCGCCGAGAAGGACACCATCGCGACGATCGCCCGGAGAACGCCGGGCGTCAGGCGGGTCGACGATCAGGTGGGTGTCGTGCTGCGGTAGCGGCGGCCGCGCGAGCCGCAGTATCGGCAGACCGGCACGTCGGGCCCGCGTGACCGAACATTCCCCGAGGTGATGACGATGGCGAGATACGGCAAGAAGGCGAGCGCGAAGGTGAAGCGAGCGATGCAGGAGCGGAAGCACGGGACGCTCAGGTCCGGCCGATCGAGCAAGAAGGTGACGAGCCGCAAACAGGCGATCGCGATCGGCCTCTCGGAGGCGCGCCGGGCGGGAGCCAAGGTACCCCCGCGACGCGGCTCCAGTCGCCGCACCGCGAAGTAGCCCGTCCGCGCGCCGCCGAGCGCGCCGAGTCGATCCATGCGAAGCCGCCGCCGCATGCTCGTGGTCGCCGCGCTCACCGTCCTGGCGATCGTCGCCCTGCTCGCGCTGCGCGCCATCGACGAGCCGCTGCGCCAGCACATGGAGCAGCAGCTGAACGCCAGCCTGGATGGCTACCGCGTCGGGATCGGTGCTCTCCGTCTGCACCTCCTCGGCGGCTCGCTCGATCTGCTAGACTCGACGATCGTCCAGACGGCGCACCCCGATCCGCCCGTCGCCCGCGTTCCCCGGCTTCGCCCGAGCGTTCACTGGCGCGCGCTCCTGCACGGGAAGCTGGTCGCCGAGTTCCGCTTCGATCGGCCCGTCCTGCACATCACGCCACAGCAGGCGAGGACCGAGGCCCGGAGCACGGTTCCGCTCCACCCGCGCGGCTGGCAGGAGGCCGCGGAGCACATCTACCCCTTCAAGATCGACCGGCTCATGGTCGCGAACGGCGACGTGACCTACACGCCGCCGCGGCCCTTCGCTCCCTTGCACCTGCGCCTGGTGAACCTGATCGCCGACAACGTCCGCAACGTGCGCTCCCGTGACCGGACGTATCCCTCCGACGTGCATCTCGACGCCTTCGTGTTCGACACCACCGAGCTGCGCGTCGACGGGAACGCCGATTTTCTCGCCGACCCGTACGCCGGCATCAAGGCGTACGTGTCCGCGGAGCAGCTTCCCCTCTGGTACCTGACCCCGCTGATCGACCGCTGGGCCTCGATCCAGAAGGGCGTGCTGTCGATCGACGGGACGTTCGAGTACGGACCCCACGTCGCCCTGGTGGACCTCGACCAGCTCGCGCTCGACGACGTCGAGGCGTGGTACGTCCGCACCCGGGCCAACGCCGCCGAGGAGCAGCGCGCCACCGAACGAGGCATCGACGCGGCGAAGAAAGCGAGCAACAACCCGACGATGCAGCTGCGTGCCGACCGGGCGCGCATGGCGCGCAGCATGATCGGGGTGGTGAATGAGGAGGGCGAGACGCCCTATGCCGTCTTCTTCTCGAGCGCGAACCTGAGCATCCGGGACTTCACGAACCAGCGGAGCGAGGGGCCGAGCGCGGTCGAGCTGCGCGGTGACTTCATGGGCAGCGGCCGGACGCTCGCCCGCGCCACCTTCCGTCCGCAACGTGGCAGCCCCGACTTCGACGCCGACATCCGGATCGAGGGGACGGACCTCTCCGCGATGAACGACCTGCTGCGCGCCACGCTCGGCTTCGACGTGGCGCAGGGCGAGCTGTCCGTCTACTCCGAGGTCCAGGTGCGCAACGCGGCGATTCACGGGTACGTGAAGCCGATCTTCAAGGGCGTCCGCGTCTACTCCGGCGAGAAGGACAGCGACAAGCCCCTCGGTGAGAAGGTGCGGGAGCGGATCGCCGGCGGCGTCGCCACCGTGCTGAAGAACCAGTTCCGGGACGAGCTCGCGACGCGCGCCGACCTCTCGGGCCCACTCGAGGGGCCGCGGACGAGCACCCTGCAGGCCATCCTGGGCTTGGTCCGCAACGCCTACTTCCGTGCCATCCGGCCGGGGCTCGAGAAGGCACGCGACGAGCCCGAGGAGTGAGGACTCTGTAAAGCTTACACGCCAGTCGCCTCTCACGCCCCCATCACCCCTTGTAGATGCAGGATCTCGGCTTTGGCACGGAAGGTGCTCACGCGTTCCGGTGAGCCGTTGACGAGAAATCTTCGTCTCCAGGCGAACCAACGAACGAGGGGTAGACCAATGACCCATGACGATGTGACGACGATCCTCGCGACGCGCGTCTCACCCGAGCTCCGGAGCGCGGTCAAACGGTACTGCCGTCGTCATTCAATCACGGTGCAGCAAATGGTCGCCGACGCCATCCGCAGGCGACTCGGGAAACCGATCCGCGCCTCCCATCGGCGACGTCACATCGTTTCGACTCGACTTCGCCCCACGCGCGGCCGGCTTCTCGTGGCCGCGGGCTGAGCGTCCACCCCGCTCCCGCTCTCGGGGGATTGACGCGAGTCCATCGCTCCGGTGCACTGCAGCGGGAGTCGCCGAGGTCGCCGGTCGCCAGATGCCGGCGTCCGGTGGCTCCCGGAGAGGGTCGGGTGAGTGCAGGCCCGCCCGGCCCTCTCCCCCCCTCTTGGGGGGGAGTCAGGCGGCAGCGTCCGGATACCGCGTGGCGAGCTCGGCACCCCGGTGGATCGAGACCTGAACGCCCCGCTCGGCGAGCCACGCCAGCCGCTCCCGGATCTCCGCGAGTTGCGCCTCACCCGCGTCGCGCGCCACGCGCACGTCGAGACGGGATCCGGGACCGCTGCGAAGCGCGTCGGCGGCGATGGCCTCCGCGGAATACGGGGTGAGCAAGCCGCCGCGCTGGACCTCGCCCCGACCACGGGCGGGAACGAGTCGGACCCACACGAAGACGGGCTCGCCGGCCACGGTGGGACGTGCCCGCAGGGCCGGATGCTTGCGGTGAAGGTTCTCCACGGCCTGGACCAGATCGCGGTACGTGCGCACCTCGGCGAGCACGGAGACCGGCACCTCGACACCCAGCTCCTCCTCGAACGCGCAGCTCAGCTCGGCGAGATCGAGCGAGTCCGCGGCGAGATCGTCGACGAGCGAAACGTCCGGCGTCAGCTCCTCGGGATCGACGCCGAGATGGCCCGTCACCACGCGCATGATTGCCGGCTCCACGTCGAGGCCCACGACCGCTCCTTTCCTCTCCTCCGGATCCCCCCTCCCCCAAAATGATGGCGGCGTGCGGCGCCCCGGGGAACGATCCGAATTTCCGCTCTCGATGTTGACGCCGCGACGGTGCCTTCTCTTCAACTCCTCTTCATCACTCGGACGCCGCACGCCGCTGCCACCGCGCGTGCCCCATGCACACGGGCGGTCTTTCGCGTCCGACCGAGCAAGGACGGTGCCGGATCGAAAACCCGCGCCAATTGGAGGCCGGGATTGTGCTCCTCGCGATATCGTCTCATAACGTTGCGACATGCGACACGACGTCGTGCAACGTCCCGTGGACCTTCGCCTGCGGAGCTTTCACGGCATCTTCACGGTTGCGCCACAGATCGAGGCCCTGTTCGCGACCCTGCGACGGGTGGCGCGCGCCGATTGTACCGTCCTCCTCGGCGGTGAAACGGGCACCGGGAAGGAGCTCGTCGCGCGCGCGATTCACGCCGAGAGCCCACGCCGCAGGGCCCCGTTCCAGGCCGTCAACTGCGCCACCTTCTCGCCGACGCTCCTCGAGTCGGAGCTGTTTGGCCACGTGCGGGGGGCCTTCACCGGCGCCGTCCGCGATCGCGAGGGACTCTTCGCGCTCGCGCACGGCGGCTCGCTCTTCCTCGACGAGATCGCGGAGATCCCGCTCGAGCTGCAGGGAAAGCTCCTGCGCGTCATGCAGGAGAAGACGTTCATCCCCGTGGGCGCCACCCGACCGGTCACGGTCGACGTGCGGGTCATCTCGGCGACCAACAAGGCGCTCCACAGGGAAGTGGCCGGGGGACGTTTCCGCGAGGACCTGAGCTACCGCATGCGGGTCGTCCCACTCTCGCTCCCTCCCCTGCGCGAGCGTCAGGGAGACGTCGAGGCGCTCTTCTGGCACTTCATCGACGAGATGAACCGCGGAGGTCTGCGACGGGTCGAGGGCGTGACCCGGACGGCCATGGATGCGGTGCGCACCTACTCCTGGCCGGGCAACGTGCGCGAGCTGCGCAGCGCGGTCGAGTACGCCTTCGTCGTGGGCGAGGGGCCGACCCTCGACGTCGATGATCTTCTGCCAGAGATCCGCGGGGAGCAGCTCCCCGAGGGACCGGGCCCGTGGCCCGTCGACAACGAGCGCGAGCGCATCCTGGCGGCGCTCGCCAAGCACCGGGGTCGCAGAGCCGCCGCCGCGAGGGAGCTGGGGATCAGCCGCTCCACTCTCTGGCGACGGCTCTACGCCTACCGGCTCAGCTGACGGCTAGTCGTCTCCGCTGCGAGAGTTCGACTCGTAGCGGTACGATCGCTCGCTCTCCTCGGCGCGAACGGGCGGCGCTGGTGCCACCGCGGCCACGCGCGGGGCCGTCACGTCCGCATCATATTTCACGCTGGCGGGACACCAGTGCCAGATGCCCAGCGTGAGCAGCCGGGTGATGAACGTCGGTACGCACATCGACCGGTCCACCTCGACGTGGCGGTTGACCAGGCGATCGGGCGGCCCGCAGCGCGCGAGAATGTCGTCCGCCTTGAGCTCGTTGATCTCCTGGGTGGGCGACGCGAAGCCGATGATCGGCAGCGGCACCACGGCGATCATCGAGTTGTCGTCCCACTCGCTGCCCGAGCAGTGCGTGGTCGCCGCGGCCCGGGGATTCGTCTGCTCCTTGACGAGGACGTCGGTGGTGAGCGCCGTGCAGCCGCTCAGCACGAGCGCCGCCGCGGCCCCCAGCCACACCCCGTGTCCAATGAGAGTCCGTCGCATGGGTTCCCTCCTTCGCTTGAAGTGCTCCTACAGCGTGGTGCTGGTGGTGCTGGTGCTACTGGTGGTGCTCGTCGTGCTTCCGGCCAGCGTGGTGGTGGTCGTACTCGGGCAGGGGACCGACTGCGGGTTGCAGACCAGGCTCAGCTTGTCCAGGTCCGTCCGCGCCGCCGTCGCGCCGGTCCGCACCACGGTGCGGATCGTGCACTGCCCGGGCCGCTTCCCGTTCACGCGCGTCCGCACCTTGATCGGGGTGAGCGTCCCACACACCGCCTCGGAGCCGTTCGGGCTCACTTGGAGCCGTCCGACCGGTCCGCAGTGCCCCGAGGCGCGGAACTTCTTCTTCGTGAATGTGGCCGGCGTGCACCCCGCCTCGGGCTGATCGAGGCAAAGTTGCAAGTCGAAGACGCATGACTTGCCCGTCGTCGTCTGGCAGAGCGTTCCCCGGTCGGGGAGCGCGGCGCCGTTGGCGTCATGGTACTCGACCAGGCATTCATCACCCTGCGCCTGTGAAAAGCTCGACGGTGCGAGGGTGAGCAACGCAACCGCCATCGTGAACAGACCCCACGTTCGCATGAATTCCTCCTCCATCCATCGCCTGTCGCGCGTCCCGGCGCGCGGACGCACCGAGGGACGCGCCGGCGTTCGGCGCTGGCGCCTTCCATCCGTGCAATGCGAATGCCAGCCAGCTGCCCACCGCGGAGTTCGCGGGAAGCTTTAGGTGAACCAGGGGCCAGTCGCGGCCGCGAGGGTTGTAGAAGGTACAACCTGACCCTGGGGTTTTTTCAAAGTCCGGCGGCCGACGCGGGGAGTCTTCGCACCCGTCCCGACCAAACCGTAGCGGAATCGTGCGCACACCGCACCGACCCGACACCGGGGTCCTGGCACGGGAACTGCTCGATCCTCCGCCAGGTTGTTCACGGGGAGGGTTGGTATGCGCAGGGATGATGAGCAGGCGATGCCGGTTTTCGAGCCCGAGGTCATCTTGCCGGAGCAGTTCTTCGGGCCGCGCCGGGATCGACGGCAAGGTGAACACCGACTCATGGCGGCGATCCTCGACGACGCCGTTCTCACCTGCTGCGTCCCGCAGGTCGCCCGCGCGCGCGGCGGCTACCGGGCGGTGCGCGATGCGGGGGAGTGGATCGACAGCGACGACCGGTCCTGGATGTTCTCCTTCGAGAGGATCTGCGACGCCCTCGACCTGAACGCCGAATACATCCGTCGTGGCGTCCGGGCGTTGAAGCAGCGGTCACGCCGGGCGAACGCCGTCGTGATCGACTTTCCGCGGGCGCTCCCCGACGGTGCCGAGGTCCCGACCTCGCCGCCCGTGCGGCGCGCAGTCGGCGGGCGCCACCTAGCCGTCGGCCCCTGATCCGCGCGCGGGGGCGCGCCCTGGAGTTCGGCCAGCGATGTCCCACCCCATGGTGAGTCCCCGCGAAGACTACGGCAGGCGCGGCGCCCCATCCCGCGCCCCGGAGGTCACGGAGCTCTTCGCGGGGGACGGAGGCGCGCGGCTGAGCGCCGTCGACTGGGCGGCGACGCCACTCGGCTCCGTCGAGCGGTGGCCGGCGAGCCTGCGCAGCACGCTGGGCGTGTGTCTCGGCTCGCAGGTTCCCATGATGATCTGGTGGGGACCGGAGCTGGTCACGCTGTACAACGATGCGTGCGCGCCGATGCTCGGCGCCCGCATGTACCCGCTCGGGCTCGGACGGCCGGCGCGCGAGACCTGGCGCCACGTCTGGAACGTGATCGGACCGATGGTCGAGGGTGCGCTGGGGCAAGGAGAGGCGACGTTCCGCGACGACCTCCTCCTCGCACTCGAGCGCAACGGCTATCGCGAGGAGTGCTACTTCGACCTGTCGTTCAGCCCGATCCGCGACGAGGCGAACCACGTCCGGGGCGTCTTCACCACCGCCAACGAGACCACGCAGCGCGTCCTGAGGGAGCGCCGGCTCCGCACGCTGCGCGACCTGGCCCTGCGCGGGGTCGAGTCGCGGACGCTCGAGGATGCGTGCGAGAGCGCGGTGCGCACGCTCGCCGCCAACCCGGGGGACATCCCGTTCGCGCTGCTCTACCTGCTGGAGGCGAATG
>JACXTT010005853.1_pt1 | contig 17759 bp, 13 predicted proteins | sample 9270951 | NCBI WGS metagenome assembly JACXTT01 (sample SAMN15532306, study PRJNA645909) | rock metagenome | isolation source: weathered quartz diorite | place: Puerto Rico | collected 2017-06-21 | reverse complement strand
CCCGGATGCATTGGGGGCGATGCTGGTGTGCGGCTACCGGGCGCCGAACTTCTCGTTCGGCCGCAACGAGTCCTGGGCGTTCGACGGGCTGCTGGAGGAGAGCTTCCGCTACGACTCGAGCAGCTATCCGATCCTCCACGACCGCTACGGCGACCGGAGCGCGCCGCGCTTCGCCCACCCCGTGCGCCACAACGGACACGGAACCCTGGTTCAGCTGCCCGTCGGGACGGCCCGCGTGCTGGGCGTAAACCTTCCGATCGGGGGCGGGGGGTATTTCAGGCTCCTGCCCACGGCGCTGGTCCGAACCGGAATCCAGCGCGTCAACGCGCGGGAGCGCCGGCCGGTCGTATTCTACTTTCACCCGTGGGAGCTCGACCCTGACCAGCCGCGGCCGGCCATGCCCTGGCGTCATCGCTTCCGGCACTACGTAGGCATGCGCGCCGAGGAGGCCAAGCTCTCCCGTCTCATTCAGGACGTTCGCTTTGGCACCGTCCGGAGCATCCTGGGACTGTGAAGATCCTCAACGTCGTCGGCGCCCGGCCCAACTTCATCAAGATCGCGCCGTTGATGAAGCGCATGCTGGAGGACCCGCGCACGGTGCCGCTGCTCGTCCACACGGGCCAGCACTACGACGCGACGATGTCCGGCAAGTTCTTCGAGGATCTCCGGATCCCGGCGCCTGACATCTCGCTCGAGGTCGGGTCGGGCTCGCACGCCTACCAGACCGCGGAGGTCATGAAGCGGCTCGAGCCGGTCATGGAGCGCGAGCGCCCCGACCTGGTCCTGGTGGTGGGCGATGTGAACTCCACCCTCGCGGCGGCGGTGACGGCCGCGAAGCTTCAGATTCCGGTGGCCCACGTCGAGGCCGGACTGCGCAGCCACGACCGGACCATGCCCGAGGAGATCAACCGCCTGCTCACCGACGCGATCTCGGAGTATCTCTTCGTGACCGAGGAGAGCGGACGGCAGAACCTTCTCCGCGAGGGCGTCAGCCCGAGCAAGATCCACTTCGTCGGCAACGTGATGATCGACTCGCTGGAACAATTCCGGCCCTGGTGGGACGGCTCGGCGATTCACCGTCGATTCGGCGTCGACAAGGGCGGCTATGGCGTCGTCACCTTGCACCGCCCATCGAACGTCGACCGGGCCGAGAGCCTGCAGGGCTTCCTGCACGCCCTCCTCGACGTGACGCGCGAGCTCCCGATCATCTTTCCCGTTCATCCGCGCACGCTGAAGGGGCTCAAGGCGCTCGACGCCGACCTGCGGGTGCTCCAGCCCAACGCCGAGGCGGCGCCGCTGAAGGGCCTCGGCCTTGCCGAGCCGCTCGGCTACGTCGAGTTCATCGCGCTCCTGGCCGGAGCGCGGATCGTTCTCACGGACTCCGGCGGGCTCCAGGAGGAGACGACCGCGCTCGGCGTCCCCTGCCTGACCCTGCGCGAGAACACCGAACGGCCCGTGACCGTGACGCACGGGACCAATCGTCTCGTCGGGACCTCGCCCGCTCGAATCGTCGAGGTGGCGCGTCAGGTGCTCGCGGAGCCGCGACCCCGTCTGTCGGCGCCGCCGCTCTGGGACGGTCGGGCCGCCGAGCGCATCGTCGCGATCCTGGCCGACAACCAGGGGCACGCATGACCATCGAGATCTCCCGCATCGAGGCCGCGCAGCAACGGGCGTGGGACGACTACGTCCAGGCCTCGACCGCGTCGGGGCACTGTCACCTGAGCGGGTGGGGACGCGTCGCCGAGCGCGCCTACGGCCTGCGGCCGTTCTACTTCTGGGCCGCCGACGGCGGCAAGGTTACCGGGATCCTGCCGGCGATCATGCTGCGGAGCCTGCCGAGAGGGAAGTCGCTCGTGTCGCTGCCGTTTCTCGACGACGGCGGCATCTGCGCGGACAATCGGGCTGGCGCCGCCGCCCTGTACCAGCACGCTCTGGACGTGTGCCGTGCAGAGCACGCCGACCTGCTGGACCTTCGCCACCGGCGAGCGAGCGGCCTCGAGCTGTCGGCCCACGGATCCAAGGTGACCTTCGTCCTGGATCTCGCCGCGGAGCCCGAGCGAGTCTGGGCGAGCTTCGACCCCAAGGTCCGCAATCAGGTTCGGAAGTCGGTGAAGTCCGGCCTCACGGTCTCATGGACGGGTCGCGAGGGGCTCGACAGCTTCTACGAAGTGTTCGCCATGAACATGCGGGATCTGGGCTCGCCGGTTCACAGCCGGCGCTTCTTCGCGGAGATCCTCGAGGAATTCCCCGATACGGCGCGGCTGATCCTCGTGCGTGACGGGGCCAAGCCGGTCGGCGGCGGCGTGTGTCTGTCGTTCAAGGACACGGTCGCCGTTCCGTGGGCGTCCTCGCGCCGCGACTATCTGTCGAAGTGTCCCAACCACATCCTCTACTGGGAAGCGATCCGGTGGGGCTGCAAGGAAGGCTACCGGCGCTTCGACTTCGGCCGCTCTTCGCCGGGAAGCGGGACGTATCACTTCAAGAAGCAGTGGGGCGCCCGGGAAGAGCCGCTCGCCTGGGAAATCTGGAGACGGGACCATCGGCGCCGGGCGCTCGTGGAGTCGGGTCAGGGCGCGTACGGCTTGCTCTCCGAGGCGTGGAAGCGTCTGCCGGTCGGCGTGACGACCGTCGTCGGGCCGCTCCTGCGCAAGCACATCGGCAACTAGCATGGAACAGGCTCCGCGGACCCGCGAGCACCGCGCCGGACAACCGGCGCCGCTGGTGCTGCACGTGGTCCATCGGCTGGCGATGGGCGGCCTGGAAAACGGCCTCGTGAACTTGATCAACCACATGCCGGCCGAGCGCTATCGGCACGCGATCGTGTGTCTCACCGACTCCACGGACTTCCGGCAGCGTCTGCGCCGGCCGGATGTGCCGGTCGTCGAGCTGCACAAGCGCGAGGGCCAGGACTTCGCGGTCTATGGGCGGCTGTGGCGGACGCTGCGACGACTCCGGCCGGACATCGTTCACACCCGGAACCTGGGAACGCTCGAGTCGCTGGCGGTGGCGGCCCTCGCCGGCGTGCGAGGCCGAGTCCACGGCGAGCACGGTCGGGACATGTACGACCTGTACGGAGCCCGACTCAAGTACCGGCTGTTCCGCAAGCTCGTCGCGCCGATCGTCTCACGTTACGTGACGGTCAGCCGCGATCTGGCCGACTGGCTCGTGCGGTCCGTGGGCGTCAGCCCCCGGCGCGTCGTGCAGATCTACAACGGTGTCGACACGCGGCGCTTTCAGCCCCGCGTCGGCCCGCGGGATCCGCTCATGCCGGCCGACTTCGCTCCGCCCGGCGCGTTCGTGATCGGCGCGGTGGGTCGCATGGAAGCGGTCAAGGATCACGCGACCCTGGTCAAGGCCTTCATCCGCATGGTCGGCGCCGGGCGGCCCGAGCACGCGCACGCGCGGCTCGTCATCGTCGGCGACGGCCCGGGTCGGGCCACGGCGCTCGAGCTGCTCCGGGCCGCGGGCCTCGGCCATCTGGCCTGGCTGCCCGGGGAGCGCGCCGACATTCCCGACGTCATGCGGAGCCTGGATCTGTTCGTCCTGCCGTCGCTCGGCGAGGGGATCTCGAACACGATCCTCGAGGCCATGGCCTGCGGCCTCCCGATCGTCGCAACGAGCGTGGGCGGCAACCTCGAGCTCGTGGTGGAAGGCCAGACCGGGACCTTGGTTCCGCCCGGCGACCCGGACCGCATGGCGCAGGCCATCGAGACGTACGTGACGGCGCGCGACGTGGCGGGCCGCCACGGCCGGGCCGCACGCCGCCGGGCGGAGGAGCAATTCGCGATCGACACGATGGTCGCGGGATACTTGGATGTCTACGACCGCGTGCTCAAGCGCCGAGGGAGCGAACACTCAAGCGAGGAGCGATCATGTGCGGTATTGCCGGCATAGTTGAGCTCGAGGCCGGGCGGTCTGTCTCGCTCGAGAGCCTCCGCCGGATGGCCGGGGTCCTCGCCCACCGGGGACCCGACGCGGAGGGATTCTATCGCTCCGGGCCCGCCGGATTGGCCCACCGCCGACTCAGCATCATCGATCTCGCCTCCGGCCAGCAGCCAATGGAGACGCCGGACGGCCAGGTCTGCGTCGTCTTCAACGGCGAGATCTACAACTACCTGGAGCTCAAGCACGAGCTCGAGCAGAAGGGCCACGTGTTCCGGACCAAGTCGGACACCGAGGTGCTGCTGGCGCTCTACCTCCAGGACGGTCTCGATGCGTTCGCGAAGCTGAACGGGATGTTCACGTGCGCCTTCTGGGATCGCCGGACCGAGCGGCTGGTCCTGGTGCGTGACCGCGCGGGCAAGAAGCCGCTGTTCTACTGGCGCGACGGTCGCCGCTTCCTGTTCGGGTCGGAGATCAAGGCCCTGCGGGCGTACGGCGACATCGAGCGGAAGGTGAACCCGGCCGCGCTGCACGAGTACCTCACGCACGGCTACATCGTCGGGGACCACACGATCTTGCAGGGCGTTCAGCACGTTCCGCCGGCCCACATCGTCGTCCTCGAAAATGGCGCGGTCGTCTGCCGCCCTTACTGGGAATTCGCCTTCCGGCCGACGGCGAGCGCGCCGCCCGAGGCGGAGGTGGCGGAGCGGGTCGAAGAGCTGCTGTCGCAGGCGGTCAAGCGGCGGCTGATGAGCGACGTGCCGCTTGGTGCCTTCCTGAGCGGCGGCCTCGACTCGAGCGCAGTCGTCGCGCTGATGGCGCGGCTCTCGGGCGGTCGGGTCAAAACCTTTTCGATCGGGTTCGAGGACGGCGACTACTCGGAGCTCGACGACGCCCGGACCGTGGCCGCGCACCTCGGCACCGACCACTCCGAGATGATCGTGAAACCCTCGGCGCTGAGTGTCCTGCCGGACCTGGTCTGGCATCTGGACGAGCCCTTCGGCGATTCCTCGGCGGTTCCGACCTTCTACGTCTGCCGGGCCGCCCGGCAGCACGTGACGGTCGCCCTGTCCGGCGACGGTGGCGACGAGGTCTTCGCCGGCTATGTCCGCTACCGCCAGCTGGAGCACTACCGGCGCATGGATCGGGTGCCGCGCTGGGTCCGCCAGGGCGTCGTCAGGCCGCTGACGGCCGCCATGCCGTTCACGTGGCCGGGGTGGAACTATCTCTACGCGATGGGCGCCGAGAAGACGAGCGGGATGCCGCTCGATCTCGGCCTCTATCCCCATATCCAGGAGCGGCTCTACACGCCCGAGTTCGCCGCCCAGATCCGGGGCTGCGATCCCTTCGCGCGGGCCAACGAGATCTTGAGCCGGGCTCGGGACCTCGACCCGGTCAGTCGCTATCAGTACCTCGACACGCTCCACTACCTGCCTTCGGACATCCTTACGAAGGTGGACCGCATGAGCATGGCCAATTCCCTGGAGGTGCGGTCGCCGCTCCTCGACTACACCCTGGTCGAGTACATGGCCACCTTGCCGGTCTCGTTCAAGCTTCGCGGGGCGATCAGCAAGTACATCCTCCGCAAGGTCGCCGGACGCTACCTGCCGGCGTCCGTGCTGACGAAGCGAAAGCAGGGCTTCGCGATTCCGAAGGATCGCTGGTTCCAGAAGGAGCTTCGGACCTTCGCCGAGGAGCTCCTGCTCGAACGGCGTACGATCGCGCGCGGCTATTTCGACGAGCGCGCCATGCGGCGCCTGCTCGGCCACCACGCGTCGGGCCGGCGCGACTACAGCACGTGGATCTGGTGCCTGATCGTGCTCGAAATGTGGTTCCGGACGTTCCTCGACGAGAGCGGGAGAGGCGGTCGGTCATGTGCGGCATAGCCGGCATCTTTCACGCCGATCTGTCGAGCGCCGCGTCGCCGCAGCTGCTCCAGCGGATGACGGCGGCGCTCGCCCACCGCGGCCCCGACGGCGAAGGCTTTCACCTCGACGGGCCGGCGGGGCTCGGCCATCGGCGGCTCAGCATCATCGACGTCGGCGGCGGCAAGCAGCCGATCTTCAACGAAGATCGCACGCAGGCCATCGTCTTCAACGGTGAGATCTACAATTTCGGCCCGCTGCGCGAGCTCCTCGTGCAGAAGGGCCACCGCTTCCAGACGCGCTCCGACACCGAGGCGATCGTCCACGCGTACGAGGAGTTCGGCGAGCGCTGCGTCGAGCACCTGCGGGGGATGTTCGCGTTCGCGATCTGGGACGGCGCGCGCCGGGAGCTCTTCCTCGCGCGCGACCGGCTGGGCATCAAGCCGCTGTACTACTACTGGGACGGCCGCAAGCTTCTGTTCGCCTCGGAGATCAAGGCGCTGCTGGAGGACCCGACGGTCGAGCGCACCCTCGACCCGCTGGCGATCGACGACTATCTCACGTACCTCTACGTCCCGGCGCCGCGGACCATCTTCAAGAACATCTACAAGCTCCCGCCCGCGCACACGCTCACGGTCTCCGGCGGCCGGCTCACGGTGCGGGAATACTGGGATCTCTCCTTCGAGCCGCGGTCGACCGCGACCGAGTCGGAGTGCGCCGGCGGCCTGCTCGAGAAGCTCCGCGAGTCCGTATCGATTCACCTGATGAGCGAGGTCCCGCTCGGCGCGTTTCTCTCCGGCGGCATCGACTCGAGCGCCGTGGTGGGCATCATGGCAGGCCTCCTCGACCAGCCCGTGAACACCGCCTCGATCGGCTTTCGGGAGCACGGCTTCGACGAGCTGCCCTACGCCAACCTGGTCGCCCAGCGGTATCGCACGCGCGCGGTGCAGAAGACGGTCGAGGCCAGCGCCGTGAAGATCCTCGACGACCTCGCCTGGCACTTCGACGAGCCGTTCGCCGATTCCTCGGCGGTGCCGACCTACTACGTCTCGCAGGTGGCGCGCGAGCAGGTCACGGTCTGCCTCTCCGGCGACGGCGGCGACGAGAGCTTCGCCGGCTATCGCCGGTATCGGATCGACGCGGCCGAGAACCGGCTGCGGCGATTCATGCCGACGGCGCTGCGCGGGCCGGCGGCGGCGTTCGCGCGGGTGTACCCGAAAGCCGACTGGCTGCCGCGCGTCTTTCGGGGCAAGACACTGTTGACCAACCTCTCGCTGTCGCCGGAAGAAGCGTACTTCCACACCATGAGCTGGTTCTCACCGGCGATGAAGCGACAGCTCTACCGGGACACCTTGAGCCGCGCCGTGGGTGACTACGATCCCTACTCGGTCATGCGGGCCCACTTCGACCGGACGCGCGGCTGGGATCCGCTGTCCCGGATCCAGTACGTCGACATCAAGACCTATCTCGTCGACGACATCCTGACCAAGGTCGATCGCGCCAGCATGGCTCACTCGCTCGAGGTCCGCGTGCCGCTCCTGGACCACGAAGTCGTCGAGTACGCGGCGGCTCTCCCGGCCCGGTACAAGTTGCGCGCCGGCGAGGGGAAGTACATCCTCAAGAAGGCCCTCGCGGGCATCGTCCCGACCGAGATCCTCGATCGGCGGAAGATGGGGTTCTCCATTCCGCTCGCCGGGTGGCTGCGGGGCGATCTAAAGGGGCTCTTCGAAGACCGCGTCCTGGCGCGGGATGCGTTCGTCGGCTCGCTCTTCGACACCACCGCGATCGCGCGGTGGTGGGGCCAGCACCAGCGCGGCACCCGTGACTATTCCGCCCATCTCTGGGCCCTCCTGGTCCTCGAGTCCTGGGCCGGCAAGTTCGGGATCCGATGAACGTTCTGGCCTTCACCTCGCTCTATCCGAACAACGTCTGGCCCAATCACGGCGTCTTCGTGAAGGAGCGGGTGGCCCGGTTCACGGCGGCGGGAGCGTGCGGTGTGAAGGTCGTCGCGCCGGTCCCGTACTTTCCGCCCGTCAAGCTCGGTCATCGATGGCTCTACTCGCAGGTCGCGCGCCACGAGGTCCGTGACGACATCGACGTCTACCATCCGCGCTACGCGATGATCCCGAAAGTGGCGATGGCGGCGCAGGGGATCACGCTCGGCCTGTCGCTCGTGCCGTTCGTCCGCGATCTCCAGCGTCGGTTCGACTTCGATGTCATCGACGCCCACTACGTGTATCCGGACGGCTTCGCGGCGGTGGTGCTCGGACGGATCTTCAAGAAGCCGGTCGTGGTGTCGGCCCGCGGCAGCGACATCAACCTCTTCAGGACGTTTCCGGTGATCCGGCAGCTCCTGCGCGCGACGCTGAAGAAGGCCGACGGGGTGATCGCCGTGTCGGCGGGCTTGAAGGATGCGATCACCCGGCTCGGGGTCCCGGCCCCGAAGGTCACGGTGGTGACCAACGGCGTGGACGTCGCGAAGTTCGCGCCGTCCTCCAGGGATTTGGCGCGCCTGACGCTCGGCCTGGCGCGGCGGCGCACGTTCCTCTCGGTCGGCAACCTCAAGCCCGTGAAAGGCTTCGACCTCCTGGTCAAGGCGTTCGCAAGGGTCCTGGCCGAGTCCGCCGACAAGGACCTGGGCCTCGTCATCGTCGGCGACGGCCCGGCGCGAAAGCCGCTGGAGCGCCTGATCTCGTCCCTCGGGCTCGATGCGCACGTCCGCCTGGCCGGCAACGTCCCCAACGACGCCCTCCACGTCTGGTACAGCGCGGCGGACGTCTTCTGCCTGGCCAGCGAGAGCGAAGGCTGGCCCAACGTCGTGCTGGAAGCGCTGGCGTGCGGCACCCCGGTCGTCGCGCCCGCCGTGGGCGGGATCCCGGAGATCATCGGCTCCGACAGCCTCGGCATCCTGGCCGAGCGAACCGAGGCGGACCTGGCGCGCGCGATGGCCCGCGCCCTGACGACGTCGTGGCGGCCCGCCGCCCTGGTGAGCTACGCGGCCGCCCACGACTGGGACCGGGTGGCGAGCACCCACGTGAAGGTCCTGAAATCACACTGCGAATCCGGCCGGGAAGCGGTCGCGGCCACGCGAATTCCCGCCTAATTTTTTAACACTTTGGCTCGAACATTGGCACCTCATAATCGAAGAAGGCTCTCGGGGCGGCCTCGTGCCGTCGTCCTCGCGCCCCGACGGGAGACCGCACGATGAGAGTCAGCATTTTGGGCCTCGGATACGTTGGCTCGGTGACCGCCGCCTGCCTGTCGAACGCCGGCCACGAGGTCTGGGGCGTCGACATCAGCGCCGACAAGGTCAGGACGATCAACGCGGGACGGAGCCCGATCGTCGAGACCGACCTGGAAGCGATGATCGCCCGCGGGCGGAGCAGCGGCTCGCTCCGCGCGACCACCGACCCGCACGAGGCGGTGCGCTCGACCGACATCAGCCTCGTCTGCGTCGGCACCCCGAGCAACGCCAACGGCAGCCTCAACCTCAAGGCGATCACGGCGGTCGCGCGCGAGATCGGCGAGGGCCTCAAGCGCAAGGACTCCTCGCACTGCGTGGTGTTCCGGAGCACCGTGCTGCCGGGGACCACGCGCAACGTGCTCATCCCGGCGCTCGCCGAGGCCTCCGCGCGGCAGCCGCACGTCGACTTCGACGTGTGCTTCAATCCGGAGTTCCTCCGCGAGGGGACGTCCGTGGCGGACTTCCATCGCCCGCCCTTGACGCTCATCGGCCGCGAGACCGAGCGAGGCGGCGAGAGTGCCGCCGGGCTCTACGCCGGGATCGACGCGCCGCTCGAGCGGGTGACCTACGAGGTCGCCGAGATGGTTAAGTACGCCTCGAACAGCTTCCACGCCCTGAAGATCACGTTCGCGAACGAGCTCGGCGTCCTCTGCAAGAGCCTGGGCATCGACAGTCATCGCGTCATGGAGATCTTCACGCTCGACAAGAAGCTGAACATCTCGCCCGCCTACCTCCGTCCGGGATTCGCGTTCGGCGGCTCGTGCCTCCCGAAGGACCTCCGCGCCCTCCTCTACAAGGCCAAGGAGCTCGACCTGAACATCCCGGTCCTCGGCGCGGTGCTCGAGAGCAACCGGCTCCACGTGCAGCGGGTCATCGACTGGATCGTCGGGACCAAGCTCAAGAAGATCGGCGTGCTCGGGCTGAGCTTCAAGGCCGGCACCGACGACCTCCGCGAGAGCCCGAACGTGTCCTTGATCGAGGCGCTCATCGGCAAGGGCTGTGACGTGCAGATCTACGACGCCGACGTCATGCCCGCGCGGATCTTCGGCGCCAACAAGGAGTTCATCGAGAAGGAGATCCCTCACGTCGCGAGCCTTCTCATGCCCACCGTCGAGGACGTGCTCGATCACGCCGAGATCGTGGTGATCTGCAAGAAGGAGGCAGCCCCCCCCGAGGCCCTGCGGGCCCACGCGAGCCACAAGATCATCCTCGACCTGGTGCGGTGCAGTGTGCCCCAGAGCGCGACGGCCGATGGCTATCACGGACTCTGCTGGTAGGGACCGTCTCCGGGTCCTGTTCCTGTCCCAGCGGTTCCTCCTGCCCATGGATACGGGCGGGAAGATCCGGACGGGGAAGCTTCTCGAGAAGCTCAGGGACATCTTCGAGATCACTCTGGTCAGCAACGTCGACCCGGTCAAGGACGCGCCGTACTTCGCGCAGGCCCGGGCGCTGTGCGCCGACTTCCTGCCCGTGCCCTGGCGGGAGCTCAAGAAGTATTCGCTGAGGTTCTATCTGCGGGCGCTCGGCCGCGTCTTCTCGCGCCATCCCATGACCGTGCTCAACGACTACTCTCGTGAGCTCGAAGCGACGATCGTGGAGGCCCTCGCGCGGCGCCCCTACGACCTCCTCGTGTGCGACTTCCTGCAGTCGAGCCTCAACTTCTCGCGCATCGCCGGTTACCCGACGTTGCTCTTCCAGCACAACGTCGAGTCCGTCATCGCGGAGCGCCACTACGAATCGGCGCAGAACCCCGTGATGAAGGCGCTGTGGCGGTCGCAGCTCGCCAAGATGGAGCGCTGCGAGCGGGAGGCGTGCCGGACGTTCACCGGCGTCGTCGCGGTGTCGGCCGTCGACAAGGAGATCCTCGAAGAGCGGTTCGACGCGCGGAATGTGTTCTCGATCCCGACCGGCGTCGACACCCACTACTTCGCGCCCGTGAACGAGCCGATCCGGGAGCACAGCCTGGTCTTCACGGGCTCGATGGACTGGCTGCCCAACGAGGACGCCGTGCTCTTCTTCGCGGAAGAGATCCTCGGCCAGGTCAAGGAGCACGTCCCGGCCGTCACCGTGACGGTCGTGGGACGCAACCCGTCGCGCCGTCTCCTTCGGGGTGTGAGTCGCTACCCCGAGATCAACGTGGTCGGATCGGTCCCGGACATCCGGCCGTACGTCGGGCGTCACGCGCTCTACGTCATCCCGCTGCGGATCGGGAGCGGGACCCGGATCAAGCTCTACGAGGCCATGGCGATGGGCAAGGCGGTCGTCTCGACGTCGATCGGCGCCGAGGGTCTTCCGGTCACGAGCGGCGAGCACCTCGTGCTCGCCGACGGCCCGGCCGATTTCGCTGCCGCCGTCGTGCGGCTCTTGACCGATCGCGCAGCGCGCATGCGGATCGAGGTCGCCGCGCGCGACTTCGTCGAGCGCAACTTCAGCTGGGAAAGCGCCGCATCGGTTTTTGCGGACGCGTGTCGGAAGGTCGCCGCCGCGTCGCCGTTCGTGGGCGAGCGCGGCGCGACTGCATCACCGGACAGGAGGAGAGAGTGATGAGCACCACCATCGTGACCTCAATTCGGACGGCCGTCGTCGGGGCGCTGCTGCTGGTCATGGGTACGGCGGTAGCCGCCGCAGCGTTCACCCCGATGGACAACGACTGGTTCTTCTCGAGCGCCTACGCCGACCGGGACGGGACACTGCAGGTTCACAGCTTGCTGATCAACGTGGACCTGAACCACACCGACAGAGCGGCTGTCTCGATCGGCCAGGCCGACTACAGGTCCGCGATCGCCGACCTAGCGTACACGCTGGCGAGATTTCCGAATCATCCCAGAGCGTTGATGCTGTTGACGGCGGTGTCGAAGCTCACGGACCGGCCCGCCCTCCCGCTCGTGTATTTCGAACGGGCCCTGCGGCTCTATCCTCAGTACGCGCTCACTCACGCCCAGTACGGCGGGTACCTGGTACAGATCAATCGTACGGAAGAGGGGATCGCGAAGCTGAACACCGCCACCGAGATCGACCGAAACCTGGTCATCGCGTACGTCTGGCTGGCGGAAGCGTATGCGAAGACCGGCAAGCCCGAGCTCGCGCAGAAGGCTGCCGCGCGCGCCAGAGAGCTCGGCTACCAGCGCCCTCCGCAGGAGCCGGCGAGCACGCCAGACAGCTCGGCTACCAGCACCAGCAGCAGCAGCAGGTGACGGCGCCCATGACCGGGGAGAAGCCGGAGTGAGTGGAATCTGCGGAATCGCCCTGCGCGATCGCGCCCGGGCGCTCGACCCGACGTGTCTGACGCCCATGATGGGTGCGCTCGACGTCTCGGGGCAGGGGCGGGGCACGACGGTCGCCTTGGGGCGGGCGAGCCTGGGAGCCCAGACGTTCCCGCGGCGGCTGGCCGGCGTGGCGGACCTGACGGTCGGAGGCCATCGGCTGGCCCTGAGCGTGCACGGGAGCGTCTACAACCTGCGCGAGCTGTTCGGGGCCAGCGGCGCCGCCGGCGCGCCGACGGCGCTGCTCCGCGCCTATGCCGACCAGGGTGTCGCGTTCCTCGGCAGGCTGCGTGGCGAGTTCGCGATCGCGGTCTGGGACGGATCCGAGGAGGCGCTGTACGTCGCGACCGACCGCTTCCGGATCCATCCGATCGTCTTCTACCAGGACTCCGACAAGCTGGTCTTCGCCTCCCGGATCCGCGGGATCACGGCCTGCCCGCTCGCGCCCGAGCTCAGCATCGACCCCGAGGCGATCGTCGACGTCGCCGCGTCGTCGATGATCCCGACGCCCAAGACGATCTTTCGCGAGATCCGCAAGCTGCCGCCCGGTCACGTCCTGAGCTACCGCAAGGGCGAGATCGACGTCACGCCCTACTGGGACATCAGCTTTCTGCGGGCGGACCATTCGGGCCCGGCGCGGCTGGCGCGGCAGCTCGACGAGCGCCTGACGGACGCGATCGCCGTCCGCCTGGGCGACGATACCGCGACGGACCGGGTCGGCGCGTTCCTGAGCGGCGGCGTCGACAGCAGCACCGTCACCGGGCTCATGACGCGCGTCGCGGGCCGACCGATCAAGACCTTCTCCATCGGCTTCGCGGAAGAGCGCTTCAACGAGATCAACTACGCGCGGATCGCCGCCCAGGCCTTCGGCGCCGAGCACCACGAATACTTCGTGAGCCCCGAGGACACCGCCGAGACGATCCCGCGCCTGCTCGAGTGCTTCGACGAGCCGTTCGCCAACGCCTCGTCCGTCCCGACGTATTTCTGCGCCAAGCTCGCGCGGGCCCACGGCGTCGACGTCCTCTACGCGGGCGACGGAGGCGACGAGCTCTTCGCCGGGAACGAGCGCTACGCGACGCAGCGCCTCTTCGAGTACTACTACCGCGTGCCGGCCTCGCTGCGGGAGCCCGTGCTCAAGCCGCTGCTCCGCGGGCTGGCGCGGCACGTCGCGTGGGCGCCGCTGGTGAAGGCGGACAAGTACGTGCGGCGGGCCAGCATCCCGGCGCCCGAGCGCTACTCGTCGTACGGCTTCTTCAAGGTCGTGTCCCCGGTCGAATTCTTCACGCCCGGGCTCATCGAGCAAGTCGGGGCTTCCTACGATCCGTACGGGGTGGTCAACCGGTACTACGCGCAGGCCCCGGCGCGGAGCGATCTCGATCGACAGCTCTACCTCGACCTGAAGATCGCGATCTCGGACAACGATCTGTTCAAGGTGGCCCGGACGACGGACGCGAGCGGCATCACCGCGCGCTTCCCGTTCCTCGACCACCCCCTGGCCGAATTCGCCGCGACCGTGCCGGCCGCGATCAAGATGCGCGGACGACGGCTCCGGTCGTTTTTCAAGGACGCCTACGCCGACCTGCTGCCGGCGGCGATCCTCTCCAAGACCAAGCACGGCTTCGGGCTCCCGATCGCGGGCTGGCTTCGGACCGACCGGCGGCTCAACGAGATGATGCACGACCTGGTGCTGGCGTCGCGGAGCGTTCAGCGCGGCTATTTCGCCAAGAAGGCGCTCGAGCGGCTTGTCGAGGATCACCGGACGGACAACACCTCGTTCTACGGAACCATTCTCTGGAATCTCATGATGCTCGAGCTCTGGCATCGCGATCTCGACGCTTCCGCCGGGAGCCGTGTCCCTCGCCCGGTCGGGGCGTACGCCGGCTCCCGCTGAGGCCATGTACCAGGCGAGTGATCCGATCCTGTCGAGATACCGCGGGCGCCTGAGACGGCTCCTGGCGTCGGTCGTCCATGCGTCCGGCGTCTCGCGCGTGACGCAGCGACTGGCCGGCGTGATGCAGCTCAAGACGACCGAGCAGGGGAGCCCCGTCTTTCCGTTCGTGAAGAAGCGGCGCTCCCGCAGCGTCCAGATCCTCGGCTACCACCGGATCAACGACGGTGGCGATCCGTACCTGCCGGCGACGCCCGTGCGGGTCTTCGGCGCGCAGATGGAGTATCTGGCCTCCCGCTACCGCGTGCTCGGTCTGGAGCAGGCCGTCGACGGCTTGCGCCGCGACGACGTGCCGGACGACGCGCTCGTCATCACGTTCGACGACGGCTATCGCGACAACTATCTCAACGCCTTCCCGATCTTGAAGACGCTCTCGCTGCCGGCGACGATCTTCCTCGCGACCGCCGCCGCGGAATCGCGGGCGGTCCTGTGGCACGATCGCGTCTTCGCCGCCTTTCGGCAGACCACGGTGCCGAGCCTCGACGGCTTTGCGGGAATGCCCACGCGCTACTCGCTGAAGACTCCGGACGAGAAGCTCGCCGCCGAGAACGACGTCCTGAAGTTCCTGCGATCGCTCGACCACGAGCGCCGATCCTCCTGGGTCGACGTGCTGCTGACAGAGCTCCAGGTCGTCGGGGCGACCGAGGAGCCCAACCTGATGCTGACCTGGCCGGAGGTGCGGGCGATGCACCAGGCCGGCGTCTCGTTCGGCTCGCACACGGTGAACCATCCCATCCTGGCCCACCTGACGCCGACGAAGGCCCGGGACGAGATCACCGCGTCCAAGGCCGCCATCGAGGAGCGGCTGGGCACGCGCGTGACCGCCTTCGCGTATCCCGGCGGGAAGAGCACGGATTTCAACGACGAGGTCAAAGGTATCGTGCGGGACGCCGGCTACCGTTGCGCGCTCACCGCCATTCCCGGCACCAACGACGCGAGCCGAGACCTGTTCGAGCTGCGTCGCGGGACGCCCTGGGAGGCGGATGTGCCCGGCTTCGCCGCCCGCATGCAATGGAGCAAGTTCTGCTCGTAACAGTGATACGGAACGACGGGGCGTTCGACGATCTGCGGCCGGAATGGACGCGCTTGCTCCAGGAAAGTGCCAGCGACACCGTCTTCCTGACCTGGGAATGGGCCAGGTCGTGGTGGACGAGCTACGGGGCCGGCCGGGAGCTCTACGTCCTCAGGGTCGAGGACGAGGGGCGCCTCATCGCGCTGGCGCCCTTCTATCGATCCACCTGGCGAGCGCTCGGCGTTCTGCCGTATCGACGACTTCACCTGATCGGAGACGGGTCCTGGGATTCCGATTATCTGGATCTCATCGTGTCCAGTGGCGACGAATCGCGCGCGGTACCCGCGATCGTCAAATTTCTCTTGGACCATCGACGGGATTGGGACATCCTATTTCTTAACGAGGTCCCGCAATCCTCCGGAAATCTCAAGACATTTCGGGATCTGCTGCGAGGCCGGACCAGCTTCTGGGTGGAAACGGAAGTCGGGTGTACCCATGCCGCGTTGCCGACCGATTGGGATGACTATTTGAAGACCCTGAAGCCTCGCATGCGGACCAAGATCCGTTCGCTGACCTCGCGCCTCGAGCAGGGCCACCGCGTCACGTTCGACTCGTGCGAACGGCCCGAAGAGCTGCCGGGGCGCCTCGAATCTCTCTTCGATCTTCACCGCCAGCGCTGGCACGGCAAGCAGCAGGACGGCGTCTTCGGAACGCCGTCGAAGCGGCGCTTCTATCTCGAGGTCGCCGGCCGATTCCTGCCGCTCGGCTGGCTGCGCTTCTATTCGCTGGCCGTCGACGGCCGCTACGTCGCCCACGAGTACTGCCTCGAATACCAGAACCGTCTCTTCCTGCTCCAGGAAGGCTTCGATCCGGCCTGGGAGGAGCGTGGTGTCGGCAACGTCCTTCGTGGCTACGTGTTTCGCGACTGCATCGGGCGCAAGCTGGCGGCGTACGACTTCCTGGGCGGGGTCACGGCGCACAAGCTTTCCTGGGGCGGCACCCAGAAGACGAGCGTCCGGATCACGATGGCGCTCCCGACATTGAAGGCGCGGCTCCTGTTCGGCGCTCAGGCGGCACGCGAGGCGAGCGTGCGGCGGCTGAAGCTCGTGCTGCCGACGGCATGGACCGAGGTCCTGCGGCGCGCGCGGGCGCGGGTGGCCGCGGCATGAGCCGAGGACGGCCGAGCGACGAGCGCACCGCGCCGCCGGTCTTCGTCATGAACCCGTACTACTCGGGTATCGGGATCGCGAGGGCGCTTCACGGGCGGGGCGTCGACGTGTTTGGCCTGTCGTCCGAGCGCAACGCGCCGGGCAATCGCTCGCGATTCTTCGCCGGCGTCTACGACGTGCCCAACGGGCGGGACGAGCCGGACGCGCTGTTCCGCCGCCTCGTCGAGCTCAAGGAGCGTCACGCCCGCACTCCGGTGCTCTTTCCGACGCGCGATCTCGACGTGGTCTTCCTCCGGGAATACCGCGAGCGGCTGAGCCCGTTCTATCGCTTGCCGCGCTCGCTGGACGGGAGCCTGGCGCGCATTCTCGACAAGCTCGAGCTCGCGGAGGTCGCGCGCGACCTACAGATGCACGTGCCCAAGACCGTGGGGTGCGAGTCGGTGGAGGATCTCGAAGCGCGCCTGGGCGACCTGACGTTTCCGCTCGTGGTCAAGCCTCGCTACTCGTACCAGTGGCGGCGGAGCGGAGCCGACAAGATCGTCGGCGCCAAGAAGGCGATCATGGTCGAGTCTCCCGAAGAGCTCCGTCGGGAGGTCGGCCGACTGGCCGGGGCCGCGGCCGACATGCTGCTGCAGGAGTTCGTGCCTGGCGGAGACGCGGACATCGTCGTCTGCTGCGGCTACGTCGACCGGAACGGGGAGCTCGCGGGCCACTTCACCGCCAAGAAGGTCTACCAGTATCCGTCGCTCTTCGGGACCGGCTGTGTGGTCGAGCTGGCGGACATTCCGCGGATCGTCGAGCCGTCGCTCAAGCTCCTGCGGGCGTTCGGCTACTCCGGGCTCGCCGAGATCGAGTTCAAATACGACCGGCGCGCCGATCGATATCTTCTGATCGAGGTGAACCCGCGGCACTGGGATCAGCACGAGCTCGGCACGCTCGCCGGAGTCAACGTGTCCTGGATCGCTTATCGCGACCTCATCGATCGCCCGGTGCCCGCGCAGACGCCGACCTACGACGCCGGCGGCAGCGGCCGGTGGGTCGCTGAGCGCGAGGCGCTCCTGCTGCTGCTCAGCGGCGGCCCCGCCGGGGCGGGGCCGCGCCGGATGGCGTCGTTCCGGCGCCGTTCCACGGTCTTCGCCATTCTCGACCGCCGGGATCCGTTGCCGAGCGTGCAGCTCGGCCTTCGACTCGTCCGCGAGTTCGCCGCCCGCGCCTGGGGACTTCTGCGGGCACCCGGCCGGAGCGACTCGCGCCAGGGGAGCCGTCCGGGGGCGGCCGTGGCGGACATGGACGCCAGTGCCCGACGGGCGATCGGAAAATGAACCTGGAAGCGGCGGGGCTGGCGGAAGGCCTCGCGGGCTGGAACCCCCGCGCAC
>JACXTT010005852.1_pt1 | contig 17762 bp, 15 predicted proteins | sample 9270951 | NCBI WGS metagenome assembly JACXTT01 (sample SAMN15532306, study PRJNA645909) | rock metagenome | isolation source: weathered quartz diorite | place: Puerto Rico | collected 2017-06-21 | reverse complement strand
ACCTGTGAGTTCACTTTGTCCGGCTGGCCGGGCGTCGAGGGCAATGCCGGCGGCGTGATTGCGCCCTTGCTAGGCGGGGCGGATCCCGGCGCCGGGACGGGTGCAGCGGTTCGGGTCGCGCGCTGGGCGGCGTTGCGCTGTTCCGATTCGACCGCCGCGGCGGCCCGCAGACTGGCTGAGGCGAGCAATTCCATCGACTTTCGCGAGTAGTGCTCCGGCGATTCGGCGCCGCTCGTGATCATCTGCTGATACGCCTTCGCCTGCCGTCGCAGCATCGCCGGATCGTCGCCCGCCAGCCGGCGTCGCACCGCGATGAGCCCGCGCATCGGCACGGCATCCGCGGGATTGTCGAGGAGGACCCTCAGATACTCGTCCTGTTTTCGCCGCAACTCTGCGACAGTATCCGGCAGTTGGGTGACGGGGTTTCCGCCACGCGCGCCGACGCCGAATCTTTCGCCGAGGCCGCCGACGTGCACACCGAGAAGAGACGCGATTCCGATCGTGGCGAGCGCAGCCAGGAGAAAAACCAGCAGCAGTTGGACGGCCCTTTGCATACGTGAGGACCTCCAGATCGCATTGTAGAGCGAAGACACCAAAGAGACAAGCGGTGCAGGTGTTCCCCGGATCGCGTTTCCCAGAACCAGTGAGGCTTAAACCGAAAGGCCTGCGAGAGTGTGACCCCAGCTGGCGTGTCAGGCGATGTTCAGAGCCGCTTCAGCAACTCGGCCTTCTTTACCTGGAACTCTTCATCCGTGAGGACGCCCGTCGCGTGCAGCTCACCGAGCTTCTTCAGCTGGTCCGCGACGTCGACAGAACCCGCGGCATCGGACACAGGTGGGGAGACCGGATTCGCGGCCGGGGACGGCGCTGCGACCGGCGCCGCGGCGATCGCGGTAGCCGGAGCGGACCCACCGGCAACCGCAGTGGCGGCTGATGGCAGCGCGGCGATGACGTGGTTCACGACCTCCTGGGCCCAAGGCCCGGTCGCCTGGAAGGCAGACCAAACAACCGCAACCAACCCTAGCAAAACAACCAGCGGCGACAACCAGTACGCGAAGAAAAACAAGAAGAGCACACCCAACCCCAGATAGACATAGAACATGGCCGCACACGAGGCCGTCACGTCGATGCGGGTTTGCGCTGGACTCAGCGGGACCAAATTCGCCGTGCCCTCGTAGGGCGTGTTCTTGCCCTCCCAGATGTTGCCGGGGCGCTTGATGGTAAATCGGATGGGTTGCCCGGGGAGCTGGGACGAAACGGTCCCCCCGGCGGCCCGCACCGCGTCCGCGAAGACCGTCGAAGCGTCCGCGACCGAACCATTGACTACGGCACCACTGCTGGCCATCGCGTACCTCCGCAGGCGAGGAGTGGGGATCCCCGTCCCGGGGAGAAAGCTTCGGCGGCGCGCAATCGTCCTCCCTGTCGGCGACGCGGCCCGTCCGCCCGCGCCGCGCCCCGGGAGAGTCGCTTACGGCACGGCCTTCGCCTGCCGGCGGTGCCAGTCCTCGCTGAAGAGGTTGAAGTGCTGCCGGCGATATGGGTGCGCCTCCACGACGTCCTCGTGGAAGGCGACCCCCAGCCCGGGCCCGGAGGGAAGCGGGAACGACCCGTCCGTGACCGCGGGCAGCCCAGAGGCGCAATCCCGCACGTGGGGCTCGGCGAAGTCATTGAAGTATTCCTGGATCTTCAGGTTCGGCGTGCACGCCGCCAAGTGGAGTGCGGCCGCGGAGCTGACCGACGCCCCGACGTTGTGCGGCGCCATCATCAAGTTGTACGCCTCCGCCATCGCGGCGATCTTCTTGGTTTCGAGCAGGCCTCCGCAGTGGGTGATGTCCGCCTGCACGACGTCGACGGCTCCCGACGCGAACAAATCCCGGAACGAAGCGCGCGTGTGCAGGCGCTCGCCCGTAGCGATAGGAGCAGTGACGTGCTCGGCCACGTGGACCAGCGCCGCCGTCTGCTCAGGGGGGACCGGTTCCTCGAGCCAGCCGGGCGCCAACGGCTCCAGGTCGCGGGCAAGCGCGATCGCCTGCGCCGCCGTGAACCGCCCGTGCATCTCGACGAAAATCTCGACATCGGGGCCGACGGCGTCCCGCACCGCCTCGACAAGCGAGACAGAACGCCGGTGTTCCTCCCTGGTCAGCTCGCCGGCACCGGCCCCAAAGGGATCCAGCTTCAACGCGCGATAGCCACGATCAACAACCCGGCGGGCCGCTTGCGCGAACGCCTCGGGCCCGCGCTCCCCGGTGTACCAGCCATTCGCGTACGCGGGGATATGATCACGGCACGCCCCGCCCAGGAGCCGGTACACCGGCTGGTTGAGGGCCTTGCCGATGATGTCCCAGCAGGCGATCTCCACGATGGCAACGGCCGTCATCTCCGTCGCGCCGGGGAGCTCGAAATCGTCACGCGTGATCCGGAGCACTAGGTCCTCGATGTTGAAGGGGTCGCTGCCGATGACGTACCGGTGCGCGATCGCTTCCAGGTAGGCGGCCACGGGTTCCTCGCGATTGACTGGCCGCGCCTCTCCAATGCCCTCGAGCCCATCGTCGGTCCGCACGCGCGCGAACACGAAGTTGCGCCACGCCGAGCCCATCGTGTAGACCTTCACGTCGGAGATCTTCACGCCGTCCCTCCACCCTGTGGCATCAACATGGCATCGCGCATCGACACGGCGCGCCGCGGCGCTGCACGCCCCTCGCTCCCCTCCGTCAGCCCGCGGGCCGTATCAGCCGGCCGACGGGGTGGCCGTAGATCTCCCCGCCCTTCATGACCACGTGGCCGCGCACAATCGTATACACGGGCATGCCCTTCACCCGGAATCCGTGGAACGGCGTCACCTTGCTCTTGCTGTGCAGCAGGGTCTGGTCGATCGTACCTTCCTTGTGCATGTCGACAATCGTGAGGTCGCCGTCCGCGCCCCGGCCCAGGTTGCCCTTGCGCGGCCAGAGGTTCCAGGCCCGAGCCGGCCCCTCCGCCTGCACCTTGACGTAGCGATTCAGGCTCATCCGGCCGGCGTTGACTTGGGTGAGCATCAGGGGCACGTTGGTCTCCACCCCCAGCGCCCCCGCGCTCGCCTTCCAGATGTCGCCCATCGGATCGTGGGCCCCCTTCTCCTCGGGGGTGTGCGGGGCATGGTCGGAGCCGATGACCTCGATGGTGCCGTCGAGGAGGCCCCGCCACAACGCCTCGCCGTGTTCCTTGGAACGCACCGGTGGGTTGATCTTCAACAGCGATCCCAGGCCCATGCGGATCATATCCTCGCCCTCGAGGAGGAGGTACTGCGGTCCGGTCTCTCCCACGACGTCGACACCGCTCTCCCTGTTCCGGCGGATCAGCTCAACCCCTTCGGCGGCGCTCATATGGAAGATCATGAGCTTGCTCCGCGCCTCCCGTGCGAACAGAATGGCTCGCGAGATCGCCTCCGCCTCGGCCACGGAAGGCCGGGACTCCAGATGCGCCTGCGGGTCCTTGCGCCCCTGAGCCAACAGCTTCTTCCGGAGGTAGAGGATGATGCCGTTGTCCTCCGCATGCACCCCGCAGCGTAGCCCGGTCTCGGCCATGATCCGCCAGGCATCGATGATCTCGCCGTCCTGAGGTGCGGGAATATTGCCGACCGTTTCGCCCAGGAAGATCTTGTAACCGGCCACCCCCGCCTCTGCGAGCGGCAGAATCTGATCCATGTTGCCTTCCACGATGACGGCGTAGACCCCGTAGTCGACGTATGAGCGTCCCCGTGCGCAGGCGACCTTGGCCTCAAACCCCTCGACGTTGGCCGTGGGCGGGACGACATTCGGCATGTCGATGATCGTCGTGATCCCGCCTGCGGCCGCCGCCTGCGACCCGGTGTCGAAATCCTCCTTGTACTCGAGTCCGGGCGCGCGAAAGTGAACGTGGGGATCGATGAGCCCGGGCAACACGTGCAATCCCGCTGCGTCGATGACGTCCCGGGCCTGAGGAAGGTCGTCGCGCACCATCAGGTCGACCACGGTCCCATCCTTGATCAGGATGTGGCCGCGGGTGCTCGACAACGGCGTGACAATCGTGCCGTTCTTGACGATCAGGTCTACGGCCATGCCGCAGCCCCTCCCCTGCTCCCGCGGCGCTTCGCCTCGGTCCCCGCGAAATGGGCGACGGTTCGATGGGTGCGCGACGCTCACCTGCCGGCCGCGCGGGCGGCGCCGGCGGCGGAATCGCGGATCAGAAGCGAGATGGCGAGGCGCCGGCTGGCGCCAAGAGGTCACGCCCGATGAGGCGCCACCCGACGACGGGCCTGCTCACGACCGCGGACAGCAGATAAAATACGATGGCGATCACCAGCAGGTGATTGAAACCGACCATGAGGGAGAAGTACTCGCTGAGGCCGCCCAGCACCGCACCGGCGATGTTGGAGCCGAAGTCGACATCGGGGTGCTGGCTGTCGCGAAAGGCCGTGCCGAAGATGACGCCCGCGAAGAAGATGGGCACAAAGACGACGGCGCATGAGGCGATCACTTTCTGCGACCCCGGCAACCCCAGAAACGCGCTCATCGGCACCAGCACGTTCACCACCAGCGACGCCAGGAGCATCGCGTAATACGGCCACGGCGTCCTCGGCTTCGTGGCCAGCACAAACAGGTTGCTCGCGAGGATCATGATCAGAATCGCGAAGAAGACGATGGAGTTCACCATCCAGGTCGAGCCGAACAGGAGGGCCATGTGGACCACGCTTTTAGTCTCCAGCAGCATGAAACCCGCGCCAAGGAAGAACATCTGCCAGTTGGGCCGCACCCGGCGGCGCGGTGCGTAGGCGAAGAGGATCGCGAGCGAGATCAACGCGATCATCAGGATCCCGCGGAGGTTGAAGGCCGGAATCACGGGCGCGCGCAGGTACAGGAACGGCCAGTCGTCCACGGGATCGGGGCCGATGCCCGCCGTGTCCACCGTGGCGACGCCTACCGCATGCCAGCCGGCCGCGGGCGCACCCGCCAGCGCGGGAGGCCGAGGCCCGAACGCGTTCAAGGACTCGTTCACGGCCGGCTTGTCGTGGACCCAGAAGGTTCGCTGCGTCTCAAAGCGCTCGCGAATGGCCGCGACGTCACCAGCGAGGAGGAGCGTGAAGCGGTTGGCCTGCGGGTCGCGGGGACTGATCCTGGGCACGTACGGCACCGAGATGACGATCGGTGCCGCGCCGAACGCCTGCTCCGCCATTCTGGAGAGACGCCCCACCAGCCACCCCTGCCGGTAATAGTTGTACATGGCGAACACGCCGCCCGGCTTCAGCCGGGCCTTGATGTCCTGGAACGCCTGCTCCGTGAACAAGAAGCTCTCCAGGCGCAGGCTCGAGTAACCCGAATGCAAAATGAGGGAGTCCACCAGCGCGTAGACGACGAGGTCGTACTGCTGCCGGGTCTTGCGGACGAAACTGCGGCCGTCGTCGATATGGATGCGCACCCGGGGATCTTGATAGGGTCGGGCGGGGTGGTCCGCCCGGCCGATCTCATAGATCGTGGGGTCGATCTCGACCGCATCCACTCGCCTCGCGCCGTGATCCAGGGCGGCCTGGACGTCGTTGCCCGTTCCAGCGCCGACGATCAGGACGTCCTGGAACGGCGGGCGTCCGGCGTCCCGGTTCAACAAATGGGGCAACTCGTAGCCTGTGGCCCTGCGCCGCACGTCGACCATGCCCTGGTGGTTGATGTTGTTCGTGCGAATAAGTCGGGACTGGGGATAGTAGTGGATCTTGTAGTAGGGCGACCAGAGCACGGAGCCGTGGGGGTCGAGCGATGTCAGGAGGACCAATACCAGCATCGCGATTGACGCGCCCACCTGCAGCGGCGTTCTGCGCCTGATGAACACGAAGCAGACGGCGAGGGCGACCACGAACCACACCAGCGGCGGGGTCCGAAGCCAGGAGGCCAGCGCAAACGCGCCGATCCCCGCCAGGCTCCCCGCGATGTTGATCGTGTAGGCGGCGACGCGGTGCGGCACCTGGATGAACGCGCGCCCCATCACCTGTCCGAGCCCGACAAAGACGACGGCGATCAGCGCGAAGAAAACCGCAGCCACGGCCTCGATCGGCACCACAAACCACGAGAGGTCGCGTGCGTGGTACTCCGTGCCGAAATAGACCTGCTGCGGGGAACCCTGCCCGCCGACGTCGATCATGATCCTGCCGATAGATTGATACGCCCAGAGCACGACGCCGGCGAGCGCCATCGTCAGGAACAACATTGGGATGACGGACTGGACCAGATCCCGGGGGGACCTGGCGGTCATGCACCCCACCGACATGCCCAGGAACGTTGCGAGCAACACGACGTTCGTGAAAAAGGTCAGGAACACCACCATGCTGCCGAACCACCGGATGCAGGCGAGCTCCAGGAAGAGGATGACGAAACTGATCAGGAACAACCCGGCATACGCGCGCCCAGAAGGCACGGCCTCGGTGAGGGTGGCCCGGTTGTCGGCAGTGTCCGTCACAGAAACGTCGGGCGAGTGACCGCCGCGCCCACGCTGATCCCGCAGTTGGCTCGGTGTCATCCTCGTTCCCGATGCCCCGGAAGACTGGACTTCAGACCGTCGTCGCTGGCAGCGCCTCAGCGTGCGCCGTTGAGCCGCATGTTCGTCAGGGCGAACGTCCACATATCTGCGAGCAGCGCGATCCTCTTGTCGGTCGGCGAGTAGCCGTGCGAGGCCTCCGTCTCGACCCGGATCAGGATCGGTCGACTGCACCCCTGCGCCGCCTGAAGCGCGGCGGTGAACTTGAACGAGTGGCTCGGCACGACCCGGTCGTCGTGATCGGCGGTTGTGACGAGCGTGGCCGGATAGCAGGCGCCGGACTTGATGTTGTGCAGCGGCGAATATTTGAGCAGCTGCGGAAAAATCGCTGGGTCGTCTGACGATCCGTACTCTTCGACCCACGCCGCTCCGCCGGTGAACTTATGGTAACGAAGCATGTCCATGACGCCCACTTCCGGCTCCGCCACGGCGAACAGATCCGGGCGCTGCTCCATGACGGCGCCCACGAGCAGTCCGCCGTTCGAGCCGCCCACGATCCCGAGTACCTGCGGCGCCGTGTAACGCTCGCGTACCAGAAATTCGGCGGCCGCGATGAAATCGTCGAACACGTTCTGTTTCTTCTCGCGGATGCCGGCTTCGTGCCACGCCTTACCGTACTCGCTGCCCCCGCGGATGTTTGCCGTCGCCCACACGCCACCGCGTTCGAGCCACGCCAGCACGTGTGGGGCGAACCCGGGCAGCGTGGGCACGTTAAATCCCCCGTACCCGTAGAGCAAGGTGGGATTCGTCCCGTCGCGCCTCAGGCTCTTTTTGTGCGTGATGAACATCGGGACCCGGGTGCCATCCTTGGACGCAAAGAACACGCGCTCGGTCTCGTAGCGCGCGGGATCAAACGTGCGCTTCGGCGGCTCGAAGGCCTGACTTCGGCCCGTGGCCGGATCGAAGCGAAACACCGTTCTCGGGTAGAGGGGTGACTCGAAGACGTAGAACACTTCCGGGCGATCGAACCGACCGGCCGGGCCCGAGATCACCCCCAACCCGGGCGGCCTGATGGTCACGTTCGCGGTCCCGTCGAGGCCGTAGAAGCGCACGACGCTCGCCACGTCCTCCAGCGCATTCACCGCGATCTTCCCCGCAACCAGCCCCGCTCCCTGGATGGCGTTCTTCCCCTCGGGCACGATGGTCTTCCAATTGGCGACGTCCGGCCGGTCGATCGGCACCGCCACGAGCCTGCCATTCGGCGCGTCGCGGTTCGTGAGCAGGTAGAGGAGGCCGCCCACCACGCCGAGCGGCTCGTAGGATGCGGTGTGCCCTTCGTACAGCGGAGCGACCGGGGCATCGATTCGCGGCGAACCGGGGTCGCCGAGGTCCTTCACGAAGAGCTCGTTCTTGTCGCTCCCCTTGCTTGTCACAATGAACAGGTAGCGTCGGGTTTCATCGATCTCGCTCGTGATAAATAGCGCCGGCTCGGCGGGGCGCGCATAGATCAAGCGGTCCGCCGACTGCGGCGTGCCCAGGACGTGGTAGTAGATCCGCTTGTCACGAGACGGCGCCTGCAACGCCTGCCCGGCCGGCGGCTCCGGGTACCGGCCGTAGAAGAACCCCCTGCCGTCCTCCGTCCACTCGACGCCGCTGAACTTCACCCAGCGGATCGTGTCCGGCAACTGCTCGCCGTGCGGGAGCCGGCGCACACGGTAGGTTGTCCAGTCGGAACCCCCTTCCGCCTGGCCAAACGCGACGTGGGCTCCGTCCGGCGAGGGGGAGAAACCGGACAACGCAATCGATCCCCGCGGGGACCACGCGTTTGGATCCAGCACAACGGTCTCTGGCCCGGAGAGCGAGCCGCGGGCGTACATGACATCTTGCTGCTGCAGCCCGGAGTTGCGACGGTAGAACCAGCGCCCGCCTTCGTAGTATGGCGCGGACACGCGTGGGCGGTTCCACAGCTCGGTGATGCGCCCGCGGATCTCGTTTCGAACGGTTCGTGAGGCGAGGTACCTGAGCGTCAGGGCGTTCTCCGCCTCGACCCACTTCCTGACCTCCGGCGAGCTCAAATCTTCCATCCATCGATACGGATCGGCGACCCGCGTCCCGAAATACGTTTCGACCGTGCCGTCCCTCCGGGCAGGCGGATAGTGCATCGATGCAGGCTGGGCGGACGCCGCGGCGATGAGCATCGCCATCGCGCAGACCACGGCCAGACCGTTCCGCATGGGCATGGCGGCGCCATGCTTCGTGTGACCGGCACAGGCCTCCTGCTTTGGAGGCTTTCCTGCGCGTGTCAACGAACACGGTGCCACCCGATACCATTGCTCGTGAGGTGCAAAACGATGACGCGACGTCAGGTGGTACTGCTCATCGCGCTGATGCTCGTCGCCGCGTCCCTCGCGTTTCCGGTGGATGCCGCGACCAAGTACAAGCCCTGCTCATTGTTGACCGCGGCTGAGCTGGAAACGGCGCTGCACGGAAAAGTGGATCGTTTCGCCGACCGAGACGTGACGATCCCTGAGGGACCGTTCAAGGGAGAAGTCATGTCGACGTGCGACTGGTGGTCCGGGTCCGCGGGCCTCACCCTGAACGTCATTCGGGGGCCGAAGAACGCGGAGGAGCAGGCCGCCGGCCTGGCCAACCTCCGGGCGAAACAAGAGGAAGGGCGGAAGAAGGGCTGGACGATCGAGCCCGGCAACATCCCTGGCGCCGAGTGCTTTTCCATGAAGCCCCCGGCGAGCGAACCCACGGCCCTGCCCAGCTCCTGGTGCTTCATGGTGAGCAAGGGGCTGGCATTCTCGCTGGGAGTCCTTAGCAAGGAGTCATCGTCGGTCGAGCAAGTAAAGACCCTGGCCGACAAGGTCGCGGCCCGTCTCTAGCGGCAGGGCGCTGCTGGAAAGACCCGCGCCTACGCCCGCATGAGGGCGTTCAGTTCCGAGGTCGCGACGGCCCGATTCAGAAATCCGAACGTGCCCTGCTCCTTCACTTCGCGGGCGGCGCCGAGCAGGCCGGTCATCGCCGCGCGATAGAGCGAGGTGGCCAGGCTGATTCGCCTGACACCCGCCTCCTCGAGCTCGACCACGGTGAACGACCGGCCTTTGATGCCAGCCATGAAGTTGAACGGCTTCGTCAGCGCCGCGCACACCGTTCGCACCGCGGCGAGGTCGGGCAAGCCGGGCGCCATGAGCACGTCGGCGCCGGCCTTCTCGAACGCCTGCAGCCGCTTGATCACGTCGTCGAGGCTCGTGGTGCCCCAGAGGAAGCCTTCCGCGCGCGCCGTCAGCGTGAAAGGAAAGGGCAGTGCACGCGCCGCCCGCACCGCCGCCGCGACGCGCTCGACCGCGTGGGCCATGTCGTAGAGCGGCTTGTTCTGATCTCCCGTGGCGTCCTCGATCGAGCCCCCGACCAGCCCGATACTCGCAGCGAGCCGGATCGTCTCCGCCGCCGACTCGGGGGCATCGCCGAACCCCTTCTCCAGATCGGCTGAAACTGGAAGGTCCGTCGCCACGACGATGGCGCGGCAGTGCGCCAGCGCCTCCTCGCGCGTTACTTGACCGTCGCGCTTGCCGAACGTTCCGGCTTGTGCGCCGCTCGACGTTGCCACCGCCTGGAAACCGAGCCCGGCCAGAATGCGCGCCGAGCCCCCGTCCCACGCATTGGCGATGACGAATGCACCCGGGCCCTGGTGCAGGGCCCGGAAGCCGGCGGCCTTTTCGTGTTGAGTGGTCATGCGACTCCTCCTTCGCCGCGAACGGCGTTGCGAATCTCTTCCGCGCACTTACATCTTACGTCCGCGCGCCTGTGAAGGCTCGCTGGTTTCGGACATCATCCTCAAGGTGGCACGGACCGTAGTACGATAGGCTCACGGGGCACCTCATGAACACACCGGCGAGATGGCGAGGGACCGAGCATCCCGTCCACGTCGCGGCAGGCGCGGTGGCGCTCGAGGGGAGCTTGAGCCTGCCCGAGGGGGCCCGCGGAGTCGTGCTGTTCGCCCACGGCAGCGGCAGCAGCCGGCACAGCCCCCGTAATCGTTATGTCGCACAGCAGCTCAACGAAGCGGATCTCGCCACGCTCCAGGTCGACCTGCTCACCTCGGACGAAGAGGCAATCGACTTGCGCACGGCGCACCTGCGCTTCGACATCGCCCTGCTCGCCGAGCGGCTCGCCGGCGCGACCGATTGGCTGACGCGGCACCCGGACACGCGACACCTTAGGGTCTGCTACTTCGGCGCCAGTACGGGTGCGGGCGCGGCCTTGGTAGCAGCAGCGGAGCGCCCCAACGTCGTTGTCGCGGTGGTCTCGCGCGGCGGGCGCCCGGATCTGGCTGGGCGGGCTCTGGCCCGCGTGCAGGCGCCCACGCTGCTCATCGTTGGCGGGAACGATTTCCCGGTGATCGAGTTGAACCGGCAGGCGCTTGTGCAGCTGCGCTGCGAAACACAGTTCGTGATCGTTCCCGGAGCGACGCACCTCTTCGAAGAGCCCGGCGCGCTGGACGAGGTCGCGCGATTGGCTCGCGGGTGGTTCGAACACCACTTCATGTCCGCGGAGCAACGTGGCCGCGGCACGACCCAGACATAACCGCTGCGGACAGCGCGGCCCTGAAGGGAGTGGAGTCGGCTTCTAGACCGGCGCGCCGGTCAGCCTATGGACGAAGGATCGGATCGCGTCGCTGAAGGCGCGGGGCTGGTCGAAGGAGGGAAAGTGTCCGGCTCCTTCAAGTGAGATGTGATCGGCGAAGGGCGCGCGTTCGGCAACGAGGGCCGCCGTCGTCTGGAGGAATGGAGAGCTCCCAGTCGACGTGATCAGCCGGATCGCAATCGAGATTGCGCCCAGGTCCGCGGAGGCCGGACGGTATTGAGGCATGATGAGGGCCGCACGTAAAGCCGCGTGGTTCGCGCGGGCTGCTTCTCGTCGGATTTCGGGTAGCCCCCCCACCATTCGCCGCACGTCGCCGCAAAAAATGCATCCACGGCCGCTCGCGGGGTTGGCGCTGCCCGGACCGTCGCCAGGAGTGGTGCCCAAAACTCCTCGGCTCCCGCCGGGTCGAGCGAATCCAGCCAAGGCTGAGATAGTACCGCCCCTCGGATCAAACCGTGGTAGCGACGGATGAGGTCGAGCACGATCTCGGCTCCGCAGTCGGAACCGACAACGATGGCCGGCGTGGGCACTCGGGGCGGCGATTTGACGCTGTTTTCCGGGTTAAGTGGGTACAAACATAAGTTAGATTGGGGTAAGGAGGTTGGAAGTGCCGCAAAACAGATACACGGGGCCGGAGAGGCGGGACCGAAGCCCGGGGGGTCTGACGCGGCGAGCCCGATTCGATGCCTCGCTTGCGCTACTGGCCGCCCTAGGTCTCTCCCCGAACGCGCTGGAATACTATCGGCGGCTTGCTCGCAAGAAACGCGCTCTGCCACACGAGCTGGTCCGCGCGATCGCCGAGAAAGTGGCCGAACCAGACAGCGTCGTCCTCGGACGAATGGGTTTGGATCCCAGCCGCCCTACCTAGAACAGCTCAGCGCTACGGCGGCGATCGTACCTCGACCCGTCGACTTGGGCACGGTGCTCCCGAGCTACCGCGCTTTCGGCCTCGCCCACCATGGTACGAGCAGAGATACCACCGCCGCGGTAATATAGTGCGTCGCAGTAAACGCTAAGAGAGACGACGCGGGAAAACGCCGCGTGCCCAAGTGTCCAATGCCCACTAAGGCCAGCAGTTGCCGGAGGGGCGCTACAAGACCGACGATCGGAACGCCAATCGACGGCCCTCGCCCCGAAGCGGCCGGTAGGGCCGCGATGAGCAGGCTATCAATCGTCGCCACGACCAGCGCGATAACCCAGAACGCCACCACCGGCCTGCGTACCATCCGCGCGAGCAAGCCATAGAGTAAGCCACCGAGAATTCCAGCCACGAAAGCGGACCAGAGGGTTGGAACACGAGGCGGGAGTTGAGCGCGCAGGGCTACTTCCGCGCCGGCACACGCCATCGCTGCGACGACGCCGGCGCCGGCGCCCGCGAGCACGCACGCCCCCCAACTCGGAGCGACAGGGACGCGCGTCGCTGGCTTGAAGGAAGGTCCCATGAGTTGCGCCCTCCATGCGGTTCGGCGGCTGTCAGATCGTTGTTTCATGTTTTTCGGCGGCCGATCAGGGTTCAACCTCTCGTTTCGGGGCAGGAACATCCATCGACGCTTATAGAACGCGTGGAGGCGTTAGCCAGCGGCGTGGTGTCGTTCTGACGCGGAGGCGGATGTGCCTGTTTCCTTAAGAAACTCTCAATTGATCTACGACGCGTTGAAGGCCTGTGGCGTGAGCCTCGTGTCGGCCCTTCCAGAGACCTGGCTCGTCCATCTCATCCGCATGGCCGAAGACGACGCGGACATGATCCTCGTTCGCCTGGCCAAAGAGGAAGAAGGCGTGGGCATCTCCGCCGGCGCGCATCTGGCCGGAGCGAAGTCGGCAATGTTGCTGCAAAATCACGGCTTCCTCCAAAGTGTGAACGGCATCGTCTCGCTGGCACGCCTCTACCGGATACCTTTGCTGATGCTGATCAGCTACCGGGGTGAGCTGGGCGAGCGCGATCCGTGGCAGACCGAGGGCGGCGGCGTGACCGAGCCCGTGCTGCAGGCCCTCGACATTCCCTACGAACGATTGGACGGGCCGGCGCACGTGGCACACCGGATCAGGAAGGCGCAGACCCTGGCGGAGTCCTCGCTCAAACCGGTCGCGCTGCTGCTGTGCCGGGACCTGATGTGGGAGGAATGAGCGTTCGCGCCGGTGCCGTCCGGCCCGGGAGGTGTCATGCTTCGTATCGACGCGCTGCGGGCGATCTATCCTAAGCTGGAACGCTGCATCGTGGTCACGATCATGGGAGCCGTTTCGGCGGAGTTGCAGTCCCTCGGACATCGGCCGGGGTTTTTCTACCTCCTCCACTCCATGGGGCTGGCGTCCTCCGTCGGCCTCGGCATCGCGCTACTCCGCCCCGAACTCCTGGTCGTCGTGCTAGACGGGGACGGCTCCATTTTGATGAATCTCGGCGCGCTCACGACGATGGCACGATATCGCCCGGGAAACCTCGTCCACGTCGTCTTCGACAATGAGAGCCTCCTCTCGGTGGGCGGGTTCCCCACGGCGACGGCCACCGGGAGCGACATATCCGGGATGGCCGCGGCCGCGGGCATCCCCCGCACGTCGACGGTGCGCTCGCTCGCCGACTTCACGGCCGCCTTCGATGAGGCCCTGGAGGCCAGGACCCTGACGACCCTCGTGGCCAAAGTGGAGGCGAAGGGGCCGTCCCTGTACCTGACCGATCTGCCCATGCTCGAGAACCGCTTTCAATTCCAGCGTCACCTGCGGAACCTGCGCGCCGATCACGCGTAAACCGGAGACGGACACACACCGCGCGTGCAAGCTCGAATCGGTGAAAGGAGCAGAGGAATGGCGAGCGTGTTGACCCAGTTGGTTCAGGATCTCAGGGGCGGGCAGATCAAGGTCGTCGATCTGACGCAACCGCTTGGGCCAGAGACGCCGGTGATCGGCCTGCCGCCCATCTTTGGGGCCTCCCCCCCGTTTTCTATGGAAGTGATTTCCCGGTACGACGAACGCGGGCCGGCATGGTACTGGAACACCATCCACCTCGGCGAGCATACGGGCACGCACTTCGATGCTCCGGTCCATTGGGTCACCGGGAAGGACCTCCCGGGCAATGCCTGCGACACGATCCCCGCCCATCGTTTCGTCGGTCCGGCCGTCGTGATCGATGTCACGGGCGAAGTCGCACGAAATCAGGACTTCCTGTTGATGCCTGAACACATCGTGGCGTGGGAGGGACGGCACGGGCGCATTCCCGCCGAGTCGTGGGTGCTGTTACGCACGGGCTGGAGCCGCCGTTATGACCCGAAAGAGTTCCTCAACGTGCGGCAGGACGGTCCGCACGCTCCCGGTTTCCACAAAACGGCATCCGAGCTTCTGGCCAGAGACCGGAACATCCTTGGGGTGGGCGTCGAGACGGTGGGCACCGATGCGGGCCAGGCCGGCACGTTCGACCCGCCCTTTCCCAACCACACGATCATGCACGGCGCCGGAAAGCTAGGACTGACGAGCCTGTGCAATCTTGATCAAGTGCCCGCCACCGGAGCCGTGGTGATCGCCGCCCCGTTGAAGATCGTCGACGGCAGCGGAAGCCCGGTCCGGGTCATCGCGCTCGTGCCTGCCTGAAGGCGCTCCCAGGAAAGACAGCGATGGACTGAATCAACGCGCCCGGAGACTGTCCGAGAATCCGAAAGGCGATGCCCAGCGCGTCGTAGCGCGTCCACCACGCGACGGCATTCGGGTACCGAGCATCTTCGGCAATTTGGTCCGGCCGACCAAAAGCCTGTCTTGCCGGCCCAAAAAGCAGCCCGACCTGAATCGTGTCCGAAATGAGGCAGCTTCCACCCCAGTTCGTTTGGAGCCACATCGCGCGTCCTGCCGCATCGTAGGCGGCGTCGACCGGACACAGCGAGTCGCGGTTGACCGCCTTGATCATGGCCCGGTTCATGCCGAGCCGCGCGAGACCGATCCGCGCGCTCGGCACGATCAACGTCCGCTCTTGGTCCGACGACAAGGAAGTGCCGCCCTTGGGACCCAGGGAGGCCGGACCATGGCCGCCCCCTTCATGGCTCCTGAGTGGCGCGAGAAGCGTGCGCTCGTTGGCCAGTGCGGTGCGAGCCCCCGGCAGAGCCAACGAAACCAGGGCGACGGCGGCAAGGACGACACAGAAACCAGCCATCCTGAGATCCCTTCCGCCGATCGACCGGGTTGCTATCTGCAGCATTCTTGCCATGGCCACGCCCAGGGGAACAGCGGAGAACTCTCTGTGTCGGTGTCACCGGTCCCCAGTGCCCCGGGACTGGCGAGTTCGATGAGAGTCCGCAAGGCGGTCGAGGATGTCGCCCAGACCCTATGTGGGTCGCCGTAGCCGTGCGAGTCGGGTGGAGTGCCAACGAGGAGTCCGAGGACCCGCCCCGTGCGGAGAGACAGAACTGGCGCCCCACTCATCCCCGGCCTGAGGGCGTAATCTCCGTGAAGACAGACGAACCCATTCAGGCAGCCGGAAACCGTTGTGAGCACGGCCTCGGTCAGGTGGCCGCCCGAGTATCCGACCACGAGCGCAAGGTCGCCGGAACTGGGAGGGGTGGCGGCGAGCTCAAGGAACGCTCGACCCGCTCGTGGGTCGATCCGGACTCCAACAGCTGCGTCCAGACCAAGCCGGTTGACGCGGGCGATGAGGGCCAACGGCTCCCGCCCCTCGGGGATCCTGACGACGTGGGGGACCGCGCAGTGGCCGGCGGTGACGTAGACCGAGACATGTTTGGAGCCGGCGCGACCTCGGGGTGCGGCGTACCAGCCGGTGCAAATGAGAGGCAACCCGGGAAGCTCCGCAAAAATCGGAAACGTGATGGAGAGAAGAGCCGTCCACGGTTCGGCCGCCTGCGCCCACGTGACGGCCGGCCTGGCGAGAGCCAAAGCAAGAGTGACGAGCATAACACAGGCGCGCACCGACACACCCCCTTCGCCTGGACTTCAGACTAAGAGGGTGCGGGAATTACATCATCGGCAAAAAGGCGTATGCTGGTACCGATTTCTTTGTCGAACAGGTACCTATGCGGACTTGCCACGCATTGGGGGGGTGATGGGTCAGTCCGAGGTGCCCAAGCCGCTTTCCACCGCCCACGAGGCGATCTGCGCGCGGGAAGCGAATCCCAACTTATCTAGGATATGCTGCACGTGAGCATCCGCGGTGCGTTCCGAAATGAACAACAAGGCGGCGATCTTACGGTTGGTCAACCCCCTGGCGATGAGCCGTGCGACTTCTCGCTCTCGGGCGGTCAGGATATCCGCGCGACTCCCGATAGGACGGGCCCCGGTTTTTTCGGTCCCAGGCTGTCCCTCTGACGGCGCCAGCACGCCGTCGATGACCTGCTCCAATGTCACCGCCCGGCCCTCGGCCAACACGGCATCACAGGATTTCTTCCCCAATGCGGAACGGATTGAGGCGAGCCGGCGGTCGTGGTCAGCTTGGTCGGTCGGCGTGCGGCGAAAAGAGGTGGTCTCGCGCAGCGCGTCAGATGCCGCGACCAACCGCGCTGCCTGCTGGAAGTCTCTCTGGGCACAGGCCACGCTCGCCAATCCGTCAAGACAGTCGGCGAGCCCCGGTTTGTCTCCTATTTCTCGTCGCATCACCAGGGCCTCGCGGTACAGCGCTGCGGCTCGTTCGTGGTCCCCTCGAAGGAGCGACACGTTCGCCAACTCATACTGCAGCGCGGGAATATGGTACTTGTCCCCGACCTCCCGTGCCTTTGCTAGGGCCTCCTCAAGCAGCGCCGTCGCTCGTTGGTAGGCGCCCTGCTTTTCCGCGATGACTCCAAGACCGTCGAGCACGTACGCAAGCGTCCACACGTTCCCTACTTCCCGGCAGATGGGCAAGCTGTCCTCGAGTAGCGCTGTGGCCCGACCGTAGTCGCCCTGAACAAGGGCCACTTGCGCCAGGCAGTTGAGCGACCACCCGACCCCCCACCTGTTTCCCACTCCCTTGAAGAGGGCGAGACTCTCTGCAAACTGGGCCGTCGCCTGGCCGTAGTCTCCCCCCTTTTCCGTCACATGTGCCAGATGGTGGAGTGAGTAGGCGATGGCCCATTTGTCACCCAGTTCCCGAAACAGGGCCAGGCTCTGCCGAAGAAAGCTCACTGCTCCAACGTCACCCTGACGCCACGCGAGGACTCCTGCCCCACAGAGGGCCCGCGCCCGCACGGACGCCGGCGCATGCTGGCTGCTGGAGAGCGCTGCTTCTAACCACTCACGTCCCTCGGTCAAGTAACCGCGCATGTGCCAAAATCCATGCAGCGCGCTCGCCAACCGGAGTCCCGCGGTGGCACCTTCCCGATCCGCTTTACTCCACTCCAGCGCCGCACGCAGGTTATCGTGCTCCGCCTCGAGCCTCGCCAGCCAGGCGATCTGGGACGGCCCCCTCAGTTCTGGTTCGCCGCGCTCAGCGAGCGCAAGGTACCAGTCTCGATGTCGACGCTGGATGTCTGTCGCTTCTCCAGAGTCCACGAGCCGGTCCCGGCCGTACTGCCGAATGGTCTCCAACAGCCGGTGTCGCGCCTCGCCGCCATGCGTCCCTGCCAGCACGAGCGACTGGTCCACCAACTGCGTCAGCAAATAGAGAACGTCAGACGCGGCCACGCCTCCGGCCGAGCAGACCTCCTCGGCCGCCTCCAACGTCCAGCCGC
>JACXTT010005851.1_pt1 | contig 17764 bp, 15 predicted proteins | sample 9270951 | NCBI WGS metagenome assembly JACXTT01 (sample SAMN15532306, study PRJNA645909) | rock metagenome | isolation source: weathered quartz diorite | place: Puerto Rico | collected 2017-06-21 | reverse complement strand
CCCACACCTTGGGGGCCCACGTGGTGAGGAAGCCAGACGTCTTGGGCCTTTAACCTGACGAAGAAGGGTTGGACCCGGCGTCGAATATTCCTGATTCGGAGATTTCCGAAGCCGTTCTGTTCGACGCATCGCTTGCCGATGATGCGGACCAGACGTTATCGTCTGAAAGGACGCAGGCCAATGAGGCCGAACTCGATCCTTCGTCGAACACTAGGGCTGCGACCACGCCCGCGCCGGACTCGGCTGCCCCTTCGGTACCTGCGCCCGCGGTGACCACCCCTGAAATCGCGGCCGCCGTGCCACAGCGCGATCCTGTCCCCCAGCGGAAATCTCCTCAGGCGGCCTATCAGCCGAGTTTCAACCTCAATGATCTCCATCAAGCTCTGGATCTGATTCGCCAAATGGACCCGCCTGGAGTCGCCTGCCGCGACCTACGCGACTGCCTGCTCTATCAACTGCGCTACCATCAGCAACAGCTTACCTCCCATAAAAACGAAAATGGCGAGGCGGTCGGTCAGGTTCTTTCCGATGCGGTCGCCATCGTGGACCAGCACCTTCGTGCCCTGCAGAACAAGCAGTACAAGGAAATTGCCCGCGCTATTAATCGACCTCCGGAAGCCGTCCAAGAGGCGTTGGACTACATCCGCACCCTCGACCCCCGTCCCGGTCTGCGATACAACAAGAGCCAGCCGCGCCTGATCGAGCCCGATGTCGCCTTTATCAAGCACGGCGATGAATGGCTGGTCATGATGAACGAGGACGACGTCCCGGTGCTGCGCCTAAACCCGGCCTACAAGCGCCTGCTGACCCGGGATACGAATGACAAGGACACGCGCAACTACGTCAAAGAGCGTTACAAGAGCGCCATTCAGCTAATTAAGAACATCGAACAGCGTAAACAGACCATCACCAAAGTCTGTTACTCCATCGTCACCCGGCAGCAGGATTTCCTGGAAAAGGGCATCGACCAGCTCAAGCCCATGATGATCAAGGAGGTCGCCGAGGAAATCGGCGTGCACCCCTCCACCGTGAGCCGCGCCGTCGCTAACAAGTATGCCCACACTCCCCAGGGAGTCTTTGAGTTGCGCTATTTCTTCAGCGAGAGCGTGAACGGGCCCCAAGGCGGCAACACTTCGTTGCTCATTCTGAAGCGCCGCGTCAAGAAACTGATCGAGGAAGAAGACCCAAACCGGCCACTCACCGACGAGCAGATCACCCGCATCCTGCAATCACAGGGTATTCAGGTCACCCGTCGCACCGTCGCGAAATACCGGGAAGACATGCGCATCCCCAGCACTCACCAGCGTAGGGTGAAGAAATAAAATAGAGCGGGAGGGGCAAGGCTTGAGCTGCGCCGCGAAACCGGTGCGAGGACAGGAAGAAAATATGATACGGCGGCTCGCGGTTCTCCGAACCCGAGCTTGCCGTCCCCGCCAACTGCGCTCGAGCATGTAGCAAGCATTTTGGTCTCCGAAAGAAGGGGGAGCTCATGAATGTAGAGTTCACCGGCAGGAAGTGCGAAATTACTCCTGCTCTCCGCAAGTCCGTCGAGACTGGCCTATCCAAAATCCGCAAGATCCTGGGTGATAAGTTTGATAGCAAAGTCATCCTGGCCATTGAAAAACATCGCCACAAGGCGGAAATCACCATCAGCCCGCGCAACGGGCCACTGGTGGGCATGGCTCAGGCGGGCGATATGAAGTCCGCCATCAACCAGGCTATCGACCATCTGGAAAAGCAGGCGGTCAAATACAAGACCCGATGGCGCAGCAAGAAACGTCACCAGCAGAAAAATCAGCAAAAGAACTGGAACGGCAAAGGCGATCAGGAGGTCTTACCGGCTGCCGTCGGCCTCGCCGAGACCGCGGAGATTTCGCTGGTCGTGCACAAATTTCCCGCGGTGGCAAAGTCGACCGAGGTTCACCTGGTGCACTCTGAAGACGCGGTTGCTCGCCGTCCCATGACCCTGGAGGAAGCCATCAAGGAAGCCCACTTCCGTGATCGCGACGTCTTTGTTTTCCGCGATCCTCAGGGCAAAGTGATGGTCCTGCACCGCACCCGCGATGGAAAAATGGAGCTGATTGAAGCGCCATAGCTAGTTTCATGCGGCCAGGTTTTGTGTGGCGCGGGCGCCCGGCCCTGCCCCCATCGCTCGTACCAAGGACTTAGAAATTCGCCACAGAAAGCGAAAGGGGGCCGAATGATCGGCCCCCCCTGGATTAAATCGTCCTTAGCGAACACCGCTGGTTCACGGTGTTATCCGCTTCACGCGAATCTATTTCACATGGATGGTCTTGCCGTCTGGATCAAGCGTGCCGTTGATTCGCACCTGTTTGCCTTCATACTTCTTGGCCAGATCCTGACGGTCGATGTCGTAAGCCGTGCCGCTCGTGTCCTGTAGAACCAACTTGTCGCCGGCTTTTACGATGGTTCCCGAAAACATGTGGCTCTGCGTCTGCGGGGTTTGGGCCTGAGAGTCGGGGGCGGCCTGTTGTCCTGACTGATCTGGTGGCTGCTGCCGCGCCGGCGGTTGTGATTGTTGCGCCGTGGGTTGCGCCTGCCCCGGCCCGGTCGCCGATTGCTGTGCGTCGACCCGGGCGCTTGAAATGCCCAAGGCCAGGAGCACCGCCAAAGTGACGAACGGTAGGGCGGAACTGATATATCGATTCATGAAATCCTCCCGAGAGATTTTTGTGCTCTTCGGAGTTTCAGCAAGCACTCTGCCAAATCCTTCCCCTCATACCAACTTTAAGTGGAAAAGCGCAGTCAACCTTTCATTCTGCACCTCTTAGCAGTACAAGTTTCCTCCGGCTCGCGCATTCTCCAGTGAATTGAATGCGAACTGTTTTCAAACCCTACAGCGAATGCTGTAGCGGGCGCCCTACGCCCTTACGAGGAAACGCACTAGTCGACAGGAAAAATTTTCCAGGAGCCGGTCTCGTCTTCGCTAAGGAACCTGACACCTTTTGAACTTCGGCGACGCAAAGCCGGCACAAGCCGTGTCCTCGGGGCAAACCGATTGAACTCCACATACTAGATCTGCGTAGATATCCTCGGAGAGTCATGATGGCAGCCCCTCGCCTGATCGAATTTCTGGTCGTCGCCAGTCTTTTCACCTGCCCGGCCCTGGCTAACGAGCCCGTGGACGCGGCTAGCATCATGGCCCGCGTAGCCGCGAACCAGGATCGCAGCGAAAGGCTTCGCAGTCAGTATGTCTACCAGCAACACATCCACGTTGCTTCCAGAAGAAGCAGCGGCAAAGTCCTCCGCGAAGAAACCGCCGACTATCAAGTGGTTCCGAAAGCAGTCGGCACGGAAAAAACCCTGCAAAGATTGACCGGGCGCTACTGGCATGGCGGGAAGTACGTGGAGTTCTCTGGTGAACCCGTACCCTCTGCCGATAGCACGGACGGAGAGCTGGTCCACAGTTTTCGTGAGGATCTGACCAACGACAGCTCTAAGGATGGCCTCGCGCGCGACCTGTTTCCCCTGACCACCGATGAACAGCACGCCTACCAGTTCCGTCTCCTCGGAGAAGAGTCTTTTGAAGGGCGCAAGACCTACCACATCGCCTTTGCGCCAAAAGACACGGAGGACAGGGACTGGGCCGGGGAGGCCTTCATCGACGAAGACGACTTCCAGCCGCTTTACGTATTTACCAAGCTATCGCGACGCATGCCCTTCGCGGTCCGCACTATGCTCGGAACCGACCTGCCTGGCCTGGGCTTTGCAGTCCATTATCGCAGGCAAGAGGATGGTGTCTGGTTCCCCGCCAGCCTAGGCAGCGAATTCAAGATCCGGGTTTTATTTTTTTTCAGCCGGAACCTGTCGATTTCTTTGGAGAACAAAGCCTTCGAGCATACCCACGTGGAAAGCAAGATCGTAGGACAGCAATAGTGATCCGCAAAACCTAGCCTCCCCCGTCACGAAAGTCCCGAGGGGCATTGTTGATGCCGTAACTTTATGCACGCAAAGGCTTTGCCCTGTAACGCCACTTTGCGTGGGTGGGAAAGCGCGGGTTAAGGAAGGTTTCAGCCACGGCGTTCACTCGTCGCGATGTACGGTCTCCATCGAAAAGGCGGGCAGGCAGATGGCAATGTATTCGGTGCCCCCCTCGGCTGGCGTGGAATACTGCACCCACTCGCCACGGTGAGCGATCACCGCCTGGCCGGCGGCAACTTCCAACTCACCGTTTCGATGCTTCACATGCAAAACTCCGTTCAGCACCAGCGTGAACTCATCGAACTCCGGAGTCTGCCCAGGCTCTTCCCACCCCTGCGGACTGTGCATGTGAGCCACGCTTACTCCCGGCGTCCTGGTGTTGATGCGGCCAATAAATTCGTCGATCAGTTTCGGTTTGGTGCCTGCGGCACGGATACGAGTAGGGGCAGCTACCAGAGTGGGCATGGGTTCTCCTAAAATTAGGAAGGGCGGAACGACGGACCCAACCAATTTACCAAAGGAGGTCGCATCGAGCGGATGGTCGCGAACTAAACGGAAAGCAGGCGGTTCCTTTCAGCTTGCATGGCGGCTAGTGCCTCGAGCGACGGAATGGACGATGCCGGGGTCAGCGTGCGTTCCGGCGGGATGATGCCGCTCTGCAAGCTCTTTACCAGCATTTCCAGCGCTTGGCCGGTGTTTGGTCCGGCGAAGATTGTCGCGGTCAACAAGCCTCGCGTGACCCAGACCTGGCCGGTCTTCGGCAGCCCGTCACATCCGATGAAGGGAAGGCTCAACCAGCGCTGCCGGGCCACCGAATCGGGGAGTTCCTGAAAGGCTTTTCTTGCGCCCATCGCCATGCCGTCATCCTGACCCGCGACCAGGTCGATGCGGGTCTGGTGAGAGGTCGACAAGCGCAGCCAGGAGCTTACCGCCCGATAGGAACTGGCCTCGGTCCACTGTGCCCGCATAACTTTTACCTGCACGTCAGCCGGCTTGGTTTCATACATTCCACTGGTGCGTTGTTTCGCCGCCAGGCTCTCCGCAGGGCCCTGAACATATAGCACCGAGCCCCCTTTAGGCAAAAGCGCGCCAAACTGATGTCCTTGAATGCGACCAATCTCTTCGTGGTCTGAGCTTACTCCAAAGACCGGGACTCGACTGCTCTTGCGTATCTCCGCGATGTATTCGACGTTGCGGTTCAAGACGACCCATCCGATGCCGGCAGACACAGCGGCCCGCGCCACCTGTGGCAGTGCCGTTCCCCCCACGGGTTCAAAAACGATCCCGTCAGGCAGAGATTCGGAACGCGACTGAATGACATTAAGAATTTGCTGACTTTGGGTGATGGAGTCGTTGTCGGCGTAGAGAATCTGGATCTGCACGCCCAGACGCTTTGCCGTTTCCTCCGCGTCGGCTGCCTGCTCGATTTGATAGTCGTTGTCGTTGGTCGTCAGCGAAACCAGAAACTTTAGCTTTTTTGTCGAGGTCACGGTGCCAAAATCATACATTGGCTTCCGCGGGTGGGCACGGTGACTGAAGTAATCGAACCTGCGGCCATAATTCCGAACGACAACCGCCAATCGCCCACTCAGATCGAACCAGCAACGAAATTCTTGAGGGGGCTTCGCGCGAAATGCCCGTTTCTATTCTGTCACTTCGGAACGACGCATCCCACAAACTCGCAATCGAAGGCGAAGCATCCTTGGCCCGGCGCTTTGCCAGATGCAACAAACTTGGGTAACGTTGGCCCGCGCTGGCGCCGGTGCTACGCTCCGTACAGGCAGGGAAATCAGCTGTTTGCAAGGGGGAAAGCGGACTGGTGGCCGCCAGGCGCCAGCTCGCTCTCTGCGCAACGGCGACCAAAAAGAGACTGGGCTATCCCGCCATTCCGCGCCGGTTCGATTCGTTTAGCGCGGCAGCTTTCGTCACGCGAGACCGCCACCGATGCCACGCATCCCGATCTTTAAACTCGGTCGCGCTCCGGAGCAGGTACATCCTCCGCGGCTCAGTAGTTACACGCCCAAACTGACGCTGGACGATCTCCAGTTGGGTGTGGATAACCTCCGGCATGACGTGCACTTGAGTCCCAAATTTGTGGAGCAGGCGCGTCCCCGCATTGCGCGGCTCATCGAGCGCCATGGCGACATGGAGGGGTTGCTCGGGGCAGCTGCGCCGGAAGCGAAGGCCAGTCATCACTTTGCAGGGTCGATGGCAAGGATGCAGCCGGCTAAGGCGAATCCCGCGGAACTCAAGTCCCTTCTGGCTGATTTGCACCTGTCGGCACTCAACCGTGCCAAGGCGGCGGAAAATCTGTCGGTGGACGTGCTGGCTCGTGTGGCAATCATAAAATTCCTGCGCACCGAGCTGAACCAGCAGTTTGCCCAAATGCTGGAGCGCGGCCGCATGATGCTCAAGAGCTACGAGGGCGTGCGCCAACAAAAAGCGTTGGAGTATCGCGAGCGCGTGGCGGGCTTCCAGGTGGCCAAGAAAATCATTCTGCGCAAAACCGGCCAGGAGTTGTTCCGCATCCTGCGCGAAATTGAGAAGGAAACCCTGGCACGCACCCGCCGTTCGCTGTTTGGCAATCGCGGCGAAGCCGAGTACAAACTCTTTCTCAATCCGCTGTTGTTCTCGGAAGACGGCTGCGATACCTACCTGAATGCCGAGCACTACGTGATGCTGGGAAATTTCGACCGCGACCCGGACCGGTTTTCCAACATCCGCCGAGTGGTACGCGACTTTCTTCACTCCCTGAACCTCGGATCCCAGGCCGAGGATGACAGCGTCGTCGACGGCTGGCTGAATGTTCCGGAAAACGCCCACGAGCTGGTGGGTTCGGGGCAGGGCGACGAGGCTGTAGACGAGGGAGCTGCCCAGAACGCCAGGCTGGAATCCTGGGTGGCACTGCTGGAAAAAGAAAAACTCATGGAACATGTCATTGCCTCCTATGAGGTGGTGCCGCTTTTGGCGGAATATTCTCCGCGCATCAACGCCCAACAACTGAAGCACAGCCTGCTTTCCCGGGAAGAGCGCGACCGGGTGGAGAAACTGATCGAAGAGCACGGCAAGCTTTCCGCCGGAAGCCTGTATTCCGCTATGGCGCGCTTTGCCGCGTGCCGGGGAGCGGAGCGGGCAAAAATGGCAGCCCGCTTTCTACGCGACTTCCTGTGCTATCACCGCGACCTGCGCCGCCTGGAGGCGTTGAACTCCGCCCTGGACAGCGGGAACCTGATCGGCAATTCGAAGTTGCGGGAACTTTCGGCCATGAACAGCACGCTCTATGAGTTTCTGTTGCCGGAGGAACTGAAGCCGACAGAGGACAAAGTTCTGCGTCACGTGATTCTGAAGGCGGATATACGGGACTCGTCACGGCTCACCCGGTCGCTGCTGGAAAAAGGTATGAATCCAGCGTCCTATTTCAGTCTCAATTTCTATGGTCCCGTCAACAAATTGCTGGCCAAGTATGGCGCCCGCAAAGTGTTTGTGGAAGGCGATGCTCTCATCGTTGCGATGCTCGAACGCGATGGCGACGCGCCCATGGCAGTGAGCCGCGCTTGCGTACTGGCGCGGGAGATCATCGAGATCGTACGCGGCTACAACCAACTGCTGGAACGTGCGGGATTGCCCAGCCTGGAACTGGGGACGGGAATTTCGTTTCAGGATTCGGCGCCCATGTACCTGATGGATGGGGATCAGCAGATCATGATTTCCGAAGCGCTCAACGAGAGCGACCGGCTGTCCTCCTGCAGCAAGCGGGTACGCAAGGCAATCGCCGGAACCGAGAGTCCGTTCAACGTCTACGCCTTTCAGGCGCTTCACCATGCCGGCGTGGAGGAGCGCACCGACGATGTGATGTTCAACTACAACCTGAACGGAATTCGCATCAGCGAAGCCGCCTTCCAGCGGTTGCAGCAGGAGATCTCTCTCGATCCTTGCCGGCTCGACCTGCCGGCGCTGTGGGGCAGTGAACGCTTTCAGTTACATCGCGGCCTTGTGCCCGTCGGTGGCGACATTTTCAAGAAAATCCTGGTGCGTTCCAGCGTCATCCCGCAAATTGATCCGCAGAAATTCTCTCTACAGCGTTGGACCGAAGAGCGCTACTACGAAGTGTGCTCCAGTCCAGCCATCTACGCGATGCTGGAAGGGAAGAGTGTGAAGAGCAGCGGATAGTAGCGAGTTCCCGTTGATGAATTGGGGAAGGGCACGGCTGCCGGTGTGCCCCCACGTTACACCTTACGTCGTGCCTCATAAAGAGACGTTGACGGCAATGGCAATACCGGGATGCCGCCGATTGTACAGGTAATATCCATCGTTCACGTAGTCGACGTAGACATCGTCGGTCCGGTACCAAACCGGCGACCAGGTTTCCGGGCAGGGATCAACCACACCGAACCAAAAGCCACCGAACTGAAAACGCGGAGAGCCTTCGACCACCACCACGGGGACATCGTGGACACGAAACCAGTGTCCCCGGCCGAAATGCGCGCGGAACCGGTCTTCCGGAATGCGGTACCCGCGATAGCCGCCGCGTTCGTGCCAAGGGCGATGCTCACGTTGCCAATCATGTGCGCGTTGTCGTTGCCAGATATCTTGCCGTTCATAGCGCGGCCCGGGCTCGGACCTTCTGACCTCACGCACTTGCCCAGGGGCATAGCCACCGTGCATGTGACGCTCCGAACCCCGCTCGACGGCGTCACGCTCATGGTGTTCGCGAAACTCCTGGTGCCGTTCTTGGGCCCCGTCTTCCTGATGCCTCTCGTGTTGCGATGACGATTGGCGTGTGTCCTCGTGCCGGTGAACATTGCCTGCGTGCCCGTGGGGGCCGTCTTCCTGATCGCCCGACCGGCCGTGCTGTGCGTTGGCAAGCACTGCTGTTCCCAACAGCAAAGCCAGGATTGACGTGCTTAGGACAGATACAGATTTCATGTTGATGCACTCCCCCTTGATAGCGCCAATCTAGTCGATTCCGTCACCGACATCCCAGATTACGGAAGACACGATCCTTTGCCGGGAGGGTAACGTAGCGGGCAGACATCTCAAATGTCGTAAGGATTCTTGGGGCTATTCGCAGCGCAGGGCCTCGACCGGCTGCATCCGTGCCGCCTTCAATGCGGGCCACATGCCCGCGGTCAGGCCAACCAGGGAGAGGATCAAAAAAGCAATCAGCATCACGCTGCTGGAGGTTTTCAGGATGATGTCGCCGTCGTGATTGGCAGTCTTGTACATCTCGGAGTAGAGCGGCATGGGCGGAATGGCGTGGGCCAGCACTACGGAGACCAGCATCCCCACGGCTCCGGCGACGAAGGTGAGCACCAGCGCTTCCACCAGAAATTGAAACGCGATGTCGCGATTGCGCGCGCCCAGAGCTTTGCGCAGGCCTACCTCCTTGGTACGCTCGGTGACGCTGACCAGCATGATGTTCATCACGCCGACGCCGCCGACTCCCAGCGTCAGCACGCCGATGAATCCTAAAATCAGGCGCAGCGCGACTCCAAACTGTTGAATCTCCTTCGCGTCTTCCACGGTGTCCCACTCTGGGCTGGACTTGTCGTCCTTGGGATCGAAATTGTGGCGACGGGCCAGTACTTCTCTCACCTGCCCCAGCGCTGCCGTGTGCAGCAATGCCGTTACCGGCTGAAACACGATCATCGTGGGATCGCGCTGGTCATTGATGTCGCTCAGGCTTTCGAAAGGAAGGAACACGTTCTCATTGTCAGGGCCGTTGTTGGCAGCGTCCTGGATTTTCAATTGCAGCAGGCCGATGACATCCCAGGTTTGCCCATTGATGGTGACGCGGTCGCCGACGGGGTCGCGGTTGCCAAACACTTTCTTTGCCGCATTGGGGCCAAAGATGAGGACATGGCGATGTTCGGCGAAATCGCCTTCCTCGAAGTAGCGGCCCTCTGCGATGTTGAGCTTGCGAATTTCACGGTAGGGATACTGCACGGCCTTGGTGGAGACCGAGATCACCTTGTCGCCATACTTGTAGGCGATGGGATCGTCCCATTCCGCGCTGACCAAACGCACCAGGGGAGCTTCGTCGCGGATGGCCTGAAGATCCTCGTACTTGAAATGAATACGTTTGCCGGCCCGCTGTCCGCCGGCTTGCAGGCTGGTCTGCCCCTGCCAGACCATGATTACGTTATTCCCGATCCCCAGAAAGGCAGTGAGCACACCGTGGCTCACGCTTTCTCCATAACCCAGCAGAAGCACGACCGTGGTCAGTCCCCACACGATTCCCATCATGGTCAGAATGGAACGCAGACGGTTGCGTGACAGCGCCTGCCAGCTTTGTGCGATGAGTTCCTTCAGGCGCATATTTGCTACCGTTCCCTTATGCTTTGACGCTTCTTATTCTTGCCGAAGGCACTCGATGGGGCTGAGGGCCGCGGCCCGCTGCGCGGGATACATGCCTGCGCCCACCGTGATCAGCCCCAGTGTCAATAGCGACTCGATGATGGCTAGGGGTGAGATTACGGGATGGGGCACGATGTCCGGCAACTGTAAGTGGTTGGCCACAAGGCAAATCCCGACGCCCAGGGCGAGCCCGAACGCTCCACTGATGACCATGAGCGCAGCCGACTCGGCAAAGAACTGGTTGCGGATATCGCGTGCGGTCGCGCCCAGCGACTTGCGCACACCAATTTCGCGAGTGCGCTCAGTAACGCTGACCAGCATGATGTTCATCACCCCGATGCCGCCGAGCGACAGCGTCATTAAAGCCACCGAGCCAAAAAAGATGGTCATGACCTCAAAAATTCGCTCGGTCAGCTTCGAGCCGTCGAGCGTGTCCCATATGAAAAGAGCGTCCTTGTCGCTGGCATCGAAGTGATGCTCGCGTCCCAGAATCTGATAAAGCTGACGTACCGCCTCTTCGTGGTGCTCAGGGTCGGCCACTTCGACGACCAGGTTATTGATCCATCCCTTGAAAATGCCGGGTCGCTCCGACGGCGGAAAATCGCGAGCCATGGCCGAGTAGGGGACGAAGAGCTGGGTGTTGTCGGGACCGCTGCCGTAACTGCCATTCTGTTTCTTCTTTTCCAGAACGCCGATGACGGTGTAAGGCGACCCGTCCATGGTGAGGGTCTCGCCCACCGCGGGCTTGCCGGGAAACAACTGGTCCCGCGATTCCACCCCCAAAAGAGCCACGCGCCTTCCCTCTTTTTCGTCGTCATCGCTCATGAGGCGGCCCTCCTGCACTTTGAGCGAGCGAAAACGCTGGTAGTCCGGCCACACGCCGCGCACCGGACGGGAGGCCGCGTTGTAGCGGCTGACTTCGGCGACGCTGCGCCGCAGTTCGGGACTCACCGTCTTGATCAGGTAGCCTTCGTTCTTGATGATGTATGCGTCCTGAATCGACAGGCGAACCGGGCGTCCGGCGGCGTAACCGCCTGCCTGCGCACTGGTGCGCCCGCCCCAGATGATGGCAAGGTCGACGCCGATCGTCTTGAGTCGTTCTTTCTGATCGCGGCTGAAGCCTTTTCCCAGCCCGACCAGCAAAATGACGGAGGTGATCCCCCAGACGATTCCGAACATGGTCAGGAAGCTGCGCAATTTGTGCGCGGCAATGGAAGAAGCGGTCTGCCGCAACACCTCCCGGATATTCAAGACCGAAGGCCTCCATACCTTCCGTTTGGACGTGCCGGATCGGCTTACGTGAGCCCAGAGCCTAGGTAGTTGCCGAATGGGCCGAAAAGCCGCCGGGCCGATGACGGAGCCTGAAATGGACAAACGAAATGCCGAGACGCCGGGCGCGACCGGTCCGCCTTTGTCATGGTGGTTCGCGCCGTCTTAGAGGTCACCGAAAAGCCGCTGGGCAAGGACAGGGCGATTTTTTCTGGTTCGCTCGAACAGATCAGCGAGGATGTAAGGGACTGCGCAAAATCGGGGCCGATGAAGTCTTTCTTTGATCCGGCGTTTGCTCCCGGAGGGCAATCGCTCGATCGCAGTTCGTACTGCTCGTGAGCCTCTAGATCTTGCCCCACGCAGTGATGCGTACAGGAGTAATGCGCAGGACAGGAGCATCGTCGGCAAGCATCGCCGCGTCATACTGCGGATATTTTGCTTTCAACCGCTGAATGGCCCGTTTGTGTTCCGCTGCGGCAGAAACCAGCTCTGCTTCTCCTCGCACGAGCACGTACCAGAGACGCGTCCAGTCTTCGTCGTATTGATCTACGAGCAATGCCACCTGCGGCGTCTTTTCAATGTTCTTCAGCCGCGCCAACCGGTTCGGAGCCACCCGCTTCGGCTTGCGATCAATGGCGGAATAGAAGACCGAGCCGTCGCACGCAAAGCAGATAGGAACCGCGTGGGGCCTTCGTTCAGGGTCCAGCGTGGCCAGCCGCGCGACCCGTGCGTTTTCCAGTCGTACGCGAATCGCGGGCGAAATGAGTGGAAGTTTGCTGGCCATGGCTCGAGGTAAATCACACCCATTCTAGTCTCCCCGCGGTCCTTACTTCTCACGCGCTCGGTTCCGTAGCGTCATCCAGACTATCGGTTCGATCACGCGAGCGCCCTTGCGCATGGCCCTCCCTGCTGCCACCGTGGAAAGAATCTGCTGGGGATTGCCAGCCGAATTTGTCAGGCCGCGTTGCCCAGCGCTTGCGGCTTGGCGCCCTTGATCACCAGCCACAGCATGAAGGCCATCTCCCCAAGCAGGGCGGGGAAGGCGATGTTGGAAACCATGTCTTCGTAGTGCGGCAGCAGCAGTCCCGCAAAACTGATGGTCAAATAGGCGAAGCCGTTGATGATCAGCCAGACGCCCAGGAAGCGCGGCAGGAAGCGTGACCTGTACACAAGCATTGCCAAGGGGAGAAGCCATAGCCCCCAAAGGATCTCCGCGGCAAGGATTTGCTGATGATGGAGACGGAGGAAAAACATGGCTAGGGCATCCCGTTGAGGTTTCTCGAATGCAGACAAGAAATCGGCGCCGCGCACGAGCATCAACGTCGCAGCGTCGTTCAGCACGTTGATGAAGTCGATGGTGGCTGGCAGCACTCCCCCGAGGATCACCATCAGCACAGCATGGCTCTGGTTCACTCCTTTGAGCAAGCGGTAAAGAGCCAGCAGGAGCAAGATCAGGATAATCCCGCAGAACAGGTCGCTGAGAATGCCGAAACGAAAGAGTAATTCGTGAGCGGCGATGTTGTTGACCGTCGCAGTCGCGTTCCCACGCACAAACAGCTTGCTGGGAATGTAAATGAGGCGCACGGGGGCAAAGACGACGAGGAGCAGATACAGGAATCCGGCGACTCTCCCTGGGTTGTGGGTTGAGCTCATGTTCCCGATGCCTCAACAGTCATACGACAGGGTCTTCGTAAATACCTGGGGCTCAGCACTCGTTAGCGCGCTATGAGCGATGGTAACGAAAGAAGGCCACAGCTCGTTTGAAACCCGAACCCGCGAATCGCAGAGAGTGTCATCGTGATCGACCTGCACGGAGGGTTCAGCGGAGGATTTTGTCCCGATCTTTCGCCCGGTATGCCTGGTCGTTGAAGACCGAGTAACGCGGGAAGTATACAAGTAGACCCGGCGGACGTTCCATTGACGATCATGTCGCGTATGGCCCCGAGCAAGAGCAGAGCAGCAGGTCCACACCCTCATAGATAGGATGCGCTTACATCAATCCCGCAAAGCGGCAGCGGGATGAGCCTTGCGACTCCTGGACGATTGGCTACGCGCCGGCGGTCAGTTTGTGGCTCTTGGTCTGAGCGATACCGTACTGGCGGATTTTGTAGAGCAGGGCTTTGTAGCTGATCTGCAGCAGGGCTGCCGCTTGTTTGCGGTTCCAGTTGGTCTGGTCGAGTGCTTGCCTGATGGCTTCGGCTTCGGCCTCATCCTTGGCGCCGCGCGCTACCGATTTCAGACCTCCGCTGGCCTCTCCCGGCGCGTGCGGTGCATCGGTTTTCGTGGCGTGTCCTCCGTCGCGGGGCTGCAGCTCCTGAATGGCTAGCTTTTCATCGCCCAGCACCAGGTAGCGCTTAATGAAGTTGTTCAGTTCGCGAAGGTTGCCGGGCCAGGAATATTCCTGAGTCGCCTGCAGCAGGTTAGGCGAGAGCGGCAGAGGGGGCCGTGCGTACTGCTCCGACATACGCGCCATGAAATGCTTCAGCAGAATGGGAATTTCTTCCTTCCGCTCCCGCAGCGGCGGCAGTTGCAAGGTAAAAGCGTTAAGTCGGTAATAAAGATCCTCGCGCAGACGCTTGTTGGCCAGGGCCTCGGGAATGTTGATGTTGGTCGCGGCCAGGATGCGCACATCTACCTTGATCACCGACCGACTGCCCAGGCGCGAAAACTGCTGATCCTGCAATACGTGCAGCAACTTGGCCTGTAACAGTGGAGGCATTTCGCCAATTTCGTCGAGCAGAATGGTGCCCTTATTGCACAACTCGAATTTTCCCGGCTTGGCATGGTTGGCGCCGGTGAACGCGCCTGCTTCGTAACCGAATAACTCGCTTTCCAGCAGATCGGCGGGAACGGCCGCGCAATTGACCTTCAGGAAGGTGCGATGGGCCCGCGGAGACAACTTGTGAATCAGCCGTGCCACCACTTCTTTGCCGGTGCCGCTTTCGCCCAGCATCAGGACCGGAATATCGACCCCGGCGACCAGTGCCGCCTGCGAGCGAATCTTGCGCATGGCGGGGCTGGCGGCGACGAAAAACACTTCGTCGGCAAGCTCTTCCACCTCGCTCGAATAGTTTTCCTGGTTCTTGCCCAGGCATTGGTCGAGGACGGTGTCCAACTCCGACTTCTGAAAAGGCTTGGTGAGGTAGTCGTGCGCGCCAAGGCGGATGGCTTGGACCACCTTCCGGGTGTCGCTGACGCAGGAGAGCATGACGACCTTCATGCCCGGCACCAAATGGCGTAACTGCTCGAGCGTTTGCAGCCCGTCAATGCCGGGCATCAGCAGGTCCAGCAGCACCAGGTCGGGGCGCAGACCTTTCTCGACCCGCTGCAGCGCTTCTTCGCCGGTCGAGGCCGTTTCGACCTTGTAGTCGTCCACTTCGAGCAAGGTTCGGATGTAGCGCAGCATTCCCGGTTCATCATCCACCAACAAGATATTGACCGCTTCAGCCATTATTTTTTCCCTTTACTGGAGGTGCTCACCGCCGGCTTGAGCGGAACGATAAACGAGAATTTCGCGCCCGATCCCAGTTCGCTCTCCACCCAAATCTTACCCCCCATGGCGCCCACCAGCCGGCGGGCGATGGCCAGCCCCAGACCCATGCCTTCGGCTTGCACCTCGCTCCCCGGTAGACGGAAGAAGTCGTCGAAGACTTCGATGTGATACTCCGCCGGAATTCCGGGCCCGGTGTCGGAAACGCTGATCTTTACCGAGTTGGGCAGAGGAGTGTTTTGCCGCCGCCGCTCGGACGGCATCGCGGCGCTGTTGGGGTTGCGACGCTCCCACATGTAGGGTTCGGCGTGCAGCCAGACGGTTCCTCCTGCAGGGGTAAACTTCGATGCATTTTCCAGAAGATTGGAGATCACCCGCTGCAACTTGGCAGAATCGAAGGTAAACTCCGGCAGCTTGTCGTTGGTCAGAAAATACAGTGCCAGGCTGCGTTCCTGAAAGCGGTGCGCCCAAAGGCGGCAAACTTCAGACAGGCAGGGGTTCACGTTGCCGGTCTCGTACCGCATTTTCATCTCGCCGGTTTCGAGCACCGTGTAGCTCAGAAAATCCTGGATAAAGTGCTGTAAACGCTGCCCGCTGACCTGCATGTCACCGAGAATTTCACGCTGCCGCTCATTAAGCGGACCCAGCTTTTCGTTCTGCAGGAGTTCGATGTAGCCGTTCAGGATCGAAAGTGGAGTCTTGAGGTCGTGTGCCGCTGAACCCAGGGCGTTGGTGGTGCGTGAGGAACGCTCCCGTAATTGGTCGTACTCCCGCAACAACTCGTCATAGCTAAGGGGATCGCCACCCTTGCCCTTGGCTGGCCTGACCGCAGCCGCGCCCGCCTCCCTCGACCCGTTTTCCTGTGAAACACACGTATTTTCCGGCGCTACGCCCATAGACGAAAACTCACGGATTGGCTTGCTGGGGAGGGGAAAAGTAGCCGAGCGCACAAATTCGGTACCCGGAAATCGTATGACACGCATTTTGTGGTGTCAACGGAAAATGCAAGCAACCGGTAACGAAAGGGAAAAACCTTGCGGTGCTAAGCGATTCAAAGTTCGAGCCTAAGAGTGTTTCAGCGGGCGAATATAAGACGAAAAACATGCGCGGCGAGCAACGCTTGACTGGGGATTTACAGGGAATCGCCTGCAGTCGTACCGGTTTAGTGCTGCAAATGACATACCTGGTGGGGCTAGTTTGGCCCCCAAGGTGCGGGAGAGGTGATCATGTCGCGTCTTGAGGGTACAGTTTGAAACGTCCATCGAATGCAGAAGCACAGCGCCGCCAGTGGCCACGCCTCCCCATAGCGATCCCGGTGTTTGTTCGAAGCCGCGACGAAAAAGGCAAGGATATGCTGGAGTTTGCCACCGCGTTGAACATCTCAGCCGGCGGGGCCCTGGTTGCGGTCCGCCGTTCCTTGCCGCTAGCAGCACGGGTTTTGCTCGAAATCCCCAGCGCGCCGCTGGCCGCAGCCAGCTCGTTGCCCAAGGCGGCACGCAACCTCCGCGCCCGCACCCTCTGGGTGACCCACGCCGATGGCTACCACTTGATTGGGCTCAAATTCTCCCATCCCCTGGTTTCGCAAGCCCAGTCCCGCCCTCCCCGGGCACGGAAAGTTGCTTCTGCTTTGTGAAAAGTTTTTCCCACGCGTCCGCCTGCGGTTGGACCTAAGCGGCCTGCCTGACCGGAACGTTTTCCGGGCTCGATGATATGTCGTAACTGATTAAATATAAATTAGTTAGCTGTAAAACAGTGGGTCAATTACTGCCCCTAGTGGGTTTGGCTCTCGGGGTGCACTGTATGATTCCGCAACAACGGGCCCTGGGCCACGATCTACATGACAACCATACCATCCGTCACTTCGCTGGCAACTTCACTGGGAGAGTTTCCTCCCGAGGCCGTAATATTCGGCAATTCCGAGATTATGCAGTCCCTGCGCAGCCGCATGGACAAGGTGGCCAGCGCCAACGTGCCCGTCCTGATTCAGGGCGAGAGCGGCACCGGCAAAGACATCATCGCGCGCATGATTCACGGGCTTTCGCCCTGGCGGAACGGCCCATTCGTCAAAGTCAACTGCCCAGCGATTCCGGGCACCCTGCTTGAGAGCGAGCTGTTTGGATACGAAAAAGGCGCCTTTACCGGAGCGTATGGATCGAAGCCGGGACGAGTGGAACTGGCCCATCGTGGAACGCTTTTTTTGGATGAAATCTCCGAGCTCGACCTCGGACTGCAATCCAAGCTACTGCAGTTGTTGCAGGACGGACAGTTCTGCCGCATCGGCGCTCAGGAAGACAAGAAAGTCGAAGTGCGGGTGGTTTGCGCCACCAATCGAGTACTCGAAACGGAAATCGAGAATGGGACATTCCGTCAGGATTTGTTCTACCGAATTAACGTCGTGAACTTGCAGATGCCGCCGCTTCGCGACCGCCGCGGCGATATTCCCGACCTGGTCACCTACTTTCTGGAGCACTACAATCGCAAATATAACTGCCGCGCCCGTACGCTTTCGGGAGACTTGATGTCCTCGCTGCAGAAGTATCACTGGCCGGGCAACATCCGCGAACTGGAAAACCTGATCAAGCGCTACGTGATTCTCGGGAACGAAGACGTCATCAGCGGGGATCTGGTGGCGCACCAGCAGGAATACTCTATTCCTGAGATCAACTACGATGGGCCGATCGCCCTGAAGACCATCACGCGCCAGGC